>Ga0308175_100000241_pt1 | contig 41782 bp, 48 predicted proteins | sample PhyCR1_3_FD_203893 | JGI IMG/M metagenome (GOLD analysis project Ga0308175, IMG submission 203893) | Soil microbial communities from UC Gill Tract Community Farm, Albany, California, United States - DLSLS.C.R1 | ecosystem: Environmental > Terrestrial > Soil > Agricultural land | place: USA...
CCGCCGCGCTCGCCGACCGCCTGGGCGGGAGGTAGGCTGTGCCATCGTCTCGTCCCATGGGCGACGCCTTGCAAAAAGCGGCTCCGATAACCCTGTCTTCACCAAAATCCCCGCATACACGTAGGCTTACGACCTGCCAATGGACGTTCTAGTCCTCATAGACAAGCTGGACGACGTCGTCCACAACGCCCGGCCCGTCCCCCTGACGGACCAGGTGCGCGTGGATCGCGAGGAGATCTATGACCTCCTCGACCAGATGCGGGCGACGATCCCAGAGGAGATCAAGCAGGCCCGCTGGATCGTCAAGGAGCGCCAGGAGATGCTGGCCGAGGCCAAACGCGAGGCCGAGCGCATCGTCCGCGAGGCCCGCGAGCAGCAGGCCCGCCTGATCTCCGACGAGGAGGTCACCAAGCAGGCCGAGCGCGCCGCCGACGAGATCGTCGAGGACGCCCGCACCCGCGAGCGTGAAATCCGCCTCGGCGCCGAGGACTACGCCGACGAGATCCTCAACACCCTCGAAGTGAACCTGCAGAAGTTCCTCGCCGCCGTGCAGCGCGGCCGCGACCGCCTCGCCGGCCGCGAGGAGGAACCGCAGCCCGAGCTCGACCAGCAGCCTTAGGGCTGTGGGGGCGGGGCCCTGTGCCCCTCCTCACTCGCGACTCGTCGATGGGGAGGTAGTGGCTGGCGCCTCGATGGTTGGTGCTCCTCGCGCGCAAAACGTTCGGAGGGGCACAGGGCCCCGCTCACGAGCCGTTGCGGCACAGCTGCCGCGGGATTGGCGCCTTTGTCAACTCGAGGTTGACAAAGGCGCCTGCTACTCGAGCTTGAGGTCCTTCAGCGCCGCCCAGCGGGGGTCGGTGGCCTGCTCGTGCTCATGGGGGTTCTCGTTGAGGGACTCGCCGCAGATCGGGCACAGGCCGGCGCAGTCGGGACGGCAGAGGAAGCGGGTGGGCAGTGCCAGCAGCGCGGCGTCGTGCGCCCAGCGGCCGATGTCCAGCTCGTCGTCCTCGACGTAGGGGCTGCGCAGTTCGGGGTCCTCGGTGCCGCTCTGGTGGACCTCGCGCGCCTCCACCTCGAGGTCCATCGCCCCCGGCTCCAGGCAGCGCATGCAGGGACCCACGAGGTGCACCCCGAAGGCGAGCCGGAAGGCGAACCCGTTGCTGGGACGTGAGACGTCCAGGCGCAGCATCGGAGCCGCCGGGTCCGGACGGTAGGTCTGGCCGCCGAGCTCGAACGGCGCCAGCGCCACCGGGAGATCCAGCCGGCTGCCCTCGCCGTGGGAGAGAGAAAGCCGCGAGAGGTCGATGATCGTCGTCGCCGCCTGGGCCATGTGCGCACCTCCGCTGCGTCGGGACTTACGATGGTCAGCCTCTCGACGAGATTACGGAATGGCCGAATCGCACTGGACACCGGACAACTACCTGGAGCTGATCCGCGCCGAGGTGCCGCGCTATGACGAGCTCCAGGAACAGGCGATCGCCGCGGTCCCCTTCGCGCCCGCCCGCGTGCTCGAGCTGGGGATGGGGACGGGAGAGACCACTCGCCGGCTGATCGAGGCCTTCCCGGAGTCCTGGGTGATCGGGCTCGACTCGAGCCCCGACATGGTCTTCCGCGCTCGCGGCATCTACGACGACGTACAGCTGGCGCGGATCGAGGACCCCCTGCCCGACGGCCCGTGGGACCTCGTCATCGGCGTCCTCTCCATCCACCACCTGGACTCCGCCCAGAAGAAGAACCTCTTCCGCCAGGTTCGCGAACAGGCGCGCTCCTTCGTGATCGGCGACGTGGTCAGGGCCGACGTCGCCGTCACCCCGATCGACCCAGACAGCGACTTCCCCGAGACCGCCGCCGACCTCGCGGAGTGGTGCGGCGGCGAGATCGCCTGGGCGGCCGAGGACCTAGCCGTGGTCCGCGCCGACTACCGATAGGACGCGGGCCGATCCCGCCCGACCCGCTAGGATTCCGCGACTCATGGCCGTCCCCAAGAAGAGAACCTCCAGCGCCAGGCGCGACAAGCGCCGCGCCAACCACAAGGCCGGCAAGCCGAACCTGAACCTCTGCCCGCGCTGCCACAGCCCGCGGCTGCCGCACCGCGTGTGCCCGACCTGCGGCACCTACGCCGGCCGCGAGGTCGTCGCGACTCGGATCGTCGACCCGACCGCCGGCCACACCCACGACGAGTAGCGTGCCGCCCGCCCGCCCGCTGACCGTCGCCCTCGACGGCTTCGGCGCCGAGCAGGGCTACGACGTGCTCGCCGAGGGGGCGCGCCTTGCGGCCGCCGACGGCATCGCGGTGCGGGTGTTCGGGCCGGAGCGCCCGCTCGGCCTGAACGGCGCCGAAGGGATCGAGGTGATCCCCACCAGCGAGGCGATCGGCAACGAGGAGGATCCGCTGCCCGCGGTGCGCCAACGCAAGGAGGCATCCGTGGTGCGGGCCGCCCGCGACGTCGCCGACGGCGGCTCCGCGGCGATGGCCAGCTGCGGCTCCACCGGCGCCACGATGGCTGCCGCCACCTTCGGCCTGCGCCGCCTGAAGGGCGTGCAGCGGCCGGCGCTCGCCGTCCAGCTCCCGGTCCCCGGCAAGCCGGTGCTATTCCTCGACGTGGGCGCGAACGTCGAGGTCCGCGCTCAGCACCTGGTCCAGTTCGCCTTCCTCGGCGCCGCCTTCAGCGCCGCGGTCCTGGGGGTCGAGGACCCCTCCGTCGGCCTGCTCACCGTCGGCGAGGAGTCCGGCAAGGGTCGCGAGGAGGTGGTCGAGGCGCACCGGCTGCTCAGCACCGCGCCCGGCATCCGCTTCGCCGGCAACGTCGAGGGGCGCGACCTGCCGGCGGCGAAGACCGACGTCGTCGTCACCGACGGCTTCACCGGCAACGTCTCGCTGAAGCTGCTGGAGGGCACGGCGAAGACCGTCGCCGGCGCGCTCGCCGGCGCCGCGCGCTCGAACCCGGTGTCCGCGCTGGGCGGCCTGCTGCTGAAGCCCGCCCTGGGCGGGTTGCGCCGCGAGCTCCACCCCGACACCACCGGCGGGGCGATCCTGCTCGGCCTGCGCGGCATCGCCGTCGTCGGCCACGGCAGCTCCGGCCCGGAGGGGATTGCCAACGCGATCCGCCTCGCCGCCCGCTGCGCCGAGGTCGACGCCGTCGGCCGCACCGCCGCCCTGCTCGCCGAGGGAAGCGCCGGCCGCGGCGCCCTGGCGGCGGCGGACCGAGCCGTGATAGACAGGGGCGAAGGATGACCCGCGACGAAGTCCTGACCCTGATCCGCGAGCACCTCGCCGAGGAGCTCGAGGTCGACGTCGAGAAGATCGGCGAGCAGACCAGCTTCAAGGAGGACCTCGATGCCGACTCGCTCGACCTCTACGAGCTGGTGATGGAGCTCGAGGATCGCTACGGGATCTCGATCTCCGAGCAGCAGGCCGCACGCATCCACACCGTCGGCGACGCAGTCGGCTTCGTGCTCGAGCACGCGCCGGCTTAGGAGCGGGTGGCGACGGAGCCCGACTCCTCAGTCGCGGCGCTGGCGGCGCTGGTCGCCGAGCTCCCCGCCGAGCTGCGCTCCCAGGCGCTGACCCACTCCTCCTGGACCGAGCGCCGGGTCGACTCCTTCGAGCGGCTCGCCTTCCTCGGCGACAGCGTCCTCGGTCTCTCGGTCGCCAGCGAGCTCTTCGACCGCTTCGAGGGGACGGATTCTGGTGGCCTGACCAAGATCCACAACCAGGCGGTCAGCGGCGTCTCCTGCGCCGACGTCGGCGAGCGGCTCGGGGTGCCGGCGATGCTGCGCGAAAACGAGCCCGGGGACATGGTGGCGGCGATCCCGGCGCAGACGCTCCTCGAGGGCGGCCGGCCCTTGCCGGAGGCGACCGAGGCGCTGATCGGCGCCTGCTACCTCGCCTTCGGCTTCGAGCGCACCGCCGCCGCCGTGGCCGAGGCCTTCACCCCCCGGATCGAGCTCGCGGCGGAGACCCGGATCGACTTCAAGTCGGCCCTGCAGGAGCTTCTCGCCCGGCGCGGCGCCCGCGTAAGCTACGAGGTGGTCGCGGCGACGGGCCCCCCGCACCGGCGAACCTTCGAGGTCGTCGCGATCGTCGACGACGAGCGGGTAGGGTCGGGCGAGGGGCGCAGCAAGAAGGCGGCCGAGCAGGTCGCCGCGGAGCGGGCTTTGGCGCACCTTGGGGGATAAAGGGCATCTCCATCGCGTCCGGGCCGGGCGCGAGGCTTGGGGTTCGGCGATGAGGAGCAGCGGGTGTATCTGAGATCGATCACGATGAAGGGCTTCAAGTCCTTCCCGGAGCGGACGAGCCTAGAGTTCTCGCCCGGCGTCAGCGTGATCGTCGGCCCCAACGGCTCGGGCAAGAGCAACATCACCGACGCCGTGCTCTGGGCGCTCGGCGAGCAGAGCCCCGGCGCGATCCGCGGTGCCTCGATGCAGGACGTCATCTCCGCCGGCGGCAAGGGCGTGAGCCAGCGGCGCGCGGCGGAGGTCGAGGTCGTGATCGACAACTCCGACGGCCGCGCCGCAACCGAGTTCTCCGAGGTCGCGGTCGAGCGCCGCCTCGACCGCTCCGGCGACAGCGGCTACCGGCTGAACGGCGCCCGTTGCCGCCTCGCCGACGTCACCGACGTGCTCTCCGACACCAACCTCGGCCGCGAGATGCACTCGGTGATCAGCCAGGGGAGGGTGGAGACCATCGTCCACTCCAGGCCGCGCGAGCGGCGGTTGCTGATCGAGGAGGCCGCCGGCCTCGGCAAGCACCGCAAGCGTCGCCGCCGGGCCGAGCTGAAGCTGCGCAGCGCCCGCGACAACCTCGATCGGGCGCTCGACGTCGAGCGCGAGGCGCGGGCGCGCCTGCGGCCGCTGAAGCGCCAGGCCCAGGCGGCCGAGCTGGGAGCGCGGATCGAGCGCGAGGAGCTGGGGCTGCGCGCCCGGCTGGTCGGCGAGGAGCTGCGCTTCGGCGCCGACCGCGCCGCCGCGGCCGAGAAGACCGCCGCCAAGGCGCGAGCGACGCGGGAGCAGCTCGACGAGCGTCTCTCGGCGGTGAGCAAGCGGCGCCGCGAGGCCGAGGAGCGCTTCGCCGCGCGCGATCGCGAGCGGACCCTCGCCTGGGGGCTGCTGACCAAGATGCGCGGCGAGCAGGAGAAGGTCGCGGTCCGGGTGGCCGCCCTGGCCAGCCGCGAGGCGGAGGTGGAGGCCGGCCTGGAGTCGCTGCGGGCCGAGCTCGGCCCGCTCACCCTCGACGTCGGCTCCGGCGCGGCGCCCGGCGCCCGCGCCCGCAAGCTGGAGGAGGAGCTGGGGGAGATCGACGCCGGCCTGCGCGCGGCCGGCGAGGGCCTCGCCGTCGCCCGCTCCGCCGCGGCCCCCGAGCATGCGCGCGAGGCGGCCCTCGGCGAGGTGCGGGCCGGTGCGGAGCGCGTCTCGCGCCACGCCCGCCGCGCCGAGGGGCTGCTGGGCGAGCGCCACCGGGAGGCCCTGCGCGCCCGCGTGGCCGCCGGCGAGGCGCTGCTGGACGACGTCCGCGCGGCACTGGCGGCTGCCGAGGCCGCCGGCGCCGCGATCCGCGCCCGGGTCGAGCGGATCGAGGGGCGGGTCGTCGGCGGGCAGGACGACGGCGACGAGATCGCCGAGGAGCTGCGCGCCTGCTCGCAACAGGAGTTCGAGCTGCAAGCCGAGATGAAGCAGACCGCCGACGAGCTGACCAGGGCCGAGGTCGAGGCGGCGCATCTCGGCGACCGCCGGGCGGAGGCCGAGCGCGAGCTGGCGGCGATCTCCCAGCGTCTGGGAGAGGAGGTGGAGCCGGTGAGCGAGCCGCTCGCCGAGGAGGAGCGGGCAGAGATCGACCGCCGGCTGGAGCGGCTCGAGCGGCGTCGGGCGCAGATCGGGCCGGTCAACCCGCTGGCCGAGCGCGAGTACGACGAGGCCCGCGAGCACGTCGAGAGCCTGCAGGCCCAGCGCGAGGACACCGAGAGGGCGATGAGGGAGCTCGAGGCGTTGATCCGCGACATCGACGCGGAGATAGAGCGCGCCTTCGAGGAGACGTTCGAGGCCACCGCGCGGAACTTCGAGGAGATGGTCGAGCATCTCTTCCCGGGCGGGCGCGGCCGCCTGCGCCGCGTCAGCCTGCGCCCGGTGCGCGAGGCCGAGCGGCCGGCCGGCGAGCAGGAGCTCCCGGCGGACTCAGAGCCGGAGCCCGAAGAGGAGGAGGAAGAGGAGCGCGAGGAGCTCGGAGTCGAGATCGAGGTGACCCCGGCCGGCAAGTCGACGCGCAAGCTCTCGCTGCTCTCCGGCGGCGAGAAGTCCCTCGTCGCGCTCGCCTTCGTCTTCGCCGTCTTCCTGGCCCGGCCCTGCCCCTTTTACATCCTCGACGAGGTCGAGGCCGCCCTCGACGACGCCAACATCGACCGCTTCCTGCAGCTGATCCGGCGCTTCTCCGATCGCGCCCAGTTCGTCATCGTCACCCACCAGAAACGGACGATGGACGCCGCCGACGTCCTCTACGGGGTCAGCATGGGTGGTGACGGCATCACCAAGGTGGTCTCGCGGCGGCTGCCGCGGGAAGAGGAGCAGGGAGGGGAGCCCAGCGGCGAGAACGGCTCCGGCGAGGGCTTCTCAGTCGCCGCCTGAGGCGCCCCGGTGCCGCTTTGCGAATCTGCCTGTAAACCCGTAAGGTGCCGGGAAGGGAGGTGGGATGGTAGATGCCCCAAGGGCACCTCGAAAGGCTGACTTCGTTTGATACCTCGTTCCTCGCGAACGAGAGGGCGAACGGACACATGGCGATCGGCGCGCTGCTGATGTTCGACGGCACTCCGCCGGACCACGAGGACCTCCTCGCGCATATCCGCAGCCGGGTCCACATGCTGCCCCGCCTGCGCCAGCGGCTGGCCTATCCGCCGTTGGGCCTGGGCACGCCCTTCTGGATCGACCATCCCGAGTTCGACATCCACGAGCACTTCCGCCGCATCAGGCTGCCCGCTCCGGGCGCCGAGCGCCAGTTCCAGGGGCTCGTCGGCGAGCTGCTGGCGCCGCCGCTGGACCGCTCGAAGCCGCTCTGGGAAATGGTGCTGGTCGAGGGCTTCGCCGAGGAGCGCTTCGCGATCGTCTACAAGACCCACCACGCGATGGCCGACGGGATCTCGGCGGTCGACATCGGCATGCTTCTTTTCGACGTCGAGCCTCGCGCCGAGCCCGACCGCACAGAAGAGGTCTGGACCCCGGCCGAGACGCCGTCGCACGGGATGCTGCTGGTCCGCGCCGGCCACGGGCTGGCCGACACCGTCGTTCGCCTCGGCCGCTGGCTGGTGCGCGCCGTGCGACACCCGGGCCGCGCCGCCCGCCGCGCCGCCGACGGCCTGATCGGCCTTTGGGAGGTGACCTGGAACCTGGCTCGGCCCGCGCCGAAGGTGCCGTTCAACCAGCCGATAGGCCGCGAACGGAGCTTCTGCTGGGACACCTTCGACCTGGCGGAATTCAAGCGGATCAAGAACGCGCTCGGGGGAACCGTCAACGACGTCTCGCTGGCCGTCGCCAGCGGCGCCCTGCGCCGCTGGCTGCAGGAGCACCACGTGCCGGTCGACGGGATGGAGCTGAAGGCTCTGGTGCCGGTCTCGATCCGGATGGAAAACGAGCACGGCGAGCTGGGCAACAAACTGACGGCGATGCGGGGGCCGCTACCCGTCGGCATCGCCGACCCGGGCGAGCGCCTGCGCTTCATCAGCGCCGCGATGGACAGCCTCAAGGACTCCAAGCAGCCGCTGGGGGCAGAAGCGATCTGGGGCCTCAACGACTGGTTCCGCGACTTCGCGCCGCCCGTCCTGCTCCGACCGACCGCGGCGATCAACTTCTCGACCCGGCTCTTCAACCTCCTGGTCACCAACTTCCCCGGTCCGCAGGTCCCGTTCTACGTCCTCGGCCGCGAGCTGACGGCGATCCACCCGGTCGGCTTCCTCGCCCGCAAGCACGCCCTCGCGATCGCGATCCTCAGCTACAACGGCCAGGTCAGCTTCGGCGTCCTCGCCGACCCCGCCGCGCTGCCGAACGCCGACCGCCTCCGCGACCACCTCACCGCCTCCCTGGAGGAGCTCTCGGCGCTGGCGCCGCTAGCCTCCTCGCCCAATGGCAACGAGCTGGCAGGAGATTCTCGACCTCGGTTCGCGCGAGACCGCGAACGCCTCGCCGGGGGCTGAAGCCGAGCCCCAGCGGCGCGGCGTCCTCCGGCGCCTGCGAGAGAGCCTGGCCAAGAGCCGCCAGGCGCTGACCGAGGAGATCTCGGCCAGCCTCTTCGAGCGGATCGATGACGAGACCTGGGAGCGGCTGGAGGAGGCGCTGATCCTCGCCGACGTCGGCGCCCCGACCACCGCCGCGGTGGTGGAGCGGCTCGAGCACGAGGTCGAGTCCGGCGCGGTCGTCGCCGACGGCGCCGCCGTCCGCGACCGCCTGATCGAGATCCTCGCCGAGGTCGCCTCCGCGGGCCGCGCCCCGATCGACCTCAGCGGCAGCCCGGCGGTGCTGATGATGGTTGGCGTCAACGGCACCGGCAAGACCACGACGATCGGCAAGATCGCCTGGCACCTGAGCCGGGAGATGGGCCTCACCGTGGTGATCGCCGCGGCCGACACCTACCGCGCCGCCGCCGCCGAGCAGCTCGAAGAGTGGGCGAGCCGGGCCGGTGCGGAGCTGGTGCGCGGCGGGGAGGGCGCCGACCCCGGCGCGGTCGCCTACGACGCGATAGAGGCGGCCCGCGCCCGCGCCGCCGACGTCGTCATCGTCGATACCGCGGGCCGGCTGCACACCCAGGCGAACCTGATGGACGAGCTCGCCAAGGTACGGCGGGTGATCGCCAAGCAGATTCCCGAGGCGCCGCACGAGACGCTGATCTCGATCGACGCGACGACCGGCCAAAACGGGCTGCGTCAGGCCAAGGTGTTCTCCGAGGCGGTCGAGGTAGACGGGGTGGTCCTGACCAAGCTCGACGGCACCGCCCGCGGCGGCATCGCCCTGGCAATCGCCTCGGACCTGGAGATCCCGGTGAAGCTGATCGGCGTCGGCGAGACGCTCGAGGACCTGCGCCCGTTCGATCCTGCCGACTACGCCCAAGCCCTGCTCGCCGAGTAGCGGCGTTCGTCCTTTATCGGGGATAGCCCGACAAAAGACGAACGCCGTAAGCTGAATCCAGATGTTCGACCAGCTCTCTGAACGGCTTCAGTCGACCCTCTCCGACGTCCGCTCGCGCGGCAAGCTGAGCGAGGGGGACGTCGACGCGGCGATGCGCGAGATCCGCCTGGCCCTGCTGGAGGCCGACGTCAACTTCAAGGTCGTCAAAGGCTTCACGCGGACGCTGAAGGAGCGCTCCCTGGGCTCCGAGGTGCTCGAGAGCCTCGACCCCGGCCAGCAGGTGGTGAAGATCGTCAACGAGGAGCTGGCCTCGCTGATGGGGGGGACAGGCAGCGAGCTGGCGATGGCGACCAGCGGGCCCACCGTGATCCTGATGGCCGGGCTGCAGGGCTCCGGCAAGACCACCGCCTGCGCCAAGCTGGCCCAGTACTTCGGCAAGCAGGGCAAGGACGTGGCGCTCGCCGCCTGCGACGTTTACCGGCCCGCCGCGGTGGAGCAGCTGGTGACGATGGGCCGTCGCGCCGGCGCCCACGTCTACGAGCGGGGGACGGACGCCGATCCGGTGGAGATCGCCTCCTGGGCGCTCGAGCACGCGCGCGCCGAGCGCCGCGACGTGCTCGTCGTCGACACCGCCGGGCGCCTGCACATCGACCAGGACCTGATGGCCGAGCTCGCCCGCATCCGCAAGCAGACGCGCCCGCATGACGTCCTCCTCGTCGTCGATGCGATGACCGGCCAGGACGCCGTCGGCGTCGCCGAATCCTTCGCCGAGGCCGCCGAGTTCGACGGCGTCGTGATGACCAAGCTCGACGGCGACGCCCGCGGCGGCGCCGCGCTCTCGGTCAAGGCCGTCACTGGCAAGCCGATCCTCTTCGCCTCGACCGGCGAGAAGATCGAGGACTTCGACAAGTTCCACCCCGATCGCATGGCCCAGCGGATCCTCGGCATGGGCGACGTCCTCAGCCTGATCGAGAAAGCCGAGCAGCAGGTCGACGAGAAGGAAGCCGAGGCGCTGCAGGAGAAGATGCGGCGGGACCAGTTCACCCTCGAGGACTTCCTCACGCAGATGCGCCAGGTGCGCAAGATGGGTCCGCTCAGCGGGATCATCGGGATGCTGCCGGGGATGGGGGCGCTGAAGCAGCTGAAGAACGCCGACGTCGACGAGTCCGAGCTCGACCGGGTGGAGGCGATCATCCTCTCGATGACGCCGCAGGAGCGCGCCAACCCCGGCGTCATCAACGGGTCGCGACGCAAACGGATCGCCAACGGCTCCGGAACCAAGGTCCAGAACGTCAACGCCCTCGTCAAGCAGTTCGACCAGATGCGCGTGTTGATGAAATCGATGGCCAACGGCAGGATGCCCAGCCCGCAGCAGCTGGCCCAGCTGCAGGGCGGAGCGCAGCGCCCGAAGGTCCGCAGGCGCTGACCCGGATTCGTCCGGGCGCGCCTCTGCTGTAACCTGCCGCCGCTATGGCAGTTCGCATCAGACTCAGACGAGTAGGTTCGAAGAAGAACCCGATCTGGCGGATCGTGGTCGCCGACAAGCGCTCCCCGCGCGACGGTCGCACGATCGAGACCATCGGTCAGTACAACCCGCAGACCGAGCCCTCGACGATCACGATCGACGAGGAGCGCGCGCGCCACTGGCTCGAGCACGGCGCCCAGCCGTCCGAGAGCGTGGCGAACCTGCTCCGGACCAAGGGCATCGCCGCCTCCGGCAGCTAGCGCGGCGCTGGCGATGACAGAGCTGCTCGAGTTCCTCGTCAAGGCCTTGGTCGAGCAGCCCGAGGCCGTCGTGGTCGAGGAGCTCGAAGAGGACGGCGACCTCGTCTACGAGATCACGGTCGCCGACGAGGATCTGGGGCGGGTGATCGGCAAGGGCGGGCGCGTCGCCAACGCGATCCGCACGATCGCCAAGGCAGCGGCCGTGCGGCTCGACCGCCGCGTCATCGTCGACATCCTCGACTGACCCGCCCGCTTGAAGCTCGACGTCTTCACGCTGTTCCCGGAGGCGTTCGACTGGTTCCAGTCCCAGCGCTCGGTGCAGAACGCGCTGCGGGAAGGAAACGAGCTGCGCTTCTTCAACTACCGCGAGACGACGCCGCTGGGCGCCGGTCAGGTCGACGACTCCCCCTACGGCGGGGGGGCGGGCATGGTGCTGCGGGTCGACGTCGTCGACGCGGCGCTGCGGGCGGCCTACGGCGAGGGGCCACGGCCGCGGATCGTCCTGCTCTCGCCCACGGGCCGCCAGCTCAGCGATCGGATCGCCGACGAGCTGGTCGCCGAACCCCACGTGGCGCTGCTCTGCGGCCGCTACGAGGGCTTCGACGAGCGCGTCCACCGGCACCTCGCCGACGAGGAGCTGTCGATCGGCCGCTACGTCCTGGCCGGCGGTGAGCTGCCGGCGATGGTGATCGCCGACGTCCTCATGCGCAAGCTGCCCGGCTCGCTCGGCCACGCCGACTCGGCCGCTGAGGAGTCCTTCAGCCGCGTCCTGGAGGGCATGCCGGAGTACCCGCACTACACCCGTCCGTCCAGTTACCGAGGTTGGCCGGTGCCGGAGGTCCTGCTCTCGGGGGACCACGAGAAGGTGGGCGAGTGGCGGCTCGCCCAGAGCCGGGCCCGAGCCGCAGAGTTCGAAAGCCGGGCGGAATAGCTACCATTCCGCCACCGCGCGGTTCCCACACCTGGGTCCGGCGGTTTTTTCTCGCAAGGACTACCTCCAGATGAGCTCCGTAATCGACAGCATCGAGCGTGCCCAGCTGAAGAAGGGGCTTCCCTCCTTCGCCCCCGGGGACCGGGTCCGGGTCCACTTCCAGGTGGTCGAGGGCAACCGCAGACGCACCCAGGTCTTCGAGGGCGTTGTGCTGCGGCGCCAGGGCTCCGGCGCGCGCGAGACTTTCACCGTGCGCAAGCAGTCCTTCGGCGTCGGCGTCGAGCGGACCTTCCCCCTGCACTCGCCCAAGATCGAGAAGCTCGAGGTGGCGGCGCGCGGGGACGTGCGGCGGGCCAAGCTCTACTACCTGCGGGGCCGGATCGGCAAGGCCGCGCGGGTGGCCGAGCGGCGCTGGGGGATCGACGACGACGTCGTTGCCGCCCCCTCCGCGGCGGAGAGCACCGCGGTCGACGCGGAGGGTGTCTCGCAGGAGGAGGCCGAGCCGGTGGCGGCTCCGCTCGAGGGCGAGGAGCAGGCGGCCGAGGAGGCCACCGCGACGGCCGGCGAGGAGCCGTCCGGCGAGGGGCAGGAGACGGCGGCGGAGACGGACGCGGAGGCGCCCGAGGCCGGGGAGACCGAGGACAGCGCAGCGTCAGAGGATGCCGAGGCCGAGGAGCCGGCCGCGACCGGCGACTCCGACGAGGACTCGGCAGCCTGAAGCGCCTGATCCCGAAGCCGACGGGCAAAGGCGGCGGGCTTCTGGAGTTGGTCGTCATCGTCGCGCTTGCCCTGGGGCTGGCGCTGGCGATCCAGGCCTGGCTGGTCAAGCCCTACCAGATCCCCTCGGGGTCGATGGAACCGACCCTGGACGTCGGGCAGAGGGTCCTGGTCAACCGCTTCATCTACCACTTCAAGGACCCGCGGATCGGTGACATCGTCGTTTTCCACCCGCCGGCCGGGGCCGACCACGGCACCGAATGTGGCGTGCGCCGACGTGTCGGCCAGGAACCCTGTCGGGAGCCGACCAAAGCCGAGTCGAGCCAGAACTTCATCAAGCGCATCGTCGCCGGCCCCGGCGACACCCTCTCGATCAAGGAAGGGCACCCGGTCGTCAACGGGGTGGAGAAGAAGGACGAGCCCTACATCAACCCCTGCGCCGGCGCCGGGGAATGCAACCTGCCGCGTACGATCAAGATTCCACCCGGCCACTACTTCATGATGGGCGACAACCGTGGCGCGAGCGACGACAGCCGCTTCTGGGGCCCCGTTCCCCGCGAATGGATCATCGGCGAGGCCTTTGCCACCTACTGGCCCCCCGACCGCATCGGCACCCTCTAAGGAGCGGCCGAGGACCCACCGGCGCCGGCTGGCCCGCAGCCGCCGCCTGTTCGCCTTCGATCGCGGCCTGCAGAGTCGCTTCGTCGCCGGCGCCGACGAGGCGGGCCGCGGCTGCCTCGCCGGACCGCTGGTGGCGGCCGCCGTCCTGATCGACTACGAGGGAATCTCCCATTCCGACCGCCGCGCCCTCAGCGGCCTGCACGACTCCAAGCAGATGACCGAGGAGCGGCGGCTGGAGATGTTCCCCTGCGTGCTGCGAGTGGCGGCGCGGGTCAGCGTGGTGGTCCGCTGCGCCGCGGGAATCGACCGCCGCGGCCTGCACGTGACCAACATCGAAGCCCTCTCGCAGGCGCTGGAGCGGCTGGCGCCCGGCGACGAGGCGGTCGCCCTCGTCGACGGCTTCCGGCTGCCGCGCTGCGCCGTCCCGCACCGCCCGGTGGTGCAGGGCGATGCCACCAGCGCCGCGATCGCCGCCGCCTCGGTGGTGGCGAAGGTGACCCGTGACCGCTATATGCACGAGGCGGCGCGGCAGCACCCCGGCTGGGGGTTCGAGGAGCACGTCGGCTACTCGACCCCTGAGCACCGCCAGGCGATCGAGGAGATCGGGATCTCGCCGCTGCACCGCCGCTCGTTTCAAAGCGTGGCCTACGCGCAACTCGAGCTCGGCTGATCAGAACGCGCCTTCGATGCGCTCCACGTCGAGCGGCCGGCCGGCGGCGTCGAGGATGACGCCCACGGCGTCGAAACGGATCTGGCTGTAGCGCGGCAGGTCGCGACGCTCGGCCAACCAGGCGGTGGCCAGGCGGCGCACCTTCAGCTGCTTGCGGAAGCCGATCGACTCGATCGGGCGCTGGGGTCCGAACCCCGTGTTTGCCCGCGCGCCCTTCACCTCGACGAAGACGAGGGTGCGGCCGTCCAGGGCGACGATGTCCAGCTCTCCGTACCGGGTCCGGGCGTTGCGCTCGAGGATCACGCAGCCGGCGGCCGCGAGGTGGGCGGCGACCAGGTCCTCGGCCAGGCGGCCGGTGCTCTGGCGGGCGCGGGTCATGGGGCGGCAAGTCGCCGGCCGCGAGTGATTCTCCCCAGCCACGTCGACGAGATTTCACTTTCTGCGCGCCATCCGCGCGGCAGCGGCGCCTAGCTTCGGCTGCGTGCTGGCCACCGCCCGAACCTTTACCCTCGACGGCATCTCCGCCCGCCCGGTGCGGGTCGAGGTCGACGTCCACCGCGGCCTGCCCAACTTCACCATCGTCGGCCTCCCGGACACGGCGGTGCGCGAGGCGAGGGAGCGGGTGCGGGCGGCCCTCGTCAACTGCGGCTTCGAGTTCCCGCTGCGCCGGATCGTCGTCAACCTGGCGCCGGCCAGCCTGCGCAAGGCGGGGCCCGGAATGGACCTCGCGATCGCCGCGGCGCTGCTGAGCGCGTCCGGGCAGCTGGAGTGGGAGGGTCTGGCGCGGGTGGCGCTGGCGGGAGAGCTGGCGCTGGACGGGATGACCCGACCCGTACAGGGAGCGCTGGCGATGGCCGAGGCTGCCCGGGAGGAAGGCGCCGAGATGCTGCTGATCCCCGCGGGCAACGGGCCCGAGGCCGCGCTCGCCGAGGGGATCGCCGTGATCGGGCTGGAGAGCCTCGGGCAGCTTCCGGCCCTGGTCGCCGGGGAGTGGTCGCCGGCGCCGCCCCGGGCGATGCGGTTGTCCCGCGCCGCCGCTCCCGGCGCGCCTGACCTCGCCGACCTGCGCGGCCAGCCCCACCTGCGCCACGCGCTGGAGGTGGCCGCGGCCGGCGGCCACAGCCTGCTGATGGTCGGGCCGCCCGGTGCCGGCAAGTCCCTCGCTGCATCGCGGCTGCCTTCGATCCTCCCGCCGCTGGCGGCAAACGAGGCGCTCGAGGTGGCGCGGATCGCCAGCGCCTGCGGGCGCCTCGCCGAGGGGCTCCCGCGCGGCCGGCCGTTCCGCGCGCCGCACCACACGATCAGCGCCGCCGGCCTGATCGGCGGCGGCTCGCCGCCGCGGCCGGGCGAGGCGACCCTTGCCCACCGCGGCGTGCTCTTCCTCGATGAGCTCTGCGAGTTCCGGCGCGATGCCCTGGAGGCGCTGCGGGCGCCACTGGAGGCGGGGGAGGTGTCGATAGGCCGCGCCGCCGGCGTTCGCAGGCTTCCCTGTCGGTTCATGCTGGTCGCGGCCGCCAACCCCTGCCCCTGCGGCCGCGGCGAGTCCGACCCCGATTGCGGCTGTGCTCCGGTAGCCGTCCAGCGCTACCGCGGCAAGCTGAGCGGCGCTCTAGCCGATCGGCTCGACATCCTCGCCGCCGTCCATCAGCCGTCGGCCGCCGCGATCAGCGGACCGCCGGGCGAGGCATCCGCCTCGGTGAGGGAGCGCGTCTGCGCGGCGCGGGAGCGTCAGGAACGGCGCTTGGGCCGCGGTCGCTGCAACGCCGAGATGAGTCCGGCCGAGGCGCGGGCGTGTCCACTGGACGGCGAGGCCGGCGTCCTGCTGGCGGACCTCTATGCCCGCCGGCGCCTCAGCGGCCGCGCCCACGACCGAGCATTGCGGCTGGCGCAGACGCTGGCAGACCTGGCCGGCCTGGAGGCGATCGGCGAGCAGCAGATGGCGCAGGCCCTGCAGATGCGCAGGCGCGAGAATGACTGATCCCCGCGCCTGCCCGGAATGCCTGCGGCGCTCGCGGCTGCTAGAGCTGCTGGGGCCGTACGTGGAGAGGATCGCCACCGGGGAGCCGGGGTCGCGCGCACCCGAACTGCTGCGGCTCTCGAACGAGGCCCTGGTCGCGGTCGCGGCACCGAACGCCGTCGAGGAGATGCTCGGCAGGATCGCATCGCTCCCCGAGCACCAGCTCGAGGAGGACCTGCTCCTGGCCGGCTGCTGGGCCTGCTGCCGCCATGACGACGCCTATCCCGATTGCCTGCGTGATGCCGCTGATGCGCCCTGGGCGCTGATCGGACGCGGAGACTCCGGACTGCTGGCGGGGCTCGACCCAGTCGGGACGGTGACGATCGTCGGCTCCCGCCGCGCCACGTCCTACGGCCGCGAGATGGCCCGCGAGCTCGGCCGCGAGCTGGCAGCCGCCGGAATGGTCGTGGTCAGCGGCCTCGCCTTCGGCATCGACGCCTGCGCACACCGCGGAGCGCTTGACGCCGGCCGCACGATCGCGGTTCTCGGCTGCGGCCCCGACGTTCCCTATCCCGCCGCCAACCGTTCGCTCTGGCGGCGGATCACCGAAGCCGGTCTCGTCCTCAGCGAGCTGCCTCCGGGCGCGACCCCCTGGCGCTGGACCTTCCCCGCCCGCAACCGGATCATGGCCGCGATGGCCGGGATGACCGTCGTCGTGGAGGCCGCCGCCCGCTCCGGCTCGCTGATCACGATGGGGCTCGCGGCGGATCTGGGCCGGGACGTCGGGGCGGTTCCCGGACCCGTCACCTCGCCGGCTTCTGCGGGCCCCAACGAGCTGCTCGCCGGCGGCGCCTGCGTGGTGCGCGGCGCCCAGGACGTCCTCGACGCCATGCTCGGGCCGGGCCGCCGCACCATCCAGCGCACCGGCCCCGCAATCGACGCGCTCCTTGCCGCCGTGCTCGCCGCGGTAGAGGCGGGGGAGGGGAGCAGCGACGCGGTCGCCGCGGCCACCGGCCTTCCGGCTCCCGACGCGGCCGCCTCGCTCGCCCGGCTGGAGCTGCTCGGCTACCTCGCCTGCTCCAGCGTCGGCACCTACTCCCGAACCCTGCTCGCGGCTCCGCCGAGGCGCTCCCTCTAGGCTGGGGCCGTGATCGCCAGGCGCGTACCTGCCGTACTCACCATCGCCGGCTCCGATTCCGGAGGCGGGGCCGGGATTCAGGCCGACCTCAAGGCGTTCGCCCACGTGGGCGTGCACGGGATGTCGGCGATTACCGCGATCACGGCGCAGAACACGCTGGGGGTGCAGGCGGTGGAGCCGGTGGCGCCGCGGATGGTCGTCGCCCAGGTGCGGGCCGTCGCGGCGGACATCGGAGTGGACGCCGTCAAGATCGGGATGCTGGGCAGCGCGGAGACGGTGGACGCGGTGATCGAGGCGCTCGGGCACGTCGGCGAGGCGCCGGTGGTGATCGACCCGGTGATGATCACCGAGAGCGGCGCCACGCTGATGGACGACGAGACGAGGGAGGCGCTGGTCGAAAGGCTGTTGCCCGCCGCCAGCGTGGTCACGCCGAACCTGCCCGAGGCGCAGGCCCTGACCGGGTCGGGGCCGGACGTATCGCACGAGGAGCTGGCGCGGCGGGTCGTGGCGCTGGGCCCGCGGGCCGCGGTGGTGACCGGGGGCCACAGCCGGGAGGTCGTCGACGTCTTCTGCTCGGCGCAGGAGGTAGTGGAGATTCCCGGCGAGCGCTTTCCCGACGGCGCCGCGCACGGCTCCGGCTGCACCCACTCCTCGACCCTCGCCGCCTTCCTGGCGCTGGGGCGGCGGCCGCTGGAAGCGGCGAGGCTGGCGCGGGAGGTGACCTCAGGGGCGGTGCGCGACGGGTTGCGCGAGATCGGCTCGGGCGCGGGTCCGGTCGATGTCTTCGGCCTGGCGCCGAGGCATGGGCGGGCGCCGAGCGAGGCGGCTGACTAGATTGGTGACCCGATGAGCGCCAACGGCAACCCCGCGACCGGGCTCCCGCGACCCCGTTCGGCCACCGTCTTCGACGGTCCCGACCGCGCTCACGCCCGCGCCTACATGAAGGGCATCGGCTTCGACGACGACGCCCTCAGCCGGCCGACCATCGGAATCGCCAACACCTGGACCGAGGCGATGCCCTGCAACTTCCACCTCCGCGGCCTCGCCGAGCACGTGAAAGAGGGGGTGCGGGCCGCCGGAGGCACGCCGATGGAGTTCAACACGGTCGCGGTCTCCGACGGGGTGACCATGGGCACCCAGGGGATGAAGGCGTCGCTGGTCAGCCGCGAGGTGATCGCCGACTCGATCGAGCTGATGGCGCGGGGCTACCAGTTCGACGCGATCGTCGCCCTCTGCGCCTGCGACAAGACGATCCCGGGCTGCGCGATGGCGCTGGCCCGCCTCGACATACCCTCGGTGCTGCTCTACGGCGGCTCGATCGCCCCCGGACACTGGCACGGGCGCGACGTCACGATCCTCGACATCTTCGAGGCGATCGGCGCCCATAACGCGGGGGACATGAGCGACGAGGAACTGCACGAGCTGGAGGGCGTCGCCAGCCCCGGCGCCGGTGCCTGCGGCGGCCAGTTCACCGCCAACACGATGGCCTGCGCGTTCGAGGCGCTCGGCCTCAGCGCCGGCGGCTCGGCGATGGTGCCGGCAGAAGACGACGACAAGCAGACGGTCGCCGAGAAGGTCGGCGAGCTGGTGATCCGCGTCCTCGTCGAGGACCTGCGGCCAAGCAGGATCATCACCCGGGATTCGCTGGAAAATGCGATCGCCTGCATCTGCGCCTCGGGCGGCTCGACCAATGGCGTGCTGCACCTGATCGCTCTCGCGCGCGAGGTCGGGATCGAGCTGACGATGGACGACTTCGAGCGGATCTCCCGGCAGACGCCGCTGTTCGCCGACCTCAAGCCAGGTGGCCGCTTCGTCGCCACCGACCTCTACGCGGCGGGCGGCGTGCCGGTGATCCTGCAGCGGCTGGCCGCTGCCGGCATCCTTCACGAGGAGGCGATCACCGTCACCGGCCGCACGATCGGCGAGGAGGCCGCGGCTGCCAGCGAGGCGCCGGGCCAGGAAGTCGTCCGCCAGGTCGAGGATCCGCTGAAGCCCGAAGGGGGTCTTGCGATACTGCGCGGCAACCTCGCTCCCGAAGGCGCCGTCGTCAAGGTCGCGGGGACCGAGCGACGCCGGCAGACCGGCCCCGCCCGCGTCTTCGAGTCCGAAGAGGAATGCTTTCGGGCGGTCAAGGAGCAGAGGATCAACCCCGGTGACGTCGTCGTGATCCGCAACGAGGGTCCGGTCGGCGGCCCGGGCATGCGCGAGATGCTGCAGGTGACGGCGGCGATCGTCGGCGAGGGGCTGGGGGGGAGCGTCGCGATGGTCACCGACGGCCGATTCTCCGGCGCCACCCGGGGGTTGATGATCGGCCACGTCGCTCCCGAGGCCGCGAGGGGCGGGCCGATCGCCGCGATTCGCGAGGGCGACGAGATCACCGTCGACATCGACGCCCGCCGGCTCGACCTCGCCCTCTCCGACGAGGAGATCGAACGCCGCGTGGCCTCCTATGAGCCCCCGCCGCCGCTCTACGAGCGCGGCGTGATGGCAAAGTACGCCGCCACCGTCTCCTCGGCCTCAGAAGGCGCGGTCACCCGCTGAGGTGGTCGCGCGGGACGGGGCCTCGGTGGCGCTGAGCGAGGCCGACCGGCGGCGCGTCGAGGCGGAGGTCCGTCAGATGATCGCCGAGTACCGCGCCCGGCCGACCCAGGAGAAGGAGGACGCACTCGGGGTCGAGGTGGCGCGGATGCCGCCGCAGGAGCGCGAGCACGTCACCGCCGTCCTGCTCGCGGTCGTCGCCGCCGAGCGGGCCGAGCGGCAACCCCCGCGGCCCTGAGGATGCAGCCAAGCTCCACGACGACGCCGCCGTCAGTGATGGGCGTGTGCGACAGCGTGCCCCCGCCCGCGGGCGATCATGTACCGATTCGCAAGGAACGCGAAGGGGAAGGCGATCGCGAATCCCGCGGCGATCGCGCCGTAGAAGAGCGTGTCGGCGAGGCCTGCATCCATCGCGTCGGGGATTGCCAGCACCGTGAGGTTGTCGATCAGCTCCATGATCGTGATCGACACCGTGTCGGCGGCAAGCGCCGTCGAGACGACCTTGCCGGGTCGCAGGCCGGCACGGGCCAGCGGCAGCGCGGTGAGGCCGAAGCCGAAGAGGTAGGCGAGGGAGATCGCCAGGGCCATCTGCGCGACGTTGCCCCAACCGAGCGCGGTCCCGATCGCCATCCCGGAGAGCTCGCCGATCGCGCAGCCGGTCAGGCAGTGCAGGGTGGCGCTGAAGCTGAGCTGGTTGAGCGAGGCGGCGCGGGCGCTCGCGGCGTGGCTTGACATAGCCTTCTCCAATCGGGGCGCTGCCATTTCGGCAGCTGGAACGCAACCGAAAAAGGAAAAAGCATACCCCCTGGGGGTATTTGCTTCCCGTTCTAGGCGTATCCCATCCGTTCCAGCACCGGTATCTCGCGGATCTGGGGGGGCTGGAGGTGGTCCCAGAGAATGCCTCGGGGCCGGTCGTACTGGCGCTCGACTTCGATCACGGCGCGGGGCGTGGCGATCAGGTCGCAGGGAAGGTCGTGGGCGGTGACCATCAGGTGCTGGCGGAGGATCTGGATCGGGTGGACGGTGGTGGCGACGGTGGTGTGGTCGTCGATCTTCCCGGCGGCCGAGAGGATCCCGTACTCGAGGTCGTGGTAGCCGCCGCCTTTGCCGATCCGGGCGCCGCTGAGGTTGACGGCGACCGAGCCGCAGAGGACGAAGTCGATGTCAGGCAGGTCGTCGAGGGCGACGACGCGGCCGTGCTTGAGCGCTCCCTTGATCGTCGCCGCCTCTTTGACCGCTGCTTTGGAGAGGTGCTTTGGCTCGAGCACGCGAAAGGGGTGCGGGTCGCGCAGCCGTGGCACCGCCATGATCACTGTCTTGCCCTCCTCCAAGGCGATCCGCCGCGCGTGCGTCTGCGGCGAGTCGGGGTTTGCCTTGATCACCCGCGCCCGCTTCCAAAGCCGGTGCCCGGCGAGCTTCTCTGCGGCGAGTTTGGCCCCGGCGAAGTTCGGGATCCGTCCCTCCGCGCCAGGGAAGCGGGAGACGCCCTCGCGCTCCATCGCCTTCCAGACCTCGTCGCGGACCTCGTCCTTGGTGTGCATCTGGGCGAAACATATCCGCCGCCGCTGCCGATAAAACTCGAGCCACACGCGAACTTGCAGGCGGCCCGGCCGCTTGCCGTAGCAATTTGAATGCCTAGACTTTTCCAAGTGGGTCGAAAGAGCTGGATAGCCATCGGCGCAGTCGCGGTCCTGATCGCGGCGCTGGTCGGTGTGGCCTATGCCTACGACAGCTCCCAGAAGGACGAGATCGCCGACGGCATCACCATCGGCGGGGTCGAGGTCGGCGGCCACGACGCCGCCGAAGCGACGGCGCTGGTGCGGCGCAAGCTGCTCTCGCCGCTGCGCCACTCGCTGCGCGTCAGCTTCGGCGATCGCAGCTGGCGGCTGCCGGGCTCGAAGCTGAAGATCCGCGCCGACATCGACTCGGCGGTCGAAGAAGCGGTCGACGACAGCCGCGAAGGGGGCTTCCCTGGCCGCCTCGTCCGCTACGTCAGCGGTGGCGAGGTCGACGAACAGATCGCTCCCGCGATCACCTATTCGCGCAGCGCGATCAACCGCTTCGTGCGCCACGTCGCCGCGGAAATCGACCGCGAACCGCGCAACGCCGACGTCGAACCGTCTTTCGACTCGCTCCACGTGGTCGCCGGCAGGAACGGCCGTAAGCTGCGCGACAACCTGCTCGAGAAGAACCTCAGGGCCGCCGTTTTGAACGCCGACGCGCCGCACTCGATCGTCGCCTGGGTCCACGCGGTCAAGCCCGAGATCACGAAAGGCGAGGTGGCCTCCCGCTACCCGTCCTACCTGACCCTCGACCGCGGCACCTTCACGCTGCGCCTCTGGCAGCACCTGAAGCTGACCAAGGAATACACGGTGGCGGTGGGGATGGAAGGCCTGGAAACGCCCGAAGGCCTCTACGAAATCCAGGAAAAGGAAGTCAACCCGCCGTGGCACGTGCCCAACTCGCCGTGGGCCGGCGACCTCGCGGGCCAGACGATCCCGCCCGGTCCCGAAGACCCGATCAAGGCCCGCTGGATGGGGATCTACGAAGGCGCGGGGATCCACGGCACCGAAGAGACGGAATCGCTCGGCACGGCCGGCTCCCACGGCTGCGTCCGAATGGCGATCCCGGACGTGGAAGAACTGTACGACCTGGTCGAAGTCGGCACCCCGATCTTCATCGGCGACTGAGCCCGCAGGACGACGGACACGCGGCACGAATCAAGTCCCGTGAACTGGGACGAAGCGCTGGCCGGGTACGACCGCGATCTGCGGACCCGGAACGCGGCCGAGCGCACCCGGCGCGCCTACGGGGTGGATCTCGGCGGGTTCGCGGAGTGGGCGCGGGAGCAGGGGCGCGATCCGCTCGCCGTCCGCCATCGAGACGTGCGCCGCTACGCAGCCGGGCTCTCTGCGGCGGGCGCTGCTCCGGCAACCGTTGCCCGCAAGCTGGCAGCCGTGCGGGGGCTCTACGGCTTCATGATCCGGATGGGCCGGGCGCCGCACAACCCGGCCGAGCTGGTTTCCAGCCCGAAGCGGGGAGAGAAGCTGCCGAAGGTGCTCAGCAGCGAGCAGATGCGGGTGCTCCTGGAGCGGATTCCGGCGCGGACGCCGCTGGAGCTGCGCGACCGGGCGATGCTCGAGCTCGCCTACTCCTGCGGGCTGCGGTGCGAGGAGATCGTCAACCTGGACACCGGCGCGATCGACTTCGAGAGCGAGCAGCTGCGCGTCCTCGGCAAGGGCTCGAAGGAGCGGCTGCTTCCGGTCGGCGAGCCGGCCCAGCGGGCGCTGGAGCGCTACCTGGAGCGCGGGCGCAGGGCGCTCAGCTCCGATCCGCGCGAGCAGGCCCTGTTCCTTTCGAAGAGCGGCAGGCGCCTCTCCAACTCCGACGTCACCCGCCGGCTCGGGCTCTGGACCCGTGAGGCGGCGCTCGCCGCCGGGGTCTCGCCGCACTCGCTCAGGCATTCGTTTGCGACCCATCTGCTCGAGGGGGGAGCCGACCTGCGTACGATTCAGGAGTTGCTGGGGCACGCGTCGATTTCGACCACCCAGGTCTACACCCGGGTCGACGCCGCCCGCCTCCGCGACACCTATGAGGCCAGCCACCCCCGTGCCTGAGAAGAAGATGCCCGCAACCGCCCGTAGAATCAGCTGATCGCCATGGACACCGGTGTCAAAGAGGTTGAGCTCCGCGAGCTGTGGCGACGCTACAAGGACGGCGGGGACGAGGGGGCGCGGGAGCGCCTGGTCGTCGCCTACTCGCCGATGGTCAAGTTCGTCGCCGGCCGGCTCGGCGCCGGACTCCCCTCGCACGTCGAAGACGCCGACCTGATCTCCTACGGGCTGGTCGGGCTGATCGGCGCGATCGAGCGCTTCGAGCCCGAGCGCGGGATCAAATTCGAGACCTTTGCGATGACCCGCATCCGCGGCGCGATCATCGACGAACTCCGCTCGCTCGACTGGGTGCCGCGGTCGGTCCGCTCCCGAGCGCGGGAAATCGAGGCCACCCAGGCGAAGCTCGAGCACGAGCTGCAGCGGGCGCCGAGCGAGGCCGAGCTGGCGGCGAAGCTGAACATGACCGAGGAGGAACTGCAGGCGGCGCTGCTGGAGATCGCCAACTCCTCGGTGTATGCGCTCGACGAGCTGTGGACCGTCTCCGACTCCTCCGGCGACAAGGTCTCGCTGCTGGACACGATCGCCGACGAGGGCGCAGCCGACCCGCAGGAGGCGCTGGCGACGACGGAGGTGAAGGACCGGCTTACCGAGGCGATCGGCTCGCTGCCCGAGCGCGAGCAGCTGGTGGTGGCGCTCTACTACTACGAGAACCTGACGCTGCGCGAGATCGGCGAGGTCCTCGGCGTCACCGAGTCCCGCGTCTCGCAGCTTCACACCAAGGCCGTGATGCGGCTGAAATCCCACCTGCAGCAGGGGTAGGACCCGGCGAGGGAGGCTTCCCCTCGTTGCTAGCTTCCCTGCAGGATGAGCGACGATCCCACCTGTGCGATCTGCGGCCGGACGATCCTGGCCGGAGAGCGCGTCCACGGCTTCGTCGAGCCCTCCGGCGGCCATTCGGTCTGCGAGCTCTGCATCGACCGCGCCGAGCGGCTCGGCTGGCGCCCCGAGGGCGCTCCGGACGCCGATCCCGATCATCGACCGCGCGAGCGGGCTGGATGGCTTCGTGACCTGCTCGGCCGCCGGACCCGGCGGGCCGAGGCGCCGCCCGCGGACCCGGCGCCGGTGAGCGGCGCGCCGCCGGCCGCTGAGCCGGACACCGGGCGCCCATCCGACCTTCCCGTCCCGGCTCCGGATCCCGCCGCCCCCGGGCGCAGGGCCCGGTTGCCCGTGGGGCCCGATTCGGTCCCGAGCCCGGCCGAGCGCGCGATCGCCCGCTTCAACGCCAGCGAGGCCGGCCGCACCGTGTTCGGCCTGAGTCGCACCCTGGGGGCGCCATGGGTGTCGGTCGGAGCCGCCGCCGGAGCCCCGCACGAGGTGCGGATCACCGTCGCCTGGGAGCTCTCCTGGTATCAGTGGGGGGTGGACCTCGCCGACGAGCTGCGCCCGGTGTTCCAACTCGACAAGGGCGGCGAGATCGACGAGCTCGACCAGCCCGCCCGGCAGTGGAACGCCTGCCTTGGCGAGGAGGGCGTGATCGAGCTGGGCCGGCCGCGAGCGGGCGCCGGCTCGCCTTCGGGCGGGCAGCGGTGAGCCGCCTGACGGTCAACGTCGATGGCGGGGCCCGTGGCAATCCCGGGCCGGCGGCGATCGGCGTGGTGGTGCGGGGCGACGGGGGCGAGGTGCTGGAGGAGCTGGGCGAGCGAATCGGGGAGGCGACCAACAACGTCGCCGAGTATCGAGCGCTGTTGCGCGGCATCGAGCTGGCCGGCGCGCACGGGGCGACCGAGCTGGAGCTGGTCGGCGACTCCGAGCTCGTGGTGCGGCAGGTCGAAGGCCGCTACAAGGTCAAGAACGCCGGCATCCGGGAGCTCTACGACCAGGCCAGGAAGGCTCTCGGCGAGTTCGACTCCTGGTCGATTCGCCACGTCCGCCGGGAGAGCAACGGCGATGCGGACCGCCTCGTCAACGAAGCGCTGGACGGGGCCAGATGAGCGAGCCGATCGACTCCGGCGTCGACATCGGCCACGTTCACCTCAAGGTCGCCGACGTCGATCGCGCGCTGGAGTTCTACTGCGGGGTCCTCGGCTTCGAGCTGATGCAGCGCTGGGGGGCCGACGCCGCCTTCGTCTCCGCGGGCGGCTACCACCACCACATCGGCCTCAACTCGTGGCAGTCCAAGGGCGGCTCGCCGCCGCCGCCCGACAGCACCGGGCTCTTTCATACGGCGATCCGCTATCCCACCCGGCGCGCGCTGGCCGACGCCCTGCGCCGCGTGGTGGAGGCGCAGGTGCCGCTGGAGGGGGCATCCGACCACGGCGTCAGCGAGGCCCTCTATCTCTCAGACCCCGACCGCAACGGGGTCGAGCTCTACTGGGACCGTCCCCGCGAGGAGTGGCCGCGGCCGCCGGGCCACGAGGAGCAGGTCGCGATGGTGACGAGGCCGCTCGACCTCGACGGCCTCATGGCCGAGCTCGAGGACTAGCGCTCAGGAGCCGAGGATCGCGCCGACCAGGTCGGGGTTGAATGCCTTGGTCCCCGGCACCAGGTGCAGTTCGGTGAAGCCGGTGTGCGTGTGCAGGTAGGCGAGCTCGCGCGAGAGGTCGCCGACGCCGTTGGCACCCGCGAGCGGGGCGAGCTGAAGCGTGCTGAGGACCCCGATCGCCTGCCCCGTTTCGTTGAGGAAGCCGCTGCCGGAGTCGCCGGGAACCCCGGGAGTGACGGTGACCACTTCGTGGCTCCAGCCGCCGCCTTCGTTCTGGACGACGATCCCCTGCTTCGGGCTCAGCTGCGTGACGCCGCCGCGCAGCTCGGAGTTCCCGTAGGAATAGACGGTCGAGCCGAGGTCGCCGACGGTGCCGACCCCGGTCGGGCCGCCGAAGCCCGGGACCGAGGGGTTGACCCGGCCGACGTCGGCGGGGTCGAGGCGGATCAGCGCCAGGTCGTTGTAAGCGCAGGTGTCGGGGTCGGACTCTCCCTGCGCCTGCATGGTCAGCCAGGAGTTGTAGGCGAGCGTGCCGGGCTGGGCGGCGCCGGTGACTTCGACGGGAGTTCCGATCGGCAGCGAGGCGCTGGTGCAGCCGTTCGTTTCGGTCTGGGTGCCGGTCCCCGAGCAGTGGGCGGCCTGGCCGAGGTAGACCGTGCTGCCTTCCTCGAAGACGAAGTTGGAGGTGCACTGGGCGCCGTCGGTGAAGGTCTGGACCCCGGGATGGACCGGGGCGCTCGAGGCCGGCGCCCAGGCCGACGCAACGCTGGGAAGGAGGAGAAAGGCGGCCGAGGCCAGGGAAACGACGACCGCTGACTTGAATCGATCCAACTGGCTCCTCCGTGCGCTACGTCGGCCTACCTCGGGGCCGGTCAGGGAAACGGAAGATCCAGCATACCCAAAAGTAAGTAGAAAGCAAGGGGAATATTTGGAGGAGCTCGCAATTGGGAGGACGCAGGGCTCCGCTCAGGCGGCGCTGCCGGCCGCGACGCCCGCCTCGACCGGGTGGCCGGCTTTGCGCCAGGCGCCGACCCCGCGGCCGACGTGGACGACCCCCTCGAAGCCTTCCCGTTGCAGGATCGAGGCGGCCAGCCCGCTGCGCTTGCCGCCGCGGCAGATCGTCGCGATCGGCCGCTCGCGGGGCAGCTCGTCGAGTCGCCCTCCGAGGTCGCCATAGGGAATGTGGACCGAGCCTGGGATGTGCTCGTCGGCCCACTCCGCGTCGTTGCGGACGTCGAGGATCAGCGGCGGGTCCTCAGAGTCCATTCGCGCGGCGAGCTCCTCGGGGTCGATCAGCTCGATCCGGTGCACGGGCCGCTCCTCGGTGCGCCAGGCCGTCATCCCGCCCTCGAGGAAGCCGCGCACGGGGAGCCCGACGGAGGCCAGGAGCATCGCCGCGCGCCGCTCGTCGCCGTCGGAGGCGGCGACGACCACGATGTCGGTGCCCTGCGGCGCCACCCGGGAGACCTTGGTGGCGAAGCCGGTGTCGTAGGCGGAGGTGCTGAGCGCGCCGGCGATGTGAGCCTCGTCGAACTGCTCGTTGGTGCGGCCGTCGATCACCACCGCGCCGCGCTCGACCAGCTCCTCGACCTCGTGCGGGCTGAGCGCCGCCGGGGTGCCGAAGTCCTCCACGAGCGGCCCCCGGTTGAGCCCGACGATGCGCTCGAGGTTGGGCGGCTTGTCGCCCAGCGAGCCGACCTGAGCCTCGACGAAGTCGCGCTCCTCGGCGATCGCCAGGGCGCGATTGTGTTCGCGCTCGAAGCCGATCGTCGAGGTCGTCTTCAGGTCCAGGCCGGAGCCCCCGCAAAGCGAGCCGCCGAGATGGCCCGGCCAGACCTCGACCTCCTCGGGGAGGGTGAGCAGTCGCTCGTGCAGGGAGCGGAACATGTCGGCCGCGCCCTCCCGCGGCTCGATCGCCAGGTCCGGCCGCGCGACGTCGCCGATGAAGAGCGAGTCGCCGGTGAGGACCGCCCAGGGAGCGCCGCCGCGGCCGGCGTCGCTGAGCAGGAAGCAGGTGTGCTCGGGCCGGTGTCCCGGGGTGTGCATCGCCTCGATCGTCACCTCGCCGAGCTGCAGCTGCCAGCCGTCGGCGAACGGCTCGTGCGGGTACTCGGCCCCGGCCCGCTCGTGGACGTGGATCGTCGCCCCCTCGCTGCGCGCCAGGCGGCCATGGCCGGAGACGTGGTCGGCGTGGTTGTGGGTCTCCAGCACGTGGCAGATGCGGATGCCGTGCAGGCGCGCCAGCCGCCGGTAGGGGTCGATGTCCCACTGCGGGTCGACCACGGCGGCTTCCCCCGATTCCCGGTCGGAGACGAGGTAGGAGGCGCAGCCGAGATCCTCATGGATTATCTGCCGGAAAAGCATCTTCGCCTGGCCGCCCAGCGTAGCGCCTGCCCGATCCGGGTATCCCGTCCCGAGTGAGCAGGGAGGCGACGATCACCACCGTGGAAGCGGTCCTCGCCGAGGCGCGCGCCGAGATAGAGCGCTTCACCCCTCTGCAGGCCGATGCCGCCCAAGCCGAGGGCGACCTCCTGATCGACATCCGGCCCCTGGAGCAGCGCCGGCGCGACGGCCTCGTCCCCGGAGCGGCGGTCGTCGAGCGCAACGTCCTCGAGTGGCGGCTGGACCCAAAGGGAGAGCACCGCAACCCCGCTCTGGCCCGCCTCGACTGCCGCGTGATCCTGATCTGCGATGAGGGCTACCAGTCGAGCCTCGCCGCCGCGACCCTCGTCCGCTTCGGCCTCGCCGCCGGCGACGTCATTGGCGGCGTCCAGGCCTGGTACGCCGCGGGCCTCCCCCTCGAAGAGGCCGCCGTCGAGGAGCCAGTCGCGTGACCGCCACGCCAAGCTAAACTCCGCCCCGTGCGGCTGTAGCTCAGCTGGCTAGAGCGTCTGCTTGCCATGCAGAAGGTCGAGGGTTCGAATCCCTTCAGCCGCTCTAAGGAAAAGCCCCGCTCCGGCGGGGCTTTTCTGTGTCCGGTCGGCGGCTTCGTCCCGCCGCGACCTCTTGACTTCCGTCCTCGCTGCCCGTTGCTGCCCAAACGCGGCGCTATTGCGCGAATTCCCGACCTGGCGCCTGATCACCAAATAGGAACTTGAGCATCGCGGTAGTGGCAGCATCAAACATCTCCGCGTGATGGGCGGGAGTCGGGATCGACCCCTTCCGTTGCTGCCACAGGTAGTTCTTGAGGAAGTGGTCGCCAGTACGGCGGTGGGCCTTCCATCCGCTTATGACGTTGAGAACCGAATCCTGGCCTGCCTCCACATAGCCCTCCAATCCCGCAAGGTCTTCCGCGCTGATAATCGAAATCGGCCCGATGTCCTTGTCTTGGAGAAGTCCCTGGTCCTTGAGATCTCGGCGAATCTTCTTCATGACCTCGCTTCGAACCGGAAACGGCGCGGCGGTCACGATCACCGGCCAGAACCGGCCAATCCCCTCTGCCGTAAGCCCTAGGCTCGCCGTCTCGCCATCCTTGATGTCGGCGATGCGCTTCGTTAGTTGGTCCGCCTTCTTGTAGACCAGCTTCTTTAGATCGCGCGCGAAGGTCGTGAGGTCTCCGTGGGTTGAAGTCCTGATTTGGAGCGCCCCTGCAACTACCTCCATTGCCACAATCTGGCGCTCGTATCGCAGCACGACATCGGGCGTATCGCGGGGTTCCTTTCTTGATCCGTAGCGCTCGTCGGCGAAAATCGCCGGTTCCTGTTGGCCACCTTCCATGCGATCAACGGAACCCTCCGCCCATATCTGGAAGGCAGCCCCGAACGGAGAAGTAAACGTCTCGCGATCAAGCCCCTCTGATTCAGCTCCTTCGCCGAGGATATGAAAGATGCCGTGAGTTGCCCGCCGCTCCAGCGCTGCGAAGTTCGCCAGGTAAAGCTGCCCGTTGCCTTCAACGATGGGCCGCTTCTCAATCGCCAGAGATTGATAGTTGGTACTTCCTAGTTCCTCCTCTTCCGCCAGAAGCTGCTCGCGCAGACTCTCGGCCGAACCCGCTGAGACATCGAGGAACGAACGCCAGCTCGATTCAGGAAGGGTGAGGCTGGAAAACCATTGCTGTGGAGCGAAGTGAGCAAGTGGCCATTCATTGCGCTCCTGCTGAAACCCCGCTGAGAAGGCAAATCCAAGTGACAGATATTCATTGATCGTGAGTTGGGTGTACCGCCGGAATGCCTCATCTGCATCGGGTGCCTTGGGAAGGTTCGGCCAAATGCGATCAAACAGCTCGTAGTAGAACGACCACTGAATAAGCCGCTCCTCGTCATGCCCCATCGCGGTTTGCCGCAGCTCTAGCCGCAGCATCGTTTCTTTGATCGGGCCGCTCCCAAGGTCGTTATCGAAAAGATCCGTAACGCCAAAGAGGACGAAGAGAAACAGGTGAGCTACGCGCCCCTGTGCGAACCCATCCGGTGGGCGAAGGTCTCCGTGGAGAAGTGCAAGGCGACTGAGGTGATAGAGCTGCTGCTCGAAGATGGCGATCTGCCCGCGCTGGAGGCAGACGTGGAGGCGGCGGCGAAGCTCCGGGGAGTCGGTCGTTAGATAGTCGATGAATCTCCCCTGGGTCGCGCGGGAGTAGCGTTCGCTGGCCACGACGAGAGAAACATTGAGCTGACCGATAACCGACAGGCAGTCGTACACCGACACTTGACGGAGGGCATCGACAATTTCGGATTCCTCAACAGGGCGTCCCGCATCGTTCAGTTCAGCACCCGTTACATGAACCCCGGCCCATTCCAGCTCAGGAGGAACTCGTGCCATCGCTTCATGTTCTCAGCCACAGAAGCGGCACTGCTCAGGCGGCAACAACCGGCTGACTCGTTCCTTTGCCTCCTGCCGCTGCCCAATCAGACCCGGCGACAATGCCATCCAGGGCCGCGCCGTGATCCGTCTTGGAGGCGATTACCTGGGCGTAGAGGCCGAGGGTCGTCTTCGGGTCGGTGTGACCCGCCTGCGCCATCACATAGGGCACATCGGCCCCCTGCGGCGAGCAGCAGGGAAATGAAGGTGCGGCGCAGCGAGTGAGGTGTCACGTCCGGCATCGGCTCCCGCCCCGCCGCCCGTAGATCGGCGTTAGCGATCTTCACCGCGAGTCGAGGTAGCGATTGCGGACGTTGGAGGGGTTGTCCCGCTTCCCGGCGTTGGTCGGGAAGACCAAATCTCCGGGCTTGACGAAGGGGCTGCGCCCTCGGTACTCGGTGAGCAGGTCTTGCAGCGCCGGAGTCAGATCGACCTCGCGGACGCCTGCGTCAGTCTTTGACGCCGCGACCCGCAGGCGGCGCGCGCTGAGGTTCACGTCCCGCCAGCGCAGATCCAGCGCCTCGCTGATCCGCAGCCCCGCCAGCGTCAGCGTGGCAAGCAAAGGATGACGGCGGCGAGTGTCGCCCTCCCGCGCGTCGGCGTCGAGCCTTCCAGCCGCACCCAGCAGCGCCGCGACCTGATCGGGCTGTAGGTAGCTGCGGTTCGGCTTGTCCTCTTTCAGCAGCCGCTTCCGGCCTTTGGCCGGGTTCCGTCTAGGTAGCCGTACTCAACGGCCCTGCTCCAAGACAACCGCGAGTAACCGAATCGTCTTGTTGATCGAGCCGTTGGAGAGAGGCCGAACCAGCCGCTTGCGTTCCTTCTCGCCCAGCGCAAGCTGCCGCTGCCGTGCCGCCGCGACCGCCTTGCTCTCGCGCACCTTCTCGCGCCGATACCGATCTACCTCCTCAACCATTATCGCTGACAGGCGATGGTTGGCGAAGTAGGGCGGCAAGTGATTTGAGAGCCGCCATTGGTAATCAATGCGGGTCCGCTCTCGAAGCTCCGGGGCGACCCCCTCAAACCACTCGGACGCGAACTCATGGAAGGTCGGCTCGGTGGTCGGTCCCTGGTCGGGCGGCGGCGCTTCCGGCTTCCAGATGCCCCGCTCAACATCGGCGAGGACGTGGCCGAGCTTCTTTTCCGCTTTCTCTCGCGTCCAGCCCTCGTCAGAAGTGCCGAGCGCGACATAGCGGCGCTTCCCGTAGGCCCGAAACCGGATCGCCCAGGCGCGGCCCTGTTTCGGTTCTATGACGCCACCGATGGCTTTGCGGGGCATCAGTGACCACCCCCCGACACGTCGAAGGGGCGGCAACAACTAGAGGTGAATGAAGGAGCGGAGGCGGTCGCGCCGCGCTCCGTAGGATCGCTGTTAGCCATGAGGAGGCACGTCTCCTTTTGGTCAGGCTCCCGGCTGGTGTGAGCGCACCGCCGGGGGCCGCTTTATCTGAGCGGCCAGCAGACTAGCAGAACTGTAGGGAATATCCCTACAGTTGTTTACTTGCCTCGGAGGATTTCCCCGACGCGCGAGCGGTGCAACCCGACCGCCTCGCCGATTTCCGCCAACGACGATCCGGCCTTCTGCGCTCGGGCGAAGCTCTTGCGCCTTGCCTCCCGCGCTGCCTCTATAGCTCGCTCGTAATCGAGCTGCGCCCGCTTTGCCTCGACGAGCGCTTTCCGTTTGGCGTCCTTCGGCACGCCGACAGCCTATGTCGTACCAATGGCGGCGAGACTCGGGCCGGTACTTGGCTACCCCGCCGAGGCACCGCCAGCGAGCCGAATACCCTTCCTCTCAATGGGGTCCAGAATCCGGAGGGGCTTGGGGCATGCATGGGTTCTCGCTCTTGGCGACGTAGATCGGATTGAACGCCTTCCGCTACCGCAGCGGTCCCGCTTTCAACAGGCACGGCTGGACACGGCTGACTGGGGAAAGGATGGTGGTTGGCCCTTCGCCTTACTCACGGCGGCAGGCCCCCTTCTAGTCGGCGGACTTGTGGGACTGGCCTCTGATCGGTGGCTGAGCGCAGTAGGGGCTGTCTTCGTGAGCGCCCTCTCCCTCTATGGCATTGCGTTGATCGTTTTTGCCTGGCGAGCACCTGCAAAGGCCCTCATCGTTGTCCATGAGGAAGCAGCGTCTCTACGCGAATCCCGCCAGGTCCTCTTGGAGCAGGCACCGAAGCTAACCCTTGGTCCCGTTCTCCTTCCCGAGCACAGCAGCCGTTACCTGCTGAGCGATGAACCGCACGACTTCATTTCCGGCCGCGTCCTCCTCGTGCCGGTCAGCGTCTCGCGCGGCACTGAGAACGCCGCCGCTGTCCGAGCAAGCCTCAATTTCCTTCCGGACGACCCGACGGGGTCTTTTTCACCGAGGAACCCGTTCTTTGCCGAGTGGGCTGTTGACGATGGGTCGCTGCCTACGACGGTCGAAATCCCGAGTAACGGCCTCCCCATGCATTTCTGCCTTGCGTTCGTTGCCGATGATGGCCACCCGGCCGTCTTTGCTTGGACGAAGGAAAGCCGAGCGTCAAGGCTTGCTCCCAGAGCATTCGGCATTGCTGCGCACCCGGCCGAGATCCATGTCGAAGTCAGTGGGTCGGGACACGGTGCCGCTGCCCCGTTTGCAGAGGACACGCTCCTGATCACTATGTACAACGGGATGCTCAACGCAGATTGGGCAAGTGCCGATCCGGAGGACCATCATCCGGGAGTGCCGCGACCGCATCGCTCGCTGTTTCCGCGCTCTGGTAATGGCTGATCGGGTTGGGCAGCGAGCGCTTCTGCTGCCAAAGCCAGCCGAGCCGCGCCGAACGGCATGTCAGAATTGCGTCATGACCAAGGCTGAGCTTCATCAGATGGTGGACCGCCTGCCGGATCAGGCAGTCGATGGCGCAGCGATCCTGCTCCGCGAGGTGACGGATGGCCAGATTGATCCGGAGCAGGCTTGGTTTTGGACGCGTGAATGGCAGCAGCGCGAGCGCGAAGCCGACAAAGACCTCGCTTCCGGCCGGGTTACGCGATTCGAGAGCGACGAGGACTTCCTAGCGGCATTGGACGAGCGCACGAAGCCGCTCGATGCCGACGCGTGAAGTCCTCGCGTCGTTCTGGCGCGATTGGGATCGGCTCAGTCCAAAGCAACAGCGGGAATTTCGCGCCGCTGTGGCGCAGTTCATCGCTGATCTCGCCGAGGGCAAGCAAGGCTTCCATCCCCGCCTGCGCGTAAAGCGCGTGCAGGGGCATCCGGGAGTCTGGGAGATGAGTTGGGCCTACGACGGCCGCGCGACCTTCCAGTACGGCGATGAAGTCCACTCCGGCCAGCCGCACATCATCTGGCGGCGCGTCGGCACCCATTCGATCTTCCGTCGCCCGTGATCGTTTGGGCAGCGGGACTATCTCGCTGCCCAAACCCAGCGGAATCGTGCCTAACCCGGCCCAATCACCGGGCGGCGCAGATTTCGCGCCTTGGCTCTGGAACGGTAAAACAGCGACGAGCCGGACTGCTTGCCATGCAGAAGGTCGAGGGTTCGAATCCCTTAGCCGCTTTTTCACGAATGCCTGCATGTGGGAAGACCGGCCCGGGCGCGGGTATCCAGAATCCACTAGAACCACCCCCGCATGCGCCCTTATTTCAGGCACTACTGCAATCAGTGCCTGGAATGATCCGGGGTGCGCGGCGGTTGAGGCCAGTGCCTGCCCGGCCGGCAAGTCGCCGGGCGGTCACAGCCGATGTAGAGGAATTCTTCCCGCTCTTCCCCCAGGAGCGAAGTACCAGCCGACCGGCGACACCTGCGTCGTCGCCGGCGCGGCGCGGATGCAGAGGAGACTCAAATCGATTTGCTCGCGCCTACCACGAGACTCTGTCGGGGGGCAGGTTCGGAAACCGATGTGTGGGAGGCCACCGGCCATGACCGACAGCGCTACATGGGTGACAGTAAGATCTGCGCGATGAAGCAGAAGCTGAAGGATCAGCTCGGAAGCGCCGTGGGGGATTCCCGCTTCGTCGTAGTCGTGTTTCTCGATATCCGGGGTTTCTCGACGTTTGCCAAGTTGGCTGAGTCCTCTGAGAGTGCAGTTTTCCTCAAGAGTGCATATACGTCGATCATGGACGACTTTTTCAACGAAGCAAGCTTCTTTAAGCCGACGGGAGATGGACTCCTTGTGATCCTTGACTATGAGGAGGAGACTCTTCGGGAGGTAGTGCAGACTGCGATTGGCACGAGCGTTCGCCTCGTTGAGGCGTTCCCCACCATCTGTGCCGAGGATCCTATGGTGAATTTTGAGGTTCCTGGAAAGCTAGGGATTGGCGTGGCTCGAGGGGCGGCAACGCGGCTTAGCTCCGAGGGCGAGGTTCTCGACTATTCTGGCCGCCCCTTGAATCTGGCGGCCCGGCTTATGGATATGGCTAGGCCATCGGGAGTGATCTTCAGCGATGCGTTGGGTTTGGGCTTGTTGGACGAGGATCTCCTCACGCAGTTCGAGGCGGCTGGTGTGTATGTAAGAGGATTAGCGGAGGATGAACCGATGAGCGTTCACTACCTAGCGGACCGAACGGTCATCGAGGATATCTATATGCGTCCCCTGCATCGGACCCATGTGCACGCCGAGCCAGTCCAAGAGAAAACGATTCGCGAGCTCGAACAGATGGGCAGTCATCGGTTCGGGCTCAGCAAGGAGCCAGTCGATCGGAACAGGATCAAACTTGTTGCTCGGTTTCCCAAGCCGACTCCGTCCGGCCGGAAATCGAGTCTGCTCTCCGTGACTGAGGCGTCGGGAACCTACGGAGAAGATGCAGATGGATCACACGTACGAGTTTCAATGCCAGCACTCGCAAGACGGATCAAGGAGAAGGGCGCGAAATCGACCTGGAAGGGAAAGCTTCGGCTTGAATACGTAGTGGCCGATGAGTAAGAGTTAAGTCTCGATTCCTTGTCTCGCCGACCTCGCACGAAATAGGCGAATCCGCCTTCGCGCCGAACCCCCTGTAACGCCGCAGGCTCGTCCTTTTAACGCCGCCAAAGCTCCCGGCGCAGGATCGCGTTGCCGCGCTCGAGCTGCTCGATGGTGGCGCCGGTGACCGAGCGGGTCCGGGTGTCGCGATTGATGCGGGCCTGGATCTCCCGGTGCGATGTGCCGGTGCGACGGGCGAGGTCGGCGACCAGGCGACTGCGCTCGCCGCGCAGCCGCTCTCGCGTCGCATACGCCGACTCCCGCTCGGGCTCGTCTTGCTCCGATGCGGCTTTGGCCTTCGTGGAGGCGGTCACCTTCTTTGCCTCCGCCGCGGGGTCATCGGTGGGAAAGAGCTGAAGGGCGGTCTCGCTCATGATCGCCTCGTCCAGCTCGGCGTCGCCCGAGCTGAGGGCAGCAAAGCGGTCACCTGGCTCCCCTGGCTGCAGATCAAAGTCGTCCAGCTCTTCTCCCTCGTCCTCCTCGGCGCCCGGCGAGAGGTCGAGCGCGTGGCGGCGCTCCAGCTCGATCTCGTGGGCGAGTGCCTTCAGCCGCGGATCGGCCGGCATCAGGAGGTAGCTCATCTGGCGGCGCGGCCGCGGGGTCATCCGGATGAAGCGACCGACCACCTGGCGGAAGAAAAGCTCGGTCCGGGCCGCCGTCGCATAGACGCCGACTCGCAGGCGGGGGATGTCGACTCCCTCTGAGACCATCAGGACCGAGACCAGCCAGCGTCGATCGGAGGAGGCAAAATCGGCGATGCGCCGGGTGGCACCGGGCTCGTCGCTCATCACCAGCTCAGGTCGCTCCCCTGAGATCGGCTCGAGCCGCGCCGCGATCGCCCGCGCGTGATCCTGATCGGAGGCGATGACGAGACCGCCGGCGTCGGGATGCCCGCCGGCACGCACCTCGCTCAGCCTGGCATCGCCGTCGCGCAGCACCTCGCCCATCCACTCACCGTCCGGGCTGAGCGCCGTCCGCAGGCGCCGGGCCGCCTCCGCCGGCGGCAGCACGAGGTCGAAGTCGGCGCTGCGCAGCCGGCCGTCCGAGAGCCACTCCATCTCGCCGTCGTACGGCAGGAAGGTGATCGGGCGGCATACCCGGTCGACCAATGCCTGCGGATAGCCATAGACGTAATCGGCTCGGCTGAAGCCGTCCTCGTCGTAGGTGACCCATGGAATCGCCGAGTTGTCGGAGCGGAAGGGGGTGCCCGAGAGAAGCAGCCGGAAGCGGGCGCCGTCGAAGGCCCTGCGGGCTCGTAAGCCCCAGGCGGCTTGATCGCCCATGTGGTGCGGCTCGTCGGCGATCAGCAGGGTCGGCCGGCGATCGGCGGCCAGCCGGTGCATATCCGGGCCGGCCGCGATCGTCTGGTAGGTGACGGCAACGCCGTGGAAGTCGGACGACTCGGGCCCGTCCGAGTTCGGCCGGTTCGGCTCGAGGTCGATGCCGTAGCGGCCCGCGTCGGCGGCCCACTGGCGGCAGATGTGGGTGGTCGGGCCGACCACGACGACGCGCGAGACGAACTTGGCGCTCAGCATCCGGTGGGCGATGTGCAGGCCGAACGTGGTCTTGCCGGCCGCCGGCGTAGCCGAGGCCAGGAAGCTGGTTCCCGAGTGCGCCCGAACGGCCTCGGTCGCCTCCACCTGCCAGGAGCGGAGGGGTCGGGTATCGGGCCAATCCGGAAGCGATCGGGGAAGCGCCCGGCCGCGGACGGGTTGCTGAGAGGGGTCGTACAAGGGCGGCCACAATAGGGTCGTCCGCGGTCGGAGGACGGCCGATCCCGAATCGCAGTCAGGCAGGTGGGCCCCAGTTCCCCCGCACTCCTCTCGGCCCGCCGTGACATGCGGTTGCCGAGGCGAGAAGCCGCATCTCAGCGGAGAGCACTGCGGCTCCGATTCCTCTTGAAGCGATATGCTCAATAACTACTGTGCATAAAGCACGGCATTTGAGCTGCCGGGGCGAGCGTCGGCAAGTGCCTCCGCCGCAGGGGCGCCCGGGTCATCCCTAGGAGGAGAGCATCATGAAGTGGAGGCGCATCTCAGCAGTTGTCTGCGTCGCGGTTTTCTGCCTGGCATTGGCCGCTCCGGCCCTGGCGACGAAGTACGTCGCGTTGGGCGACTCCTATTCGTCGGGGACGGGAACGCGGTCCTTCTACGAATCGAGCTGCCAGCGGTCTGTCTACGCGTACCCGTACCTGCTGCACCAGGCGCACCCGGAATGGACGTTCGTGAACGCGACGTGTTCGGGGGCAAAGACCGGAGATTTGATCAACACCCAGGCGGCGAGCCTGACCTCCGACACCAACTGGGTCAGCTACACGATCGGGGGCAACGACGCCGGCTTCTCGTCGGTGATAACGGAATGCGCGTTGCCGGGGTGGGCGTCTGACTGCAACGGCGCTATCGACGAAGCGCAGGCCTATATCCAGAACACCCTGCCCGGTCGCCTCGACCTGGTCAACAACACGATCAAGTCGCGATCGCCGAACGCGAAAGTGGTGGTGCTCGACTATCCGCGCCTCTTCAACGGCACGGACTGCAACGCCTTCACTTGGTTCAGCCCGAGCGAGGAGACGAGGCTCAACGAAACGGCCGACATGATCAAGAACGTGATCAGTGCCGCGGCCGCTCGCGCGGGATCGAACTTCATCTTCGGCAACGTGATTCCGCCGTTCATCGGCCACGCCGTGTGCGACGGGGGCAGTGGCTCATCGACCGAGTGGATCAACGGCCTCTCGGAACCGACGAGCGAAAGCTACCACCCGAAGGTCACAGGTCACGCCGACGGCTACTACCCGGTCATCCACGCGATCACCGGCTAGCGGTTCCTGCATCCGCCGTGCCGGGGGCGCCAGTTCGGGGCCCCCGGCGGCGGCGAGACAGCACTAGAGTCCGAGCCCGCCGACGCCGCCCTCGTCCCAGCCGAGATGGTGGGCGAGCTCGTGGCGGAGGGTGCGCTCGACCTGGCGGGCGAGTAGCTCGCGGTCGTGGCCGAAGTCTCGTTCGAGGGTGTCCCGATAGATCACGATCCGGTCCTCGTAGCGTTCCTCCGCGAGGCTGTCGCCGAAGTACTGGCCGTAGGCGTTCGCCTCGGCCCCCAGCTCCGAAACGACGATCGGGACCTTCTCGAGCAGCGCCTGGAATTCCTCGGGCAGCCGATCGATCGAGTCGGCGACCATCGCTTCGAAATCGTCCGGGGAACCAGCCGGCGCCATAGATGGACGGTACTGAGCGGCAAGTGCCGTCTTCCTTACCATCCGCCTCATGGCGATCAAGCGGATGGACCACGTCGGCGTCGTCGTCGAGGACCTCGAGGCCGCGATCGGGTTCTTCGTCGAGCTCGGGCTCGAGCTGCGGGGCGAGGCGTCGGTCGAGGGTTCCTGGGTGGACCGCGTCATCGGACTCGACGGCGTGCAGGCGGACATCGCGATGCTGCGGACGCCAGACGGGCACGGATGGGTCGAGCTTTCGAGATTTCACTCGCCGCCAAGCGGCGCCGGTGACGGCGGCGCCCCCGCCAACGCTCTCGGCATCCGCCATCTCTCGTTCGTCGTCGATGACATCGAGGACGTCGTCGCCCGCCTGCGGGCCCGCGGCGCCGAGCTCGTCGGCGCGGTCGAGCGATACCGGGACAGCTACCTGCTCTGCTACATGCGCGGTCCCGAGGGGATCATCGTCGAGCTGGCAGAGGAAATCGGCTCCGAGGCAAAGGAGAGCTAGATGCAGATCACCCGCAACTCCCTCGAGACGGCCGCCGGGCCGAGCGAGTGGTTCACAGGCACCGTCTACATCGACACGATCGCGACTCCCACCGAGCCCTCGCGCCTCGGGGCGGCGAGGGTCCACTTCGCTCCGGGGGCGCGAACTGCCTGGCACACCCATCCGTTCGGGCAGACGATCTTCGTCACCGACGGCATCGGGCTCTGCCAGCGTCGCGGTGGGGAGGTGGAGGTGATCCGGCCGGGCGACCGCGTCTTCTTCGAGCCGGGCGAGCACCACTGGCACGGCGCCGCTCCGGACCGCTTCATGACTCATATCGCCATGCACGAGGCAGACGACTCCGGCAGTCCCGTGAGCTGGGGCGACCCCGTAACCGACGAGGAATACCGGGCGCGCGCCTAGCTCCTGGGAACGGCTGCAACGGGGCTCCTCTCGATAGAATCCCCGCCCTCCGGGTGGAGGATCCAGCCCTCCGGCGGGGATCCAGGCAAAGGGGCGGAGGAGGGTTTGATGGCGGGGGGTATCGAGGGGGACGGTACGTCGGCGCGGAAGAGCCGCCGGCGATGGATGATCACGATCGGCCTGGCGGCGCTGGCCCTGGGTCTGGTCGGGCTTGCCGGCCCGGCATCGGACACGTTGCTCGGCGCACCGTGCCTCAACTGCCCGGGCCAAGATCCCGGAACCACGTACTACAAGCTGACCGTGAACGTAGCCGGCCCGGGTACCGTGGCCGAGTCGCCGCTGAGCTGCACCGAGGCCGAATCGCCATGCTCGTGGTTTTACGCCGAACTTGACAGCGCCCATCCGGTGCCCACCCCCGACAGCGGCTACAGCTTCACCGGCTGGAGCGGGGCCTGCAGCGGCACCGGCTCCTGCTCGATAACCATGAACGCCAACAAGTCGGTGACGGCGAGCTTCGCCGACACGACCGCGCCGCCGTCACCCACGATCAGCTCTCCCACCGCCGGTCAGACCTTCGTGTCGACGAGCAGCGGATCGCCGAACGTCTTGGTCTCCTTCGTCCGCGCCGACGGCGGCGGCGCGACCGGCACCTCGGGCTTCCGCTGCCGGCTCGACAACTCGACCCCCGTTGGCTGCACCTCCCCCTGGCCCACCGGCCTGCTGGCAACCGGGCAACACACGGTTTACGTCGCGGCGTTCGACCCCGCCGGGAACCTCTCCGGCTACACGAGTCGCTCGTTCTGGGCGGTCAACCGGCCGGACACCGCGATCGGCGGGACTCCCGCTCAGGGCGCGCTCGTCAACTCCCGGAGCACGGCGTTCACCTACTCGAGCGGCACCAACGGCGCGACCTTCGATTGCGAACTGGATGGCAATCCGGTCGTCTGCAGTGCGAACCTGGAACCGGGAGAGGGCCCGCATACGCTGTCCGTGAGGGCGGGCGTCGACCCGGGGAACGGCAGCACCTACCTCGACGAAACCCCCGCCACCCGATCCTGGACGGTCGACTCGCAGCCACCCGAAACCTCGATCGACTCCGGGCCGTCGCAGCAGACGAGCGCGACCTCTGCGGAATTCGCCTTCAGCGGAGTGGACCCGGCGCCCGGCACGGCGCTTCACTACGAGTGCAGTCTCGACGGGCGCGTCTTTGAAGCGTGCACCAGCCCGATGAGCGTTGCTGGGCTCAGCGCCAGCGGCCACACCTTCTCCGTCCGCGCGGTCGACGCTGCCGGCAACGCCGATACCACCCCCGCCTCGCGCTCTTGGACTCTGGGGTCCGGCTCCGGCGGCGGCTCGACGGGTGGGGGCGCAACGGGCGGTGGCGCAACCGGCGGTGGCGCTGTGGGCGCCGGCCCAGCCGGCGCCCCGAGCCCAATGCCGCTCGCGGTGGCCCCGGGCAAGCTCGCCCGCGTCAAGTGGCGCGCGCACGGCTCCCGGATCGAGCTCCGCGCGCTCACTTTGACGGGGCTGGCGCCGGGCAGCGGCGTCCTCGTCACCTGCATGGGGCACGGTTGCCCCATCAAGCACCGGAAGGCGCTGGTCCGCCGCGGCAAGGCGCAGTTGGCGGGGGCCTTGCGGCACCGCGCCCTGCGCCCTGGGACGCGAATCGAGCTGCAGATCACCGCTCCCCAGATGACCACGCGGATCATCCGGGTCACGATCCGCGCCCACCGGAAGCCGAAGGTCTCCGGCGGCTGAGCCGCCGGTCGGGAGTGGGGACCCGATGACGCGGGTCGAGATCCGCGCTGGGGGCCTGCTCGTTGTTGGATCAAGTTTCTTGTCTTTGCCCTGACGCCTGGCCAGATCGATCGTTCTGACCTACGCACGTGCCACGGGCGTCGTGGTCGCTGACTGGAGGCTGCGGCGCCCGTTTCACGTGGTGGCTGGTGTGGGCCTGCGAGAATGGCGGCCGTGGAGGGCCAGCGCGAATACGACCTCGCCCTGTTCGGCGCGACCGGCTTCACCGGGGGCCTTACCGCCAGCTACCTGGCCGCCCACGCCCCCGAGGGAATGCGCTGGGCGCTCGTCGGGCGCAGCCGGTCCAAGCTCGACGCCGTGGCGGTGCACCTCGCAGCCGAGACGCCCGACCGGCAGGCGCCGGACCTGCTCGAGGCCGACGCACTCGACCGAGCCGCACTCGACCGGGTCGCGGCCTCGACCAAGGTCGTGATCAGCACCGTCGGCCCCTACGTCCTCTACGGCGAGCCGCTGGTTGCCGCTTGCGCCGCTGCTGGAACCGACTACGTCGACCTCACCGGAGAGCCGGAGTTCGTCGACAGGATGTGGACGCTGCACCACGCCGAGGCTGAGCGCAGCGGCGCCCGGCTGGTCCACAGCTGCGGCTTCGACTCGGTGCCGCACGACCTCGGCG
>Ga0308175_100000243_pt1 | contig 41574 bp, 33 predicted proteins | sample PhyCR1_3_FD_203893 | JGI IMG/M metagenome (GOLD analysis project Ga0308175, IMG submission 203893) | Soil microbial communities from UC Gill Tract Community Farm, Albany, California, United States - DLSLS.C.R1 | ecosystem: Environmental > Terrestrial > Soil > Agricultural land | place: USA...
CCCCAAACGTTTTTGCCGGAGCCGTAGGACGGCAATAAATTGGCGGGAATTGCCTTGCGCACTGGCCTTGTGATTAGCGGCAATGAAGCCAATTGTAGGCTATGCAGCGAGGCTATTGCCGTCCTACGCTGACGGCTTGCTGATGTGCCGGTTGTCTGTGTTGCGTCAGCCTGGTAAGTTAGATGAAGTTCTTAATAGTTACAAAAATTGAGTGATTGCTCTTCACCCCGGCATATTAGCAAACCGATGTACTATGCAGGCGGAGGATCGGGGCGGCGCTGCAAGACGCAAGCTGTTAAAGCCGTTGGCCGTCGTGTCTGGATAAGTGAGCGGCTTTAAGTGCTTGTCGGCTTATGGTCGGAAAAAGAAAAAGACTGCTGGTAACAGTCTCTTTGAATTGCAGAATGTGTCACATAATGCTGAAATAAAATTAAGCATTATGAATAGAAAAAAGAAAATACCAGTCGATTTTGATGCAGAAAAGGCTGTGAACTCCTTACGGTTTCCTATTTATGGAACGGCCATAGCTTTAATGCTTCTGCTAATCTTAGAAGTGCTAAGAGCACTGCGATAACAAAAGTGACCCAAGTGATAAACCTGGTAGTTCCGTAAGTTTTATAAACACGTTCGGCATTGCTTAGGTCTATATCTTCTTTTCGGTCTTTTTTTTCTTTTGCTGTCCTTTCTTTTTGAAGTAGGTCGTCGAAAGATGTGTAATTCCATCCGTCGGGCATAAGATAAAAAATTTGTCTATTATGGCCGTCGGCGCATTTCACGATGTTCTTTTCTTCGAGTATGGTCATCACATAGGAAACATCAGACTTTGATGATGGAGTTCTTTCAAATTTTTGTCTAAAAGCGTCGATGTGCGTCTTAACACCTTTTACTTCTTTGAAGTGGGCAACAATAGTATTGGCTATAACTTTTTGTTCATCTGTCATAAGCAAATTATCTTTCTCTCTCTTGTCGCCCGGCAGAATTTTAGCTCTTTTACAGGTTGGCTTCGTGCTTCGCCCTGTGCGCCTGTAAATGTGCTAAAATGTGCGGTGGTCATAGAAGCGTGGGCCGCTTGCATAGTACACGTTCATTGACGCAATAGCTGGCACAAATATATCCTGATTGTCAACGTAAATTTGTGCCAGCCGAAATTCGTTGACACATGTTATTTACCGAGGTTATTTTACGTTACATCCATCCGGCTCTAAACATCGGCATGGCCGATTTAAAATCAGCATGGCTCTTAAGCTCGCCTCCCGTGCAACTGAAGCCAACCGTTTACCGCGGCAGTCTCGTTTACCGCATACCCGTTTCGGGTAAACGAATCAGCTACCGAACTTTAAAGAAAGGATTGATAAAAAAAACAATCGTCATTCAACAACCATTAAGCCTTCAGCCTTTTTAAGCAAGCTACTTTCCCATCCATTTCTTAAAGTCGCTCACCTTTTCGCGGCTCACCAATGCCTCTTTGTCCACAGCGGGTTTTAATTGAAGAATAAGCCGGTTGCCAAAGTAGTCGTCAATCTTTTCAATGGCCTCGATGGAAACATAAAACGAACGCGAAATGCGGAAGAATTTGGCCGGGTCAAGCATGTCTTCCAGTTCTTCCATGGTGTAATCCACCACGAACTTTTTGTTGTCGCTCGTTTTAAAAAAATTCAGGCGGCCGTCACTGTAGAAATAGGAAATTTCGTCCACGTCAACCGATACCAGCTTTTGTGCAAGCTTCACCAAAAAACGCTTGCGGTATTCTTTCGGTTGCAATTGTTGTTGCAGTTGTTTCATCAACGATTCTAACTGAAAATCGGGCTTGCGTTCTCCCGCCAGTTTTTTGTATTTGTTTAAGGCTGCTTGCAAGTCTTCGGTTTGCACGGGCTTCAGCAAGTAATCAACCGAGTTAACCTTAAAAGCCTTCAGCGCATATTCGTCGTAGGAAGTGGTGAAGATGACCGGCGCACGAACTTCCACCTGGTTAAACACTTCAAAGCTTTGGCCGTCGGCCAGTTCAATGTCCATCAAAATCAGGTCGGCGTTGTTGTTGTTTTGCAACCAGTCCACCGTGCCCTGAATGCTGTCGGTAACGCCTACCACGGCCGCAGAAGAGTCAACACCGGCCAGGGTTTTCTGTAACTTCTTTACCGCCAGTTCTTCGTCTTCAACAATAAGGATGTTCATATCAGTTGTATTTAGTTTCTTTTAAAAGCCAGCGTTCGGGCTCGTTGGCGTTGTTCCAGATCAGGGGCAGCACCACGGTAAAGTTCTTGCCGTCTTCCATTACCTGAAAACCTTTTTGGTTTAGCAAATCATATTTGGCTTTGATGTTGTCAAGGCCCACGCGGTTGCTCGGTGCTTTTACCGTGCGGCGTTGCAGGTTGTTGTTCACCACAAGCTTGTTGCCGGCGGTGGTAAAAATTTCAATCACCAACGGGTAGGTTTTGGAAATGACGTTGTGCTTCACCACATTTTCCACCAGCAGTTGCAGGGTGAGCGAAGGCAGCAAATAAGAGTGATAACGTTTGTCAATTTCAATGGTGAGTTGCAAGGCTTCGCCGTGCCGCGTTTTCAACAAGCCGTAATAGGAACGAATGAAACGAATTTCGTTTTCTACCGTGCTTAAGCCGTCTTCATTGTTGCGCAAGAGATAGCGATAGACTTTGCTCAACTCATTTAAAAAAACTTCAGCCCGCTGTTTGTCTTCGCTAATAAGCGAAGAAAGCGTGTTAAAGCAGTTGAACAAAAAATGCGGGTTTACCTGGTTTTTCAGCGAATCAAATTCGTGCTGCATGGCTTCCTGCTTCAGGCTTTCTTTTTCGAGGATGCTTTCCTTCATTCGCTCCACTACGTAATCCACTTCGTACAGCGTGACAAAAATGAGGTTCACGCTAAAGCCCACCATCAAGCCGTATTCAAGATCGTTTGGCTTGAGCCGGTAATCAATGATGTGAAAACGGTCGTACAGGAAAAAAATAAACAGTACCGAAACCGACATGGTGGGAATCACCAGCAGCAGCAATCGCTCCACGCGGTTGCGTGTTTGCTTCAGCGTTGGATAGCGGTGTTGAATCCAGTTTTGAAGCGCCACTTGTGCCCGCCATGAGCCAATGCCAATGAAATAAATCAAGGGAAAGGAGTAAAGCCATATCGTGCTCTTGTGAAAGATCTCGTTGTCGTACAAAATAAAATTCAGCACAAAGTCAATCACCGGCATGGAGGCGATGAAACTGTAAGTCTGAAGACGGTTTGGTTTTAATTCCTGCATCATGCTTCGCCTCCCTTTTCACGCAGCAGCGGCAACGAAATGCAGCGTTGCGCCTCTTCATCTTTAATAACAACACAAGAGCAGTTGAGCAAACGGTATTTTGCTACAAGATTATCCAGTCCGCTTTCAATGTCCATGTCGTTGCTGATCATTTTTGGCTGGCGGTTGTTGCACACCAAAATCTCGTCTTCGCCTTTGGAGCAAACGTTTATCACCAGCGGTTTTGCTTTTGTCATGCTGTTTTGCGAAAAAGCATTTTCAATCAGCACCTGCAAACTTAACGGCGGCAAAAGCTTTTCGAGGTCTTCTTCTTCAATGCACAATTTCACTTGCAGGCTTTGACCGAAACGCTTCTCCAGTAAATGCGTGTACGAAGAAATAAATTTTAATTCGGTTTGAAGGGTAACGAGTTGTTCGTCATCACCGCGCAGCATGTAGCGATAGACCTTGCTCATTTCGTTTAAAAAAACTTCGGCTTCGCCTTCGTCTTCCTGAATGAGCGAGGAAAGCGTATTTAAACTGTTGAACAAAAAATGCGGGTTCACCTGGCTTTTTAAACCAAGCAACTGGCTTTGCGTAAAGGTCTTTTTTATTTGTTCGGTTTCTTTCAGGTTCTCGCGCCAGTTGTTGTAGCGTGAAATGCCTTCCATCAACAGCGTCAAAAAAATGTTGATGATGGCCATGCACACGTAAGCCCAGATAAAACCTTTTTCGTTGAAGGTGTAATTGAAGGAAGGGAAAATTTCGTAGCCGTGAAAAAGCGTGAGCAAGAACACGCCGCTTAAATCAACAAAGCAAAAAATCATCAGGAACAAGCGCCGCGAGGTCTGTTCCTCAAGCGGCATGCGTCGGCGAAGCAAAAGCGCAATGGCGCCACAGGCCGTAAAATCAAGCGTAAAAACAAAAGCGGAGATGAGCGTTGTGGGTAAAAAAATGGTTCCGTCGGTAAAATAGCGGCTGCCAAAAATAATGCTGTTGAGCGCCATGGTAAACGGCAAGAGGGTGACGGCCCAAACGAAGTAATCTTTGCCGCTGTATTGAGGAAGCTTCAGTCTCATCTGTTTTCAAATTACCGAGTTTTCTCCGTACAAAACGTAGCCGTCGTTACCGCTCTTTCTTTCGGTTGGATGAACTGTGGAAAACCGCGTATGAATTGTATGATAAAAAATAGCAATCGGCAATCGAGAATCGGCAATGGAACAAACAAAAATCACAGCCTGTCAAACGACAGGCTGTGATTTTAAAACTCTCTTAGTGCCGAGTGCCGAGTGTTCCCCGCTACTTCGCGCCGGTTGGCGGAACAGGCGCGGGCACTACGTTTGAGACAGGTGTGGTGCTTTTTAAATACGCAAAGACGGACTTCAGATCTTCGTCGGTAAGCTTGGCAAAGTTGAACCAGGGCATGGGTGGCAACAAGTCGCGGCCGTTCTCCAAACCCTTTGACTTTCCGTGACGAATGGCGGTGATAAAATTTTGCTCCGTCCAATTGCCGATGCCGGTTTCGTCTGAACTGATGTTGGCCGCAAAGGAAATTCCCCAGGGACCAACCGCGGAAGTAAGGTCACTGCCCAGCATCATGTAGCCTTTTTTCAAGTCTGCTCCATCGGGTTTTACAACAGGACGGCTTGCGGGATAGCCGCCAAAGCGTGTTTCGGGAATTACTTCAGGACCGTGTGCGCCCATTCGTTTGGGTGAGTGGCAATCGTCGCAGCCAATGCTGCTCACGAGGTACTCGCCGCGCTTTACCATTTCGGCCTGGGTCGGGATGGGCTCTTCTTTTTTTTCTGATGATTTGGCGTTGCTGCAGGCATACAAGGCGCCGGCAAGAACGATGGCGGCAAGGGCCGCGGCGGCATTTACATTACGCATTTTTGGTTTGGTTTATGGTGAGAGAAATTTTCGTGTGTGAGCAACAGCGCAGGAAACGCAGGCAGGAACGGAGCGCAGCAAGCCGTTTCCGAAAAATGCAGACTGTTGCCAAAGACAGACGGTGTCTTCTTTTTTGCATTCAAGGCCCGCTGTACATGAAAAACAACGGAGGCCAGAAGCAGCAATCCAACGGCCGTTGCGTTCATTAGCGTGGCAGCGTCTTTTCGTTTCATAAGCTGTGTTTGAATTGGCTGCAAGCTATTCCCGCGCATTTGCAAGAGAAAGAAGGCTGTGAATGAATTGCAGAAAAAAGCGGATGAAGTGCGGTGAGGGTTTCACGCAAAGAGGGGAAGGAGCAAAGGCGCAAAGGAATTTTTTATGTTACCGGCTTTTGTTTTTCATGGCGTCGCCTGTTGCGTCGCACTCTTCAACGTTCGGAACAATACTCAACTTTTTTTAACCAGGGAGAGCATTGAGGATTTACACGGAGAAACTTTTGTGCTTCTCTGTGTTGCCTTCTCTCCGTGTTCTCTGTGGTTAAATTCTTTGCCGCGCAGCGAACAAAGCGTACAAGTGTGCGACGCAACGATGCTAAATAGTAGCAATGCAGCTTGGTTCATAAAAGAAAAGCCCAATCATAAAGTTTGATTGGGCTTCGAAGAAGTATTTGAATGCGTAATTATTTCTTTCGTTGTTGCTGCACTTGCTTTTGTTGCTCCTGCATCTGCTCCATCCGTTCGGCCCACTTGCTTTTTGTCTTGGGCTTTTTGCGGTTGGCTTCCATCTTCGCCAGAATCTTGTCGTGGTCAATGATGTAAGTCTGAATGACAAACTGCAAGCCCAACGTAATCAGGTTTGATACCGTGTAATACCAAGTTAAACCCGCAGGCAGTTTGTTAAACACAAACAGCAGCACGAAGGGGAAAAAATACGGCATGTACTTCATCACCGGATTGCCCTGATCGGGTGTCATGCTCATGCTGTAAAGCGAAATGAGGAAAGACGTGAGAACCGCGGTAATGGTGAACAAACTTACGTGGTCGCCGTAGAGCGGAACGCTGAACGGTATGTGGAAGATGGAATCGTACTGCGAAAGATCGTTCGCCCATAGAAAGCCTTGGCCGCGCAACGCCACATTTGAGTTAAAGAAACTGTACAGGGCAAAGAAAATCGGGATTTGAAACAGCGCCGGAATACAGCCGCCAAGTGGGTTTACGCCGGCCTCGCGAAAGAGTTTCATTTGCTCCATGCTCATTGCCTGCTGGTCGCCGCCTGTTTTAATTTTCAGTTGTTCAATCTCCGGTCGTAAAACTTTCATTTTAGCGCCGCTTAAATAACTGCTGTACGTTAATGGCGAAATGATTAAACGAATGAGAAGCGTGAGCAGCAGAATAGCGATGCCGTAGTTGGGCGTGAACTTGCTGAAGAAATTAAAGGCCGGAAGAATGATGAATCGGTTGATGTATTTGACAAAGGCAAACATGCCGCTGCCCAAATCCACCATGTCTTCCATGTCGTTGTGATATTGTTTCAGCGTAGTGTAATCGTTCGGGCCGTAATAAAAAGCCAGTTCGGCTTTATTGTTCTGCAACGGCAGTTGCATGTTGGCCGTTGCTTGCGCTACAATGTTGCTGCTGTCGGTAGGCGCCGACCAGATAAGATTGCCGCTGCTAAAACCGTTTTTCGCCAACAAAGTATAATTGAAAAACTGTTGCTTTACGGCCACCCAGTTTACCGTGCTTTTGAACTCCCTGCTGCCACCGCCGATGGCCGTGTGATTGTCAAAATTGCCCTCGAAGCGGTAACCGATTTTCGACTGGCCTCTCTCGTACGAAATATCTTTTTGTTGTTGCACCGCATTGGCCTGCCAGGTGAGGTTGAGCGTGTTGCCGCCAATCACTTGTTGCGCACCGTCAATGGTGATGGTGAAATCCACCATGTAATTGTTCGGGTGAATCACAAACTGGTGAACGATCTCTTTGCCTTCGGCAGAACGGGCACGGTACGTAACCGTTGTTGAACCATCGGCTGCCGTTGTTTTTTCAGCCGGCGCAAAATAAAGGCTGTCAACGGAAACGGTTTTGTTTTGCGCGGCTGCAATGGTGTAATTGATGCGGTCAAAATCGGTGGCGCCCAACTTCACATCGGTGCTGTCGGGGCCTTTGAATTTTTTCAGTTCCACCAGCTTGGGCTGTCCGCCTTTGTTGGTGAACACCACTTTGATCAAATCATTTTCGGCGGTTGTCGTTGTTTCCGTTCCCTGCAAAGCCTGCTGAAAACCGGCGCTGTCAGCGGCGGTGAGCATGGGCTGCGCAGTAGGTGTTTGCGGAGAGTTCTTAAAGCGGGCTATGGAGTCGCTGGCTCTTTTGGTGCTGTCCTGGATTCGTTTTATCTCGTCGGTTTTGTGTTTTTCGGCGAGGTAGCGGTTTTGTTCCTTGCTGTTAAACCAAAACATGCCCAAAAAAAGCAGTGCAAGAAGAACAAAACCCATGACGGTATTGCGGTCAAACTTCATTCTGTATCCTTATTAAAGGCGGCAAAGATAGCAGTTGGCGGCAAGTTTCAATTTTGATTAAAGAAGAGGCCGCAGGCTTCGGCCGTAACAAAACAGGGCGGCGGGCTTTTTTAAGAAATATTTAGAGGGAGGGAAGACAGAAGACTGAAGCCGGACCTCTGATCTCATTCCTCCTACTGCTGGTTCTTGCTTTCGAGGTAAACGCCGAGTACATTAAACGCTCCGTCAAACAAAACGATGTTGGCTTTTGCGCCGGGTTCGAATCTTCCCAAATTTTTTGCGCCGAGAAGATTGGCGGGATAAGTGGAAGCCATGCGCAGGGCTTCGTCCAGCGGAATGCCGCAATACTGTACGCAATTTTTTACGGCTTGCAGTAAGGTAAGCTTTGAACCCGACAGCGTTCCGTCTGACAGCGTAAAGCGGTCTTCGGTCTTTACATGTAAGTAAGGGCCTTCCAGACTTTCTTCCACCGCATCAGTGATGAGAAAAAGTTTTTTGCCAAGGATTTTCTTGCTGAGCACAACCGTAGAAAAATCCACGTGAATGCCGTCGGCAATGATGCTGGCGTAAACGTTGGCAACGGCCGTGGCGCCGGGCAAGCCTGTGGCGCGGTGGTGCAGCGACGACATCGCGTTGAAAAAATGCGTCACGGTTTCAATACCGGCTTCAAAACCTGCGATGCCTTCTTCGTACGTGGCGTTGCTGTGTCCCGCCGAAACAATTACGCCGCTGTTCACCAAAAGCTGAATGATTGCCGCATCGGTGACTTCGGGTGCAAGCGTCATCATTTTTAAAATGCCTTTGGCTTCGTCGCACATGGCTCCAACTTCTTCCGTGGTTGGCACTTTGATGAATTCTTCGAGGTGTGCGCCTTTCTTTTCAGGATTGATGTACGGCCCTTCGAGATGCAATCCCAGCAAAGCCGGATGCGGATTGTAACGAACGGTATGAATCGCGTCGCGGTAAACAGGAACGGAGTTGGTGGCAAGCGTAAGTAAAAAGCTCGTTGTACCGCTTTGCACAATGGCTTCAGCCATGGCGTGTAAGGCTTCCGCAGATGGCTTTGCAGAGAAAAGATAACCGCCTGCACCATAAATCTGCAAGTCAATCAATCCCGGCGCAACAAAGGCGCCCTTGCAGTCAACGATGATTGCATCGGGGGGAATCTTGTTCTTTCCGACAATGCCTTTGATGCCTTCTTTGTCAAACAGGAGTGCGCCGTTTTCTATCCTTTCCGTTCCGGTAAATAAAATGCCATTGGTGAGTGCAGTGAGCATGAGAGAGAAAATTAAAATTCAAAAGTAAAAAGTAAAAAATGGATTGAAGCTTTTACTGCTTCTTTTGTGCTGAAGGATTTTGAATTTTGATTTTTGAATTTTGCCTTTGCTCTCCCGCTTCTTTTGCCGCCAGCAAATAAATGAGCGAAGCCGTGCCGTCCATCGTAGGTTCGTTGGTGCTGTAATCGCCGTAGTCGTCGTGGTAAACAGCAAGATCGCTTTGGAAGGTTTCGTATTCATCCGGTTCGTACAGTTTAATGCCGATAAGATTTTTGTAGATGCTAGTGTAAACCGGACCGTCCACCAAACCGCCGTCAATGGGATAGTGGCCGATGTGTGTAAAAGCCGAATGTGGATCGGTTGGCGTATCGCAGTTTGCGGGCAAGCCGTAAACCATTGACGTACCCCAGGGATTGCAGCCAAAAAGCCAATCGAAATTTGCCTGCTCAAATTCTTCAAAGCTTTTGTCGTGCGTTAATTGCTTGTACCAATAGCATTGAATGGCGAAGGCAGTTGTTAAGTTGTTGCTGCACCAGATGAACGGCACGCCGCGATAGAAAACGTTGGCCTTTGCTTTGTTCCAAACGCGTTCGATGCCGGTTTTGTAATAACCGGTGATGGTGTCGCGTTGTTTGCCTTGAAGCTGCTTGGCCAATTCATAATGACCGATGTTGATGAAAGGATACCATTGGTAATGGGAAGCAGTATCAGCGCCGAGCCAGGGAGTGATAGGTTCACGCATTGCTGCTTGAAAAGAGTTTCGGAGAATCATTGGAGAAAATGCGTTTTGGTATTTTGTGGCTCCTTCAATATTCATTCGATCGCTAATAGATTTCGCTGAAACTGCAAAGGCAAGTTCAGCGTCATCTGACCAATTTGCTTCTGCGTAGATGTAAGGAGACTTAACGGAAGCAGTTTGCGTGTAGCCAATTTTGTTATTCGCATACTGCAAGGCGGAAGTTGATTTTTGCAAAAGGGAATCTGCGTAGCGCTTGTTGCTCCGAAATACATTTGCCCCCAACGCAAACGCACTGGCAAACTTTGCTGCCGTTGAAGACGTGCCCGTTGTCGCATTCAGAAACTTTCCTCTTTGCTGCGGCTCACCCGAAACAAAATAAGCCGGCCGTTCATAACCTCTTCCGTAAAACGAATCTTCTTTTGGGATGCGCATGCCCATGTGGTCGCGGTCATCGGCAACCTGATTGAACATCCAGTCTTCGCGTGGATGCATTCGCAAGAGCCAATCCAATCCCCACTTTGCTTCGTCGAGTACATCGGCAAGTCCGTTTTTGCCATCCAAACCGTTGGCTAATTTTTCATCGCTAAACACGTTTGGAAAATCGCGGTAAGCGGCCAGTAAATGATACGTGGCATTCGCCGATGTGGTGCTGTATTGCAAGTAATCACTCGCATCATGCCAGCCGCCCCAAATGTTGAGGTGCGTGCTGTCGGGCAAACCCGCTTTTGCGCCGTACAAACTGTAACAACCGTGTGTATGGCAACTGTCTTTCAAAAAAGGATTAAAGCCGCAACGCTGCTGGCGCATGTAACGCAAACAAAAATTTGCCGCGCCTTTGTACGCATCGCTGTCAATGCGAAAGATTGGCGATTCGGTTTCGCCAACTTTTAATTTATAGTTACCGGCTTTGGTAAAAGAAGAGAAGTTGAGGCGATAGGTTTGAACGAAAGGTCCGTAAGCGCCAAAGGCTTTGCCCGCATTGCCGGTAAAAACAAGCCTGTTGGTTGTTGCTTCAACGAGAGCAAATGTTTTAATGGAAGTATTTTCCTTTGAACACCACACGGCTACTTTGGGCGAGGAAGGTTTGTAGCCGAGAAGGTTAATGCGAATCCAGGCTTGTGGCGAGTCTTTTTTAAAAGAGGCAAGAAAAAGAATGAAGGCAGCGATGGCGGTATAAAACAAAATCCTTTTCATAAAGACCAATGATGTTGATAAAGTTGGCTGTAAAAAGCGAAACGGCGGATAGAAATTTGTCGTATTCGTTTTGCTCAATAGCGAACAAAGCGTTGAAGAGTGCGACGCAACAAAAGCCCAATCGTTATTCTGGCTTCCGGCACAAAACTTTTTGCTCATTTCATTGCAAAATCCTTTCGCAAAAACCATTTATGTTTGACGTTCAAGTTCATTGCCATGACGAAAAACTTTCTTCGCCGTTTTACAATCCTCTTTGTTCTTTTTTATTTCACTCAAACAGGGCAAGCGCAAAATTTTCCGCCAACGGTGCTTGCCGCGCCGCCCAAAGCTGAACGCGAATTCCGCGCCGCATGGGTGGCTACCGTTGCCAACATCAACTGGCCCAGCCGGCCCGGCCTGCCGGTTGACAGCCAGCAAAAAGAAGCCATTGCTTTGCTTGATTTTTTGAAAGCAAACAATTTCAACGCAGTGATTTTTCAAGTGCGGCCCCAAGCCGATGCACTTTACCAAAGCAGCCTTGAACCGTGGAGTTATTTTTTAACGGGTGAGCAAGGCAAAGCGCCGGAACCCTTTTACGATCCCTTGCAATTTTGGGTGGAAGCCGCACACGACCGAGGGCTTGAACTGCATGTGTGGCTCAATCCTTATCGTGCGCATCACCCGGCGGGCGGACCGGTAACCGACAGTTCGATTGTAAAAAGAAAGCCGAACCTCGTTCTTCCGTTAAAAGACACGGGCTATTGGTGGTTCGACCCTTCACTGAAAGGAACAAAGGAGCACGCCACGGCGGTTGTTCTCGACATTGTTAAACGTTATGATATTGACGGCGTTCACTTCGACGATTATTTCTATCCCTATAAAGAGTACAACAAAGGCGAAGATTTTCCAGACAGCGCAAGCTACGTTGCGTATGGAAAGGCCGGTGGCAAACTATCACGCGGCGACTGGCGGCGTGATGCAGTGAATTCTTTCATCTCCAATCTTTATACGCAGATTAAAAAGACAAAGAAGTGGGTGAAATTTGGATTAAGTCCGTTTGGTATTTGGCGGCCCGGTTATCCCGAAGGCATTTGCTGTTTTGATCAATATGATATTTTGTATGCGAATGCAAAGCTTTGGCTAAACAAAGGCTGGATAGATTATTTTTCGCCGCAACTCTATTGGCCCATCAGCCGGATGAATACAAGTTTTCCGGTGTTACTGGGTTGGTGGCGCGACGAGAATACGAAGAAGCGCCACTTGTGGCCGGGCATAAACGTGGGCGACACAAGTGCAAGAGCAACACTTGAAGTGCTGAATCAATTGATGACGGGCAGAGGCTTGCTGCCGCAAGACAAAGGCGTGATTCACTGGAGCATCGGGCAAGTAATAAAGAATGCAGCCCTGCAAAAAGCCTTGACCGAGGGGCCTTACAAGCGAAGAGCACTAGTACCGGCAAGCCCGTGGCTCGACAGCATTCCGCCTACTGCGCCAACGGCTAAAATTCAACGGACAAGCGACTCAATCGGCATTACTTTATTGCCATCAACGGAAAAAGATGTTTTTCGCCGCGTGGTTTATTTTCAATACCAAAACACCCCGTGGAATTACGTTATCCTCAACCGGGCCGAGAAAAGCGCCACGCTTCCGCTGACGCTGATGAGCGCAGGAAAAAAGCAACCGTTGCTGCACGTACAAGTAAGCGCCGTTGACCGCGTAGGAAACGAAAGTTTGAAGAAAGAAGTGTCGTTTGCAAAATGATCAAGCAACGCGGCAGGTCCTTTTGTTCAAAACAAACCGTTTACATTTGACGTCTTTCTGTATTCATCATTATTCGTTTTATGAAACCAGTAAACAAAATCCTTCTTCTTCTTTTCTTTTTCGCGTTGCCTTTTTATTCGCTTGCCTGGGGCGTGTTGGGCCACCGCATCGTCGGTGAAATTGCCGACAGCTATCTTACTGCAAAAGCCCGTGCGGAAATAAAAAAAATACTGGGCGATGAAAGCATCGCCATCTCGGCAAACTGGGCCGACTTTATCAAATCCGATTCAACCTACAATTACCTTAGTCCCTGGCATTACATCAACCTTGAGAGAGGGTTAAGCACGGAAAATGCAAAAGCCTTCCTGCTGAAAGACACAGCCGTTGATCTTTACACGAAACTGAATTTTGTGGTAAAGCAGTTGAAGACGAAAACTCTTTCGCTTGACCAAAAGCGTTTTTATTTAAAGCTGCTCATTCATTTTGTAGGCGATGCGCACCAGCCGCTTCATGCCAGCGGGAAAGAAACCGCCGGCGGCAACCGTGTGCGGGTATTGTGGTTCAACAACCAGAGCAATTTGCACGCAGTATGGGATGAAGCCCTCGTAAATTTTCAGCAATTGAGTTATACGGAATACGCAGCCGCTATCAATCACACAACGCTGAAGCAACGGCTGGCCTGGCAAAAAGCATCTGTTGCCGATTGGATTTCCGAATCTTATCTTATCTCGGAAACACTTTATCCCGAGATTACAGAGAAGGATCAGAAATTGAGTTACGATTACAACTTTCGTCACATCAAAACGGTAAACGAACAATTGCTGAAAGGTGGTGTTAGGCTGGCAGGTTTGCTGAACGCTATCTTTGGATAAAGATCGCAAGCCGTCTAAATAATGAAACAATGAACTCACTCCACCGTAAACTTGTTTTCTGTTTTTCTATTGCTCTTTTAATTTTTTGCGGAAGCTGGGGCTTTCTCATGCACCGTACCATTACGCAGCTTTCGGTTTACCAGTTGCCGGAGGAAATGCAACCCTTCTTTGCGCAGAACATGCCGTCCATTGTTCGCAACGCGGTTCGCCCTGATGAACGCCGCAACACTGACCGTGACGAAGCCTCAAAACACTTTATTGATTTAGAAGCCTACGGCAAAGACGCAGCCCACAAAATGCCGCTCAACTGGGACGATGCGGTGGCGAAATATTCAAAGGACACGTTATTGAAATACGGCTACGTTCCGTACTGGGTCATAACAATGAAAGACCGCCTGACAACTGCTTTCAGAAAAGGCGACAGGGACAGTATTTTATTTTATGCTACCGACCTTGCGCATTATGTAGAAGACGCCAACGTGCCGCTGCACACTTCTGTTAATTACGACGGTCAACTTACGAATCAAAAAGGTTTGCATTCACTTTGGGAAAGCACCGTGCCGGAACTGCTGCTGCAGGACTTTAATTTAGAAGCGCAGAAGAAAGCAAAGTACCTAAAGCATCCGGAGAAAGAAATCTGGAAAGCGGTGCGCCGCTCGGCCAAGTTGGTGCCCGATGTGTTCAACATTGAGCGACAGGTGAGCGAAACCTTTACCGATTCGACGAAGTTCCGCATTCAGAAACGCAACGGTCGCGACGTGAAGTCGTATTCAACTGCGTTTGCACGGGCTTACGGCGCACGCATACAAGCCGCCGTGAACGAGCAAACAAAACACGCCGCGAATCTTGTGGCTGATTTTTGGTACACCGCATGGGTAGATGCGGGGCGCCCTGATTTGAATGCACTGACGGTAAAAAAATGGGAAAGCACCGACGCGGAACAATTGGCTAACGAAGTAAAAGCCTACCGCAAAAACGAGTTGCTGAAAAACGGCTGGCTGTTGTCGAAGAAAACCGCATCCAACGAAGCAGATGGAAATTGACCGTTGGTTGTTGGTCATTGATCGAACAACGATCAATTACCAACAACCAACGCCGCTGCATCCGCCACTCTTTCTCCATCCATTGCTGCACTTACAATGCCGCCGGCATAACCCGCGCCTTCGCCGCAGGGATATAAATTTTTTATCTGCGGATGCTGCAAACTTTCATCCCGTGGAATGCGAACGGGAGAGGAGGTGCGTGATTCGGTGGCAACAACGACCGCATCGTTGGTAAAATAGCCGTGCATTCGCTTTCCCCATTCTTTAAAAGCTGTTTGCAAAGCCTGATGTACAAAGGCCGGCAATACTTCCTTCAAAGACGCTGAATGAAGGCCCGGCAAATAACTGCAATCGGGCAGGGAAGAGGAGGTTTTGTTGTTGCTGAAATCAACCATGCGCTGTGCGGGTGCCACTAATTTTCCGCCACCGGCTTCAAAAGCTTTTTGTTCAATGGCGTGTTGAAAATACAACCCTGCCAAAGGGCCGTGTTTTTGAAAGGCTTGAATATTTTTTTCGTCCACGCTTACTACAATTCCGCTGTTTGCATACGGATTGTTTCGCTTCGACGGCGACCAACCGTTTATCACAATTTCTCTTTCTGCCGTTGCCGCCGGTGCAATGATGCCCCCAGGACACATGCAAAAAGAAAACACGCCTTTGCCGTTCACCTGCTCAACGAGTGAATACGAAGCCGGTGGAAGATGAACGTCGCGAACTGGGCAGTGATATTGTGCGGCGTCTATTAATGCTTGCGGATGCTCAACGCGAACGCCCAAGGCAAAAGGCTTAAAGTGTATTTCAATCTTCTTTTGATGAAGCAAGTGAAAAATATCCCTTGCCGAATGGCCTGTTGCCAAAATGATTGCTTCACCAAAAATCTTATCGCTTTTGTTCACTACGACGCCTTTCGCTTCATCGCCTTCCAAAATAAAGTCGGTGACTTTGTTTTGAAACAAAACTTCGCCACCGCATTCAATGATTTTCTCCCGTACCGCTGTGATGATGTGCGGCAGTTTGTTGGTGCCAATGTGCGGATGCGCTTCATATAAAATCTTTTCGTCAGCGCCGAAATGCACAAGGGCGCTTAAAATTTTCATCACGTCGCCACGCTTGGTACTGCGTGTATAAAGTTTGCCGTCGCTATAGGTTCCCGCGCCGCCTTCGCCAAAACAATAATTGCTTTCGGGATTCACGATGCCTTCTTTGTTGATGGTGGCAAGGTCGCGTCGTCGTGCACGAACGTCTTTGCCGCGTTCCAAAAGAATTGGTTTGATGCCGGATTCAATCAACCGTAAAGCTGCAAACAAACCAGCCGGCCCTGCACCAACAACGATCACCTGGCGGTTTGCGTTGTGAACGTCCTTTAATTGAAGCTGCCCCGGTTCTTCTTGTTGAAAAGGTTCGTCAATAAAAACGTTAACGGTTAGTTGCACCCAAACCTGTTTGCGGCTGCGGGCATCAATGGATTTTTTCAGCAGCGTATAACCGGTGATTTGCGATAGTTTTACGGCGCAGGCTTGCGCAAGAACCTCTCTCAGCTTTCCCGAATCTTCGGCTTCCGATGGAAGCAGTTTGATGGATAGTTTCTTTTGCATGTTGTCAGGTTTTTATCCTGAAAAGATTGCACGGATGGAAAGAATTACCACAAATCGACTATAGATTCTTTTAATTCTTTTCCATCCGTGTTTATAATTCGCTTAGTTCCAGCCACCGCATTTCTTTTTCGTCAATCAGGCCGTTTATCTCGTCAATTCGTTGCGAGATTTGATTGATTTTTTCAAAGGCCAAGCTGCCGTCCGAAAGGCTTTCTGTTAACGCTGACCGCTCTTTTTCCAATTGCGGAATTTCTTTGCCTAACGTTTCCAACTCTTGTTTTTCCTTAAAACTCAATTTCTTTTTTACCGGCTCCGGCTTTGTTGCCTGCGGCTTTGTTTGGTGCTGCGCTACAATGGGTTCTTTCTTTTCTGCGGGCAAGCTGTCCTGCAATTTTTGCCACTCACGATATTGCGAATAATTACCGGGGAAATCACGGATCTCGCCTTCGCCTTCAAACACAAAAAGATGATCCACCAAGCGATCCATGAAGTACCGGTCATGACTAACAATCAACAGGCAACCGGGAAAGTCCAGTAAAAAACTTTCCAGCACCGAAAGCGTCGGCAGGTCAAGGTCGTTTGTTGGTTCGTCCAGTATTAAAAAGTTCGGATTGCGAAAAAGAATGGTTAGCAAATGCAGCCGCCGTTTTTCACCACCGCTCAACCGGCTGATGAAGGTGTACTGCTGTTCGGGTGGAAAAAGAAACAGTTCCAAAAACTGTGCGGCACTCATGGATGACCCATCGGCGAGGGGAAAGTTTTCGGCAATGTTTTTCACGTATTCAATCACACGCATGTCTTCTTTTACTTGCAAACCCGTTTGCGAATAATTGCCAAACACAATCGTATCGCCTACGTTTATTTTGCCGCTGTCCGCCGCTTCGATACCTTGAATAATATTGATGAAAGTAGATTTGCCGGCGCCGTTTTTGCCAACAACGCCAACCCTTTCGCCGCGCTTAAACGTGTAATCAAAGCCCGTTAGAATTTTTTTCTCGCCAAAGCTTTTGTACACTTTTTTCATCTCCACAATCTTCCCGCCAAGACGGTTCATCTTGCTTTGCAACTGCACCTGGTTGTCTACCATTTGTTGCTTGGCTTTCTTTTCTATTTCGTAAAAATTATCCTGCCGGCTTTTGCTTTTGGTGGTCCGTGCTTTTGGTTGTTTGCGCATCCATTCCAGTTCTTTGCGGTACTGGTTGCGGGCCTTGCCAATGCTGGCGGCTTCGCTTTCTTCGCGAGCCACTTTCTTCTCCAAAAAGTTTTGGTAGTCGCCACGATGAACGTAAAGATTCTCGTCCATCTCCCAAATCTCGTTGCAAACGTTGTCCAGGAAATAGCGGTCGTGTGTTACAAGAATAAGCGTCACATTTTCCTTGTTCAGGTAATGCTCCAGCCATTCCACCATCTCTACATCAAGATGGTTGGTGGGTTCGTCCATGATCAGCAATACGTGCTTGTGTTCAAAGCCAATGTCAATCAGCGTTCTTGCCAAGGCAATGCGTTTGCGCTGGCCGCCGCTTAATGTGGCAACGGTTTGATGCAGGTTGTGCACCTTTAGCTTGTCAAGTATCTGGTGAACCTTGGCTTCAAAGTCCCATGCGCCCAGGTCGTCCATCTTTATCATGGCCTCGCTAAACTTCTGGTGGTACGCAGGCGTATCGGCCTGTTCCTCCAGCAGTTCTTCGTATTCTTTTATTGCCGCCAAAACCGGGTGTGCGGTATGAAAGATATTGTCCAGTGTGGTGGCGGTTTCCACCAATTTCGGCTCCTGTTCAAAAAAGGCAAGGTCAACATCCTTGTTGATCCACACCTTTCCCTCTTCGGCGGTTTCTTTACCCGCAATAATTTTCAACAGGGTTGATTTGCCCGAGCCGTTGCGGGCCACCAGCGCAATCTTGTCGCCTTCGGAAATGTGAAAGGATATGTTTTGAAAAAGCGGCTTCACGCCATAAGATTTCGACAGGTTCTCGGCTGACACGTAATGCATGGGCGCAAAGATAAGACGGCCTTATCTTCGTTCGTCCCGCAATGCAAGCCTTGTTTTGGATATCGGCCTTTCTGCTTTTTTACACCTACATTGGTTATGGGCTTTTGCTGCTTTTGGTAAACGCTTTTTTTAAAAAGAAAAGCGGCGTTGACGAAAGCCTTTTGCCCGCTGTAACCTTTGTGGTTCCCGCTTACAACGAAGAAGAAATCATTCGTCAGAAGATTGAAAACACGTTGGCGCTTGATTACCCCGCCGAAAAAGTTTCATTTGTTTTCGTAACCGATGGCTCAACGGACAAAACGCCCGAAATCATTCGAGATTATCCGCAGATTTTCCTTTTGCACCAGCAAAACCGCGAAGGCAAATCAGCCGCGGTTAACCGCGCCATGCGAAACGTAAAATCATCGGTCGTTGTTTTCAGCGATGCCAACACGATGGTTCAGCCGCAAAGCGTTCGCAAGCTTGTTCGTCATTATGCCGACAAAAATATTGGTGGCGTATCGGGTGAAAAGCGGGTAGCTGCGAATGATTCTTCGGCAGTAGGTTTTGGAGAGAAACTCTATTGGCAATACGAATCACGGCTCAAAAAAGCCAACAGCGATTTTTACACTATTGTTGGTGCGGCGGGCGAATTATTCTCTCTTCGCACACGACTTTACCGCCCTTTAAAAAGCAGCATCATTCTCGACGATTTTGTGCTTTCCGCCACGGTGTGCTTGCAAGGCTTTCGTTTTTTATACGAGCCTGCAGCCTTTGGCGTGGAAACCTCTTCGGCTACAATTGGCGAAGAGCGCAAACGAAAGCGGCGCATCAGCGCGGGTTGTTATCAGGCCTTGTTTGCCCTGCCTTCGCTGCTAAATATTTTTAAAAATGGACGGCTTGCTTTTCAGTATGTTTCGCACCGTGTCTTGCGTTGGGTTCTTTGTCCGCTTGCTTTGCCTGCGTTGTTGGTGAGCAGCGCTGTTTTATTTGCCCGAACATCTAATTCTGTTTATGTCGTTGGGTTTTGGCTGCAAGTCCTGTTTTATTTTCTTACTATCCTGGGCCTACTGCTGGCAAAGCAAAAGAAAGCGATAATGCGGCCGCTTCTTTTGCCCGCTTATTTTGTTTTTATGGTGCTTTCGCAATACGCAGGCTTTTGTCGTTTCGTTACCGGAAGGCAAACGCCGGTTTGGGAAAAGGCTCGTCGGCTTCCAGTCGCTGGCGACAAGGCACGGCCTTAAAAATGAGGAAATTGAACCGTTAAAACCGCCGAAAATTCTTCACCTTCAGCGTTATTTTTGTAAGGAAAGAACCTTGTCATGATGATTAACAAGCACACCATTGTTTACGCTGAAGATGACCTTGACGATTTGTTTCTGGTGAAGCAGGCATTTGAAAAACACGATCACATCCAGGTTGTGCACGCACCCGATGGCCGGAAAGCATTGCGAACGCTGGAGGAAATGCTGAGTGAGAATTTTCTTCCCTGTTTGGTGATTCTCGACATCAACATGCCGGTGATAAATGGACGGGAAACTTTGCAGGCCATTCGGGCCCACCCGCAATTGCAGCGGCTTTCCGTGGTCTTGTTCACCACCTCTAGCAACCCGGCAGATGCGGAATATGCGCAGCGCATGGAGGCAACCTTTTTAACCAAACCCATTGATTTCAGCGATCTTGAAAACATTGCCCGCATGTTTGTGGACAAATGCAATTTTGAAATCAACAAGCTCTCCGTGAACTGAGACGGGATGCGTGAATTAAAAAAATACCCGTTTACAATTGACCTTCCGGCCTCCTCAAGGTTTTTGTAAAATTTTTTCTGCCCGCCAAGTTTTTTCCGCTTTTCCATTTTTGGAGCCTGATAACCTTTACTTTTGCTGCCCTATAAAAAAGATTTGATGTTTGAAATTTGAGATTTGAAATCCGGCGTAGCCAATCTGAAATCTTAAATCAAAAATCTCAAATTGTTTGCGGGTGTGGTGAAATTGGTAGACACGCCAGACTTAGGATCTGGTGCTTCACGGCTTGGGGGTTCGAGTCCCTCCACCCGCACAGTTCAGTTGATTGGTCGATTAGTTGAGTGGTTAACCGGTTTTCCTCCAGCCTAATAAACCAATCAACCCATCAACTAATCAACCGATAACATGGCAACGATCACGCAACAAGATGTGGCTCCCTTACACAAGCAGCTCAACATCACCATCAACAAAGAAGATTATCTTCCGCAATTCGAGAAATCAATAAAAGATTACAGCAAGAAAGCCAACATCCCAGGCTTTCGCAAAGGCATGGTGCCGGCTGGTCTTATCAAAAAAATGTACGGTCCGTCGCTCTTTACCGACGAAGTGCTGCGCTCCGTTGACAAAGAAGTGTTCAAGTTTATTGAAGATGAAAAGCTGGAAATCTTTGCCCAGCCGCTGCCCGTTGATTTCAACCTGCAGCAACTGGACGTAAACAATCCCGCGAACTACACCTTCACCTTTGAAGTGGGCATGAAGCCCGAAGTGCAAGTACCCGACTTAAGCAAAGAATCCGTCAAGCGCTACAAAGTATCGGTAACGGATGAAATGGTGGCCGAAGAAGTGGAACGTTTGCGTACACGTTACGGCAACATGTCGGAGCCTGAAACTGTGCAAGGCGAAGAAACGGTGCTGAACGTAACCTTCGTGGAAACCGATGCGCAAGGGGCCGAAATAGAAGGCGGCATTCGCAAAGACAATTCTGTGTTGTTGAAATATTTCAAAGAAAGTTTTCGTCAAAATGTGTTGGGCACAAAGAAAGACGACACCCTTCAGCTTTCACTCGACGAAGCCTTTGACGACAAAGAGAAACAATGGATTTTACAAGACCTTGCGATTGACAGCGCCACCGATAAGCATTTTAAATTACTCATCACCAAACTTGGTTTGGTAGAGCCAAGAGAGCTGAACGAAGAGTTCTTTAAACAGCTTTTCCCGAACGAAGAAATCAAAACCGAAGAGGACTTTAAGGCCCGCGTAAAAGACGAGCTGCAAAAGCAATGGGACGCCGAAAGCCGCAACCAGCTTCAGCACAATTTGTATCACGTTCTCCTCGATCATACCCAGATTGATTTTCCCGCCGAATTTTTAAAACGGTGGTTGAAAACGCAAGGCAAAGAAGGTGCGGTAAAAAGTGACGAAGAAGTGGAAGCCGAATTCCCCACCTTCATCAACCAGTTGAGGTGGACGCTGATCACCGACGAATTGATAAAGAAAGGCGGCATTGAAGTAAGCCAGGACGAGTTGCGCCAGTTTGCCAAACAGCAACTCTTTGGCTACATGGGCATGGCCGCTGCCGCGGACGAAGAACAGGATTGGGTACGCGACTACATTGACCGCATGATGAAGGACCGCAAATACGTGGAAGATGCCTACAACCGCCTGCAAACGCAAAAGATGTTTGATTGGGCCGAAGGCCAGGTGAACGCCGTGGAAACGCCGGTGTCGAAAGAAGATTTCACCAGGATGAACGAGGAGCACCAGCATCATCATCATTAAATTGGCAGCAAATATTTTCAAACCCAATCCTGTTTGCGATTGGGTTTTTTCTTTTATGAACCAAGCTGCATTGCTACTATTTAGCATCGTTGCGTCGCACACTTGTACGCTTTGTAAGTCTGTTCAGCAAGGCGTTTGCTCTACGCTTATTTTTGATTCACAATTGTTATGGCAGAATATTTCAACGTCGGCAAATTTGTAAGCACATTCGGCCTCCAGGGCGAACTGATTTTGAAGCACAACCTCGGGAAAAAGACTTCGTTAAAAGGGTTGCAGGCTCTTTTTGTTGAAGAGAAAAAAGAAAGCTTTCTTCCGTGGTTTGTGCAAAGCACCCGCATAAAAAGCGAAGAAGAAATTTACGTTGCGTTGGAAGGCGTTTCAGTAAGGGAAGTAGCGGCAAAACTTGTGCAAAAAACCGTGTGGTTGCCCGAGGCCGATTTTAAAAAATTCTCTGCCAAATCTTCGCCCATCAGTTTTCTGGGCTACGAAATTGTGGAGAATGGCATGCCGCTGGGGAAGGTGCTTGAGGTTATTGAGCAGCCGCACCAAATCCTTTGCCGCATTGATCTCGAAGGCAAGGAAGCCTACATTCCGCTGCACGAAGAAACCATCATGAAAATTGACAAGAAAAAAGGGCAGGTCGTCGTTGACCTGCCCGAAGGATTGCTTGATATTTATCGCTAAACCATTTTGTTTATTGCTTTTGTTGCTGCGAGGTTTCGGTAACAGAAAGAAGCACCGGAAATTTATCTGTAGTTACGCCGGTTTGTTTCAGCGTGTTGCGGGCCTGTATCATGTGCCGCTGTTCGTGCGCAATCAAAAACCGCAGCGTATCGCCCAGCCGCAGTTTGATTAATTTGGTGAACGTAATGGGTATGTGAATTTTGGCGAGGTCTTTCCCTTTTGCCAGTTCCAGCAGTTGCAGCAATTTATCCTGTCCGGCAATGAATTCATTCAGCACCGTCTCCACGTGCAGGCTGTTGGGAAAGGACATTTTTTTCGCCGTCTTCATCTTGTTTTTGATCTCGTACACGTTGGTAGGCTTCATCATTTTTGTAAACCGTTCTCCCCAATAGCCCGAGGTAAACCAGGCGTTTTTGTCGTAAGTGATCAGGGACAATTCTTTTTCAAGTAGTGGAAGGTAATGCCGGTTGTAACCGTTCAGGTGCTCAACAGCCTGCACGGCACTCCACCGGCCTTCTTCGGGACAATAAGCCAGTTTGTTTTTGTCGGCTGTAACAAGAAATTGTGCCGCTTCTTTTATCCTGCGTACATCCTGTGCCAGTTCGTTCAGCAGTTCTTCGCTCTTAAATTTTGCCATAAGAAAGGTTTTTACAAAGCTATTTATTATGCTTCTTTCAAATAATAGACCAGCTTGGATTGGGATGCAGGTTATTGAGATATTGGGTTGTTGGGATATTAGGTTATTAAATATTTCATGCAGGCGAGTTGTTGAGAGAAAGCAAAGCGGCGCATCTTAGTGCAATATCAAATACCTCGATATCCCAATATCGTCGCCCGTTGCTCCTTGCCGGAAAGTCCTTACATTGAAGAGGCAATCATGGAAACCAATTTTTTACAACGGCTGCAATTGAAAAGACGCGGCAACCGCTTCAGTGCGCAAAACCTGGCACGGGTGGTGAAAGGCGGCGCACCGTTTTTTTCTTTGCTAACCGAACTGATTGAAACCGCCGCACATTCCATTCACCTTCAAACCTACATTTTCAACAACGACAGTACGGGAAAAAGAATCGCGGAAGCCTTAATGGCTGCGGCAAAGCGTGGCGTAATGGTTTACCTGATGGCCGATGGATACGCCTCTCGTTCCCTTCCCAAAGAATTCATCAAAAACCTTGAGGATGCCGGCGTGAATTTTCGCTTTTTTGAACCCGTGTTTCGCAGCGAGCATTTTTATTTCGGCCGGCGGCTTCATCACAAAATAGCCGTGTTTGACAGCAAGTACGGATTGGTGAGCGGCAGCAACGTTGCCGACCGTTACAACGATCTGCCCAATCAACCCGCCTGGTTCGACATGGCTGTTTTTGTGGAAGGTGATTCCGTGCTGGAACTTTATGACATCTGCGTTAAAATTTGGGAACGCGACCAAACCCAAAAAAATCTTCTGCGCAAAAAACTTCTCGATCTTTTCAATTACATCGCCAAAGAAGAATCCGTGGGCATTCGGGTGTTGCAAAACGATTGGGTGCGTCGCAAGCTGGAAATTTATTTTGCCTATCAAAAGCTTTTCAAAGAAGCACGCAACAGCATCACCATCGTGTGTAGCTATTTTTTGCCGGGGCTTTCGCTGCGCAATCGTTTAAGCAAAGCAGTAAAACGGGGTGTAGACGTAAAAGTGGTGCTGGCGAGTACTTCGGATGTGGCGCTGACCAAACACGCCGAACGTTATTTATACAGTTGGATGTTTCGCAACGGCATCCAGATTTACGAATACCAACCCACCGTTCTTCACGCAAAATTTGCCGTGGTAGACGAAGAATTTCTCAACCTCGGTTCGTACAACATTAATGACCTGAGCGCACAAGCCAGTGTTGAATTAAACCTGTTGGTGAAAGATGCTGAAGTGGCGCAGGAGATGCAGGCCGAGGTAAAAAACATCATTGAAAGCAAATGCCTCAAGGTAGAGCCATCTGCTTATGCTTTTCATCTTTTTTCGTTTCGCCAATTGTGGCGGTTCCTTTGTTACCATGCCTTGCGCATGACGCTTGCGCTTGGCACCTTTTATTTCAAGCAAGAGGAGTAGGGGCACTTATCTTCGCCGCATGAATATTCGAATTGGACAGGGCATAGATTTTCACCAACTCGTTGAAGACCGTGAGCTTTGGATTGGCGGTGTAAAGATTGACCATACCAAAGGTGCGCTTGGCCACAGCGATGCCGATGTTTTACTTCACGCCATTTGCGATGCATTGTTGGGTGCGGCTTGCCTCGGCGACATCGGCGCTCACTTCCCCGACACGGATGCGCAATACAAAAACATTGACAGCAAGATTCTTTTGCAGCGAACCGTTGATTTAATCAAAAAGGAAGGTTATACCATCACTAATATTGACAGCACGCTTTGTTTGGAAAAGCCCAAGATCAAACCTTACGTTGCGCAAATGCAAAGCACCATAGCAAATCATTGCGGCCTCACCCCGAACGATGTTTCCATCAAAGCAACCACAACGGAGAAGATGGGTTTTGTGGGACGTGAAGAGGGCCTTGTGGCTTACGCTACTGTTTTATTGCAACGATTATAATGTTCACCGGTTCACTTGTTCACAGGTTGGGTATAATGGATTGCAATCTTTCTTCCTTTGATTCAACGAACTCTTAAAGTTATCGCGACTAGTAAGCGAACCAGTGAACAAATGAACTCGTGAACAACAGATACTTATCTTTGGCCGTTATGAACTTACCCGTCAAAATCGTCAACCGTTCTTCTTTTCCGGTGCCGCAATACGCAACGGAAGGTGCGTCGGGAATGGACTTGCGGGCGAACATTACAGAAGATATCATTTTGCAATCGCTTGAACGTTGCCTTGTGCCAACGGGTTTGTTTGTTGAGTTGCCACCGGGTTACGAGGCACAGGTTCGTCCGCGCAGCGGGTTGGCCATAAAGCAAGGCATTACTTGCTTGAATTCGCCAGGCACAATTGACAGTGATTACCGCGGCGAGATAAAAGTAATCCTGGTAAATCTTTCAAGTGAAGAACAGCGCCTGCAACCTGGCGACAGGATTGCGCAACTCGTGCTGCAAAAAATTGAGAAGGCGGATTGGAAAGAAGTAGATCGTTTGGAAGAAACAATACGCAGCGGTGGCGGCTTTGGCTCCACCGGAAAACAATAAGCATGAAACAACTTTTTATACTCCTTGCCCTGATTGGATTTTTGGCTTCCTGCCGTTCTTCGCGGGCCATTGGCAAAGCCGTTGGCCGGAAAGACTCAACGGCGAAAGCGGTAACGGCGCCGCCTACGGTAAACAAAATAGACACGGCGCAACTAATCAAGAACACCTTGGCCGATGTAGCCCGCCGGCACATAGACTTCACCACCTTTAGCGCTAAGATAGATGTGGATTACAAAGGCACCGACGGCAAAGGACACAGCGTAAAAGCCAACATAAAAATGTACAAGGACAGCGCCATCTGGCTTTCGGTAAACGCCACGGTATTGAGCATTGAAGGCTTGCGCCTGCTGATTACAAAAGATTCGGTGAAGCTTTTAAACAAGCTGGAAAAAACTTACGCGGCGAGAGGCATCAGCTTTTTGCAGGAAACTACATCGCTGCCGCTGAACCTTTATTCCTTGCAAGAATTGATCATCGGCAATCCGGTTTATCTTGATTCCAACGTCGTCCGTTACAATCACAGCAATGGTTTAATTACGTTGCTAAGCGTCGGACAATTGTTTCGAAACGCCGTTACTTTTTCCGATGCCGATGCCACGCTTGTGCACAGCAAGCTCATTGACGTTCATACGCTGCGCAACCGCACTGCCGATCTGACTTATGGCCAATACGAAAACGCAAACGGAATTCTTTTTTCCACAAAACGACAGGTTATTGTTTCGGAAACAGGACGCTTGGAAGTAAAGCTAGATTTCAACAACTACGTATTCAACGGTGAGGTGAGTTTTCCCTTTCGCATACCGAAAAATTATTCGCGCCAGTAAAATTTTTTTTTGCCTTTATCGTTTATCCCAGTTCAACCCCAACGCAGCAGCATGAAAAAACTCCTGATTCTTTTTGTTGGTTTGTTTGCGCTTCACGCGGCATTTGCCCAAGGCGCGGAAAAGGAAAGAATGCAACGCGAACGGCAGCAACTGCAAGCCGAGTTAAAGGAGATTCAGGCTAACTACAACAAAGTGAAGGGACAGCAAAAAGCCACCATCGGCCAACTAACGATACTGCAAAACAAAATGCAGGTGCAGAACCGCTACATCTCCAACATCAACAGCGAGATTAAACTGCTGAACGACGACATCTACGTAAGCAATCAGGAAATTACCCGCCTGCAGCGACAACTTGATACGTTGAAAGCCGAATATGCCCGCAGCGTTGTTTACTCCTACAAAAACAACAACAGCTACGACTACATCAACTTTATTTTTTCGGCTTCCAATTTTAATGATGCGGTGCGCCGTGTATCTTATTTAAAATCGTACCGCGCTTACAACGAGAAGAAAGTGCAGACGATCAAAGAAACCAAAGCGTTGATTGAACAGCGCAAAGGTCAACTGCAGGGCAAGACAAAACAAAAAGCGTCAGCGCTGGAAAATCAAAAAGATCAATTGGACGAACTGGAAGATCAAAAGAAAGAGAAAGACCGCGTGGCATCGAAGTTGAAATCGCAGGCCAATGATTTGTCAAAGCAAATGGCCGTGAAGAAAAAACGCGATGCGCAACTGCGCAACCAGATTGCGGCCATCATCAAACGCGATATGGAAAGGGCAAGGGGAGAAGAGCGGAAGCGGTTGGCAGCAGCAAAAGCTGCGGAGGCCAATAAGCCGAAAAATAATGCCGAAAGCAACACTGGCTCAGTAACCACTACACCGAAAGTGCGAGCCAGGACAGAAGCCATTCCGATGACGGAAGGTGAGACGAAACTGGCGGCATCATTTGTTTCCAATCGCGGCCATCTTCCCTGGCCGGTGGACGGCGGCTTTGTGAGCATTCCGTACGGGCCTTACGAAATTGGCGGACTAAAAATGGTAAACGATTGCATTACCATTTCAACACCTTCGGCAGGCGTTTCTGTGAAAGCGGTGTTTGATGGAACGGTTACGGCGGTTTCCAACGTGGGCGAAGGCATGTTTGTCATGATCAAGCACGGGAATTATTATTCGGGATATACTTTATCATCTGCCTCTGTTAGCCGCGGCGAGACAGTGCATACTGGGCAAGTCATTGGTCGTGCCGCCACTGCCGACGACGGCAGCGGCGGCCAGGTGGATTTTTATTTAATGCAGGGAGAGAAGCACGTGAACCCAAGGCCGTGGCTGCGATGATAAAGGAAAAAGTAAAAATGTAAAAAGGTGTCCTCAAATTGAAGACACCTTTTTACATTTTTACTTTTGAATTATTGCACCAACTCGCTGCTCAACACTTCCTCGTATAATTTTTCGTAAAGCGGAACAATGCTTGTAATGTCGAAGGCCTGCGCATGTTTTGCCGCCGCTGATTTAAACTGTTGCAGCCGCTCATCGTTTTGCAAAATGTCAATTGCGTAATGGCTCAATGTTTCTATGTCGCCTACATCGCCCATGTAACCCACAACGCCTTGCACCATAATTTCGGGCAAGCCGCCTGCGTTGGTTGACACCACCGGAATGCCCGCAGCCATTGCTTCCAGTGCGGCCAGGCCAAAGCTCTCGTATTCGGATGTCAGCAGAAACAAATCCGCAATGGCAAGAATGTCTTCCATCTGTTCCTGCTTGCCCACAAACCGAACGTCGTCGCACACTTTTAACTGGCGGCACAGTTGCTCGGCTGTGGCCCGTTCCGGCCCGTCGCCCACGAACAAAAGTTTTGAAGGAATTTTTTTGTGTACGTTGTAAAAAATCTCCACCACGTCCGTCACCCGTTTTATTTTCCGGAAGTTGGAGGCGTGCAGCAAAATGCGTTCACCTTCCGGCGCAATCACTTTTTTAAACGCGTCAATAGGCTTGCGGTTAAAGCGGGCCACGTCCACAAAATTGTGAATGACCTCAATGTTCTTTTCAATCTTGAAATGCTTGAAAGTTTCGTCGCGCAGGTTTTGCGACACAGCCGTAATCGCGTCGCTTTGATTGATGGAAAACGTAACAACCGGTGCGTAAGTCTTGTCCCGGCCCACAAGCGTAATGTCCGTTCCGTGCAAGGTTGTAATGACGGGAATGTGCAAGCCTTCAGCCTCCAATATTTTCTTTGCCATATAAGCCGCCGATGCATGAGGGATGGCGTAGTGCACGTGCAGCAATTGAAGGTTGTTATTTTTAATCACGTCAACCATGGTGCTTGCCAACGCAGTTTCATAAGGCGGATAATCAAACAAAGGATACGTGGGAACTTGTACTTCGTGATAAAAAATATTGGGAATAAAACCGTTCAGCCTTACGGGTTGTTGGTACGTGATAAAATGAACGTGATGGCCCTGTTGCGCCAATGCCTTCCCTAATTCCGTTGCCAGTACGCCGCTGCCGCCAAAAGTGGGATAACAAACGATGCCGATTCGCATAATGATAGATTCAACAACTAAGGTAGGGATTTGGTTGATTGCGACGCGACCGTGCACGAGCGTTTACGGAAACACAACAAAGATTTGTGCATCGTATAAATTGCGGTTACGATGCTGCGCAAGTTTGTTTAACATTGCAGGCTATGAAAAAGGTTATTTTCTTTCTTCTTATCGTCGGGTTTGCGGCAAGTTCCTCTGCGCAAAAAGAAGATTCGCTCTTCATCAAAAGCCTTTCGGATTATATTCTTACAAAAGGGCAAGCGTACGAAAACCTGCGCCATTTAACAAAGCAAATCGGCCAGCGATTGTCGGGTTCCGCGGGTATGTACAAAGCCGAAGCCTGGGGGCTGAAAACAATGAAAGAAGCCGGTGCGGACAACGCTTATTTACAAGCATGCATGGTGCCCCATTGGGTACGTGGCGGCAAAGATGAGGCAACGGCCCGCCCTGCCAGAGGACAATACAAAAACTTAGATGTGCTTGCACTTGGCAATTCGCTCGGCTCGACAAAACCAATCACCGCGCAAGTCATTGAAGTAAAAAACTTTGACGAACTGGAAGCAAGAAAGAATGACGTGAAAGACAAAATTGTTTTCTACAACTATCCCTTCAATCAAACCTTCATCAGAACCTTTGAAGCTTACGGTGATGCCGTACAATACCGCGGCGCCGGCGCAAGCCGCGCAGCCAAATATGGTGCACAGGCAGTAATTGTGAGAAGCATGTCGGAAAGTACCGACAACATTCCGCACACGGGTTCGTTGCGCTACGACAGTGCTTATGCAAAAATCCCGGCCGTTGCCATCGGCTTGCAGGATGCTGATTGGTTAAGCAATGAATTAAAAGACGGAGCTGTCTCAGTTACACTTTCTACGCACGGAAAATTTTTCCCCGATACCATCGGCCACAACGTGATTGGTGAATTAAAAGGTTCGGAATTTCCAAATGAATACATCACCGTTGGCGGACACCTTGATAGCTGGGACCCGGCCGAAGGCGCACACGACGACGGCGCCGGCGTGGTGCAAACCATCGAAGTTTTGCGAGCCTTAAAAACGCTTGGCTACAAACCCAAACGCACCATTCGCTTTGTGCTTTTTGCCAACGAAGAAAACGGTTTGCGCGGCGGCACTAAATATGCCGAAGAAGCGCAGGCAAAAGGAGAGAAGCACATCTTCTCTTTGGAAAGCGACGAAGGCGGTTTTACGCCGCGTGGCTTTGGTTTAACCGGGAGTGATGCGCAGTTTCAAAAACTTCTTTCCTGGCAACCTTTGTTGACGCGGTACGGGGCCAGCGAAATGTCGCGTGGTGGTGGTGGTTCGGATATTGGTCCGCTGAACCGCACGCAAGGGACTCCAACGGCAGGACTTTCACCCGACTCTCAACGTTACTTTGATTACCACCATGCCCGCAACGATGTGTTTGAAGCCGTGAACAAACGCGAATTGGAATTAAGCGCCGTAAACATGGCCGCACTCATTTACCTCGTTGACAAATACGGATTCTAAATCTCGTTCAACTTTTTAACCGCGGAGGCCACAGAGAGTTTACACGGAGAGCACAGAGGAAATTCTTTGTATTCTCCGTGTTGTTGTTTCTCTCCGTGCCCTTTGTGGTTAAATTCTTGCCGCAGAGCGAACAAAGCGTAGAGGAGTGCGACGCAACGAAGCTCAATAGATAGACGAACCTCTGGCTCACAAAAAATATTTTCGCACAGAGAAAAGGGGCAAAGGAGAAGAAAAGCAACTGCGCACAGCACGCCAACCTCAGACCTCGAACGTCAAACCTCGAACCCCAAACCGTTTTTCCCTGTTTTCCTTTAATTTCGGCACTCAAATTAAAGAACACACAATGGCCGAAGTGATACTGATGCCCCGCCTTAGCGATACGATGACCGAAGGCGTGATTGCCGCCTGGCATAAAAAGATTGGAGACCCCGTAAAAAAAGGCGACCTGCTTGCCGAAATAGAAACCGATAAAGCCACAATGGAACTGGAAAGCTACAAGGACGGCACATTGCTGCACATTGGCGGCGACAAGGGCGCCAAAATCCAGGTGGACGATTTGCTGGCCATTGTGGGCGCACCCGGCGAAGACATTTCGGGTTTGATTGGCGGCGGCAAACAAGCTGCGGCACCGCAAGCCCAAAACGGCCAACCGCAACAAGCTGCTGCACCGCAAGCGCAACCTGCCTCACAACCACACCCTTCGACAAGCTCAGGATCAAACTCGAAACCACAAACCGCTTCTGTTGACATTTCAAAAATGGAAGAAGTGGTGCTGATGCCAAGATTGAGCGATACGATGACCGAAGGCGTAATTGCAGGCTGGCACAAGAAAGTAGGCGATGAGGTGAAAAAAGGCGATGTGCTGGCCGACATTGAAACCGATAAAGCCACAATGGAATTAGAGAGCTACAAGAACGGCAAGCTTTTGTATCAAGGTGCGCAGCAAGGCGAAAAGATTGCCGTGAACGATTTGCTCTGCATCATTGGCGAAGAAGGCAAGGTGGATGTGAAGGCGATCGTTGCTGCTGCGAAAGGCGGCGCACAGTCAATAGTCAATAGTCAACAGTCAACAGAAGCGGCAACTGCAACGAGCAATCAACCCGCCGCACAAACAGCCAACGAACAACAAACAACGGTCAACGACACTACAGATGGCCGCATCAAAGCTTCGCCATTGGCCAAAAAATTAGCGGCCGAAAAAGGCATTGATATTTCCAAGGTGCAAGGCAGTGGCGACAATGGCCGCATCGTAAAAGCCGATGTTGACAACTTTAAGCCGTCAGCCGTCAGCACTCAGCCATCTGCTGCTCAACCACAAACGGCAAACAACCAACCACAAACCTTTACTTCTGGTCAGGAAGGCTATGCCGATACCAATGTTTCGCAAATGCGAAAGGTGATTGCAAAACGTTTGGGTGAAAGCAAATTCAGTGCGCCGCATTTTTATCTCACGATGGAGATTGTGATGGATAATGCAATGGCTGCAAGAACGCAAATGAATGAAGTTAGCAGCGTGAAGATTTCGTTTAACGACATGGTGGTGAAAGCCTGTGCGATGGCCCTGCGCAAGCATCCGGCGGTAAACAGCAGTTGGATGGGTGATTTTATTCGTACTTACCAGCATGTGCATGTGGGTGTTGCAGTAGCCATTGAAGACGGTTTGATTGTTCCGGTCATTCGCTTTGCCGATCAAAAAACATTAAGCCAGATTGCCGCCGAAACAAAAGAGTTGGCCGGCAAGGCACGCAACAAAAAATTACAGCCGAACGAATTCAGCGGAAACACGTTCACCATTTCCAATCTCGGCATGATGGACATTGATGAATTTACGGCCATCATTAACCCGCCGGACAGTGCAATTATGGCTGTGGGAAGGATCAAAGAAGAAGTGTATCGCAAAGCCGATAAGAGTTTCGATGTTCGCAACGTTATGAAAGTAACTTTGAGCGCCGATCATAGAAGTGTTGACGGCGCCGTGGGTGCGACCTTCCTGCAAACGTTTAAGAAGTTTATGGAGAACCCGGTGACAATGCTTGTCTGAATCGGGATATATGGATGAATGAGATTGATGAGAAAGAGATTAAGCCGCTGAAATTTTCAGCGGCTTTTTATTTTATACAAGAACAAATCTATTTAGTGTGAAAATCTTAGGCAGCGGCTTGGTCATCTTTGTTGCACATACCGGATGCGATCAAAGTGGAAAGCAAAACAAAACGGCTAACTGCGTTAGACTGTTTCGAAACGTTTTCATGTTTTGGTTTACTGGTTAACAGATGATGAGTTGGAATCATTGCTGACGTGCTGCTTCGGCGCCTTGTTCTTTTGCTTCGAGCCAAAGTGTGCACCAATAAAGAAATCGGCCTGTTTCGAACCGCCAAGTGCTGATAATATGCTTCCCGAACCAAGGATAATATTTCCGAATCTTATTGAAAGGCCACTGGTAAAACCGGTAAGCGCATTGCTGCCGAGCGGCAGGTACACGCCGAAGCCGCCGGTTTCAAAACGGGGCGTCAGCGTGAAAGAAGAATAATACTGGCTGTTGCCAATGCTGTTGCTGCTATTGGTCAAGTCAAATTGCGCAGCACCGTTAACATAAAAACCGTTGTTCACGCAGTAATCAACATCCAACTGCAAAGTCGTTGGCAGCGAAACGCGGTAGCTGGAAGCGCTTGCCGTTTTGTCTTCGGTAAAATATTGCGGGTACTTGTTCAGCGTGTCTTTAAAGTGGTCAAGGCTGGCATCTGCCAACGAAGAGAGGTAAAAGCGTTGTGTGCTGCCGATGTGAACGTTGTAAGCTCCGCTGCGGCTCAAGTCTCTTGTGTAACTGATGCCACCAACATCCAACAGCGCCACGCCAACCCGCAACTTGTACTTGTTCATATCACGGCGTATTTCGCCCCATTCGTTGCGAAGGCTTGCCGTGTCAGGGCGGAACTCGTACACGAAACCAATGTCGGCGCCAACGCCCGTGCTCTTGAACGAAAGCAAATCATTCGCTTCAAAATCCGAAATGTTTATGCCGCCAAAGTTCAAACCAATGCGGCCCGAGGCGTTGGTGAGATAGCTTTCGTCCTTTACCGCGTCGTAGTTGATGGCGCCGTTAAGGCTGCCGATGTTGACAGAAGCGTTGGCCGCTCCCGCAAGGTATTTGAGCGAGACGCCGCCTTTGAAATAATGCTTTCCCTTGTCCAAAATTTCTCTTGCATAGCTCAGGCCAAATTCCGTCCAGGCGTTTACGTTTACTACCGTGTTTGTGGCTGATGAAACTGTGTATGGAAAGCCAATATTGCCTGCGTTGTCGTCTATAATCTGCCGGCAAGTTTGCTGTCTATGTCCACGATGTTCGCCATCACTCTTGCTCTTGTGGTTACCGCCATCGCCGATTTTTTATCGAGGTTGAACATGACGGAAGGGCCTTGCAAAACCACTGATGCCAAACCACTGGAAGGACCTGAACCTTCGGCAAAAATTTTGTTTTTAATGCTGTCGCCGTCAAGTGTGTGGCCAATGTCCTTTAGCTTAAACGAGGCTTTGTTGTTGCCAATGGCTGTGCTTACGCTAAACAGGTTAAAGTCCCAGCGGTAGCGGCTGTCGGCAATGTTAGCTGGATTGTAAAACACGCCGTTTACACCGGTATAATTTCCGGTGCGGTAGCCGGAAAAATCCTGAGCATTCACGATCGTAATAAAAAAGCAGCAGGCGAAAAAAGAAAACAAGCGTTTCATAAAAGTGATTTTGGTTGGAAGAAAATTTTATCGTCGTTTGCGCGAAAATCTAACGGAAGATCTCACTTTTTAATCCAACGCCTCTTCCGCAAGCGAACTGTTTTGCCACAACTGTTTGCACACGGCCTGCACCCGGTTGCTTACCTTAAGTTTCCGGTAACTGTTTTTTAAATGCGTTCTAACGGTGGCTGTACTGATGAAGAGGGCTTCCGCAATTTTTTTATCCGCATAACCGTCGGCTACCAGCGCTATGATTTCTTTTTCGCGATACGTTAATGCCTGTTTCATGGTTTGGCATTTAATTCGTTGAGGCTCTCACAAACTTAGCTTTATAGCCGCTGCTTCTACCGGGCATAAACACCCTTTTATGAAGGGGGATTTTCCCGGTACAGGTGGTCTTTGCTATTGCGTTTTATCTTGGTTGAAGACTCTCTGTGAAGTGGGGTGGAATTGTTTTGCGCAATGCGTTGACGTGAACGACGAAGACAAAAGCAAAGGCTGTTCTTTTCTCAGCGTTTACACCGTTGAAACGCACCGCAAAAATATTTTGCAAAAGCTTGGCTTGAAAAGTTCAGTGTCGCTGATGAAATTTATTATGGAGAACTACATCTGAGTATTAATGGCCGCTCGTTTTCTCGACAACATTTCCACCCGCGAACAAAAGTTTAGTATCCGGGTCAATCTCTATGCGTAAGGGTTTTTCTTTTGATGGTACCACTTCCACAATATGACCGTTCGGGTGCAAGGTTATAGAACGCTTTTCTGTATTTCGGTTCTTGTAAACAAACAATAAGCCGGTATGGAGTTCATAGGAAAACTTTCTTTCCGTTCCATACGGAAGTATTTCAACACGTCCGTTTTTGTATTGCCATGAAATATTCAAAACAGGAACGCCGGGTTGATAAAGCCATTGGTCAAAAAACGGTTTCAATTCTTTTTCCGAAACCTTTTCCGCTATCGCTTCAAAGTCTCTTGTGTCCGCATTGCTGCCTTTGTAGGCGTTGTAATAAGCCTGAATGATTTTGTGAAACGTTGAATCGCCGACTTCGTTGCGCAGCATGTGCAAAACCCAGGCGCCTTTTTGATAGCTGTTGGCGTTGAGCAGGGACATCAAATCAGAACTTGTATCAACCACCGGGTGCGTGGATGACTTTGCAAAGGCAATGGCGTCACTGCGTTCTTTTTTTATGCGTTTGAGAAAGGCTTCACGGCCGTATTTATGTTCAAAATAGATGTCAGTGAAGTAAGTGGCAAAGCCTTCGCTTAACCATAAATGCGCAAAGGATTTTTCGGTGGCCATATCGCCGAACCATTGGTGTGCTATTTCGTGGGCAAAAACGTCTTCGGAACTTCTGTCGCCGGTAACGGTGCTTTCTGCATAAAAAATACAGCTTGCGTTTTCCATGCCGCCGAAGATGGTTTTCGATTGCACGTTTGCCAGCTTGTTGTATGGATATGGCCCGATATAATCCGAAAAGAATTTCAGCATGTTCGTTGTCACCGCGTAATCGTAAAAACCTTTTGTGCTGTCCTGCGGATAAACCCATGCACTGACGGGGATGCCTTTCGGACTGTCTTCATAAACCTTTGTTGCAAATTTGGCTACGCCAATGACCATGACTTTTGTAGGAAGGGGAATGTCTTCACGCCAGTGGGTTAACTTCCATCCTTTCCCATCTTCCCATTCTTCAACCTTTAAACCGTTTGACACTACACTATACCGGACTGGTGTAATGACGCTAAATTCAAAACTTGCCTTATCGTAAGGTTTGTCAATACAAGCTATCCAATGGTGCGCACGGTTAGGCCAATTATCGGCGAAGAAAGTCCTGTCGCCAAATTTATTCTTACTAATGATGAGGCCATCATCAGGAATACCTTTATAAACAATAAAGGCACAAACTGTATCATTTTTATTAAACCTTAATGTTGGTATATAAAGTTTATTGTTTTCGTGTTTAAATAGTTTTGTAGCATTTGGTTGCCGCGGCTCTTTCGATAAATAGGCATCTTCTACTTTCATGCCTTTGGCACCTTGGTTTATGCCTGCTAAATCTAATTGTATAAAGTCAGTTTTATTTTTGATGACAAACTTTATTTCTGAAGTGACTTGTATTGTATCGTTCTGGTCGTTCAACTTAATTTCGTGTATGTAATGCAATACATCAATTTCCTGCGCTTTTGCAAGCGATATAATTGATAAAAAGAAAAAAAGCATTCCGGTTCGCATAAGCAAGACTGAATTCTAAAAGTAATTCGTGTAATTCGCTACAATTCGTGTCATAGTTTTTCCAGCATCTCAACCACCTTCTCTCTTCGCAAAATCACGTAACCAATTCTATCATTGCTAATGCCCTCATTCAATTGATAACTAAATGCCAACTGGTCATCATTCACGGAGGTTTCAAAAAATTTAAACGAGATGTTCGGGTATTGCTTCAATTCGTCGCCAATCTCGTACAAATGCGTGGAGAGAATGAACAGCGAGTTTTTAATTTTCATCAGCCCCTTAATCACCGTTAAGGAACATTTCATCGCGTCCTGCACGTTGGTGCCTTTGAACAATTCGTCGATCAGCACCAGCCATTTTTTTCCGTCATTGATTTTGTACACGGTGTTCTTGATGCGCTGCACTTCATTGAAAAAATAACTCTCGCCTTTGGCAATGTTGTCGGTAACGTTAATGTTGGAAAGCAGGCCGTCGAACAAGGAAAGCTTCATGCTTTTGGCCGGCACGCCCATGCCGATGTGCGCCAGGAAAACCGCCGAACCAACGGCTTTGATCAACGTGCTTTTGCCCGCCATGTTGGCGCCGGTGAGAAAGAGAAAATTTTCGTTGGGTTGCAGCACCAAATCATACGGAATGGGCTGTTGCAACAGTACATGATACAGGCCTTCGGCTTTGAAGTAAGGATCGTCCTGGTCTATAAATTCGGGGAAATGCAGGTCGTATGTTTTCACCGCTTTTGCCATCGAATACCAAGCTTCCAGGCGGCTGAAAATTTCCATCAACTCATTCAAATCTGTTTTGAATTGCACGCGGTAATAATAGCCGTAGTAAAGGTTTTGCTGAACGGTCAGTTCATCCTTTGCATTGGACAAAGCCAGGTCCCGCAGCGGCTTTTCTTCCAAAATTTTTTTAATGCGGTCAATGTAAAATTGCAGGTTGGTGGAAAGCTCAGTACCGTCGAACAAATGCACGAGTTTTTGCATGCCGCGCAAGAAATCACCGAAGTGCTTCACCGAATATTTCACCATCGAATAATCGGCGCTGTGCAAAATTTTATAACTGTAACTGTTGAAGGCGTTCGGATTTTGCGGAATGGGATCGAGGTTGTAATCCAAAAACTTGTCCATCATGATCACCGTGCCGTTGGTGATTTCTGTGGGCCAGTCGTCCAAATGTTCCAGCAAAATTTTAATGATGGTTTGCGTGCCGAGAATGCGTTTCAGATCGCTGTGCGGCTCGGTGAAAAACCGGCGCAGCCATTCCTTGCCGCCAACCGTTTTAGTAAAGTTCAGCTTGTGAAAAATAGACGCTTCTTCATCGCTGTGAAAAATGGAAATGTCGTTAAAACTAATTCTATCTATGACCACAGATTATCGGGATTTGATTAAGGATTGTCGGGATTATCTATCGAATACCAACCGTTTGCCTTTATGAGAGTCATTTACCACTCCGTTTTCATAAACCAGGTTTCCGTTGACGAACGTGTGTGTAATGCTTGCGGGAAAAGTGAAACCTTCCAGCGGACTCCAACCGCATTTGTAAAAAAGATTTTCTTTCGAAACGGTGGTGGTTTCGTTCAAATCCACCATTACCAGATCGGCAAAATAACCTTCGCGGATGGATCCTCTTTCGGCAATTTGAAAACAGTCCGCAACAGCGTGACTCATCTTTTCAACAATCTTTTCTAATGATATTTTGTTTTGCTTGTAATAATGCAACATCATTAGCAACGGATGCTGCACCAACGGTAGTCCGGCATGTGCGTGTTCGTACGGCGGGCTTTTTTCGCTGAGCAAATGCGGTGCATGATCGGTGGCAATAACGTCAAGACGATCATCGAGCAAGGCTTTCCACAAGGCTTCTTTGTTGTGTGGTGCTTTAATGGCTGGATTGCATTTTATTTTGTAACCAAGCGCCGCGTAATCGTCGCTGGTAAAGTGAAGGTGATGAACGCAAACTTCCGCCGTAATGCGTTTTTCTTTCAGTGGAAAAAGGTTCGTGAAAAGCTGCAATTCTTTTTCGGTACTGATGTGAAGGATGTGCAGCCGCGTGTTGTGTTTCTTCGCCAACTGCACGGCTTTGAACGAAGATTCAAAGCAGGCTTCTTCGTCGCGAACGAGCGGATGATCGGAAGGAGAGAGGTCGCCTTTTTCTGCTTTTAAACGCTGATAAACCTCTTTGATGATGCTTTCTTCTTCGCAGTGCGTGGCAATGAGCACTTCGCTTTCGCGAAAGATTTTATCAATGGTGAGATAATTGTCAACCAACAGATTTCCCGTGGATGCGCCCATGAAAATTTTAACGCCGCAGATCTCTTTTTTCCTTTCGTTTGTTCGCAACACTTCATCGGCGTTGTTGTTGGACATGCCCATGAAAAAAGAATAGTTAGCAACGGAGCTTTGCGACGCGATGCCGTATTTTTCTTCAAGCAAATCCTGCGTGAGCGCCGGCGGCACGGTGTTGGGCATTTCCATGAAGGACGTTACGCCACCCGCAACGGCTGCTCTTGATTCGGAATAAATAGAGGCTTTGTGTGTGAGCCCGGGCTCGCGAAAGTGCACCTGGTCGTCAATTGCGCCGGGCAGCAAATATTTTCCTTCGCCGTTTATCTCCGTATAATTCGTACCCGTTAACGCAATGCGCGGTGCAATTTTTTTGATGCGTTCACCGGCAATCCACACGTCGGCTGCTTCTATCTTATTTTCGTTGACGACTTGAATGTTTTTAATGAGGTAATTTTGCATCTTCTAAATTTGAACCGAAAGCATTTATGCAATATAAACAAAGACGCTCCAAACCTGTGGAAGGGCTTTTTAAAATTTCTTGGCTTCTTTTTCTTTTTGTTCCCGCAGCCGGTTTTGCACAAACAACCTATCTGCCGCAAGGCGCAAAAGAGAATGTTTTGCTGGAGAGAATGGAGATAAAAGTTGGAACTGACTCGGTGCTGAATTTTTCCAAGACGAAACCCTACAGCCGCCAGGAATTCATTCCCGCTTTGCAAAGAGTTGCGTCTTCCGTGACGCTTTCAAAAGTGGATGCATTTAATCTTTACACCGCGCAGGCAAGCAACATCGAATACGCAAATAACCGCGATTCGTTGAAGAGCAAAAAAATCTTCTGGAAGAATTTTTACAAAACGCCGGCGAACTTTTTCGAAGTGAACCAAAAGGATTTCCACCTTGTTGTAAATCCTGTTTTTCAATATTACCTCGGCAAGGAATCAACCAGCGATGAAAAGATTTTTTTAAATACTCGCGGCGTTACGCTGCGCGGCACCATTGCCAATAAAATTGGCTTTGCCGCTTACATGACCGACAACCAGGAACGTGATCCTGTTTACGTTCAAAACTGGGTAGCCGAACGCAAAGCCGTGCCGGGCGAAGGTTTCTACAAAGATTTTAAAGGCACAGGCTACGATTACTTTGACGCACGTGGTTATATTTCTTTTAAAGCCGCTAAATACATTGATGTTGTTTTTGGCTATGATAAGAACTTCATTGGCAACGGCTACCGAAGCTTGTTCCTCAGCGATTTTTCCAACAGCGCTTTGTTTGTAAAACTCAACACCCGCATCTGGAAATTCAATTACCAGAACATTTTCATGGAATTGGTGAACGCCAACCGCAAGCGGGCCGACGTTTATTTGGATAAAAAATATGCGGTTGTTCACCATTTGGATATGGCCGTTGCAAAATGGTTAAACGTTGGTTTGTTTGAAGCCATCGTGTTTGGCCGGCCCAATCATTTTGAATTTGGCTATTTGAACCCGGTTATCTTCTATCGTTCCATTGAGCAGCAAAGCGGCAGTCTTGATAATTCGCTGGCGGGACTTGATGCAAAAGCCAATCTTGCAAAACACGTACAGTTGTATGGACAATTATTGCTTGATGAATTGCGTGTGCATGAATTGAAGAACAATTGGTGGGGCAATAAATTCGGCTTTCAGTTAGGCGGTAAATACATTGATGCCTTTGGTATTTCCAACCTTGATTTGCAGGCCGAATGGAACCGTGTGCGGCCTTTTACGTATTCGCACACCGATTCAATTGCCAACTGGACGCACAACAACCAACCCCTGGCGCATCCATACGGCGCCAGCTTTAACGAATTCATCGGCCTTGCCCGTTACCAGCCCATACCGCGGTTGATGTTGCAAGCCAAAGCCATTTATTACAAACAGGGAAAAGATACCAGCGCCGCCAATTACGGCTCCAACATTTTTCAGCCGGCTACTTTGAGGCCGGTTTCAGAGTACGGTTATAGCGTTGGCTCGCCGGTTTCAACAAACGTCAAATACGCGTCGTTGTTGGTATCGTACGAATTAAAACCCAATTTTTTTGTTGAGCTCAATGCTGTTCGCCGTACACAGGATGCTTACTACAAAACTCCCGCGCAAAGCACCACGGTCTTTTATTTTGGCGTTCGCTGGAACATGCACCGGAGAGAGTTTGAGTTTTAACTCCTGTCTTGAACCATGATTTGGGTGGATTAATAGATTTATTGGAAGGAAAAGAGTCGTTCATTTCTGAACGACTCTTGCGTTATAAGACTGGTTCTATTTCCTCCTAATCCATTCAATCCACCCAAATCATGGTTCAGATATATCTTCGCGCCCATGAGTAAATTGCCGCACGACGATATAAAACCTTTTGCCGGCGAAGGTTCCAAGAAGGAACAGGTAAGCGAAATGTTTGACCGCATTGCCCCGCGCTACGATTTCATGAACCGCTTTTTAAGTGCGGGCATTGACCGAAGCTGGCGCAAAAAAGCCATTCGTTTTTTTAAAAAAGACAAGCCCAAGCATTTGCTGGATGTAGCCACCGGCACAGCCGACATGGCCATCATGGCCGCAAAAATTTTATCGCCGGAAAAAATTACCGGCATTGACATATCGGAAGGCATGTTGGAGATTGGCCGAAAAAAAATTGAAAAAGAAAATCTTGGAATAAAGATTGTCCTTAGTGGCGGCGACGGCGAAACAATAAACTTTCCTCCCGATACGTTTGATGGCGTGATGGTGGCGTTCGGGGTGCGCAATTTTGAACACCTCGAAAAAGGCTTGCAGGAAATATTGCGGGTGATGAAGCCCGGGGCGCAGTTGGTGGTTGTGGAGTTCAGCAAGCCGCGCATTCCGGGTGTAAAAGGTTTGTACAATTTTTACATGGGCGTAGTGGCACCGCAGTTAGCCAAGTGGTTCAATCAAAATAAAAAAGCTTATCAGTATTTGAACGAATCCGCCAAAGCCTTTCCCGACCGCCGGCAGTTCATTGCCATTTTAAATAAAACGGGTTATTCCAATAC
>Ga0308175_100000244_pt1 | contig 41516 bp, 36 predicted proteins | sample PhyCR1_3_FD_203893 | JGI IMG/M metagenome (GOLD analysis project Ga0308175, IMG submission 203893) | Soil microbial communities from UC Gill Tract Community Farm, Albany, California, United States - DLSLS.C.R1 | ecosystem: Environmental > Terrestrial > Soil > Agricultural land | place: USA...
ACGACGACCAGAACGTGTCTTTCCACGGGCGGTGAAGGTCAAGATGAGCAACTACGCCCGTAAGCTTCCCAAGAAATCTTCGTCGAGGAGCCGCGTTAAGTGAGCGGCATTGCTACTAGCGGCGCGGCGCGTTCTCTCTTGCCCGGCCCCGCCTGGGGCCAATTTCCCCGCTCGACGCACCACGGCAGGGCGCGCTCGATACGTTATCTAGCTTTTCCCTCACGGCACGTTTACCATTTTTCCCTAAACACAAAGGGGCCGTGCCAGACGTGCGTCGCGTTCCAGGATTTGCCGTTGCCAGCGCCGTCGTTGCCGTCGCCAGCGCCGGGTGCGTCAACGGCTTTCGCGGATCGAACGTCCAGATCGATCTGTCGCCGGGCACGCCGGTCCAGGCGCATGTGATCGGCGCGCCCGCGGCCGGCGAGTTGCCGGCGAACTCGCACTTCACGATCTACGCGATCCAGGAGGACCCCGCCCAGGACCGCCTGTTCGAGCTCGACAGCTTCGAGGTCCACCGGATCGTCGATCCGACGTCGCCGTGCTTCATCGACGTCGGCGCGCCGCACCCGGGGCTGCACGTCACCCAGTACGCGAACCAGCTCGCCCAGGACACCGGGATCACCAACATCGCGAGTCCACCGCCGACCGCGACCGAGCAGCAGAAGATCGAGATGGCGACCGCGCTGCAGCGCATGACGAACGTCGCCGCGCTCGGCAGCGACATGGGGATCCGGGCGGTCACGTCGGCGTCGGCGGCGGTGTACCCGCCGGTGGCGGCCGGCTGCGGCGGTCCGGCGGATCAGCTCCCCCCCACGACGTGCACGGACCTCGCCTCGAACCAGCTCCGGCTCAAGCTGTGCCAGGCGGCGTGGCACGCTGATCCGGACCTGTTCGAGGGCACCGATCGCGTGCTCACCGTGCCGCTCGGCGGGGTGACCCACGGCATGGTCGACGGGCTGAACCCGATCAACCACGCGCCGGTCGGCGGGGCGCAGTTGTTCGTCGACCATGCGCTCGAGAACGTCGATGCCTACGCGATCTATACCCAGACCGACGGCGTGGCCGGGCCGGGCACCCAGCTGTTGTTCGGGCGCCCGACGATGCCGACGCGCGGCGTCAGCCACGTTCACCTCGTCAGCCCGGCGAACCCGTCGCTCACGGCCGAGATGGCGGTGTTCGCCGATCTCGGTCAGGACGACGTCCACTTCTAGGAGGGCCCATGCACACCCGTCTTGTCCTTCTGGCCGTCCTGGCGGCGCAGCCCGCGAGCTGCAAGAGCGTCGACTGCGGTGACGGCACGACCGAGCGCGACGGACGCTGCGTACCGTCGAACGAGACGGTCGGCACGGCGCTGTGCGGTCCGTTCACCGAGCTGCATGGCAGCCAGTGCGAGCCGTCGTTCCCGCCCACGGTGTGCGACCCGGCGACGACCGAGCCCGACGTCGACGAGATGGGCGTGACGACGTGCGTCGGCACCGGCGCGGGTGGCTGCGCGGCCAAGCTCGCCTGCCCGGCGCCGACCGACGGCAAGCAGACGATCTGCGGCCAGATCTATGACTTCGAGACCAACCAGCCGTTCGCGCAAGCGGGCGCGACCGGTGCGCCGTGCGCCGCCGGGGCGACGACCGGACCCTGCTCGCTCGGGATCAAGGCGTTCGACGCCGTGGCGTTCGCGACCAACCCGGCGGCCGCGACGCCGCTCACCACGGGCGCGGTCTACCTCGACGACTGCGGCCGCTACAAGGTCCCGGAGATCGCGCCCCCGGCGGGGCCGTTCGTCGCGCTCGCGCTCGACGACGCGATCGCCGGTTCGGGCGGCACGACCAACCCGGTAGGCGTCGCGACGCCCAAGGGCACGAACGTCGCGACCAAGGACCTCGAGGCGTTCATCGTGCGCAAGGCGACGACCGACGGCTGGGGCAGCACCCCGTCGCTCGCGGCGGGGATCTACGCCGCCGTGTACCGCGGGCACCGCACCGGCAGCGATCTCGCGGCCGGCGTGACGTTCACGATCGCCCCGATGAGCAACCCCGTCGCGATGACGGCCGACCCGGCGCGCGACTTCTACTTCACGACCGGCTCGACGAACCGGACGACCCTCGACCCCGCGGCCAGCGCGACCACGACCGACGGCACCGCCCTGGCCAGCGGCGCGAACCTCGGCGAGGTGTACTCCGGCGCCGGCGGCGGCCTCGCCGCGGGGTGCATCTGGGAGATCCACGCCGGCGCGGCGGTCCCCGGCTCCGTCTTCATCCAGATCTTCCGACCCACCAACGCGCCCAGCATGACGTGCCCGCTCTGAAGTACCTCGGATGCCTCGCGCTCGCCGCGAGCACCGCCGCGTCGGCCGATCCGACCAGCGGGGTCGACGGCGCGTTGTTTCGCGGCTCGTACGACACCGGCGGCCTGTTCAGCCTCGAGGGCGCGCGGCTGATGCCGGCGCACGATCTGTCGTTCAAGCTGCTGGTCAGCTACGCGAAGTCGCCGCTCCGGCTCGCCGTTCCCGGCATCGGCGCGGCCGCGGGCGACACCCGCCAGGATCGCATCCTCGACTACCTGGCGACGCTCGACATGGCGTTCGGCATGTCGCTCGGCGACACGGTCGCGATCGGCCTCGACGTCGCCGGCTACCGCACCGCGACGGCCGGCGGCTACGGCGTGCGCGGCCGCTACGGCACCGGCGGCCAGATCCTGAGGCCATCGACGGGGCTCATCGCGCTGCGGCCGCTGTCGAACATCGATCCATCCGCCAACCCCAATGACAGCTCGGCCTACCTCGGCGATGGCCTGGCCGGCCCGCTCGATGCCCGGTTCGGCATCAAGCTCGCGCTCGTGTCGCGGCCGCTCCTGGCGATCACCGCGGTGGGCTCGGTGTTCCTGCCGTTCGGCGAGGACCAGATGCTGCTCGGCGACGCGAACGTCGTGTTCGAGCCCAAGCTCGCGGTCGACTGGCGCAAGGATCGCATCCACGCGACCCGCCTGCTCGGCAACCTCGCCGCGCGGATCCGCCAGCGCACCGTGCTGCAGGGCTACGACACGATGGATCCCGCCGCCACCGCGACCGACGCCAAGGCGTTCCTCGACGTCGGCAGCGAGCTGGTGATCGGCGCCGGCGGCGTGTACGAGCTGTCGCCGCGCGTCGTCGCGGCGCTCGAGGCCCAGGCGTTCATCCCGCTGCCCGATGCGCTGTCGTGGGGGGATTGCCGGTTGTCGAGCGGCGCGCGCTGCACGACCCTCGGGCCCGCCGACTACGAGTCCGGCGCCAGGCACGGGGACTTCGCCGCGCTGGCGACCCTCGGGTTGACGCTGCGGGTGTCGGCCGATGTCGCGGCGAGCGTGATGGCCGGGACCGGTCCGGTCGGGGCACGCGGCGAGACGTTCCGGTTCACGACGGGCCTTACGTGGTCGCCGCAGCCCGGCGGAGGCGGCGAGGCCAGCCACCGCGACCGCGACGGCGATGGCATCCCCGACGCGCTCGACGCGTGCCCCGACGAACCCGAGGACAAGGACGGCTTCCAGGACGAAGACGGCTGCCCCGACCTCGACAACGACGGCGACGGCATCCCCGACGCGGTCGACCAGTGCCCGAACGAGCCCGAGGACAAGGACGGCTTCCAGGACGCCGACGGCTGCCCCGATCCCGACAACGACGGCGACGGCATCCCCGATACGGTCGACAAGTGCCCGAACGAGCCCGAGGACAAGGACGGCTTCCAGGACGAAGACGGCTGCCCCGACGATGACAACGACGGCGACGGCATCCCCGACACGCTCGACAAGTGCCCGAACGATCCGGAGACCTTCAACGGCTTCGAGGACGCCGACGGCTGTCCCGACGTTCGCGGGACCAGCGGCCCCGAGGAGCGCGCCGACCGGATCGACCTCAAGGGCGCCGCGGTCCGGTTCGACCGGGCAGGCGCGCTGACCGCGCAGGCCAGGCAGTTGCTCGCGCAGGTCGCCACGCTGATCAAGGCCCACCGCCTGGTGATCCGCGTCGAGGTCCACGTCGCGCTCGGCGTCAAGTCGACCAACGCCGGGGTGATCGCCGCGCAGAAGAAGAAGGACAAGCTGCTCGCGCAGCAGCGCGCGAAGCTCATCGCCGATACCCTGACGAGCCAGGGCGTCGCGCTGCCGCAGCTCCAGGCCGTGGGCCTGGGCTCGGATCGTCCGCTCGGACCGGCGAACCCGAGCGATCCGATCAACGAGCGCGTCGACTTCATCAAGGCCCAGCAGGGGGCGACGCCATGACCCGCACGCTCGGCATGACCCCGGCGATCTGCGTGCTCGCCAGCGTGCTTTGGCTCGGGCTCGGGCCGGCAGCGGCCCATGCACAGGGCGCCGGCGCCGCCACCGACATCGAGGTCCCGGCCGTCATCGTCGAGCCAGGCGACGCGCGGATCCCCGGGACCGACGAGGAGCTCGATCTGGCCAACATCGTGCAGAGCGCCGCCAAGGGCGTCACCACGGTGCAGGAGGCGCCCGCGATCGTCACGGTGGTCACGGCCGACGAGATCCGCGAGCGCCAGTTCCAGGACCTCGAGCAGCTGATCGATACGGTCCCCGGCTGGCAGCGCGCGAGCATCTATCACTCGACGTTCCCGGTGCCGCTCGTGCGCGGTCAGGTGCAAGCCGTGCAGTTCCTCCACGACGGCCTGTCGCTGTTCGATCCGTTCGTCAACGTGGCGAGCGTCAGCCGCGTGCAACCGATGGAGCTCGTCAAGCGCGTCGAGATGATCACCGGCCCGGGCGGCGTGCTGTGGGGCTCGAACTCGCTGCTCGGCATCCTGAACGTGATCACCAAGGACGCCGAGGACGTCGACGGGGTCGAGGTCGGCGCCCAGGCCGGCGACGGCAACGGCGATCGCCTGATGGCGCGCGCGTACGCGATGGTCGGGGCGCCGAACCTCATGGGCGGCAAGCTCAAGCTGTTCGTCCACGCCAGCGTCGAGACCTACCAGGGCCCGGCGTTCGAGATGCCGCTCCTCCTGTTTCACAGCGCGCTGCCGCAGCCGAACTCGGCCAACATCTACGGCCCGTTGACCGAGACCGACGAGCCGCAGTCGACGATCGTCACGCTCGACGGCAAGCTGACCTACGGCAAGCTGCAGCTCCGGGTCTATGCGCCGTTCGGCGCGAAGTATAACCCGATGGGCCTGTCCGGCGAGCCGGTCCGCCAGACGCTCCCCGAGGATGCGCAGTGCCCCGCCGGGACCGCCGATCCCGGCTGCGTCGATCCGCGCAGGGCCAGCCGCCAGAACCGCGAGGACGTGTTCGACCGCTACGCCGTGCTCGAGTACCGCACGCGGCTGGCCCACGAGACCGCCGGGCTCGCCGCCCGGGTGTACTTCCAGCAGTTCGTCCGCGGCTTCGAGCCGCTGCAGGTGCTCGCGCCCTCGCTGGCCCTGCCCGGCGGCCTGTCGTTTCAGACCGACCTGACCAGCTATCGCACCGGTGGCGCGGTCGACGGCGACGTCGAGCTGGCGTCGCCGCTGCGCGTCCTGTACGGCGCTGAAGTCTTCCACGAGTGGAAGCCGGACAGCGCGGCCGTGCTCGGGGGGAGCGGCACGCAGTCCGAACTGGTCGGGCCATACGATCTCACGCGCGTCCCGCTCCTGTGCCCACGGAGCTACGACCCCGCGACCAACTCCCTGGTGCCCCTGGCGGGCTGCCCGCTCACGTTCGCGTTCCCCGCCTCGCGCACGGTGCTCGGCGCCTACCTCGATCCGCAGTACCGGCCCAGCCGAGATCTGATCTTCGACCTCGGCGGCCGCGTGCAGGTCGCGCCGGGGGCGCTCGGCTCTTTGTCGTACGCGTTGAACACGACGCTGGCGGCCACGATCGTCTGGAAATTTCTCCCCAATTGGCACTTGAAGCTCAACTACGCCGAGGGCTTCCGTCCACCGGTCTTCAACAACACGACCTCGAACGGCGAAGACGTCCAGATCGGCGGCAACCCCAACCTGACAGTCGAGACCTCGAACGCCACGCAGGCCGAGATCAACGCCCGGATCTTCAAGGGCGAACGCCGGATCCGCGAGCTGTCCTTCCGGGTCGACGGCAGCTACACCCGGGTCAGTAACCTCATCCAGGTGTCCTCGGGTAACTATGGAAATTCTGGAGATCGCGGGCTTTTATCGTTCGAGTTCCTGGGCAAGCTCTACCTGCAGGGGGGCCACCGCATCGAGCTTGGTTACACGTACTTACGCGGTGATACGAGCGACAAGGGGCTCCTGCGCTCCCTCCCGGAGAACTGGTTCTCGCTGGCCGGGGTGTGGTCGCTCGGCAAGAAGCTGACCGCGACCACGACCTTCCGGGTCACGGGTGCCGCGGAGGACCCCAACCGGCTGGTCGAGTACCGCGGGAGCACCTACTACACCTGTCCGGCGACCGATCCGACCTGCTCGATGGGGGCCAAGGCCGGGACCCCGCTCGACCCGGTGACCGTCGCCGCGACCGACCTGGTGCTCGACCGGCTACCGCCGATCGCCGACCTGTCGCTTGGCCTTACGTACTCACCGACCCCCAAGCTCGCGATCCGGGCCTCGGTCTACAACGCATTGTTCAGCCATGCATACCAGCCGGATGTATTCTTCGACTACGAGCCGCACCTGGAGTACCTCCCCAACCCCTACGAAGGGATCCGAGCCTACCTGTCCATGATGTACCAGTACTAAGGCTATCCAGCCGGCGTCTTTCCCACCCGGGCCCTGATATCATCGAAGAACTTCGCCCTTTGCACCGAAGTATGGGGGATCTTGTCGAAACGACGTGTGCTCGCGATCTCGAGTGATCTGGATCAGCTCCGCCGCATCGTGGTCACGCTCGAGCGGGCCGGCGCCGAGGTCGACGCGGTGCGCAGCCCCGAGGCGATCGCCGCCGAGGTGATCCCGCATCGCTACGTGTTCTTCTCGGCGACCGACGGCGACGTCGCGGCGCTCGAGACGCTGGTGCCCAAGCTCCGCGAGCGGGCCCACGTGACGATCGTGACCCCGCGGGCGACCCTGCTGGATCTCACGAGCTACCTGCGCGACGACCGCATCAACCACGTCGTCGTCGGCGACGAGCTCGATCACGGCGTGTTCGTCACCGCCCAGAAGCTCCTGACCGGGGACATCTTCGGCATCGAGAAGTACCTGCCGGCCGGGACCCCGGTCCACTACGTCCGGCTGCGCGACTTCCAGGGCCGCGGCCGGGCGATCGATACGGTGCTCGGGTTCGCGGAGCAGTCCAAGATGCGCCGGCAGGTCCGCACCGCGATCGGCGCGGTCTGCGAGGAGCTCTTGATGAACGCGCTCTACGACGCCCCGGTCGATGCCGACGGCCGGCCGCTGTTCGCCGACGTCGACCCGCACGACCGGATCGAGACCCGCTCGCCGCGCCCGGTCTCGATCCGCTACGCGGTGACCGACCAGCTGTTCGCGGTCGCCGTGCGCGACCGGTTCGGCCGGCTCGCCAAGAACACGATCCTGTCGTACATCGAGAAGTGCATCCGCTCGCCCACCCAGATCGATCGCAAGACCTACGGCGCGGGGCTCGGGCTGTACCTGGTCGCGAACGCGGCCGCGAGCTACACCGTCAACGTCGCGTACGGGATCGCGACCGAGGTCGTGTGTACGTTCGACCGCGGCGCGAAGACCCCGCTGCGCCTGCTCGGGATGTTCGTCCATCCCGGCGGCGCCGACATGCTGAAGCAGGGTCCGACGCCGGAAACCGCCGCGGGGCAAGCCAACGGTGGCTGAGCGCCAGTTCGGTCCATACAAGCTGATCCGCCAGATCGCCGTCGGGGGGATGGCCGAGATCCACCTCGCGAAGACCGCGGGGATCGCCGGGTTCGAGAAGTACGTCGCGCTCAAGATGATCCACCCGAACTTCGCGGAGGACGACCAGTTCATCCAGATGCTGGTCGACGAGGCGAAGATCGCGGTGCAGCTGACCCACGGCAACATCGCGCAGACCTTCGACCTCGGCCGCGTCGGCGAGACCTACTACATCACGATGGAGTACGTCGACGGCGCGGATCTCTACAAGATCCTGCGGCGCGCGTCGGAGCAGGACGTCGAGATGCCGCTCGACGTCTGCGCGTTCATCGGCAAGGAGATCTCGTCGGCGCTCGATCACGCTCACCGCAAGCGCGATCACGCGGGCAAGTCGCTCGGCATCGTGCATCGCGACGTCTCGCCGCAGAACGTCCTGGTGTCCTATGCGGGCGAGGTCAAGCTCGTCGATTTCGGCATCGCGAAGGCCACGATGAAGGCGCGTCAGACCGCGGTCGGCGTGATCAAGGGCAAGTACTACTACATGAGCCCCGAGCAGGCCTGGGGCGATCCGATCGACCACCGGTCCGACATCTTCTCGGCGGGCATCGTGCTCTACGAGATGATCACGGGCCAGATGCTCTATCTCGAGGAGGATCTGCACAAGCTGCTCGAGATGGCGCGCAACGCCGAGATCGCGCCGCCGGGCAAGATCCGCCGGGGCGTGCCGCCGCAGCTCGAGCGGATCGTCATGCGCGCGCTCGCCAAGATCCCGGGCGAGCGCTACCAGAGCGCGGGGGACTTCGCGACCGATCTCGAGCGGTTCCTCCACGCCTACTCGCCGGTGTTCACGACCTCGAAGCTGGCGTCGCTGCTCCGCCAGGTCGTCGGCGATCCGATGCAGGTCCCCGACGAGGCGCCGTTCGAGAGCATCGAGTTCCGCGACGGCGTGATGTCGACCCATCCGCTCGACGACTCCGAGGTCGCGCACGCGGTCGACCGCGACGAGCTGCGCGACGAGAACAGCATGATCTTCCGGGTCGCCGAGCTCGAGCAGCCCCGGCCGACGGAGTCCATGCCGGCGGAGCCCAGGCGGGCGGAGCCCAGGCCGGCGACCCCCAGGCCGGGCGCGCCGCCGCCACGTCCGAGCACACCGCCGCCGCGTCCGGGCACGCCGCCACCGATGCCGGCGTCGCCGGCGCCATCGAGCACGGCGAGGCCGACCACGCCGAGCAAGCCCCTGAACAAGGTCGTGCCGCGCGTGACCCGCCCCGCGGATCCGCTGCCCGAGCTCCACCGAGCGTCGTCGGCCCCGGCCGGTTCATCCGGTCCCTCGGCGCGGCCGTCGGCCCAGGCCAAGATCCCGCAGATCGCCAAGCCCAGGCAGCTCCACGAGGAGACCCGCCAGCTCGAGTCACCCGCGCCCACCAATCCGCTCCACGACGAATCGAGCGGCCTGCTGCTGCCCGACGGCAAGAAGCTGTCGGGCGAGGACCGCGACGGCGGCGACATGTTCGACGACGATCTCGAGAACATCGGCGAGCGCACGCTGGTCACCGCGGCGCCCGGCATGTCGGGCACGTCGGGCACGTCCGGGATCTCCGGCTTCATGATGGACTTCGCGGGCAATGACGACGATGGCCCCGTCGAGGCGACGCTGGTCACGGCGATGCCGACGGGGGCGGGGTTCACCAGCGGCGAAGACTCGACCGCCGAGGCCAAGGACGACGACGTGCCCACGGTGGCGCGCGACTTCGAGTTCGACCCGGCGACCAGGCCCGCGCGCCCCAAGATCAAGGCCCCCCCGCCGCCGGCGTTCGCGGCGAAGATCCATGCGCCCGCGGTCAGCGAGCTCCGCAAGCCTCGCGCCTCGCGCCGCACGCCGCCGGGCGGGGTGCCGATCCAGCAGCAGAACGTCCTCGCCGCCCTCATGTCGTCGCAGGCGAGCGAGCCGATGCCGGCGCCGCGTCCTGCTCCCCCGCCACCCTTGCCGGCCGCGCCGATGCCGGCCGCGCCGATGCCCACCGCGACGCCGCTCCCGGAACAGGCGGTGATTCCGCACGCCCCACACCCGCCCACCGATCCATTTGCGCCACAGTTTCCCACCGGAACTCCGGGTGGTCAGGCGCCCTACAGTCATGATGCGTCGGGCCTGCCGATGGGAATACCTACACCACCGGGTATGTCGGTATCGCAGGTTCCGGGAGTACCTGCTCACCTCCAGCCCTACCTCCACATGCAGGGTGTGCCGCCCGGCTATGGACAGCCGCAGGGGGCGCCGCAGATGTCCCAGCAGGGATATCCGCAGCTACCGCCGGGCGCGATGTATCCCTTTCAACCGCCGCCGCAACCGATGTCGATCACCGGTCAGATGCGGCTGTACGAGGTCGACGAATTGCCCTCTCAGTATCAGCTCGTTGCGGCGCGGCGGCGCTGGTTCACCTATATCGTCTCGGGCTTCCTGGCCGTCTCGGTCGCCGCGGCCGTGACGTTCCTCATCATCCGCTCGATGCGCGAGAGCGCGCCGGTGAGCGGCTCGGTCCACATCGAAACCGTGCCGTCCGGCGCCGACGTCCAGTTCGACGGCACGTGGCTCCCCAACAAGACGTCGGTCACCATCGAGGGTGTGCCGGTCGGGACGAACCACAAGCTTCGCCTCGAGCTCGCCCACTACAAGCCAGCCGACGACACCGTCGACATCCCCAGGGACGGCGGCACGGTGGAGATTCGCAAGACGCTCACCCTGATCACCGGCACGTTGATCGTCGTCAGCGAGCCGTCCGGCGCCGAGATCCGGATCAACGGAGAGCTGCGCGGCTTCACGCCGAAGATGATCGAGGGCGTCGACATGGACAACGCCAAGGGGATCGAGCTGCGCTTGAAGGATTATCAGCCGTATCTCCAGGGCCTCACGCAATGGTCGAGCGAAGGCAAGATCTCGATCAACGCGAAGCTGGTCCGCGTCCACTGAACGACCTCGGTGGGAGTGCGTCGCCGCCCGGGGTGAGCCGGTCCGGTGTCATCGTCGGGGCTGCCTCACGCTCGAGGTGGCCGGGACGGGCGCGCGCACCCTGGCTCGGCCGAGGTGGTTTGCGGCTTGCTTGTGTACGGTGCTGACATGTTGATGCTCCGATCGTCGATTGCTGTTTCGATCATCGCTCTGGTTGTCGGTTCGCTGGGCGCGGCCGGCGTGACGCTGTGCGGCTGTCAGCCCGATGGCCGCGGTGACGGCGGGGCCGCCGACGCGCCGGGCGGCTGCGAGGGCCTGGGCTGCTCGATCGTCGATTGCAGCGCGCGCGGGCTGCCGCCCACGACCGTGTCAGGCACCGTGTTTGCGCCCAATGGCACATTGCCCCTCTTCGGGGTCACGGTCTACGTCCCGGCCGCCGATCCCGGTCCGCTCACCGCAGGGGTGCAATGCGGCAGCTGCGCCAGCACCCTGGCGGGCGGTTCGTATGCACAGGCGATGTCCGACGAGGCGGGTCACTTCACGCTGGCCGGTGTGCCGGCCACGACGAATGTCCCGATCGTGATCCAGGTCGGCAAGTGGCGGCGCCAGCTCACGGTGCCGAACGTCCCCGCGTGTCAGGAGACAACCCTGCCCGCCGGGTCGACGGCGCTGCCCAGAAACCAGAAGCAGGGCGACCTGCCGCAGATCGCGATCACGACCGGCGACGCCGATGCGCTCGACTGCCTGGTGCGCAAGCTCGGCATCGACGACGCGGAGATCACCACCGCCGCGCAAGGCGGCAAGGTTCACCTCTACGCGGGCAACGGCGCCATGCAGTTCGCGCCCGGCTTTGCCGGCGGGACCGGCGCCTTCTCCGGCGCCCAGACGCTCTGGGGCGATCTCGGGACGCTCTCGAAGTACGACATCGTCCTGTTCTCCTGCGAAGGCGGGCAGAACCCGGCCACCAAGCCGCAGGCCGCGCTCCAGGCGGTGCATGACTACGCCAACCTCGGAGGCCGGGTGTTCCTGTCGCACTGGCACAACATCTGGGTGGCCGGCGACCGGACCGACCCCACCCATGGCCTCCCCGACTGGCAGTCGATCGCGGCCTTCGACTTCGCCGCCGCGCAAGACGAGCAAACCCAGCTCACGTTCGTCGACGAGGCCGAGCCCAAGGGAAGGTCGTTTGCCGCCTGGCTCGAGAACGTCGGTGGGTCCACCAGGCGAGATCAGATCCTGGTCAGCGAGCCGCGCTATACCTGCCAGGCGGTCGATCCGGCCAAGGCCGAGCGCTGGGTATATATCGATCCGGCGCAGTCGTCGCCGCTCGGCAAGACCGGCGTCCAGGACATGGTGTTCACCACTCCTCAGGATCGATCGGTCGACGCCCGGTGCGGCAAGGTCGTGTTCTCCGACATGCACGTCTCCTCGGACTCTAACTCGAAGGCCGGCACGCCGTATCCGTTGGGGTGCGCCAGCACGCCCCTGGCGGCGCAAGAAAAGGCGCTGGCGTTCCTGTTCTTCGATATCTCGTCGTGCGTGGGTGTCCTGCAGTAGGCGCCGTGTCGCGCGACAGACGTTCTCGCCAGGCATCTACCAATGGCAATGCAGGAGGGTTTCATGCGTGTCGTCGTGTGGTCGATCTTCAACGCCTTCGTCGTTGCGCTCGCCGTCACTCTCGTGGGTTGCGGGAGCCACAAGCAGGATCCCGGTGGCAACGGCGACGGCATGCAACCCGATGTCTGCAGTGGCCCGTCGTGCGATGCCGCCAGGTGCCAGGCGATGGGCAAGCCGGTGACGGCGGTCACGGGCACGGTGTTCGCGCCCAACGGCACGCTGCCGCTCTTCGGCATCAACGTCTACGTTCCCGGCAGCGATCCGGGCCCGTTGCCCGATGGCGTGCAGTGTACGCGGTGCACCGGAGCCCTGCCGGGCAACCCGATCGTGGCGACGATCTCCGACGACGCCGGGCACTTCGCCCTCGCCGGGATCCCCGCGGGCGACAACATCCCGATCGTCATCACCAGCGGCAAGTGGCGCAAGCGCCTGGTGATCCCGCACGTCGACGCGTGCACCGAGCAACCGCTGCCGGCCGCCGACACGACGCTGCCCCGGGACCAGACCGAGGGTGAGTTGCCGCGGATCGCGATCACGACCGGCATGGCCGACTCCCTGGAATGTCTCGTGCGCAAGCTCGGCATCGCCGACACCGAGATCACGACCGACCGGCACGCCGGGCACGTTCACCTCTACGCCGGGACGCTCGGCAAGGACCGGTTCAAGGTCGGGTTCCCCGGCGGCAGCGGTCAAGCTTTTTCCGATGCGCAGACGCTGTGGGGCAACCTCGACAAGCTCTTGCACTACGACATCGTGATGTTCTCGTGCGAAGGCGCGCCCTATGCCGACACCAAGCCTCAGGCGGCGATGAACGCGGTCAAGGCCTATGCCGATCGAGGGGGCCGCCTGTTCGTCTCGCACTGGCACAACGTCTGGATCGAAGGTTCCTACGATACCGGTCAAACGCAAAAGCCCGCGGTGTGGCCGGCGATCGCTCGATGGACGAACAACGGGATGGAGCTCGCCTCGCACAGCTCCTCGCGCATCGACGAGCTGGGAAACCCCAAGGGCCCGGCGTTCGCGACCTGGATGATGAACGTCGGGGGATCGACGGTTCGCGACCACATCGAGCTCGTCGACCAGCTCCCCGATCCGCAAACCAACGAGATTGCCTCGACGGGGCGAACCACCTGCAGCGCGGTCGATCCGGCGAAGGCCGAGCGCTGGGTCTACCTCCCCGATCAAGGCCGCGGCACGCAGAACTTTCAGTTCACGACGCCCAACGAGGCGGCCGCGGAACAGCGTTGCGGCAAGGTCGTGTTCTCCGACATGCACGTCTCGGGGACCTCGGGCGACGGCGACTACCCGGACAGCTGTGGTACCGGCCGCGCCCTGACCCCCCAGGAAAAAGCGCTCGCGTTCATGTTCTTCGATATCGCGTCCTGCGTCGACGTCCTGTTGTGAAGCCGCGGCGCGAGTGAGGGCCTCCAGATTTTACCGTGTACCGGTAGCGATCCGAGGTCGCGATGCAGCGTCGACTCGTCAGCGATGCTGACGATTCGTATGGCGGATGTGTGTTACCTGCGGCGGACACCAGAGATCGCGCGAGGCGGTTCGAGATCGCAGGAGACCGCGCGCAGCGCGTCCGGAGATGAGCTACGTTTGGTGCGGATGTTGGACCCGCACCGAGAGATCAAAGCGCTGGTCGACAACTTCGTTGCCGATCTCAGCGAGCTCGCGAAGCGCATCGCGATCGAACACCTCAAGACGGCGTTCGCCGCCGGTACGCAAGTCGCCACGTCGGCGCCCAGATCGGCGCCCCGACCGGCGCCCAGACCGGCGCCGGCACCTCGGAGCCGCGCGCGGCGCGGTCAGCGCGAGATCGCCGCGCTGCAGGGTAAGCTCCTGGCCACGATCGCGGAGCAGCCGGGGCGTCGCGCCGAGGACCTGGGCAGCGCGCTCGGCACCAAGACCGCCCAGATCGCCCAGCCGCTGCGGCGGCTCGTCGTCGAGCGGCTGGTGAGGACCGAGGGCGCGCGGCGTGGGACCCGCTACTTCGTGGTCGGGTCGGCCGATGTCCAGCATGGACGGCGCGCGACGGTGGAGGCGGCCGCGGCGGCCGCGGTCACGAATGCGGCGAACGCCTCGAATGCGGCGAATGCGGCGAATGCGGCGGGTGCCCCGAGCACGGATGACCCACCGGGCCCACCGGCCCCACTGGGTTAGAGCGGGTCAGAGCAGGGCGGTGGTCACGATCGCGGTGAGGCACCCGATCGCCAGCGCGGCCCAGCGCACGGCGTCGGATCGCAGGCTCTCACCGGCCAGGAGCTCCATCGCGATGTAGAGCGTGCCGTCGCGCGTCTCGCCGACCGCGAGCATCTTGACCGTGTTCGGGTCGTGGAGCTGGTCATGGTCGCGCCCTCGCGGCGGAACCGCGCGACCATGGTGGGAGCGCCGGTCAGCTGCGGGTGCAGGATCTTGAGCGCGACCTGCGCGCCGCCCTCCGTGCGGGCGCGATAGATCGTCCCGAAGCCGCCGGTCGCGATGCGTGCCTCGATCAGGAACCGATCGCCCAGCCGCGTCCCGATCAGCGGATCGGGCCTGGTCCTTCCGTGGCGACCGTTGAGGGTGTCCTGCTCGGGCCTTCGCGGCATCGACCCAGGACATACGAACGAGCCGGCCAAGCGTATTCGCGCCATAAATTTTTCAATGGATCCAATATCTTGGGCCGGGGGCCCGAGCGATGGCGCGCGGGGGTTGCCGCCGGGGAAGATCTGTTAGTGTGTGGCGCCATGGTCGCCACTGCAAAGCAAGCTCCTCAAGGTGAGATCACGACGCTGCTCGGGCGCGGTGCCGCGTTCGAAGGCAAGCTCACGTTCGACGGCACGGTCCGCATCGACGGCCGGTTCAAGGGCGAGGTGTTCTCGGACGACGTGCTCGTGATCGGGGAAGGTGCCCACGTCGAAGCCGAGATCGACATCGGTGAGGTGATCATCCAGGGCACCGTCGTCGGCAACATCAAGGCGAAGCGATCGATCGAGATCCACGCGCCCGGTCGCGTGAAGGGCGATCTTCACACGCCGAGCCTGCAGATCGACAAGGGCGTGATCTTCGAGGGGCGCTCGTTCATGGAGAACGCGGCCAGCCTGCCGCGACCGGGCGCAATACCACCGGCCGCGGCGCCCAAGAGCGGCCCGACGCCCGTCAAGCCCTGAGCCGACAGGAGGCGCGTCGTCGCTGCGACGCGAGGGCGGCCGTGACGGCGCCGGCCCGATCAGCGCAGTGAGGCCCGGATGGCGGTGGCGGTCGCGCTCCAGGCGATATCGCCGAGCTCGGCGGGTGGATGCGGCTGGGCGCATCGCGGGCACGTCCGCGGGCTCGCGTTGAACGCGTGCACCGCCGCGAGGTACGCGTCCTGCACGATGCCGGGCGCGATCTCGATCGAGTGGACGAGCGCGCCGCAGTCGCAGTACCACGCCACCGCTTCACGCACCCCGGGCTCGGCCTTGAGGCGAAGCTGCACGTTCTCGCCGTAGGGTATCAGCCGGCTGGCCACGCACGCCGGGACGTACACGGTATCGCCGGGCTCGAGCTCGAGCCGCGCCGGATCGATGTCGCGGAACCGGATCTCTCCGTGACCGGCCATCTGGATGATGACCTGATCGGCCTCGCTGACCAGGTAGAACGGCTGCGCGATCCGGTTGCGCGACAGGTGAGGCATGGGATCGGTCCCGGGTTGCCCGACGGGAAAGTCGTCGTACGAGCCCCACGCTTCACGGGCATCCTTGAACACGTTGAGGGTCTTCTTGCGTTCGATCGGCATCACGCGTCCTTCGGCCAGGCCGCTTCGATGTCACCCCGTCCCCGGTTGGCGAGCTCGACGTATTGCACGTAGCGCCGCCAGCCCATCAGCTCGGACGGAAACGGCGCTTGCTGGGTCCCGCACGCGCCGCACGTGCGCGGCTCGGCGTTGAACGCGTCGACGGCGTCGGCGTAAAATCGAATGTTCGCGAGCTCCGGGTAGTACGCGTGCGGCGGCGTCTGCCAGACATCGCGATCCATGGTGAACACGATCGCGTTGCACTTGCCGCAGCGCAGGAGGAACGCTTCGTTCTGCGGCCCCTCCGCCATCATGCGGATGATGATCAAGCTGATCTGGTAGTGCTTGGCTTCGGGGCCAGTCGGCTGGCGGAGGAACGTGGTGACGCCGTGCGTGCCCTGCTGGAGGTAGAGCTGGCCGGTCGCGGTCATGCCGCCTTCGCTCGCCATGCACAGGATGACCTCGGGACGGTCGTTGTAGTGATAGAAGTGCACGCGCGGCGTGTCGCGCATCGTGAGCGAGAGCGCCGCGGTCGGCACGATGTCCCCCGGCCCGAGGTAGGGGAACAAGGGAATCTGCTGCAACATGCCCTGGTGGCTCATGGCGTGGGCAAACACGTTGACCTTGCGGGGGTGCTTGCCGGGGGCGACCTGCTTGCCGAACCAGCCTGTCGCGGCGGTCATCCGCCACCCATCTGCTTGAGATCATTGGCTGATGCTGAAAACTGCAGCTCCTTGATCTCGTCGAACGGAAAGCCGATCCGCTCGAGCTCGCGCTCCACGGCCTGCTCGTTCTCGCCGTCATACAGATTGACGATCACGCCGTCGACCATGTTCGCGTAGCAGTGCACGAACGTGGCGAACTTGCCCTCGAGCACCGCAGGCACGCTGCTCTGAAAGCCTTCAGGTGTGACGCCGGGTGCATGATGAATGACGAGGTATCGTGGCATGGCAGCCCGAGACTATCGCGGATACGGTTCTATGTGGACTGACTGTTTTGTCAGCACACCTCAATTTCTGGGAGGCGACGAAGGCAAGTAGCCTACCTGGGCGAGCAAGGTGTTGCGCCTTGCAGATCCGACGATCAAAGCTCAGATCTTATCGCAGCATGGGGCCTGCGAGAAAAACTGTGCCCGCGCACAACGCGTGACCCCAGGACTGTGGGGTTCACATTTTTGCCTTCCGGGCCGAGTTTTTTTTCGCTCGGCCCGAGTTTCTCGATACAGTGGAAGGTTGGCCGGTCGGTGGAGGTGTTCTTCCGTACGTACATTCAGTCGCCCACGGTGAAGGTAGGACCGCCCCTCGGATGGTGGGCGCCCGGGTGCAGCCAATGGTCGGACCAGGCATTTCAGCACGTGGCCGACGAGCCGTCGCGGCGCATCTGGCGAGCGCCAGGGACCTCGCGCGCTCACACGGGTTCACCACGATCAGTCGATTCAAGCTGTCTGTCGAGTCAACCGATCTCGTATTGAACTTCTCCGAGATTGCGATCGACGCAGCGGACCCTCTTTATGCCGAACACCGATGTCAGTGTTGCGTGCCGTTCATGCGAGCGCTGCGGCGTCGGCGCAAGGCGATCACCCCCACGAGCAGGCCGAGCCAGGCCGATGAGCCGTGACCGTGCGTGTCGCAGCACCCACCGCCGGCGCCAGGCGAGCCCGGGACCGTACCGGCATCGCCCGTCGGATCCGGAACCCCGGCGTCCGCGCCCGTCGCCGTGATCTTGATGTTCGCGCAATGGTGGTAGAAGCACGGCGCACCATGATTCGACATGAACTCGACAACCTGTAGTACGCAATGGTCGCAGGTCATTCCCACAGGGAGGGGCACCTGTGTAGTTTGCGGCGCGGTGAATGCGGAGGTGTGGACGAGTAGCCCATCGGCTAGCAGAGGTAAGGTGGGGTTCGCCACGATCGCCAGCGAGCCGCACTGATCGATCGTGCCATCAGGGTTCGTGACTGGGGTGACTGTGGGATCTTTGGGCAACGAGGCCTGATCCGCCGCGAGCGCTACGAAGTAGTGGCCCGGGTGAGCGATTCGTTCGTTGATCTGGATCGTGACCGTGTCCCCGACCTTGTACTCGGTGATGGCATTCGTCGCGACCGGCGTGCCCTCGTTGCCACAGGGCGCCGTCTTCTCCGGGATGCCGTTGACGTCCTGGTTGGCCCAGTTCGTCGGCTGCATCAGCACGAAGTGGGCGTAGGCGGGTGTTGCAGCGCCCAGGCATGCGAGCACGGCGAAGCTCTTGGTGGTACGGATCATCGGGACCTCGACGCGCAGCTTAGGGCCGAAACTTCGGCCGATGCTGCGACCCAAGTTACAGGCGACCAACAGCGTCTTTCTGCCCCAGTTTGTGGCGCGCGCCTGGTGTCAGCTTGGCCCCGTGAGGTGGGGGGCATGAGGCGCCTCGTCCCCACCCATCTGCCCGATCCCGGTGGGCTGGTTCGGGGCTGATCCCGGGCACCTCGGCGCACACCTGTGGGCACCGAACCCGGGAAAACCGCACGCAAAAGTGCCTGCGCGGACCACCGGTTCGATCGCGCGGCGCATTGTCGCAGTTCCGTCGAGAAACCTCGAGCATCCCACCGTTGACACCGCAGACGGCGCCGACTATAAGCACCCGGCGCCAACCCAAGGATTCTTCATAGGTTGCGCAGGTAAATGACCATGGATCAGACGCCCATCGTATCTCTGGCTGGAGGGCATCCACTGATCGACGTCGATCTCACGGTCGTCGTTCAGTTCGTGCTGTTCCTGGTCCTGTTCGTGATCGCGAACCGGTTTCTGTTCCAGCCGTACCTCCAGCTTCGGGCGCGGCGCAAGGCCGGGATCGATGGCGCGCGGGCCGAGGCGGAGCGCATGACCGCCCAGGCCGACGCCAAGCTCGCCGATTACGAGAAGCAGCTGGCCGGGGCCCGCGATCGCGCGAACGAATCCGGCCGCAAGATCCGGCTCGAAGCCGCGGCGCACGAGCGCGAGGTGACGGACCAGGCGCGCGCGGCCGCGCAGAAGGCGATCGACGAGGCGCATGCGACGATGCAGCGCGAGACCCAAGCGGCGCGGGCACAGCTGATGCCGCAGGCCGAGGCGCTGGCGAGGGCCATCACCTCGAAGCTGCTCGGACGGGAGGTCGCGTGATGCCGGCAAAGCTGCTGGGCCTCGTCCTGGTGCTCGCGCTCGGCGCGACGCCCGCGTTCGCGCAGTCCACGCCCACTCCAGCGCCCGCAGGGGACGAGGCCGCCGCGCCGCCGGCACCGCCGCCACCGTCGGCGCCATCGACCCCTTCCGGGGAAGCCGGACGGGCATCCCGTGAAGCGGCCGGCGATTCGGCGACGGCCAGCGGCCCCGGCACCGAGCACTACGCCGAGGGCGGCAACGCCGCCGAGCCCGGGGAGGAGGAGCCGGATCCGTCGCGGCACTTCAACTTCTTCGGGTTTCAGCCCGGTCACCTGTTCGACTACGTCGGCAAGGACGAGTACGGTGGCCCGTTTGGCGACGGCAAGATGGTCGTGCCCGACACGCATCAGGTGATCCACGAGGAGGAGCCGGCCTCGCCGCCGTTCCTCTTCATGCTGCTCAACTTCGCGCTCTTGCTCGGGATCCTGGCGTGGAAGGGACGGCCGGTCGCGCACAAGGTCGCCGAGGACCGCCACGATCTGATCAAGACCGCGCTCGAGGAGGCCGCCAAGCTGCGAAAGCAGGCGGCCGACAAGCTCGCCGAGTACGAGACGCGCCTCAAGGACGCCGATGCCGAGATCTCCAAGCTCGTCGAGGGCATGCGGGTCGACGCCGAGAACGAGAAGCAGCGCATCCTGGCGGCCGCCGAGGCCCAGGCCCAGCTGATGAAGCGCGACGCCGAGCTGCGGATCGCCGCCGAGATCGAGCTGGCGCGCGCGCAGCTGACCCGCGAGGTCACCGCGGCGTCGGCCGCCGCGACCGAGAAGCTCCTGCGCGACAAGCTGACCGCGGTCGATCAGCAGACGCTGGTCAACGCGTTCATCACCGACGTGTCGAAGGGCGGCTCGGGGAGCCGGACGTCGCCCACCGGCCAAGGAGACGTGCGCTGATGGCGACCGACGACGATCGATCGATTTTCGGTCCGCGTAGTCCGCGCGGAGCGCGGAACAAGGATCGAAACCTCCTTGGGAGGAGGGAACCCCAGTGGTGACCGGTAGCCTCGCTCGCCGCTACGCGCGTGCGGTCCTCGAGATCGGCACGGCCAACGGCAACCTCGACAAGATCGGCGCCGACCTGCGCTCGCTCGCCAAGGCGATGCGCGAGTCGGCCGAGCTCGTGACCGCGCTGACCAACCCGGCGATCCGCCGCGCCGATCGCCGCCGCGTGATCGACGGGCTGCTCCAGCGGATCGGCGCCGAGCTGCACACGAAGAACCTCGTGTACCTCCTGCTCGACGGCGAGCGGCTGGGGTCGCTCGAGGCGATCTCGCGCGAGGTCGACGCGATGATCGAAGCCAAGGCCGGCCGGATGTCGGCCGAGATCACGTCGGCCCGGCCGCTCGATGCCACCCAGCTGTCGCAGATCATCACCTCGCTCGAGAAGCTCTCGGGCAAGAAGGTCGCCGTCACCCGGCGCGAAGACCCGGACCTGCTCGGTGGAGTCGTCGCCAAGCTCGGCGACACGGTCTACGACGGATCCCTACGCACGCAGCTCCGCACACTGCGCGACGAGCTCACCAAGTAGCGCCCCAGCGCCCCCACGCCGCCAGAACGCACCAGAACGAGGATCGCCATGGACATCCGCGCCGCAGAGATCTCCGACATCATCCGCAAGCAGATCGAGAACTACGACAAGAAGGTCTCGGTCACCGAGACCGGTACCGTGCTGACCGCCGGTGACGGGATCGCCCGCGTCTACGGCCTGTCGGGCGCGATGGCCGGCGAGCTCCTCGAGTTCGAGGGCGCCAGCGGTGACAAGGTCAGCGGCATGGTGCTGAACCTCGAGGAGGACAACGTCGGCGTCGCCCTGCTCGGCAAGTTCGAGTCGGTGCGCGAGGGCGACGTCGTCAAGCGGACCGGCCGGATCGTCGAGGTGCCGGTCGGCGAGGAGCTGCTCGGCCGCGTGGTCAACGCGATCGGCATCCCGGTCGACGGCGGCAAGGCGATCGTCGGCAAGACCCGCCGCCAGGTCGAGATCAAGGCGCCGGGCATCATCCAGCGCAAGTCGGTGCACGAGCCGATGCAGACCGGCATGAAGGCGATCGACTCGATGATCCCGATCGGTCGCGGCCAGCGCGAGCTGATCATCGGCGACCGCGGCACCGGCAAGACGGCGATCGCGGTCGACACGATCATCAACCAGAAGGGCCAGAACATGTACTGCTTCTACGTGGCCATCGGCCAGAAGCAGTCCACGGTCGCGACCGTCGTCGATCGGCTCACCAAGGCCGGGGCGATGGAGTACACGACGGTCGTCCTGGCCGGCGCGTCGGAGCCCGCCCCGCTGCAGTTCATCGCGCCGTACACCGGCGTCACGATGGCCGAGTACTTCCGCGACTCCGGCCGCCACGCGCTGATCGTCTATGATGATCTATCCAAGCAGGCGGTCGCGTACCGCCAGCTGTCGCTCCTGCTCCGCCGCCCGCCGGGCCGCGAGGCGTACCCGGGGGACGTGTTCTACATCCACAGCCGCTTGCTCGAGCGCGCCGCCAAGATGTCGGACAAGGAAGGCGGCGGCTCGCTCACCGCGCTACCGATCATCGAGACCCAGGCCGGCGACGTCTCGGCGTACATCCCGACCAACGTCATCTCGATCACCGACGGCCAGATCTTCCTCGAGGGCGATCTGTTCTACTCCGGCGTCCGCCCGGCGGTGAACGTGGGCATTTCAGTCTCGCGCGTCGGCGGCTCGGCGCAGACCTCGGCGATGAAGAAGATCGCCGGCCGGCTCCGCCTCGAGCTCGCGAGCTACCGCGAGAAGGCGGCGTTCGCCCAGTTCGGCTCCGACCTCGACAAGGCGACGCTCGCCCAGTTGAACCGCGGCGAGCGCATGGTCGAGCTACTCAAGCAGGGCCAGTTCGCGCCGATGGCGATGGAGGAGCAGGTCGTCGTGATCTACGCCGGCACCAACGGCTTCGTCGACGACTACCCGGTCAGCGTGCTGCACCGCTACGAGCACGAGCTCCTGTCGTTCCTGAAGTCGCGCAAGACCGACATCCTCACGGAGCTCAAGTCGACCGGCAAGCTAGAGGACGTCAAGGACCCGGCGACCGGCAAGAAGGGCCCGGGTGATCTCGAGAAGCGGCTGCGCGAGGCGCTGACCGAGTTCGCCAAGCAGTTCTCGGTGGAGGAGAAGAAGTAAGCCCATGCCGAGCCTCAAGGCGATCCGCAACCGGATCACCAGCGTCAAGAACACCCGCAAGATCACGCGCGCGATCAAGCTGGTCTCGACGGCCAAGCTGCGGCGCGCGCAAGAGGCGCTGATCGCGGCCCGGCCGTACGCCTCGGCGATCACCCAGGTCGTCAGCGAGCTGTCGGCGGTCGCCGGCGCCGAGTCGCACAAGCTGTTCGAGGAGCGGCCGCTGTCCAAGGTCGCGATCGTCGTGATGACCAGCGACCGCGGCCAGGCCGGCGCGTTCAACACCAACGTGGTCAAGGCGGTCGAGCGCTACGCGGCCAACGAGCTGTCCGGCGCGACCGAGGTCTCGCTGCGGATCATCGGCCGCAAGGGCAACCAGTACTTCGCGCGCCGCCGCGCCACCGTGACCAGCTTCGACATCGCGCCGACCGGCGCCAGCGCGCTCGACCTGGCGCGCGAGGTCGCCAACCGCGCGATCGACGACTTCACGTCCGGTAAGGTCGACCGCGTGTTCCTGGCCTACAACGAGTTCCGGAGCGCGGTCAGCCAGGTCACCCGGGTCAAGCAGATCCTGCCGGTCGTCCCCGAGAAGTCGACCGCGTTGACCACGACCACGACGGCGGGCCCGGCGGCCGGACACGGCGCGGCCGAATCCGGCGACTTCCTCTACGAGCCCGGCAAGCAGGAGCTCTTGAACCGGCTCGTGCCGCTCTACGTCCAGATCCAGCTCTATCGCGCCGCGCTCGAGTCGATCGCCGCGTTCTTCGCCGCGCAGATGACGGCGATGGAGAACGCGACCAAGAACGCCGGCGAGATGGTCGCCAAGCTCACGCTGTCTTATAACCGCGCCCGTCAGGCATCGATCACCAAGGAGCTGCTCGAGATCATCGGCGGCGCCGAGGCTCTCAAGGGCTAACAGGGACCTCCGCAGGGACCTAGCAGGGAACAACGCATCATGGCCACTACCGACTATTCCCCGAACTCCATGGGCCGCGTGGTCCAGGTCATCGGTCCGGTCGTCGACGTCGCGTTCGACTCGGCGGAGCTGCCCGAGATCAACACCGCGCTGCTCGTCACCAACCCGTCGATCGACAAGCGCGACGATAACCTCACGATCGAGGTCGCCCAGCACCTGGGCGAGCACATGGTGCGCTGCGTCGCGATGGACTCGACCGACGGCCTGATCCGCGGCCAGACGGTCAAGAACACGAGCGCGCCGATCTCGGTGCCGGTCGGCCCCGAGGTGCTCGGCCGGATCATGAACGTGGTCGGCGAGCCGGTCGACGAGGCCGGCCCGGTCAAGGCGGCCCACCGCTCACCGATCCACCGCTCGGCGCCCAAGTTCACCGATCAGAGCGTCAACGTCGAGATGTTCGAGACCGGCATCAAGGTGATCGACCTGCTCGCGCCGTATCGCCGCGGCGGCAAGATCGGCCTGTTCGGCGGCGCCGGCGTCGGCAAGACCGTGCTCATCCAGGAGCTCATCAACAACGTCGCCAAGAAGTCGGGCAGCTACTCGGTGTTCGCCGGGGTCGGCGAGCGCACCCGCGAGGGCAACGACCTGTTCCACGAGCTCGGCAGCGCCAAGCTGTTCGACGGCTCGACGGTGCTCTCGAAGACCGCGCTGGTGTTCGGCCAGATGAACGAGCCGCCGGGCGCCCGTCAGCGCGTCGGCCTGTCGGCGCTCACGGTCGCCGAGTACTTCCGCGACGTCATGAAGCAGGATCTGCTCCTGTTCATCGACAACATCTTCCGGTTCACCCAGGCCGGCTCCGAGGTCTCCGCGCTGCTCGGCCGCATCCCGTCGGCCGTCGGTTACCAGCCGACGCTGTCGACCGAGATGGGCGGCCTGCAGGAGCGCATCACCTCGACCAAGGACGGCTCGATCACCTCGGTGCAGGCGATCTACGTGCCCGCCGACGACCTGACCGACCCCGCGCCGGCCACCGCGTTCGCCCACCTCGACGCGACGACGGTGCTGAACCGCGCGATCACCGAGAAGGGCATCTACCCGGCCGTCGATCCGCTCGACTCGACCTCGACCATCTTGACGCCCGCCGTGGTGGGCGAGCGCCACTACGCGGTCGCCCGCGAGGTCCAGCGCATCCTGCAGCGCTACAAGGATCTGCAGGACATCATCGCGATCCTCGGCATGGACGAGCTGTCGGAGGACGACAAGCTCACCGTGTCGCGCGCCCGCAAGATCGAGAAGTTCATGGGCCAGCCGTTCCACGTCGCCGAGACGTTCACCGGCATGAGCGGCATCTTCTGCTCGCGCGAGGACACGGTGCGCAGCTTCGAGGAGATCCTGCAGGGCAAGTGCGACGAGCTGCCCGAGCAGGCGTTCGAGATGACCGGCACGATCGACGACGTGCGCGCCAAGGCCGCCGAGCTCGCGAAGAGGGCCTAATGGCGGGCGGACTGTCGACGATCCTCGGCGTGAACCTGGTGACCCCGCGCGGGGTCGTCGCTCACACCGATGCCGACAGCGTGCAGGCGCCGGGCGAGCTCGGCGAGTTCGAGCTGCTGCCGGGCCACGTCCCGATGTTGACGGCGCTCCGGCCGGGTGTCCTCACGATCGGCACCAAGGCGCGCGCGCGCTACGCCGTGTCGTCGGGCTACCTGCGCGTCGATCCGACCGGCGCGGTCGAGATCCTCGTCGAGCAGGCGATGCCGACCGGCGATATCGACGCCGAGGTGGCGAAGAAAGATCTCGTCGCGGCGGAAGCCGAGCTCGCGAAGTGGGGCGATCGCCCACTCGACGGCGACTACATCAATGTCCAGCATCGCGTCGGCTGGGCGCGTGCCCGGCTCGACGCCCTCGCGCATTGACAGCTACGTCACACACCCTCACTGGGCCCAGTGAGCTCGCCTACATGGCGGGGACGACGGCGGTTGACAACCGTGATGACGCGTCGCAAAGCTTCGAGGGTGACTCGCACCCCACCGAGGATTTCGTATAGCGCCGCCTGGTGGACGACCGCGGCGGTCGCGTGGTGGGCTGGTTGCGGCTTTCAATCGACGGCGGCCCAGGGTCCCGGCGGCAGCGACGGCAGCATCGCTGATGCGCCTGCGCCCTTCGATGGTGGGCCCGGGACGGTGTGCTACGGGCCTGCCGGGTGGCAAGCCTGCTTCGGCGCGGCACCGACCGTCGCGATCGACTTGCCGAACGCGATCGACACCGACAAGAGCACCAGCCAAGGGGGGCTCTGCCTGCCGCAACCGCCGGCGGGATGGGCCACCCCGCAGCCCGATGCGTGCTTCATCGTCGCTGGTACGGTGACCGTTCCCGCGTCGCCGATGCCGACGGTGGTAACCGGCCAACGGCCGCTCGTGCTCGTGGGGAGCGCTCTCGTCACGATCGCGGCGGTGCTCGACGTGGCGAGCCACCAGGTCGATCTGCCGCCCGTCTTCTCGTCGAGTGATTGCCCCGCCTTTCCGCAGAGCCCCGATAATCCGAAGCCAAACAAGGGTGGGGGTGGCGGGGCCGGCGGCACCTTCACGACGCAGGCCGGCAATGGTGGGCCAGGGGATGGCGGGACCAAGAGCGGCCAAGCGAGCAAAGCCAGCGCGGTCCCAACCCACCTGCGTGGAGGATGTGCTGGGCAACCGGGTGGCGGCCGCGGCCCGGCCGAAGCAGGTGTCGGTGGTGGCGGACTCGCCGTTTACCTCGTGTCGGGTGGGACGATCGCCATCACGGCGACCGGGGCCATCAATGCCTCTGGCGGCGGCGGCTCGGGCAGCAAGAGCCAGACCGGTGGCAGCGGCGGCGGCTCCGGCGGGATGATCGTCCTGTACAGTCCAACACTCACCGTGGACCCCGCGGCCGTGCTGATCGCGAATGGCGGTAGCGGGTCCGGGGGCGCCGACTCGCCGGCGGGCCAGGTGGGCACCAATGGCCACGATCCGAGCCTCCTCATGCCAATGATGCCTGCACCAGGCGGTGGCAATGGTGGTGATGGATATCCCGCGACGACTACCTTGAATGGCAAGCTAGGCAATGGCAATGGCGGCGGCGGTGGCGGTGGTGGCGGCGGTGCCGGATACATTCGATCGAACAAGCCACTCCCGGGAGTCGTGACCTCGCCTGCGGTCGACATCGTGCTGTGATCCGTGGCCGTGATCGCACAGCCCTGAAGTCTCGGAAAGATCTAGGTGGAGTGGAAGCTGTGCTCCGGAGTGAGCAACCCGCTCGACGGTGGCGATGTCACCGCTCGCATCTGCGTAGCTTTGCATACGTGTATTCTTTGACGCTGTTGTGCATTTACAACTACGCCACACAATCTATCCCGCAATGGGGAGGTCTGCATGTCAGCTGTTGACACACCGGCGGCAAGCCGAGAAGCTCTCGGCGTGCACTACCTTCCACCGTCTAGCTCGATCATCATCTCGTGGTTCACGGCGACAGCACTCGCTGGTTGGGCCGGTTGCGGCTTCCAATCACCGGGGGGGAACAATGGAGGCATCGACGCAAGCACCGATGGCAAGGGCGTTGATGGGACGGTGGGCCCACCGATCGATGGGTTCGACGGGACGTGTTATGGGCCGACGGGTTGGCAAACCTGTTTCACCACGCTGCCGAGCGGCGACATCACACTTCCGAATATGATCGACACCGGAGGGAACTCTTGTCCGAGCGCCCAGCCGAAAGGATGGGTTGCACCACAACCCGCAGCGTGTTTCATCGTCGCCGACACTATTACGGTGCCCAGCGGCGGGACGACGGTTATAGGCAGTAAACCGCTCGTGCTGGTCGCAAAGAGTTTGATCACCGTCGCGGGCGTGCTGGATGTCGCTCGTCACCAAGGAGATTCGGGAGCGAAGCCGACCGAGTGCCAGGCATTTGGCCAAACGCCCAACATGCCTGGCGCGGGTGCGGGCGGCGGCGGAGGTGCTGGTGGCAGCTTCAGGACGCATGCCGGTAACGGTGGGAACGGTGACAATGCTACCCAGAACGGGCAGTCCGCTCCGGCCGATGCGGTGGCGGCCCCGGACCATCTCCGCGGCGGGTGCCCAGGACAAGTAGGTGGCGCCGTCGCTGCTGGCGACGCAGGTAAGGTCGGATTTGGCGGCGGGAGCGTCTACTTGGTCTCGGGTGGCGAGATCGCCCTGCAGAACGCGATCAACGCATCGGGAGGCGGTGGCGGAGGGGGAATCAAAAAATCCGCCGGCGGGAGCGGCGGCGGTTCGGGTGGCATGATCGTGTTGTACGCTACGATGATAACCATACCCGCGCCACCGGCGGCGGCACCGGCTCTCGTTGCGAACGGTGGTGGCGGTGGCGGCGGTGCCGTTCTGGACTTTAACGGTGGCAATGGCAGCGATCCGAGCATTACGAACCCGCTTCTGCCAGCCAGCCACGGTGGCCCCAACGGAGGCAATGGGTACTCCGTGATGAACCTGACTGACGTTAATGGTGCCAGCGGGTCTGCTGGAACCGGTGGCGGTGGCGGTGGCGGCGGTGGCGGCGGTGGTTACATTCGGTCGAACAAACTACTTCCAGGGGCGATAGTCTCGCCGATGGTCGATATGCTGCCGTGAGCGCTCCAGCCGATACTGGGCGAGTATAACGTGCTTTCACCAAAGCTACGACCATGGGCGTGTGACCCCAAACGGTCAACGTCCCTCAGGCGGGTCGGCTGAGACCTGGTCACCGCGCCCGAACGTGTGGTGCTCGACGGCATGGTCAAGATCGAGCCCGCACTTCATCCCGAAGCGGCCGGGATGGTGTGGACCATGCTCAACCACGCGGCAACAGACCTCGCTCCGGATGCGGTCCCATCTTCCAACAACGACTCCGCGGAAATGCAAATGATGCCGCAGGCGCCGGTGGCGAGCCTGATCGTCACTGGACAAATCCAAACTGGCACCATAACGATTCCGCGAAAGCGGGGAACGGGCCAAAGCGCTGCGCCTGTCCCGCCAGCAGGCGAAGTGGGCACCTGCTGCAGTGATGATTCCGGGAAGCGCGAACGATGGCGGCGGCTCCCGGCGTCGAACCCGGTTCGTCACCAGCGGGTGTTGACGGTGGCAACCATGACGATTCTGCGGAAGCGGAAGGTGAACAGCAGCCCTCCGCGCCGAAGCTGATCTGTCACCAGCGGATGTAGAGACCGCAGCCTGAGGATTCCGCGGAAGCGCGGGAAGTGACCGAGCCCACAACAGAGCTTGAGCCCAGCGCGCTGCATCAGCGAGCGGATGCGACCAAGCGCGCCTTCCATCGAGCCGACCGCTGGTGTCGATCGCACAGGGGTACCTGCGCGGCGATCGGTCGCCCGTGATGGTTGCTGGCGTCATTGACGGCTACGTCACACAAGCTTGGTGAGCACAGTGAGCGCACTTACAAGGAAGGGAGGACCACGGTTGACAATGCCGACAGCGACCCTCCAAGCTCCCGACGTGCCGCCCATGCAACCGAGGAGTTCACCCTGGATTGCGTGGTTCACGACGACGGCGCTTGCAGGGTGCGTCGGATGCGGGTTTCACTCCACGGCCGGTGGCAACGCCGGGGGGAGCGCGGATGCGAGCATCGATCGTCCGGGGGCCGCGGATGCGCCTGCGGGGCCTCGATGGCGGGCCTGGATCGGTCTGCTAGGGACCGGCTGGCTGGCAAGTCTGCTTCAGCTCGGCGCCCACGAACTCGCTCATGTTGCCGCGGTCGATCAACACCGACCAGGATATTGCACAGGGCGGGGTGTGCCTCGACGCGCTGCCGTCGGGGTGGGGCGCGCCGCAGCTCGAACGCGTGCTTCCTCGTGGGAGGCACCGTGACCGCGCCGGCGGCGCCGGGCCCGACGGTCGTGACCGGCAACCGGCCGCTCGTGCTGGTGGCGAGCAATCAGACCACGATCGCGGCCGTGCTGGATATCGCGAGCCACGTCGGGACTCCGGGAACGCCACGATCTTCGAGCGCTTGTCTGTCGTTCAAGCGGAAACCCGTCCTGGGCGGGGGGGACAGAACCCCGGAGGCGGTGGGGGTGCTGGTGGCAGCTTCATGACACGGGCCGGCAATGGGGGAGGGGGGGACAATGGGCTGAACCAGAGCGGTCAGGCTGCCGATGCCGATGCGAGCCCTCCCGCGATCCTGCGGAACGGTTGTGCGGGGCAGCCAGGCGGCGGTAGCCCGATGAACGACGCGGGCGGTGGTGGCGGTGCGTCTATCTGGTCGCGGGGAGCCTCATCAACGTCACCGGGGCGATCAATGCGTCGGGGGAGGGTGGCGCGGGAGCCAACAACACGGACGGCGGGAGCGGTGGTGGCTCCGGCGGCATGATCGTTCTGTACGCGCCCATGATCATGACCGGCTCGACGACGATCCTGATCGCGGATGGCGGCGGAGGAGGCGGGGGTGGCGGCGGCACCGGTGCGCCGTTCCACGGTGCCGGCGGCAAGGATCCGCTCGTCGTGAGTCCGGTGGTGCCGGCTGCTGGGGGCCTGGGCGGGGATCAAGCGGGGGACGGTGGTGCGGGCTTTGCGGCGACCGGAAACATACCCGATGCCAAAGGGGGCAACCCCGGCGAAGGTGGTGGGGGCGGCGGGGGCGGGGCCGGCTGCATTCGATCCAACCAGAGCCTGGGTACGGCGACGGTGTCGCCGTCGGCCCTCGGCCTTCCCTGAGCGACGGTCGCGCGGGTCGCGGTTGCGCGGGCGGCGGCGAGCAGATGAGCCCAAACGCGCCCGGATGAGCCCGGATGAGCCCGGATGAGCCCGGATGAGCCCGGATGAGCCCAGATGAGGTAGAAGTGCGCTCGTGCGGCTCGGCGAACTGCTCGGTGCGCTCTCGCTGGCGACCGATCTCGCCGCGGGGCTCCCGCTCGAGACGTCGCTGCGGACGTGCGTGCTCGCGACCCGCCTGGCGCGCCTCGTCGGGGTGGCTGCGCCCGACGAGCTCGCCGAGGTGCGCCGCGCGACGCTCTTGCGCCACCTGGGCTGCACGGCGTTCGCGCACGAAGCGGCGCGGCTCGGGGGCGACGATCACGATCTCTTGACGACGTACGCCACGGTGGCGGGAAGCTCGACGTCACGACCCGCGCCGCCGCGGCGGTGTTCGCGGTGCGCCACGATCTGGTCTCGACCGAGATCTGAGGAGCCTGTCGCGCCTGACCGCGGAGCGCTGTGCCCGTGCGGCCCCCGCGCGGCTGCCACGCGCGGGGTTCCTCGTCGGACCCGCGAGGCGTCAACGCGCCGCCAGCAAGCGTGTCGGCGATCTCCCGAGCGGCCGCTCCGGAGACCGCAGATAGGATTTTCGCCGCCCTTGGTTTCACGGCAGCGCCGAGCCCATGGCGAGGTGCCGGCCGGACGGCCGCGTGATACCAGGAGACATGCCAACCGCGGTGATCGATATCGGGACCAACACGCTCCTCCTGCTGATCGTCGACGACGCGACGCAGCCGATCGTCGATCTGTGTCGGTTCGGCCGGCTCGGCAAGGGGCTCGATGCCACCGGGCGGCTCGCCGACGACGCGATCGCGGCGAGCCTGGCGATCTGCCGCGAGTATCGCCAGGTGATCGACCAGCACGGCGTCGGCAGGCCGATCGTGATCGCCACCCAGGCGCTGCGCGAGGCCAAAAATGCGGTGGACTTCATCGGCCCCGCCGAGGCGATCCTGAACGCGGCGATCGAGGTGATCGACGGGGCGCGCGAGGCCGAGCTCGCGGCGACCGCGGTGGCGCGCACCTTCCCGGAGTTCGCGGCGGTGTGCTACGTCGTGGTCGACGTCGGCGGCGGCTCGACCGAGCTCATCACGGTCGACGGTGGGCGCGTGCTGTCCCGGGTCAGCGTCCCGATCGGCGCGGTGCGCTTGACCGAGCGCCACTGCAAGCACGATCCGCCGGCCGCCGCGGAGATCGCCGCGCTCGTCGCCGACATCGACGTGCACCTCGCGCCGCTCACCCTGCCTCACGCGGTCTCCGTGATCGGCACGGCGGGCACCGCGACGACGCTGGCGGCGATCAAGCTGGGCCTGACCCGCTACGACCCGGCGGCCGTGACCGGGCTGCGGATCACGCCGGGCGCGGTCGCCGCGTTGCTCGCCCGGCTGTTCGCGGCGACGGTCGCCGAGCGCAAGGCGATCCCGGGGATGGAGCCGGGGCGTGCCGATGTCATCGCCGCGGGCGCGGCGATCTTTGCCCGGATCCTCCAGCGGGTCGATGCCCCGGTGCTGATCACCTGTGATCGCGGGATCCGCTGGGGCGTGATCTACGAGCAGCGGCCGGCCGGGTAGGCGGGGAGCGGCCAGCTCAGTCCTCGGCGTGGGGCAGCGGTGCGCGCGCGAGGTCGGCGGCGAGCCGGCGGATCTCGATGTCCCACGCGTGATCGCTGCGCCACAAGAGCGTCAACACTTCCTGCCGGAGCTGGATATTCCGCATCAGCTGCTTCAGGCGGCGGGCTCGCAGATCGCGCGCGACGATGCGGCGCGGTAGCACGGCGACCCCAGCGCCCTCGATGAGGCGGTCGCGGACGGCTTCGATCGTCGCGAAGTACTCGATCCTGGCAAAGCTCCAGGGGACGGTGTCGCCGATCGCGTCGAGCAGGTTCTGGAACAGCGGCAGATCTTCGGACAGGTCCACGAGCACGTGCTTCGCCGCGTGCGCCCGCTGCGAGAAGCTTCGCTTGCGGACCAGGCTGGTGCTACCGACGAACACGAAGTCCTGGCGGTGCAGGATCTCGCATGACAGGCCGTCGGCGGCCAGCTCCCGGCTGGCGATCGCGCAGTCGATCGCCCCGGTCCTGACCTTCTCGATCAGGTCGCGGTCCTCGAGGTTGATGCGGAGCGTGCGCTCGGGCCGGTACGCATGCAGCCGGTCGAACGACTGGCTCAGCCACGCGACGCCGAGATCGACCGGGGCCCCGATGGTGAGCTCGATGGACGGCGCCTGCTCGTGGGCGCGGCCGAACGCCGAGGTCTTGTCGAGCCGCCGATAGGCTTGCGGCAGCAGCCGCTCGCCCTCGGCGGTCAGGGTCGCCTGGCCGCTGGTCCGCGTGAACAGGGAGTGTCCGAGCGATTCTTCAAGGCGTTTGATCCGGTACTCGAACATCCGCATCGTCAGCGAGAGCTCGCGCGCGGCCCGGCGAAACGTTCGAAACGCAACCGCGGCCTCGAAGCATCTCCACATCTCGAGATCGGAAATCATCGCGTCATCCTCGCGGTAGCGTGATTGGCTACCAGCCGTGCGGTTGACTAACTGATGTTTCGATGGGGGCACCAAACAGATCTGGGGGCTCGTAGCCGGAGTCGTGAAACCAGCTGGTCAATCGCGCGACGACCTCGCCCTTGAGGTAGTCACTCCAGAGTCGGCGAACCGCCCCCGGCAGGCCCTGCCTGCCGAGCGCCGCGCCCACCCAGGCCCGCAGGTGCTCGCGGTCGCGCAGCTCCGGGAGCATCGAGCCATGCGCCGTGGCGAACGCTTCACGCCAGCCGACGAGGGTCGCCGCATCGACCGTGGGCAGCCTGCGCGTGGGATCGGCCGTCGCGACCGGGCGGGCGTATCTTGCCGCTGCGTCCCATTCGTATTGCAGTCCGGACGACAGGTCGAGGACCGCTCGCCACAGATCGGGGCGAACCCGGCCCACTCCAGGCGCCGGTTCGGGGAGGCGACCGCGCCACTCGATCACCACCGGCTTGACGGTCCGGTCGATCGCGACGAGGTCGCCGTACCGCGAGACCAGCTCGACCAGGGAGCTGGCGCCCAGGTCTTGCGTCTTGAAGCTGCGGTTGGTGAGTTGCAATAAACGGTTCCGCAGCACCGCCATGAGCATGCGATTCCAGTCTGGCTTGCCGGAATCTCGCGCGGATGAGAACGCGCGCTCGAGGAGCTCCTTGAACGGATCGGCGGACATGGCGACTCGCGATCAAGCTCGATTCGAGGTGGTATCGAGTGCGCCTAGTGGAACTGAAAGCCGACGATCGCGCGGGCGTAGTAGGGGTCTGCTTCGCCTCCCAGACCTGCTCCACCGGCGAGCGTGACCCAGACGCCGCGGAGCACGCCGCGGCCGCCGGCGGCCCACGACAGCGCGGGACCCGCCCAGCTGCGGTTGGTGATGCCGCCCATCTCGCCCTTCTCGGCCTTGCCGAACACCTCGGCGCCGATCATCCAGGCCGGCGACAGCGCGTACGAGGTGCCGGCCGCGTACTCGACCTCGGTGTTCCACGCGGGCTCGGTCGTGCGCTCCTCCTCCAGGGCGATGTTCGCCGCGATGTTCACGTCGCCGATGTCCTTGGCGAGGATCAGCTTCGCCTCGTACTTCTGGTTGGCGTCGCCGCGGAACAGCTGCTGGAACTCGAAGTAGAACACCGGGTCAACCGGCCATTCGCCACGGTCGCTCGGGCGGTACCGGGTCTCGAGCTTGAGGCCCGCGTAGCCACTGCGGGTATCCCCCGAGGTGATCATGTCCAGCATGTTGTAGAGCGCGACATCCCAGCGATCGGTGATGCCGTACTCGAGCTCGACCATCTCGCGCACGCCACGGGACGATGGGCCCCCGTCGACCTCGCCCTGCGGGGCGAACGTGGACCACGTCTCGACATCGACCTCGCCCTTGGGGGCGGTCACGGCTTCATACGTCACGCCGTACGCGCGCCGATCCGCCCGGGCGCTCGAAGCGAGCAGGGGCAGCGCGATGCATGCGGCGGTGAACACGGTCGTCTTCATCCTCATCGGTGGGCACTCCTCGGTACGCTTGGTTCTGATATTGAAAACTATTTTCAATTTCAAGTCAAGGCGGGCTCGCCGCCCTCGGCACATCCCGTCGCCTGAACAGCACAAGCCATCGAGAGCATTGGTCCCTTCGCGCAGGACCCGAGCCTGCGCCGGTCAGGTCCAGCGAGCGCCGATTCGCGCCGGATCGCTAGCCGTGGAGCGCGGGCGCCAGGTGATAGAGCATCAGGTACACGAGCACGCCGGTCACCGAGACGTAGACCCAGATCGGCCACGTGAAGCGCACCAGCCGCTTGTGCGCGGCAAAGTCACCCCGGAGGGCGCGGCGCAGCGCACCGATCACGAGCGGGACCAGCACGACCGCGAGCACCATGTGGCTGAACAGCGTGGTCAGGTAGAGCGTCTTGTCCCAGCCCTCGCCGGGATACCTGTGCGCCCCGGTCGTGGCGAACCGGATGAGGTACGAGATCAGGAAGATCGTCGAGGCGGTGAACGCGACCAGCATGCGCTGCCTGTGCAGCGCGACGTCGTTGCGCGCGATCGCCACGCGGCCGAGCACGAGGAACACGAAGCAGGTGAGGTTGAGCGCGGCGTTGATCGCCGGGTGGAGGTGCTCCCAGGTCATGCGGTGCGCTCAGCTCTTCCCATCGAGGACCATCACGCCGAACAAGATTGGCAGGTAGAGGATCGACGCGAGGAACACCGTGCGCGCCCACTTCGCCGAGCCGCTGCGCAGCCCACCGGCGCCCTGCACCAGCACGGCGGCGCCGAGCACCGCCGCGGTGACGAGGTACGGAAGGCCCGCGACCCGGAGCGGCACGAGCGAGAGGCTCACCGCGACCTGGACGGCGAGGTAGAACACGATGTGACGGCGCGTCGCGGCGAGGCCGTGCGTCCCGGGCAGGGTCTTCAGGCCGGCGACGTCGTAATCGCGCTGGCGGTACAGCGCGATCGCATGGAAGTGCGGGATCTGCCAGAAGAACAGCACGCCGAACACGGCGAGCCCCGGGAGCTCGATGCGCCCGGTCACCGCGGTCCAGCCCATGAGCGCCGGGATCGCGCCGGGGATCGCGCCGATCCACGTCGCCCAGTGCGAGCGCTGCTTCATCGGGGTGTAGACGCCGACGTACATGAGCAGCGCGACCAGGCCGAACCCCGCGGTCACGAAGTTGACCCGGGCGAGCACGGGCAACGACAGCGCGCCCTGGATCGCGCCGAACGCGAGCGCCGTGTTCGCCGATAGCCGGTGCTGCGGCAGCGGCCGGTTCCGCGTGCGCACCATCAGGCAATCGATGTCGCGCTCGAGCCACATGTTGAGCGTGTTCGCCGACCCGACGATCAGCGCGGTGCCCAGGAGCAGCCACACCACGCGGCCGGCCGGCACGTCGCCGGGCGCCAGGCTCATCGCACCGGCGCACGTCAGCAGCGCCATCACCATGATGCGCGGCTTGACCAGCGCGACGAGATCGACGGCCTGGTGACGCCGGGCGCTGGGAGCGACGGCGCTCATGCCCGGGCCCTCACCAGCCGCATCGCGGGCACCTCGCGATCGGCGAGCGCGGGCGCGGGCGCACGGCGCCCGGTCATGAGCCACGCCGACATCCACAGCGCCCACAGGGCCGCGGCCCCGGCGAAGTGGCCGACCGCGAGCGGCACCGCGCGGAACGACAGCACGGTGAACACGCCGAGCGCGAGCTGCGCGAGGACGAGCCCCGGCGCCAGCATCGCCAGGATCCGGAGCGCGGGCCACGATCGGGTGCGGCGATAGACCTGGACCGCGGCGACCGTCGTGATGATCGCGACGACGACCCCGAACCCGCGGTGGATCATGTGGAGATCCTGGACCGGCGCCTCGGGCCACCAGTCGCCGCCCATCGTGCAGCTCGGCATACCGAGGCAGACCATCGCCGCACCGAGGTGGCGCACGAGCGCCCCGAGCAGGAGCTGCACGAACACGGCGCCGCACGCGATCGCGATCCAGCGCCGGGCCCCACCGAGCTCCTCGCGCAGCCGCGCGTGGCGATCGAGCTCGACGACGCTGGGCGCCGGCCGGGTGCGGAACGCGGCGTAGATCAGCGCCGCGAAATAGCTCATGCCGAGCAGGAGGTGGCCGGTCGAGACGAACCACGGCAGCTTGTACTTGACGGTGATCGCGCCGAGCGCGCCCTGCGCGATCACGAGGCCGAGCAGGATCCAGCCGAGCCGGCGGAGCTCAGGACGGCGGACCCTGAGCGCCAGCGTCAACGCGATCTGCAACAGCCCGACCGTCATCGCCACGAGCCGGTGGCCGTGCTCGTAGAGCACACCGCCGACCATCGGCGGGAACAGCTGGCCGTGGCAGACCAGGGTGGGCTCGGGGCACGCCAGGCTCGACCCGGTCGGGTTGACGGTCCCGCCGACCACGAGCAGGAGGAACGTCGCGGCGGCCGCGAGCTTGGCGAGGCGATGCTCGAGCATGAAGGACCGTTGGCTGGGTACCACATCAATGAGGGAGGTGCAGCAGATGCACCGCGCTGCGACAAGACACCGCCGGTTCGCAGATCTCCAGGGACCTCAAGCGATATCATACGGTTGCCTGGCGCCCGAGGGTTGCCCCACCGACCTGCGTCGGCGTACAGTCGGCGCTGGCGAGGATGACCGACTGGGTCGAAACGACATCGATCGGTACGTTCAAGTCCGAGGACCTGACCAGGGCCGGGGCGGTCTTCCGCTACAACCGCTACCTGTACCGCACGCTCGGCAAGCACCTGTCGAACGGCGGCATGGGCACGGTCTACGAGCTCGAGCGTCGCGACGACGACACCGGCGCGATCGAGGCGGTGGTCGGCAAGGTGTTTCACGCCAACTACCTGTTCCAGCTGCGCACCGACGAGGTCACCCGCCGCGATCACCACAATAACCTCGCCGCGATGGCGCGGATCGCCGCGATCGAGCACCCGAACATCCTGCCGACCTACGTCTCGGCGCCGATCGCCGACAATTACCTGTTCGTGACCCCGCGCATGGGGACGACGCTGCTCGAGGCGATCCAGAAGCACAACCTGACGCCGCGCGCGCGCACCAAGCTGCTCGTCCAGGCGCTCGAGGGGCTCGCCACGCTGCACGCCGCGCGGCTCATCCACCGCGACTTCACGCTGCGCAACATCCTGGTCGACGACGGCGCGAACGTCGCCTACGTGTTCGACTTCGACCTCGCGATGTCGCTCGACGACGTCGGCCCGCAGAACTACCGCACCTACTACAAGGGCCGGATCTTCGGCTCGCCGGGCTGGTCGGTCGCGCCCGAGACGATCGACCAGGCGCTGATGGACTCGCCGATCAATACGTCGCTCGATATCTATGCGATCGGCGGGGCGCTGCACGGCCTGTTCACCGACCAGCTCCTGTACGGGCCGGCCGACGATATGTGGGCGCTGCTCATCCGGATCGCCGAGGGCGTGGTGGTCGGGGGGCGCAGCAAGGTGTTCTACCCCGAGGGCTTTCCGCTGGTGCTGCGCTCCGTGATCGAGGGCTGCATCGAGCGCGATCCGAACCTGCGGACCCCGTCGGTCCAGGCCGTCGTCGCCGAGCTGCGCGCCAACCTGCGCGAGCTGCCCGACGAGCGGCCGAGCCGCAAGGTCAGCCGGGTGGTCGAGAAGACCAGGACCAACGAGGCGATCGCGCAGGCGACCCAGGATCCGACGATCACGAGCGCGCTCGTCGAGGCGGCCGAGCGCGCGGTCTACGACTGGGGCTACGCCGTCGAGCGCAGCCTCGGCCGGGTCCGCGGCCACCCGATCTTCCTCGCCGCGCCGCGCGTCGACATGGTCCAGAGCGGGCAGTTCCCCGACGCCAACATCTTCCCCAAGCTCGTGACCGTGATCGATCTGACCAAGATCGCCGATCCGCGGCAGTTCGTCGAGAACTGGCAGCAGCACTTCTGGCCCACGCTCAAGCGCGTGCGGCAGGGCCTCCTGACCTCGCTGCACAAGGTGATCTACGACGCCAACACGTCGTCGCTGCTCCTGTTCAGCGAGTACGTCGACGAGCCCCGGTTCGGCGATCGGATCGCCGAGCTCGATCTCAACATCGACGGCGCGCTGTCGCTCGGCTTCGTCGTGATCCGCCAGGTCGCCGCGCTGCACGAGCACGGCATGGCGCACAACAACATCTCGCCGAACGCGCTGCTGTTCAAGGGCGCCGCCGCGACCCGCCTGGTGATGCCGGCGATGATCGGGCTCGTCGAGCCGGCGATGGGCGCCGAGGCGATGGCGGGTGATTGCCGCCAGCTCGCCGGGATGATCCTGACCTGGCTCAAGCCCAACCGCGTCGCCGCGCTGCACGTCCGGATCAAGCCGATGTTCGAGGCGCTGCGCGCGCGGCTGTCGGCGTGGGCGTTCGACAAGCAGGTCAAGACACCGTCGATCGACGAGCTCCTGTCGGCGATCAGCGATGCGCTCGCGCTGGTCGACTTCAACTTCTCCGTGCTGCGCGACTCCGGCGGCGACCTCCAGGAGTATGGGCTCCTCTTGATCAGCCTCCGGCTCTATCACCTGCTGTGGCCCAGCGTGCCGGTGCTGACGGCCCGGCCGACGCAGCCTCCGATCAAGTGACGCACCCCGTCTCCGTCTGGTGGCGGCGCTGGCTCGCGGTGATCGTCACGGCGCTGGTCGCCGCCGCTTTCGCGATCGCGTTCCGCGGCAGCCTCGCGGCGATCAACCGCTTGCTCGGCGGCGCCGGCAGCGAGGGCGTCGTCGCGATGATCGCGGCGCAGCCGGTGTGGCTGCGGATCGCGCTGCCTGCGCTCGGCGGCCTCTTGGTCGGTCTCGTCCTCGTGGTCGCGGCGCGGGTCCGCGAGGGGGCGGGCGTCGGCTTCGTGATGGAGGCGATCGTGCTGGGCCGGGTGCGCGTGCCGCTCCGGCGCAGCGTGCTGCAGGCGGTCGGCTCGTGGCTGGCGATCGCGTCGGGCGCGTCGCTCGGCCGGGAAGGCCCGCTGATCCAGTTCGGCGCCGCCGCGGGCGAGGGCGCGCGCCGCGCCTTCGCGCTCGACAACGTGACCGCGCGGATCGTGCTCGCCGCCGGGGTCGCCGCCGGGTTCGCGTCGGCGTACAACGCGCCGGTCGCCGCCGTGCTGTTCGTCGTCGAGATCGTCACCGGCGTGGTCGTGCTCGAGGCGATCGTGCCGATGCTGATCGCCGTGGTGATCGCGACGATCGCGACCCGCTACGTCGGCGGCGGCGCGCCGCTCTACGGCGTGCGCTCGTTCGCGTTCGGGTCGCCGGCCGAGCTGGTCGCGTTTGCGGGCCTGGGCCTCGTCGCGGCCCCGGTCGGCGTCGGGTTCCTGCGGCTCCTGGGCCACGCCGGCCACACCTGGCGCAAGGTCCCGATCCCGTGGCGGCCCGCGCTCGGCGGCCTGGCCTGCGGCGCGGTCCTCTCCGGCTTGCCGATGGCCGCCGGCAACGGCTTCGAGCCGCTCGACGCGCTGCTCGACGGCAAGCTCGCCGTCGGCATGGTGCTCTGGCTGCTCCTCGCCAAGCCGGTCGCCACCGCGATGGCCGTGGGCTCGAGCAACCCCGGCGGCGCGTTCACCCCGACGCTCCTCATCGGCGGCTGCACCGGCGCGCTCTACGCCTTCGGCCTCCACGCCGTGCTCGGCGACGCGATCGGCTCGCCGTCGACCTACGCCCTGGTCGGCCTCGCCGCCGCCATGGCCGCGACGACCCACGCGCCGCTGACCGGGGCGGTCCTCGCGTGCGAGCTGTCCGGCGACTACGCGCTCATGCTGCCGCTGCTCGTCGCCACGGGGCTCGCCGCCGCGTGGGCGCGCCGGCTCTACGTCGACTCGGTCTACACCGCCGAGCTGTCGCGCCGCGGCCTGCGCTGGCGGCTCACCCTCGACGGCCGCCGCGTCATCGAGAACCAGCAAGACTCCGTCGACGTGGTCTAGCGCCTGAAGCGTCCCGGTCTCACCTGGTCAGTCGTCGCGACCGCCCTGGATCAGCTGGGTCGGATCTTCAGGCCAGGCGTGCTTGGGGTAGCGGCGCATCAGCTGCTTGCGCAGGCCGGGGTAGTGCTTGACCCAGAAGCCGGGCAGGTCGGTCGTGACCTGGACCGGCCGCTGGTTCGGGGCGAGCAGGTGCAGGACGAGCGGGACCCGGCCGTCGCCGACGGTGGGCGCGCGGGCGAGGCCGAAGAAGTCCTGCATGCGCGACGCGATCCACGGCGGCTGGTCGAGCTCGTAGTGGATCGGCGCCCGGCCGCGGCGGGGCAGCTTGAGGTGGGTCGGGGCGAGCCGGTCGACCAGCGCGCGCGCATCGCCGAGCTGAGCGTCGAGCAGGTCGAGGAGGCCGAGCTTGCGTAGCTCGTCGAACGAGATCGCGCCCTCGCAGGCCCGCGCGATCACGGCGCCCAGGACCTCGTCAGTTGGCGCGGTGAGGCCGCTCCCCGGCGCGAGCTTGGCCGCCAGCGCGACCCGGGCGCGCCACTGCCCGAGCGCGTCCTGGTCGACGAACTGCTCGATCCCGGCGGCGAGCGCCTCGCGGGCGAGGATCGCGGCGGCGGCCGGCCCGGCGCGGCGCGCGCCCTCGACGTCGCGTTGCTCGTCGATCGGCAGGCCATCGTAGGTCATCTGGGTGACCCGCTCGACCCGCTGCTTGGCCGCGTTCCACACCAGCTCGTCGCGCTCGGCGATCCGATCGAGGTAGAGATCGAGCAGCCAGCTGGCCTCGATCGCGCTCGCCCGGCGGATCTGCACCTTGCTCGCCTGGCCGCGCGCGCTGGTATCGGCGACGTCGACGCAGACCACGAGCTCGGCGTCGATCACCGCGGAGCTCGCCGCGAGCACGCCGCTGCCCCCGCCGGCGAACACGACGTCGGCGCTGCGCGGCGCCCGGCGCTTGCCGACGCGATCGGGGAACCCGGTCAGGATCGCGATGCGGAGCTCGCGGTCGACCGTGTCGTGGTCGTTCGGCGCCGTCCGCGCGTCGCGGGCGATCCGGGTGAGCTGCCGGGCGATGCGATCGGCGGCGCTCGCGGCGGTCGGGTCGAGGCCGTCGCGGCGCAGCCGGTCGGCGCGCAGGCCGTGCTGGCGCGCATCGTACAGCGCGTCCATGTCGTCGATCAGATCCGACGGCGACGCGAGCCGCGCCTCTGCCCGCGGGCCGCGGCGTTCGAGGCGGAGCTCGCGGGCTCCGAGCAGCGCGGCGATCACGCAGGCGGGCTCGGCCACGCCGCGGCCTTCCGCTTCACAGACGATGCGCGCCAGCCGGGGGTGCAGCGGGAACCGGAGCATGCGGCGGCCCAGCGCGGTGATCGATCCCACGGTGGGCTCCGCCCCCCGCCCCGCCGGCCAAGCCGTCGGGGTCCCCCCCCCCCGCGCTCCCGCTTCGCGGATCGACCCCACGGTGGGCTCCGCCCCCCGCCCCGCCGGCCAAGCCGTCGGGGTCCCCCCCCCCCGCGCTCCCGCTTCGCGGATCGACCCCACG
>Ga0308175_100000245_pt1 | contig 41494 bp, 74 predicted proteins | sample PhyCR1_3_FD_203893 | JGI IMG/M metagenome (GOLD analysis project Ga0308175, IMG submission 203893) | Soil microbial communities from UC Gill Tract Community Farm, Albany, California, United States - DLSLS.C.R1 | ecosystem: Environmental > Terrestrial > Soil > Agricultural land | place: USA...
GTCTGAGTTTTTCCGGGCCTTGGTGGCCCCCGGTGGGGGTGGTGCCGACCCTCGAGTCAGGCTCGGAGGGTTCGACTTGATGTGCTTCGGTTACAGCGAACGTGTTCAGGACCGCGATACATAGTGCGGTCATGGTCGTCATGCCCGAGGTCGAACGGTTCGTCTGCCTTGATAGGTAGTGTGCACCGCCAGCATGTGAGTGTGCCTGCCTCGTGCTCGGGTATGAACGCACGACGTAAGGCTTGATGACTCGCACCGTATCCGCGTTGGTTGCTGTTGCCACGCTGCTGCTCGTACTCACGATTGTGCTGTGTGCAGTAGCGACCTGATGCAGGGTGAGGGCAACCAGCCTTGGCACATATGCGCTTAGCTCTGGGCATTAGCCTCAGCCTGATACTCAGCGTTCACCCTGCGGTCTACCGCGTAATGGTAAGTCCTACATGCCCAGCAGTTGAGGATAGATTGGCGGGGGCCAGTATCGCAGTGAAGGCAGGCAGTAATTCCCAGGTTCTGATGCATGACCATGCCGCAGGAACAGATAGGTCTAGCCATGTCAGCCCCTCACGTTTGATTACTAAAGATCAGTCATCTTCGTCATCGGATCCGAGGTAAGTAACCTCAAGCCCGAAGGTATCCATGACATCATCCCGGCCCTCCATGTACGCACGCATATAGGTGCCAGCCTCGGCTATGCGGGTGTTCTCACGGATACGCTCAGCATCAGCTTGGAACCATTCGGTTATGGCCCTTATGAGGTGCTTCATTACCAACCCCTTACCGTGATGCGCGTGTGCGCGTGGCGTCTTGCAGTTTGGCTGTTCCGCGTACCCAGCCTTTGCAGCGGCTGCATTCGTAGAGCCTGTAACTGGTGACGTTGGTGTGGTGGTGGCCGTCTCTGCGGAGCTTGGTGGATCCGCAGTAGGGGCATGAGTGTTCGTCGCCGGTGAACATCCCGACGTGGGGCGCGTTGGTAAGCCAGGGGAGTAGCCGGAAATAGGCGCGCTCAGTGACCTTTATGTCACCTCTGTTGTACCGCTCCATCCGCTTCCAGGCTTCAGTGTCACCGTCGATGCAGGACAGCCATAGGCCGATGCCTTCGTGTTTGACCTTGGCTCCTACGCCGGCACGTTGCACGAGGTAATCGAGCTTTCGGCTTGGCAGGTCAAAGCGGGCCTTGTTCGTCTTCATCAGGTCGATGGACTTGTAAGGCTTGGGTGGCGCCATGCCGGCGAGCATGAACTCGTTGTTAAGTCGCTTAACGTCGTATCGGTCGCCGTTGTAGGTGATGATGTAGTCCGCTTCGGAGAGTAGCCGGTGGGCGGCTTCGATCATGGCTTGCTTGCCGTCGCCGTGTTCGGAGTAGAAGAACGTTTCGGATTCGGGGGCGCCGAGCCATTTGGCTGCGAAGCACATCATGCCGCCGTGGTCCACGATGAAGTCTGTGCCGATGTTTTGGTCCCAGAGCCCCCAGTGGAAGCTGAGCAGCGGACGCGATTCGATGTCAATCACGAGGGCGCGGACATTGGCTGCTTCTGGTGCGAGATGCTTGAGTGTCTTGGTGACGCTGGCTTGACGGAAGCAAACACATTCCTGCCTGCGATGATCCTTCGTTGTCGTCGGACCAATACCCAGGCGCTTTGCAACCGCCGCAGCGGTCATGCCCTCAAGCTCAGCTAGTTCCTGCTGATCGAGTGTGGACGCCGCTTGGGCGTATTTGCATACGGCGCTCATGTGCTCATCTCCGGTGCTCAAACGGTAAGTTGTGTGCCAGCCTTGGTTCTTCCGGCGCTGGCTACCGGCCTCTTTCTGCATCACGCAGCGAAATCTTTGCTCATTCGTTTAGGGGTGGCCGCGTCATCTCGACGAGGGCCGTGCGCGTAACCCAGCGCGGGAGATAAAACCTCCAAGGGGGGTTGGTGTTTATATCTGTTTGAGTGCTTTCACCACTCGGTTCGCCCGGTCGGCATAAGGTAGCGATTCTCTGCCCGGCGCGAATCTGTCCCTGGTGCGGCAGGCTCAGCGATGAGCGGCGCTTGCCTTCACGCGGGCGGAAATCTCCGACTGAGCGCGTCGCGGCGTGTTGACCGCACCAGGAAGTTTTGGGTGCACAAAAGCCCCCGGACCTGAACGCTACTTAAAGGCAGACAGGTGCGAGGGCTTCCGGCAGTGCGGCACTTTTTCTGATGGGGACTGCTGCGTGTGGACCCCGATGCGCTATGCCCGTCCACCATACGGAGGCAATCTGCATAGCAGGCATCACAATGATGCGATTTTGGAGCCATTTCTGGCCCTCTTCTAGGGTAACTCATGAACTGCGCATCTGTCAACCAGAATGAACCAGAATCAACCAGAATCTTTACGCGGCGCGCAGGGCCCGCTGGTAGACGTCCTGGATCCGGAATAGGCGCCGGCCTTTGTCGTCGTGGTCGGTGGCTGTTAGGTGGCCCCATTTGACCCAGTTTTCGATGTCTTTGGGGGTGACTTTGACGCCTTGTTTGCTGAGGGTGCGTGCGGCTTGTGCGGCGCGGACGGGCGTTTCGTCGTGTCCGAGTGCTGTTAGTGCGCGTGCTTCCCAGTATTTGGTAATGTTGTAGCTTTCGCCGCAGGTGGTGCAGCGGGTTTCGTGGTCGCCTTCGTGGGCTTTGAGTGGTGTCCCGCATTCGAATGTGGTGCAGGCTCCGAGGCGGACAACGTGCTGGGTGCTGTCGATAATGCGTTCGCCGCGCTCGACTTCCGCTTTCAACTGTTCCCGGTAGGATGTTGCGGATTTGTGCCGTGCGAGTATGTGGATGCAGTCAATGATGCCTTCGACGTAGTGGATCGGTGTTATGTTGCGGGTTGGTGTTAGTCCGACGCGGATCCACATGGCGAGTAGGAGGTGTTCGAGGGTGCCTTTGGTTTCGAGCGCGCTAACGTTGACTCCCATTGGCCGCTCAGCAGATCCGCCACCGCCGCGGGTGCCGGTGACATCCAACTTGGCCCCGGTTGTGCGGAGTTCATTCAAAAGGTCGGGTACGCTGCGGAGGTCGTTCACCATGTCCCGCACGCACTCGTTACACAGGAATTGATCAGTTGGGCGGGAGCAAGGGCAGGTGTTCATTCGGCCTCTCCCAGTGCGTCGAGGATCTTCTTCGCTAGCTCTCGGGCGTCATTCATGTTGTCCTGGACGTGATGTTCGTGCGACTCGTGCGGGGTGAGAGCGTAATCCATCCAGTTTTCGTCATTGGTCGCCAGTGCTTCGGCAATTATCTTCGCGACTAATTCAATGGCCTCGGTCCTATCCTTCACGCCTCAACCGCTTCCAGCTCGTCATCCAGTAGCGCAGTCTCTAAGAGCCCGTTGGCCCATGCGGCGAACATGGTCCATTCGCCTAGTTCCATGTCCGCATCCAACTTGACTGCGTGGAGTGTGCGCATGGCGTTGGGTTCGCGTGAGGCGAGGTAGTGGCCTAGTTTGTCGAGGGTGAGGGGGTCGCCTGTGTTGGGGTTGCGTCCGGTGTTGTGGTCGTCCCAGGCTTTGAGGATGCGGGCACGGAACTCGGGGTAGCTGCGTCGGGCGGCTATGTCACGAATCTTCACTGTAACGCCCCTCGCATAGCAGGTAGTCCATGTCACTTACAACTTCAAGATCAACAAGGTCGTGCCAGTTTCCGTTTACCAGCCCTGATCCGCTACTGTCCCACTGCGCTCTTGCCTGTTCTAGGTCCATTCCTAGTTTGTCAAGGGCTGAGTTCCTTTTGGCGATTAGTTCGTTTTTGCTCATGAAGTGAATTTCAAGCGGCTTCTTCACGGCCGGCCTCTTCCTGTTCGATCTGATCTGCTCGGTTTCGCAGGTGGTCGATGGGAAATAGTTCAAACCATTCCCACGTTCCAGAGCGGATCCCGTCCCTGTCAGAGTTCATGGGCAGCGACTCAAAGTAGTCTGCTGCCTCACGGAGTGCCTGGGCTCTTATGCTGGACTCGCTTCTCATCGGTACCCCTCGGCATGCTCAGCGAACCAGTTGCCGGCGTCAGACTTAGCGGCCTCCTGCTGCTGTTGACGTTCCCTGATTTCCCGCTCGATGTGTTCTTGAAGGCTGCACATTATTTGGTTCCCCCGTGTATTTGGCAGTTTGGGTTGGTTGGTCGTTGCTGTCGTGGGTTGTATCGGCTGGGTGGGCAGCTACAGCCTGCGTATCTGTTGGTTGGTCTGTGCCACCAGTCGGCTCCTGTGCCGACTACGGTGTTAGACACCGGTCCTCCACCTGATGTCGGCGCGTTGGGTGTCGGATAGTGCGGTCCATTGCGTGAGTGTTAGCCCGGCCCGGTGCATGATGTCCGCGTCACGGCGGCTGATCTTCGGGATGTCCGGCAACTCGATGGGCGTGTGCTGCTTACTGAACAACCAGGTCATTTCGCGCCCTCGTTCTTGCGTGGCGTGCAAACGAAAAAGTCGGGTTGAATAACTGGCTTGAACGGGACAACCATCCACCGGCCACCATAAAACTCGACATACGAGTCAGGGTTGCACGCAGCGAACGCTTCCTCACGGGTCGGGTGGATCATGGCCTCAGCACCCCCCGCAGATGTCTTCATGGCGGGGAGTGTCCGCAGCCCAAGCGAACCCGCCATAGGCCAGCGCTGCGGTAAGGAACCCAGTCCCGCACCAGCGCAGGTCGCCAACCCATATTGAAGCGGCGAACATTCCGAACGCAGCCAGCACGCACAAAACACTTAGAACCAGCAAGAAAGACTTCATCACGCGTTCACCTCGATCTGCTTTTCGAGGTTCTTAGCCAAGGCGGTTGCTTCACTCAGGCTCCGGTAATTCACGCTGTCTTCGGGGATGCCGGCCAACACGTTGAGCAGGTCAGCCAGGACACGTTGCGGGGTCATTTGGAAGCCTCCGCTTCGTAAAGAACGGTTGCCGGAAGAACAACTTCCCAGCTGTATGAGCAGAGATCCGAACCAGTGTGGTAAAAATACGTCCCGTACGGTTCCCCCCACTGGCCCTGGCACTCGTATACATGGGGGAATGACTTATTACTGTCACGAATGACAGTGCCTTCCTGAAGCGCGTCCAACTCATCCAGGGAGGTAATGATGCGTGGCTTCTGGTAACCTGCCGCGATGATAGCGGCTGCGGGGGCGGTGAATACGTCACTAATACGTTTGCGGTCAACGGCGCCAACATATTCGCGCCTGATAATACGGGCCAGTTCTGCTAGCCCATCGCTCATGGCCTCTAAGCCCATCATGTGTCTCAATTCATTTGGGGCCGGGCGCTCATTCCCGGCCATGTACGCAGTTTATCTGGTTGTTTCTGGTTGTTCAAGGACCAGAACGGACCAGAAGTGAAAAGGGCAAAAAAATTTAGAGCTGCTCGATGGTCAGGATCACGCGAGCCTCACCCTTGCCCCCACGTCGATGATCCGGGCCAATGACGTGCTCCCAGTCGTCGTCCCTGAGTACGCCAGCGTCAACGAGGCCATCCACCAGGGGCTTTACCGTGTCCCAGTAGTTGTTCGGATCCCAGCGCCCACCACGGGGTTTGATGATGTGGGCCGTGATGTGAACCTGGCCCTCAAACGGCGGAGTATGATACGCGGCCTTCTCGCCGGCCTTCCGCCACGCCTTGGTTAGCTTGGCTTTCTCCATGCGGTGATGCCTCTGGTTCGTGTTGAGCAGTTTGCAGGGTGCGGGGATGTCGATCACGCTGATACGTCGGGAACGCGCTTTCTTAGCGTCTTTCTGCGCGTCAGCACCTTCCCATTCCTGCGCGTTGCTTCCGGTCCCGCTACGGGGCTCCTGTGGCTTCTGAGGGGTCACGCAGCATCACCGTCCGCGATGGGTTCAGCCTTGGTTGACTCCGCCCAACCCTTCGATGGGCGGCATAGCTGGTCTAGTTTCGCTTCAGCCCACTTCACTTGACCGTTTCGCTTGCTATGCTTCCAGGCTGCAAAAAACCCATCCCATTGGATTGGCTGCCCACAGTGCTTGCATCGGTTCGTCTCGGCACTCACGCAGCCTCAGCCTCCCCGCGCAGGATCCGGTCCCTGGCCGCGAACGCCTGTTGACGGTCGCCGGTTTCCCTGAGCACGGTCGCGTAGGCCCGTTCCGCGTTACCCTCACGCCGGCCCTGCTCAAACAACGCCATAAACTCCGGCGACTCGCGGATCTTCCGGCGATAATCAGCCTCAGTCTTGGGCCTTGAAGGTGGCTCGATGGCGCGTTGCTGAGCATCGCGGGTGTTCCGCACCGTCTGCGCCCGTTTGCGGATAGCACCAGGACTAGCCGCGATGGACTCGTTAGTCCGGTAATGCTCGAGGATGGCCTGCTTAGCCTCGGACGAATCGAACGGGGCCAGCGAGTGAGCCCACAGCTCCACCGCGGCTTCGTTCAGCATCACGCGAGGATCAACCTGGTTCACCCAAGTGAGCATCGCGATTGTTTCCCTACGGTCCATGTACCTAACCTGCTATCTCTCGAAAAATGGGTTGCTGTGCGGCTTCTTGAGCGTCGTGTTGGGCGAGCATCGCCATGCCTCGTGCGAGTCCGCGGGCTGAGTGGTCCATCCTCGGGGCTGCTTTTTCCTGGTCCCCGAGCATCCAGTTCCGCCAGGCTGCTACCCAGTCGAGCTTTGTGGCGTTCTTTGTCGTGGATGTCCAGTGATTGATGAACTTCTCTGTGGAGAGCTGAAGGTTGATGGTAAGGCCCTTGCTGCTGGCCCATTGGTACATCTCGGCGGTGATGGAGAAGTCTTCGGGGATGCGGTGGCCACGCTTGCGGGGCCCACTCTTTTTATCTTCGTTAGAAGATGTGGTTGTAGCAGTAGTAGTAGCTGTGTGCATGGAAATGCTTTGGGAATCCTTTGGCAAAGGGTTAGCCAAGGGGGCTGGTTCTGCTATGGCAAAGCTTTGGCAAAGCTCTTTCATATCCTTTGCCTCAGCCTTGAGGATCGACTGAACGCGGGAGTCCTTCCAGAGCGTTAGCCCAGGTTCCTCATCGTGCAATTTCTTTAGTTCGAAAGACACAAAAGAACGGATCTCTGACGACGCGATGCAGGCCCAGTCATTAGCCATCGATACGTGCAACCGAGGGTGCTTGATCACACCATCGTGGCGCAGGAACGACCGCACTAAGACTTCCTCGGTATCCGCGTCCGTGTAGATGAACGATGCTGCGCGAAGGTGCTCAGCATCTGCTTCTACATCAGCGCTTGTCCTGCCGGCGGTGAGTGCCGCCAGGCGCCCAGGCCGCCAATCTCCCACGCCGGCATAGTTCAGTGTGGCGTGGGTCAAGATCTGCATGTAAAGGTGTTGTGCCCCAACGGGGAGTGTTCGCCAGTCGGAGTCGGACCACATATCCACTCGGATGTTTGCTCTATCTCGCGCCAATTGTTGCCCCACCCTTCAGTCCGCCATCGCTCATTGCATCGTCAAGCGTCCGCCACACAACGCCGGCCATATAGGCGAACTCGGGAGCTGGCCCGTAGCGGAGGTTTTCCTTATCCATCGCAATGGAAATTGCTTGGAGGACGAGTTCAAGCGGCACGCCCATGCGGCACCATCGGTAGAGTGCCGTCCTGTAGTCGTTAGGCAGTGGCCGGCGAGGGTCGTCCCACAGCTCCCACATTTCTTCGAAGCAATCGGCGTACACCTTTTCCCGAAGGATGGATTTCCTGATGTTGTCCATTCGCTCGGCAACGTCAACCGCGTACGCAGCGGCGAGCTTGCCAACGGAGGCAACCAGGGGCGCGTCCGCCGGCAGCGAGGTCTTGCCGAGGTTGCAGTCCTTGCAAGCGGCAACCAGGTTGTCTGGCTTGTCCGTTCCGCCGAGGCTCACGGGAACAACGTGGTCCACATGCAGTGTCACGTTAGGGGCTTTTTCGCCGCAGTACTGGCATGTGTGGTTGTCGCGTCGGAGGATTTCAAACCGGAGCCGTTTGGAGACAGCCATCTAGTTCCCTACCCATCCTGGTTGTGTGTTGAATATGGCGGTGTAGAGGTCTGCGCGGCCTGCTTCGTAGAGTCTGGTTTGGAGGCTGGATGGTTTGTATCCGGTGGCTTGGGTTATGCGCGCCCAACCCTCACCGCAGTGGTAGAGGAATTCGATTTCTTCGATGAGTGCTTGGGGGTCTACGCGTTCGGGGATTCCTTTTGCGCGGCGGATTTCGGCGTGCATGGCTTTGTGCGCCGCCTTGCATACGTCGCATGGTTTTTCGCCGTGCGTGGTGTGGCGCTTGTACGCGGCTGTGGTGCCGCAGGGTTTGAGTGGGGGGCGGACACCGCCGCGTTCTTTGCGGCGTTCGGAGTTGTACGCTTCCCGGCACGGGTCGCAGGGGTGTTCGTGCCGTTTGCGGTGCCTGTACCAGCCGGAGTTGGTGCCGCAGACGCCCGTATCGGTGGGGTTTTTCTTTTCGAGTGTTTGGGTGCTCATGGTTTGGTTTCTCGTTTCTTCCGCTGCTGTGCGCGGCGGGTGTTGTCGGCTAGTTTGCGTGCGGCGCGGCGTTCCTGGTCTGACTCGCGGGTCACGCGGTCAGCCCATGTCCGCAGTTAGGGCACTCGGCGGACAAAGGGACCAGCGTTGACTTCGTGTGACCCTTACGTCTGCGGTACTCGCGAACATAGGTTGTTCTCGCTTCCCGGCATGGCTCGCAAGGTTCCTCACCCAGCTTCTTGTGCGTCTGGAAACCGCCATAGGTCCCACAGTTAGCCACTTCTCGGGTGATGATTTTCATGCCGCCTGCTCCTTAGCTTCGGACTTCCTTGCGGCGCGGTAATTGCGCATACGGTTGGCGTTGGCTTTCCGGCAAGGTTCGCAACGGCATCCTGATTGGTAGCGGTTGAATGAGCCATGGCGAGGCTGGTCTGCCTTGCGTTCGCTCCGAAGTCGCTCTCCGGATGCGATGCGTTCCCGGCTTTTCCGGTTTGACTCGTTGACCGCTTCACGGCGCCTGTATTCCTCGATGGTCAGACCCATCCATTCGGCTGTGGCTGCTTCGAGTCGAGCCCGGCCTATCTCTGGGGTGTCACCGTAGCGGCTGCTCATGAAGTACTGTTCTTCGGCCATCTTTGCGAGCCTTGCGTTGCGGATGGCCTGGCTTGCGAGGTGCTGGGCTCGGCGGTTCTGGTCGCGCTTGCCGTGAAGCGTTTTGAGTTCTGCGACCTTCTTGCGGAGAGCGGCCAGTTCGGATGCTGCGAGCTGCGACTGTAGAGCCCGGATTTCGTTCGTTGCGGACTGGTACTCGTGGACGGTCATCATTGGCGCACCTCCGTTGTCACGTCGTGGCCGGCCTCGCGTAGGCGGGCGGCGTAGGCTTCATGGTCTTGTTGGCGGCTCGTCCCGTGATGCAGGAGACCGTTCACGTAAATCAGGTACGTCATGACTGCACCAGTTCTTCGAGGCGTTCGCGGAGGATGGCTGAGACGCTGGTTTCTTGTTGGCCGGCTTTTTCTTTGGCGGCTTCCCAGAGTTCGTCGCTGGCTCGGAAGGTGCGGTGTGGTTCGCGGTTGCTCATACGGCTGACTCCTAATAGTTTTTGATGATTTCGTGGGCGGGGTCGGTTCCGCCCCAGTCCATCCATTCACCGCAGACCGGGCAGTCGATGCAGCGGGTCGGGTCTTTCCACTGTTCTTCGTCGGGAAGATCCTGTGATGCGCCGGGGTGTGGGTAGATGACCATCGAGGCTTGGCAGGCGTTGTTCTCGCAGGTGCCCCAGTGGGCGGTGCGGTCAGGCTTGCTCACTCGTTCAGCCTGCTTTCACTGTCAGTTCAACCAGCGTCAGGTCTTCGGGGAGTTCGCTAACTGTGTAGTTCATGCCTACCCACATCACGGCGACCTTCCCCTTGTGGATGCCTGACTTCTTGACGGGCTCGGTGATGATGCCGATGTTGCCTTTGTTGTCCGTGACTGCCTGTCCTGCGCGCATCTTGTGCTCCTTATCTGGTTCTTTCTGGTTGGTATGTACCCATGATAGGCAGAACACGCAGAAACGCGCAACTCAAACAACCAAAAAAGTGGCCCCAACCAGAAGGTCAGGGCCACTCGAAGGTGCTACAGGTCAGAACGCGGGCGATTCTCCCCACGCAGGGTTAGCAGGCGCCGTTGATGGTGCCGCCCAAGGATCCTGCGCGGGCGCCTGGGCGCGCTGCGCCGGCTGCTGCTGACCTGCCTTCGCGGGCACAAGCCCAACAGTGTCAGCCACAACATCCAACGAGGACCGCTTAACGCCGTCCTTCTCATACTCACGCGACGACAACCGGCCAGACACTGCCACGCGCTGCTTAGCGCCCTCCCGCAGCACCTCAGCCAAATCCTCAGCCGCGTAACCGAACACGGTCACGTTGTACCAGGTTGTTCCCGTGTCAGCCCACTCGCCATTCACCTTGCCGCGGTGACCCTCAGCCGCCGAGAACTGGATCCGCGGCTTACCGTCGTTGCTGTACTGGATCTGCTTGACGCTAGCCACGTTGCCCTGAAATGAAATGTTCGCCATGTTTATGCTGCCTTCTGTTCGGTGATGGTGGTTGCGTATTTTTCGAGGTTTGCGGGGATGAATCCGAACCAGTGAAAATCTGTCTCGGGATCCCCGGCGCTGTACTGCACGTAAGGCATGGTGGGGCGTCCTGTCATGCCGTCAGCCTCGGCAATGGCCCTAATGGAGTCGGCTACGTTCTCATCAGCCGTTGCATCAATCGTTTCAAACGGGATGCCCTTCTTGGTCAGCCAGGTCTTCGTCATGTTGCACTGACGGCAGGCGGGGGTCGTGTAGACAGTTATTGAGTGAGTCATGGTGCTTTCTAGTTGTTGAATCCGGTGAGATGGAACGCGCCACACAGCGCGCAATGGTAGGTCTGCACGCGGTGAAGCGTGCGTGACTTTAGGGACCGGTCGCGATTCTGCCGGTTAGCTACCTGAGCCGCCTGCTTATACGTTCTAAAGCAGTGCTTGCCGCAGGTCACCGGACTGCCGCTCTGATCTTGTCGAGCGCGGCCTGTGGTGCTTTCATGGCCTGCACTTTGGCATGCAGAGCGCGGAGCTTCGATTCGTCGCCTCCGCATTCGGCAATGGCGGCGTCAAGGTCAAAAGCATCGGCGCTAATATCCTCAGCCACGCATTCCACAAGCTCGGGGAGCGGCTGCACAGTGAACGGTTTGCGTCTGCCTCGGGTGGCTGTGAGGGCTGCGGTGAGCGGCTTGGTGATGTGAGACAGTGCGGCTATCTCGATCCCGCCGACAGCCTTGCCGCCGTATACGACCTCCGGGTTGCCGAACAGGGTCATGCGCCGCCCGACGTAGACGCTCGAGTCCGCACCCCATGCCATGACGAGCACGCGGCGCATACTCTTGTTGGGCTTGAACGGTCGGCCTGGGTACTCTGCAAGCTCGATGTTTACCGGCTGCTCAGCGTTGCCCTTGGTCACGGCGGAGATGGTGACGGTGCGGGGGCCGGCAAGGTAGTCATCGTAGTTCTGTTGGTCAGACTTAGGTGAGATTGTCTCTGAAAGGTCCATTGTTAGAACTCCACTTCGATGTCGCCGCTGATGCCGAGTAGTTCTTCGGCCTGGTAGATAGCCCACATGGGGAGGCTGACGAGTTCGCCGGATGGGTAGCCGGGCCAGTTACCGGTTTCCGAACATTCGCGGTAGATGCGTTTGGCTCGGTCGTTTAGCTGCCGGCCAATATTGACGGCCTCGGTGTCGAGTTCGACGACGGACACAAGGTAGGGTTCGGTTTTTTCGACGAGTACGAAGTGGAAGGGGAGTTCTTCGCCGGTCACTTCTTTTACGCCGTCAATGTAGTGTGCGGCTGACTGGTGGTAACCGTATTCGGCTGCTGTTTTCCCAAAGGTGTTGGGGTTGGCGTCACGTGCCGTTTTAAGGTCGACGAGTCGTTCCCCGTCGTGCCATGCGTCAGGCCGGCACTTGAGTGCGAGGCCGTCTTCGTCCCAGAACACGGATGCTTCGGCGCGGTGACCTGTGAAGAGTTCGCGGGCTCGCTTGTGGCGCATCACGGAATCCCGCATGGCCTGGACCTGCTGAAACTCTTTAATGAGCAGAGGCACCTTATTGGCTGCCAACGCCTCAGCCTTAGCTGCTTTGGCGTCCTTGGTGAGCCAGTTGGCGGCGTCAACTACAACGAACTGCGAGGCGTCATCTTCGAGGATGAGGGAGTGCGCTGCTGTTCCGAGTGTGAAGGCATCGGAAGTTTTTGGGTGGGTGCTGTCGTATAGCCAGTGCGCCGGGGTTTTAGTGGCCAGGGTTTTCAGGCTAGTGGATCCGAGGGCCGGGTGTGCGTGGTAATCCTTGTTGCTGATGCCGTCGTAAACGCCGGGTTGATCAGTCAGTGTGCTCATCTTCGTCCTTTGTCTGGGTGTAGCGGCTGGTGTCGAGGTTTAGGAGGAGTGCGACGTTGGCGGGGTCGAACCAGTCGCTCATTCGCCCATCACCATCCGGAGCAGGTCGGGTGCGCGGTGGAGTAGTATGGCGCGGGCTTTGTCGCGTTCGTCCTGGTTGTGCGGCACGTGGTTGAGGAGGGCTTGCTGGTGCGCGTTGAATACGGAACCGGGCTGGAACGTCACCTTGCCGCCAGGGATAAGCTCGAACATTAGAAAGCCTTCCCGTGAAGGCGTTCACGGGTGGAGTTGAACAAAAGCTTTTCGTTGAGGATCCGCGCTAGGTCAATACCCTCGGTGTAGGCGAAGTCGAAGCAGCGGATCACAACGTCAGCTATCTCGGACGGCACACCCTCGGGCTTCGGAAGAATGTCCTCATGCCCGACAGGGTAGTAAGTCTCGTTCGCCTTCCGCCCATTGCGGATTTCGTCGTGTGCTTCAACAACCTCAGACACGATCAACAAAAGTTTGTTGCCCTGCCAGTTCGCCAACTCCGGACCATCCTTGGGCCGGTCATCATGAAAGCCTTTACGCTCGGCACCCATCCCGCAAACGTTCTGCAAGGTACGAACCGATTGCATCATTTCCTCAGTAAGACTCATCTTCTAGCTTCCTGTCATGTTCAAGGGCGGGGCGGATTGCGAGGCCGAAACCAACGCAGAGGCAAAGGACGGGGATGATCATGAAACTCATGACGCGGCCTTCACGGTGACGATGCGGGCGTGCTGTGTGGCGGCTTCGATACGGGCCGCTAGTAATAGGAGTTGTTCGGCGCTCATGACCGCCCCTTTGCATGGTTCTCGCGGTTGTGCTGGCTCGCCCAGATGTGCGCGTCAACCTGCCTCGCGGTGTTCAGGCCATCGCTACACGTATGGCACCACGCCTGGTACTTGCGGGGGCTAAGGCGTTCAACAGACGCGCTCATGCTGCCCTCAGATCGGCGGGCTTAGCCTGGATGCCGGCGTTAGCGAGAAGGCAGTACGTTTCCTGGTGAATCGTGTTCATCAGCCGCTCGTGAAGCTCCGGGCGATTATCAACGGTGAACGTCGCGTTAATCTCGAGGTCTTCGTGAGTTCCGTTCTCGAACTGCCCAAGCTGCTCATAAGAATCAAGAAGGTCGTACACGTCACCCTCACGAACCTCCTGCGAGCCAATCAACCAACGGAGCCGGAGTGTTGCATCCTCAACGGCCTTATCAACATCAGTGGACGGCATAAACCAGGTACGGTGCGCAAGGTCAGCCACGAAAAAGCGGACTACTTGATAAGCCTCGCTGTATTGCAGTTTGACGCTCATTTCTTCCCCCTAGTTGCGCGAGTCCCGATGCGGGGCCTGCGTTCTGCTGGTTGTTGTTGCTTGGTGTAGAGCTGGACTATGGCTTCCAGATGCTCGGTTGTGAATCTGACTCGACATCCGACCAAAACGTGCGGCCAGGCATCCTTCTTCTTCAGCGCGTAAGCACTTGACCGCGAGATGATCAGCATTTCTGCTATGTCATCGATGGTTAGGAGAGGCGGCATTAGGCAGTCCTCTTATCCATGTCACTGTGGGTAAAGATTTCGAGGCGCTTAGCGATTACTGCAGCTTCCGCTTCTTCTTTGGTCGGGAACATGCGCTGGTACACGCACTTGTAGTCGCTATAAACCGCGGCCTGCCAGCCGGGCCGGCCGTTTGGTTTAGTGACACCTCTGATTCCCGATCGGTTCGTAATCTGGGCGCCAGACCGGTTCTCCTGGTTCTGCTTTGGAGTGGCTAGACGAAGGTGTGCGGGGTTGCAGCACGCCCGGTTGAAACATAGGTGGTCCACGAGCATTCCCTCGGGGATGGGCCCATTGGCAAGCTCGAAAGAGAACCTATGCGCTACGGTCTGGGTGCCGGTGTCGAAGCGATCAAATGCCCCATAACCACCGTTGATCGTTCCACCCATCCAGTTCCAGCACGTATCGGTCTTTTCGACGCGAGCCCAGAACCTTTCCTCAAGTGTCGGTTTAGGTGGAAGTTCGATGGTGCCGTACTTGCGCATTCGCCATTCGTGAGCGGCGCAGCGCCCGCGGCTCTTCCACTTCTTTCCGCAGCCTTCTACCGCGCAAGTCCTCATGCCGCCACCTGCTCGGTGGTTATGGCGTCAGCGTCGATACCGAGTGTTGAGCTGATCGCTTCTATGACACGTATGGAGGTGTCTCGTTCTCCTACCTCAACGCGGTGGAGGTGTGATGCGGAGATGCCGGCGGCTTGTGCCAGGTCCCGTTGGGTGACCTTGGCGGCTTTGCGATGCTGTCTGATCGCTGACCCGTTGGTCTTGTGTGCTTGTCCCATATGAAGATAGTAGACGCTGCGCGCAGCAACGCGCAACTCAAACAACCAGAATAATGACGCTACTCGGTTCCATGCCCACATTAGTAAGCAGGCTGTTAGCGCAACCTACGCAGAACGTGCGAAAGTAGGTGCAGATGCGCAACCAAGTAGGAACTTGCGCGCAAAGATGAGTACAACCACTTATTGGCAGAGAAGTGCAGGAAGTAGCAACATAATGACCATGACACTAACTGGACCGCAGATTCGCGAAGCAAGAGGCAGAGTCGGATGGACGCAGAAGGAGTTGGCTGAAGCAGTGGGAGTTTCATTGAGAAGTGTGAGCGCATGGGAAAGGGGCGAGGCCGTGCCCCGTTCAAAGATGCCCGTACTACAGGACGTTCTCGGGACGTATCTGCCCGGCGAAGATACTAGGCGGGCCGTGCTCATGAGGTTGGGGCAGCTGGCTAGGCGGAGACGCGAGGAAATTGGCGTGTCGCGTCCAAAGTTGGCCCAGGAAGCCGGCGTCTCCCTGACGACGATTCAGAATTTGGAAACGGCTGTTTACCTGCCTCAGTCTCACATTCTTAAGAGGATTGAGAGGGTCTTGGAGTGGAAGCATGGCGCTTACCTGAGCTTTTACGAGCGGGCTGGTGATATAGATCCTGAGTCGATTCGCATGGAGGACCTTGAGGGGGATGCGCCTGGGATGACTCCGCCAGTGCCTCGTGGCGGTTTGCATTCGTACACTACGGATGAGCTGTTGCAGGAGGTTAGGCGTCGGGTTAGGGAGTCCGATATGCGCTGGCAGATGTTCGGGCAGGGTGTCGAGATTCCGGAACCTTCAGAGTTTAGGGAGCAGCCCGACTGGGATCTTGCAGCCAACGATGACATGACCGGAGGCGATGATCCTGATAACTAGCCAACAATCCATTTGAAGGCCCTCACGTTCGCGGCGTGGGGGCCTTTTTGCGGTGTGACAATTAATGAACGGGAGCCATTTTAATGAATTTCTGACGTGAGCTTAATCACGATTCGTACGCTAACCATCCACGCTACGAGCCTCTGACCTGCGGAAACTTTTCACCTAGTGTTTTCTGGTTAATGAACAACCAGATTAACTCAGGAGACCACACCTTAACTGTCACCGCCTGCCCTTAGTCTTCTCTCGGGGGTTAAATCAGGCATATGTTTTGGGGGTTTTACAGTGGTGAAGATTTTTGAGGTTGACGACATGCCGGCGGGTCTCAGTGGTCAAACAGACGGCGTGGATATCTGGATCAGCAGTAGATTGAACCCCGTGCAGAGGAAGTGCACCATAGCCCATGAGCTGGTTCACATAGAGTGGCAGCACTCGCGTCCGCAGCCTGAGCATGTGGAGATGCTTGTGCGTTACGAGACGGCTAGGCGGTTGCTGCCTATTTCTCTTGCTGGCCAGTGCCGGGGCGCGACGGTGCGTGAGGTCGCGGATAACTTCGAGGTGACGCCCAGGGTGCTCATGGATCGGGTTGCGTCAGCGACCGAGGAAGAGATGGAGCTTGGCGGGTGTGAGTCATGTCAGCTTTGCCCGGCGGCTAGGTTTAGATTCAGTAAGCAGACTGTTAGTGTCTAGGGGTTACGCGCTGGTATTCTTCATGCCATGGATGACTTCGAGGCTATCGTGGGCATGATCCCCGTAGAGGAAGTACCGACGGTCACGGAGACGTTGACGTTGGGCAAGAAGACCTTTATTAGGTACGTCAAGGGCCCGGCTGTCGAATGGGTCACCGTAGAGCACTAAGCAGCATCACCAGGAGGGCCCCGCTTCGGCGGGGCTTTTCTTGTTTCTGCGGGTTTCTGCGTGTTCCTACTTGCGGTGTACTACACCCTTGTGTAATCTGGTCCTAACGAAGACCAAAGGAGCAGAAACATGAACCACCACGAACCACAACAACAACCGGCCTAACCCGCCGACGTAACTAACCCACAAACCTAAGCAGGAGCAATGAGAACAGCGCAACAACAACAAGCATCCGCGGCCAGTCAGGTGACAAGCCACGGATGCAACCGCACTAACCGAAGTCACCGAGAGGAACCCGTGAGCAAGGGCACCCCCGTACGATCCATCCGCATCCCCGACCCGCGCTGGTATGCAGCAAAAACCAGGGCCGACGACGAAGGAACCACCATCACCGAACGAGTCAACGAATGGCTCGAGCACTACGGGCAACAACGAAAGGAGGAAGGGAATGAGTGATCTGATACTTAACGGAATCGCAATCGCCGGCGCCTTCGCCCTCATGTCCGTAATCGTGTACCGCATCGGCCCCGGACTATCGGAAGCCCTCAGCGCATGGGCCGCGAAACAGGACCTCGAACACAAGCGCATCGAGATATGGGCGGAAGGGTTTCAGGAAGGCCAGGAAGCCGAGCGAACCCGAACCCAACAACGCGAATAGCCAAGAGCCCCTGACGGAAGTTGGGGGCTCTTGCATCAACCAGAAACAACCAGAACAAGGTAGAATTAGGGCAGTAAGAACCCCCGCGACGTGACCGCGTCCGGGGGAATGAACGGAAAGGTGAATTCCGCTATGACAAGTTTAGACCAACTCTCCCAAGATGCCGTGGAGCGCATAGCTCGAGAATCATGGAATGCAATTATCGATGGTGCTGCCCACTGGGATGAACAGGATGACTACACGAAAGACATGCACACACAGACTACTCTCGCAGTTATCAGAGCCCTTTTGTTCAGCGAAGAGTCAGTGGAGCGCGCAGCCCGTGTGCTGCAAGCAAACGAGCGACCAACCACAACCTGGGATGATTGGAGCATAGGCGCTCAGGAAGACTGGAAACGGATCACTCGCGAAATGATCACAGCTTTGCAAGGTGGGCTGGGCGTTAACCTTCTTACTCATTACGAAACCGCCCAGTTAATTCTTCAGCGCATCCAAGAACGACCCGGTTGGTACGGTGATACGCCTGCGGTGGAAACTCTGGCGCGGGCTCAGGTGCACGCAACTTTGGCTCTCGTCGCCGCGCTGAAGGGGGGCGGGGATGAGTGATCTGACTGAGTTCCTACTCGCCCGCATCGACGAAGACGAAGCGGAAGCTCGCGAAGGCCAGCCCGAAGAAGGCACCGTGTATGGGGCCCTCGGATTCTTCGAGCCCTCCCGGGTCCTTGCCGAGTGCGCGGCGAAACGGGCCATAATTTCTGGCCTTGATGACGCATTGGATACCTACGCGGGGATGCGGGCCATGGATCGCGTTCTCGAGCATATGGCGTCCGTCTACAAAGATCATCCCGACTATCGGGAAGACTGGTAACCAGGAAGGCCCTCACCGCATGGTGGGGGCCTTTTGCGTGCCCGGTGAATGCGGGTGAATCTTGTGAATCTGAGGGGTGTATTAGCGTGTTGACGGCGTCAACAAATGCAGCTCGTCTACTGCATTCTGGTGGACTCTGGTGGACTGTTCTGGACGTTTCTGGTTGGTGAACCCCTAGAAATCAAGGGTGGAGAGGGGTTCGAGTCCCACCTCGGGCACAGAATTGTAGGGGTTTTTAGCCCCAATGTTGACGGAGATGGGAGCTTTGTTGACGGCTAGGCGGTAAAATTGCCTGTATGGCCTCAATCAACAAGCGCACCCGCAAGAACGGATCCGAGTATTTCACCGTCACTTGGCGCGACCCTGACACAAAAAAACAGCGCGGACTATCGTTCGACACTAAGGGTGAGGCTGAACTATTCCGCCGCTCACTAGAAGTCAACGCTAAGGACTTCGAACTAGCCGAGGCGGTCGTCTACGCGGCCAACGAGGAACAGCGCACCGTCACCGAAACAGTCGAGGAACACATCGACCTACTCGTGAAGCCGACAACGCAGACAATCCACAACTACCGCTACATGCTCGAGCATCACATCAACCCGCACATTGGCAGTATCGCCATCGGGGAACTCTCACAGCGGCACCTCACAGCCTGGATACGCGCGCTACAGGCCAAGACAACCACCGGCACAAACACAATGGCACCCAAGACAATCCGGAACGTCCACGGCCTACTGAGCGCCGCAATGGAAACCGCAGTCAGGCTCCACTACCGGGCCGACAATCCCTGCCGCGGAATGGACCTGCCCACCACGGAACACCACGAGGACAAAGAGCAGTTCCTCACATGGGACGAGTGGTGCCTGATCCACCGGAACATCACGCCCCGTTACCAGCCGCTAGCGCTGTTCCTAGTTATGACGGGTGCTCGATTTGGTGAGGCTACCGCCGTAAAGGTCGCTGACGTTAACTACAAGAACGTGCCGGCCACGGTGCGAATCAATAAGTCATGGAAGCGGGATCCGATCAAGGGCTTCTATATCGGGCCACCTAAGACGGCCAGCTCGAAGCGGACAGTTGCAATGCCGCCCGCGGTTGTCACTGCGCTCGAGCCAGCTATGAAGGGCGTCCCGGGCACCACCCTGTTGTTCCGCACCTCGAGCGGCGGGCGTATCGCGCAGAAATACTTTTGGACGGCTTGGGATGCTGCTTTGGATTCGGCCCGGCAGCAAGACCCGACATTCACCAAGACGCCACGCATCCACGATCTCAGGCACACGAGCGCGTCATGGGGGCTTCAGGGCGGCTTGACCTTGTACGAGGTTGCACGGCGTCTTGGGCACGCTTCTACGGCCACCACAGAGCGCGTCTATGCCCACCTTATGCATGAGGGTATGGCGCGTGGTGCGGACGTTATGGGGAAGATGCTGCAAGGCCCCGCCGCTATCGAAGACGTGGATGATGTCCTCGAAGCTGACGGGGCCGACGAAGCTAGTTAGGCTGCCTGGTCTAGTCGTTCCGCGAGTGCGGCTAGATCGGCGCGGCCCTTCTCGCCTGACTTGAGCCTTGCCCGGTCCTCGGCTGCGCGTGCCCGGTTAGCGGCACGGCATGGCTCGCACCGGCACTTGTGCTTCTTCGAGGTGTACCTGCTGACGGTTCCATGCTCGGGAATTTTGCGCTGCGCAGCGGTTTTTATCTTGTGGCATTCGTGGCAGAGAATCTGGCACTTGGCGAGTTCGGCGTCACGGCGTTCGCGTGACCACGTCCAGATGCGGTGGCTTTCCTTCTGCGCTGGATCGATATGGTCAACCTCGAGGCGCTCGGTGGATCCGCATTGAACGCATGACTTGCCAGCCATCACCTCAGCACGCCGCGCCTTGGCCCAGCGGTTTTTGTATTCGCGCATTGAATGGTCTACTGTTTCCATAGCGGAGTTACCTTCCGTTCAGGCCCCGAGTGTTACAGCACTGCGGGGCTTTCTTGTTGCCACCTTTCATCGTACTTCGTTCTGGTGTTTTCTGGTGGATCAGCAACCAACAAGACTGCGTGTTTCTGCTTGTAGGAACCACACAAACGACGAACAGCCCCCGCAATCCGTGTGGACTGCGGGGGCTTCTCTGTTAAGGTTGGCGCATGACTACTGGGGAAAAGCTTTTGAATCTGACCATCGAATATCAGGAATCACTGGCAAACAGGTCAGGCGCGTGGGGTGTCGATGGTAAGCCGGCAGGACGCGAGCCTTCCGAGATCGCGGCGGATTATGAGGCCGCCATGCGCGACCTCATAGTCCCAGCGTCTACGTGATTGCGTAGTTAGACACGAGGCTAGACGCCAGCGCAGCGCGTTCGGTGCTATCGAGTGCACGGTCGAACAGTCCAAATTCCGCGATATCAATCGCCGGCTTAGTCGCACTGGGGCCACTGCCGAGCTTCAGCGTCGAGATAGCCTCCGCGCCAGGGTTGCCTGTTTGTTCGGTGCCATTGTCACGCTTGAACACGGACGATGCCCCGTTGAAGACACCGATGAACACATGCCAGTTAGTATCTGTGGCGGTGGTTGTGGTGAAGAGGGATCCGCGGTACATCATCATGTTTGCGCCCTGTGTGGTGAAGCCGAAGCCGCCGCCGCCTTGCAGGTCAATGATCGGCCAGTAGTGTCCGCTTGTGGGCAAGGACCGGTAACGGCCCACAACATAAGTCGTGAACACGCCAGTACCGATCGCTGTGGCGTCCGAGTTGGCGCAGGTGAGAACGTCGTCCGTGCCGTCAAACTGAAGGTAGGTCCGTCCGGACGCGAACTTCCTGAGCGGCGCCGTGCTGCTGTTCGCGGCAGTGAGGTCACCGGAGCGGGTGCCGAGGTTTGGCAGTGCGAGGACCGGCTGATCGTTGGCGACCGGGGCGACCGACGCCACAAACCTGCGGGACGCGCCTGACACCGGAAGGCTATTGACGGCAAGCGGGAGGTCCGAGGCGTTCTGGAAAACGCCGGACAGGGTTCTACGGAGCATAGCCATTTCTAGAGCCATCCTTTATCGGTGAGGAGTCGGTACAGTCTGCGCCCTACTGCGGCGTAACCTGCCGCGTTCAGGTGCGTGGGGTCGGATCGCAACGATGAGGGGATCACATCGTTGGTGATGTCGGTGTTGTCTTGGGTTGTCGGGGTGATCCCGGCCTCAGCCAGCCCGCGGCGGATGAGCCATCCGCGGAGGTCGAAGTAGTCGCTGCCGGCAACCTTTTCCAGCTCAGTGTTCACGGCGGCGATGGTGTTGTAACCGGCAGTCCCAACGGTCTCGGATGAGTCGTTGCACACGGACATGACGAGGATCGGCGCGTTCACCCTGCGGGCGGCGGTGACAACGGCGCGGGCGTCACGGGCGTTGATCACCACGTCCGGGTTGTTCCTGCCGGCCCAGTAGATGCGTCCGACGAGTGGTGCCGGGGTGCGCGCTGATTGCCAACGTGATTCAGGCGGGCACGCGGTGGCGGTTCCTGCCGCGGCGCGGGTGAACGTCCAGGTGTTGCCAACCGCTTTGCTCAGCGTTCCCGGTATGCCTGCGAGCGAGCCTGAGAACGTCCATGCATAGTCGGAGCGCCATGTGCCGGTCGGGAGGACCGCTGTCACAGCCACCGACCCGGATGCCGGGATGGTGTCTCCCGTGACGGTGACGAACACGTCGAGCCCGCCGGTTCGGAGCGCCACCTCCGTGCTCATCTGGGCCATTGTGCCGTAGTTTGATACGGGAACACTGGTGAGGGTTTGCAGGGTTCCAGGGTAGGAGGTGCCTGACCCGCCGGTTCCTTCCGTCATGGAGTCCCCGAAGCAGGCGATACCCAGCAAGGCTTGGGCTGTTCGTTTGGCGTAGTTCTGCAACACCCATGAGGGGGTGCGCCCGTCCAGTGTCATCGCGTCAGGTTCGGCTATGCGCCCGTTCGTGTCAACGGTCACAACCCGGTATCCGTCGATTGATGCGAGGCCAAGGGTGGTGTCGCCCTGAGTGAGTGCGTCCACCTTGGCGCGGGGCAGGTATTTGGTGCCGTCCGTGAGGGTTCGTTCGCTGACCCTGCCGCTGAGGTCAACGACTTCCTCTAGGTAGTCGCCGGTGATTGCGTTGGGCACGCCTGGGTCTGATGTTTTTACGAGGCTAAGCCCAGCCGCCGCACCATTTACCGCCGCTGCTGCGGCTGCGGTTACGGTCCCGTCCTGCGCGATGGTTTCACTGATCAGCGCTGGTGCCGCGTCAATGTCCAGTTTTGTCGTTTCGACTGACTTGGCAGCATAGGTTGTCGAGAGCGCGGCTTTTGTTTCTGTTGTAGTGCCATTGATCGCTGCCGCGATAGCACTGTCTGCGGGTGCTCCGACGAGTGCGGCTGCGTCAACGGCTGCCGCGGCGGACGACGCTGCGGCTGCCGCTGACGTGCCAGCGTCGTTCTGCGCCGCTACAGCGACGGCCTTCAAACCCTCGTATGAGGTGAAGAAACCGGTGAACCCGCCACCGGACCAGGCAACACGGTCAATGTCGGCCATGAACGCGGAACCGAACCCGTTCTTGTTGACGGTGATCGGGTTGGGCAGGGGCGAGCCGGTCGGGTCCGTGATGGCGATCGGGCTGTTGCCTGGGTCGTCCGGGTCCGAGATGATGATTGCCGCGTTACTGGCGACATTCGCGGGGTTGTTCGGGTCCGCCGCGAAGATTGGGTCGAATGTGAATGCCACGGGTGGGCGCTCCTTTAAACGTAAAAAGCGCCCCTCGAGGCGCTGCGTGGACTTGGTTTGTTAGGCGCGGTGGTCCGGGCCGGGTTCGTCAAGGGGCGGAAGCTCAACCTCGGAGGAAACATCAACCGGGTCAATGGCGTGCGTGGCAACCACCAGTGCCGGCTGGTTCGGGAACGCATACGTTGCAACAGCGGTTGCAATAACGCCGAGGATAGCCAGCCACTTGTACTCATCCGCGGGAAGAATACCCAGCAGCGCCGTGACGATGGATCCGAGAAGCGCCGCAACAGCCTTCGTGTACGTGAGAACCTGGATCACTTGGTAACCTCCTGAGCCTTGACCAGTGCGGTGAGCGCGTCGATGGTGGCCTGCTGCTTCCCGATCAGGGTCTTAGCATCCGCCAGCTCCTGAAGGGCAGAGATTTTCTTGCCACCACGAAGAACCGGGATACCCCACACCTTCTTAGGCACCGCGCTCACGGGCGCGTCCATGTAGCGGATGATCCGGTTATACAGGTCTGCTTGCTGCTTATCAGAGAGGGCCATGAGGAAACCTTTCAAAGGCGCCGTGGTTGTTGATTGGGTTGTGATCCTGCCAAGGATCGAGGTCGGGTTGATGCGCCCGTACATGTAGGAGTTGACGATCCACCCGTTAGGTAGAACCTCGAAGTGAAGGTGCGGGCCGGTGGATCCGCCAGTGTTACCTGAGAGGCCGATGATCTGCCCTTCAGCGACTCGTGCGCCCGCTGCCACACGGGCTTGTCCTTCCTGACCGTGCGCGTAGATGCCAACGAAGTCGCCGTGGTCGATGACGTAGCAGAACCCGGCGAACGCTGGTGCGATCCAGTAGGGGTTGTCAGCGTAGGATCCACCGAACCAGCCCACATGCAGGACAGTCCCCGAAGTGACCGCCCTGATCGGCGTACCAATCGGGCACGGATAATCAACACCCGTATGCCCGTCCGGCTGATAATTACCAAACGTCCGGATCAGCCACGAATCCGCAGGCAGATTCCTCGTCGGGTTGTCCCCGAAGTTCTGACTAGTCTCATAGTCGACGGGCTTGATCATGGGGTTACTCCTGGGGCTATGGTTGTGCGGCACTGGCCACCGTCTGATGCGGTGCCGTCCGTGTAGGTGATCGTCCAGCGGCCATCTTCACCGCACATGGCGGAGGCGATGCCGCGCCCGTCAGCGCCAGCCGGACCTGGCTCACCTTGCGGGCCAGCCGGGCCGGGGGTGGAAGAGTCAGCGCCGGCAGGACCAGGCTCACCCTGTGGACCAGGAGGGCCGGGAGGGCCACTAGGCCCGGCAGGACCAGCCGGGCCGGGGGCGCCATCAGCGCCCGGAAGACCCGGGGAGCCCGCAGCACCAGCAGTGCCCGGCTCCCCATCAGTACCTTCCAAACCCAGCAGGCCGCGGATACCCTGATCACCCTTCGGCCCAACAGGACCAACAGGGCCAGCAGGACCACTAGGCCCCTGAGCGCCAGGTAAACCCTTCGGCCCCGGCGCCCCATCGTTACCCTTGTCACCTTTCGGTCCCGGCAACACCTCAGTAGGTTGTGACTGGACAGCCTCAGCCTTCGCGCACAAATCCCGGTCATCAATCAGGAGCTTTCCCTGCTGAGTGCAAACCCTTTGGATGTCCTGCGCTAACGTCTGGCTGTTCGCCTGCGCCGTGTTCTTATCCGCATTCGCCGCAAGAATCAGCCAAGCATTCCAACCAACACCAGCCACGATCATCAGGCCAAGAACAAAGAACATCCACCGGGGCGGGAACTCCGACCGCTTATCAACACCTATATGACTCATGGCTGCTCACCCCGGAGTTTCGCACGTAACTGGTCAATGGTCTCTTCGGCCTTATCAAGCCGATCAGCGAGTTCCTTTTCCCGCTCCCGGAGAGTTTTGTTGTCCTCGCGGAGGGAAGCCGCCCGCTCAGCTTCAAACTTTCGATACAGGAGGTAGAACCCGAGGACGCCACCGCCAGTGAGGCCAGGCGCGACCAACGCCTTAACAAGTTCAATAAACTGGGGGTCCACATTGGCGTCCTCCGTCTAGTTAGCGGTCAGATGAAGTAAGTGAAGTTCAGTGAGAACAGGGCGCCCGTTGTCCAACTGAACGGGTCCTGCGAGCGGATCATCACCACACCAGTGGACGTGTTCACGAACACCGTTGCGTGGATGTTATTCCCCCCGGACCCGCCAGACATGGCAACCGCAAAGTACTTATCAGGAGAAACGCCGCGGGCAGCGTCAGGGAGGATCGCGCCGAACCCGGTAAAGTCACTTCCCACCGTGAACGACGAACCTGTGCGCTTGATGGTGAAATCGGCTGTGACCCGTGTACGGCCATCCATCGGCTCGACATACACGTTCCCGTCAACGGAGTACCCCGCCGGGGAAACCAGCCCGTTTTTGGTGGCTGCTGCGAGGTCAAGCCGCTTCCACTGCGGAACATCATTATCTGCAAGGTTCCGGATCCAGTCCTGACCCCAAATGTTCACGCGGGTGCCCGTGGAGTTCAGGTAGGACCGGACAAGATCATGTGCGCCGACAAGCCCACCGCCATCCCCCGCCCACACCCGCAGGTCGATGATAAGCTGCGGCTGCGTCTGGCCCGCCGTCACCATTACCAACGCGAGTGGCTGGTCATCAATGTTGCCGGGCCCAATCTGGCGACCGCCGGGCAGAACCATTGTTGAGCCGCCATTGATCTTCACGAACTTAGATTCGCCAGCGGTTGGGGTCCAATCCCTACGAACAGCGATCAGATCCCAGCGCGACCCTGAAGCTATCGGGTCAAGCTGGATTGTCTCGTTCGCAACAGTTTTATCTGTCACGCCATGTCCGAACCCGCTGCCTGCGTTGATCGAAACCGTCCGGTCAGCCCCGGCAACAGCACTGACTTTCCAATCGGAGGGGGAGCGCACACCGTACCGGGCCGAACCAATGGACGGGTGAGCATCAGCCCAAGCAACCTCCGTGTACGGGTTGCCAGTTGTGGTGTCGTACCCGTTAGAAGTGAACGTTACGGCCATTAGCGATTCCTCATGTCTCGTTGGCCCCTAGCGAGGGCTTGAAGTCGTTTCTGTGTGATGCGTTCCGGCTGGTCCAAACGATCGCCAACCACGGGATCGACTGAGGCGTGGTTCGTGGAAACCCACTGGATCGTGCATTCCTTGATCACTTCCGTGACAGTGATGTCATCCGTGATCTTGATCGGAACTTTGTCCCCGACATGGAACCCGCCAGGCCCGTACTTGAAGATCCCGGCCTCAGCAAGGGTGATTGCCACGCCGTTACTGATGCCGTTTTCGGTCAGGGCTTTGTTGCCTTCTTCGTCCATTGCTGCCTGGTAATCGGCAAGCGCGGCAGGCTGGGAAGCTAGCAGGGTGTTGTACGCGGTTTGTTTCGTGTTCCGGTCAGCCAGTGCGGTGTTGTAGTCCGCGAGCCTCGAGGTGACCTTGCTTTGGGCCGTGTTCCGGCGTGACGTGGCGCTAGAAATCAGCGAACTGGTACCGGTCGCCAGTGCAGTGTCGTACGCCTGATCCGCGTTTTCATAGGCCATGTTCGCGGCGTCCAAAGCGTTGTCAGCCTTGGTTAGGTCGTTGTTGGCGTCCTTAAGATCCTTGGCAGCGTCTGCCGTGTCCTTGAGTAGCTTCGTGTAATCCGAGCCCGTAGACGCAGCGTCCACGAAGACCTCGCCACAGAACCCGTAGATAGCTTCCCTTGCCGTGTCTGTGACAACCCGGAAGTAACGGTCCCTGCCCTCACCCGCGCCGCCCACAACAGCCCTAGAGGCTTTAGGGCGGGCGCTGACCATCTGCACGTTCTTCAACGTCCGGCCATCAACTGAGAGCGTCCGGCCATAAGTGACGGGCTCGTGAACATCCAGAACCAGGCTCGTGCCGTCCTGCTTCACAGTCACACCCAAGCCGGCAGTCGCCACCGCAGGGAACAGTAGGTCCGCGAGTGGGTGCATACGGTACGACAAACCGCCCGGAACACTCACCCCGCGGGCGAGGTTAGTAGCCGTTGTCAGGCCGGGGATACCAAGCCGGTTCACGCCGTTCTCAGTGACCGCGACCTTAACAATGCCTTCAGCGTTGCCCGTGTACTTCCGGAACTCCGCGGTACCCTGCGCGCTGATAGCCGCAGCGGGAACCTGCCATCCAAGGATTTCCTTCAAGACGCGAAGGTCATCCTCAACCGTGACAGTCAAAGTCCCGGCCACACCATCCGTTCCGATTTCCTTCTCAGTGATCGGCCCACTAATCAGGTGCTCGCCACGGAACAGGACAACAAGCCTGGTCTTAGGCTCGAGCAGCACCAGGGCGCGCCTGTGACTCAGAGGGACAGTCATAGTCAGAGTGCCGGGCAGGTTATGCCGGACGGTCACCTTCAGTTCACTGGGCGACCCGATCTGACACTGAAACACCCGGTCACCGTTATAAACACTGATGCGGAAAAGTGCCGGCGCTACCATGCCGCCCTCCAAAGGGTGGGCAGGTAGCACTCAACCATCCCAGTACCGTTCACGGTCAGAGACAACGGCACTGACTGGCCGGGCGGGATAGCCCCAAAGTCGGCCTCACCAAGGTCCGCCGTGCGGTCAACAGGGTTGATCAAGTCAACGCCAACGATCCGCTGAGACGGCTTCTTACCAGCGGCACTCGGTGCAATGTCGTACATGGTCGCCCCAATATCAACGGGGTCGGACTCGATCACCAGGCACTTATCCGCCGGCACCGTGAACGGAACATCGACAAGCAGGGAACCGATACCCACCGAAGCGGTTACCGTTTCCCCGTCAATGAACCAGCGCGGGTACGACTCGACATCGCCGGGGTTGTCAATGGTCGCGTTCTCCACCGAATAGGCAGAGGCGATGTTCACAACCTGCGGCCCGGTGGGCTCAAAGAAAGGCGCCGGGGGTTCCGGCGCCTTGAACGAGTTCACTATTGGCTCACCAACCCAATAGGGCTGCTCAGCGTAGAGCGTGATCGCGTACCGAGCCCAACCCGTCAGAGACGGCAGAGTGTCAAACTCGTGATTACCCTCATTATCGAAATAACAAGTCAGCCGGCGAGTCTCACCAGACGGCTGCGTAACCGCCCAAACACCCGGCCTATCAGGATCCAAAGTCCGCCGAAACGCCCGGTCACGCGCAACCCAAGCAAGAGCCCCATCACCATGAAAAATCTTGATCGGCCAAAACACCTCACGCTCCTCCGTGACCGACCCCCGATGAAGAGAGCCAGCCACGGCAGGAGACGTATCAACAATCCGCCGCGTGGGCGGCAACGTCAGCCCGCGAGTACCAGCCAAAAGCAGAGCACCCGCAGACCTATCCGAAAGCGTCCAAACCGAACCATCCCAACCCGTCCACGTCATCAACATCCCCTGCCAATCAGGGCCTGGTGTCGGTGTAGGGGTGAAAGGGAGTCCGTAGACAAGCTGCGCGGCCACTAATAGCTCCTAATCGCCATAGGCTTTTTGTAGGTCACGGGTCGTTTGCGCTGTCTGCTTAGCGATGTCCAGCCCGTACTGGTACGCGAGCCCTGGTTTGGCGTCGATGTGGTAGTGGTTGTGAACGACCATCGCGGATCCGCTCGAGGTGCCAACGCGTCCGCCATCCGCATACGCCGGATACGTGCCAGCATTGATCGCAGCAAGAACCCGGTCATACCTATCCGAAGAACGGCGGTTAATCACCCACTCGCCAGCATCAACAAACGCAGTAGGCGCGCCAGTCAAGCTGGAAACGCCAAGGATCCCATCAACCGTGTCCGTGCCTGGTCCAGACATGGGCAGGCGCCCGCCCGTATCGAAACCGGGGATACGCCCACCCTTCGCCTTCTTAGGGGCAAGGACGGTCCCAGCACCAACGGGGGCTCCCGTGTCGCCAGACAACTGGCGAATAACCCGCTGAATCGTCGTCTCGTTGTAGGTCGTGTTCACCACAACATTCCTCGGAATGTTGTTAATGGCCCCAGTGGTCTGCTCAGCCATCTGCTTAGCAGCCGTAGACATCCACGTATCAATGTTGGCCTTCGGCGGGATGCCGAGAACCTTCCTCGCAAGGGAGTCCGCCGCGCCGCCAGTGACCCCAAACTGGCCAGCAGAAGCGACCAGGTTGTCATAAGTTGTCCGCAGGTTGCCCTGCAACGTCTTCTGACTCTCGCCGTTCGCGGCGTTGGACTTCACAACATTCAAGCCAGCGCTAGCCACAGCATCAAGAGCAGCCTGATTAGCGCGGCCCTTCTCAGTGTGAATGTCGAGACTGGTCCCGTTCTCCTTGATCGCCGCATCCACGCCATCAATCGCAGCCTGAAAGTTCCTGGCAGCATCACGCGCCGAGAGTTGCAACAACCCGGCGTTAATTAGCGCCTCCGCGAACTTAGCCAGGTTACTCACCGTGCCGTCAGCGCTCACGCCTATATCCTCGAGAGCCTTGGATACTTCCTCGGTCAGTGGAGCGGCTCCGGAAGCGGCCTCACCTGTCGACGTAATGGCGGTAGCCGCGGCGGTACTGTCAGCCGCCGCATTCTTAGACTCGGCAGAAGCCGCAGCAAGAGCATCCTGATACTCGGGGAACTTCTCTTTCAGATCATCAACAGATACGCCCTGCGCATCCGCGGCTTCCTTGATCTGGTTAAACGCAGTCTCAGCGTCCTTCGTGCGCCCGCCCGAAACGAGGCCCGCAAGGCCCTGGTCAAGCCGGTCAAACGAGCCAGCAAGGATCTGTGAAGAACCCTGCACCCCGGTAATCCCGCTAACCAGTGACTCGCCCCAGTCATTGAATTGCTGCTGCCAGTCACGGTTAAACGTCCGCTTAATGGCCGATTCAATGTCAGTGACATCGCGGATCAAGTCGCCGCCATCACGGTCCTTGAACAACCCATCAAGCGCCGCGGAAGCACCAGGGGAATCCCTGGCCACATCAGCGAGAGCGTCAGCGACCTTACCCAAGCCGGTGTCGATCTTGGACATGTAATCCGCTTCGGCCAGCTTAGCCAAAACGGTTACAACTGCTGCGATTCCGCCGGCAACACCTGCCGCCTTGCCAACGGCAACCAGCGCACCACGAGCGCGGCCACCAGCAGGCGCCAACCTGTTGAACGCCTCCATAGCATCCAACACTTTCGGCGTCAGATTCAGGAAGGCGCCCGCACCCAAAGCTGCAACACCAACAACACCAGCAATCCCGGCACCAGCAGACAGGATCGGCGCGGGGATCTTGCCGATAGCATCAACCAGATCCTCAGCACCCGAAACTAGACCACGCAGGAAGTCATTCGCACCCGAACCCGACTTGAGGAACACGGTATCGATAGAGCCGCCAAGCTTCTCAATATCGCCAGCCAGGTTGTCCTGCATCATGGCTGCTGTTTGAGCCGCGTAGCCAGCGTCGTTTACAGCGCCTTCCCACTTCTCGATACCGGCAGCGCCCTGCTCGTACAGAATGTTCGCGGCGCGCACAGCATCAGAGCCGAACAGTGTCTTCAGCGTGGCGTTACGCTGCTCATCAGACATGCCCTTGAGCTTTTCCTGAAGAACACCCGCATACTCTGACATGCCAATGAACTTGCCCTGCGCGTCATACGCTTTGATGCCCAACTCGTTCATCAGAGAGGCCGCAGCGGCGCTATTGGGATTCAGTGACATCAGCATCGTCTTGAACGACGTACCCGCATCAGAACCAACCAAGCCTGAATTAGCAAACGCAGCCAGCGCACCGGTAGTTTCTTCAATGCTCAGGCCCGTAGATTCAGCTACAAGAGCGGACTGATTGAGAGCGGCGCCCAGATCCTGGACTGAACCCTGAGCTTTACCAGCGCCAGCGGCAAGCAAGTCAGCAACGTGAACTGCAAGCTTTCCTTTATCCTCGATGTTCTTGCCGAAGATAGTCATCGCTGTTGCAGACAACTCAGCAGCTTCGCCAACCGACAGCGCGCCAGCCGCCGCGAGGTCCAGTGAACCCTTCAGTCCGCCTGCGAGAATGTCCTTCGTGGTTACGCCAGCCTTGGCCAGTTCCTCAATGCCCTGCGCAGCCTCACCCGCAGAGAACGAAGTATCAGCGCCGGCAGTGATCGCAGCCTCACGCAGCAAATCCATGTTCCCGGCAGTCTCATGAGTGGCCGCCTTGACCGAAGACATCTGCTTATCGAAATCCGCGTAAGCCTTGACCGCCAAGCCAACGCCAGCGACGGTCGCCGCGCCGAACCCCGCAACAACCTTGCCTGAAGTTTCCCAGGCGTCACGGTTCTGAGTAGCCGACTGAACCAGACGCCCCAAGTGAGTATCCGCGGCTGCACTGGCCTGCTGCGATGCTTGGCTGACACGCCGCGTGGCTGCCGCGGCCTCAGCCATCGCAGCCCGGAAGCCCTGAATTTCGGCACTAAACCGAACCGATACTCTGCGTTCTGCCACGAGCCCTCCAAGGGTTTTAAAGAAGCGGGGTGCATGGCATAATTAGCCAATGACTGAAAATGTGGGGGACACCAAGAAACGCGGCGCTAACGTCATGAAGACCGGCGCAGGGATGCTCGTATTCGGCATCGCAATAGCACTATTCGCTGGTGGTGAGAACGGGAATCCAGCTCTAAGTGGGTTCTCGGCGCTTGTTGCCGTGGCGGGATTCATTACCGCGATAGTCGGACTAGCTATCTGGCGTCAGCGACCGTAAAGGTTTATCCGCGGGACGGACATAGTTAGTCAGAAACCGTTCGCCTGGTTCCCGCTTATACTTTTCTTCGCCGGTTATGCGGTCAATTTCCGCCTGCGCATTACAAATAACGGTTGTCGCCTCGAACCAGCCATCGTTATCAGGGTGCTGACAGAACTTCGCCGGATGCCCACACGAGCACATGCCCGCCAAATATAGGGTGTAAGAAAACGTGAGCAGATGGTCTTTCTCGCCCCACTCAAACCCGCCAAGGTACGCGGAAGGTGGGCGCTGAAACCGTTCAGCGGTCTTTAGCGCCGCGACTACCCTTCCGTGGTTTCCCGACCAGAGGACCTCGGCAAAAAATCAGCGCTCACAACAGGCATCTCACCGCACGCCTGGTAGAACGCCTGAAGGATCCGATTGAACTGCGCGTCACCGATAACCTTGTTCAGTTTCCGCAACTGATCGGGCGAAGCGACGGGATGCACTAGAGCGCGGGACAGAACAACGAACCCGAGCGCCGTAGCGTCCAGATCCTTGTTCTCTTCAAGGATGGCCTTCTGCTCATCCTTAGTGAGCGACTGGACCCGCACCGTCAGCGCGGAATCATGGAACTGCTTAGCCAGTGCCTCATACTCGGCACGTAGCTTACCCGTGCCACCGCCCATACTCGGGCCATCCACCTCATCATCCCCATCCGCGTTCTCAATCTTCGCGGCAAGCACATCAAGATCAGCGATCAGACCAGCCTTCTGATACACGGTAACGGCATGCTCAGGCCGTTCCGCATCCGCCAACCATGCATCGAGGTCAAAAGTCTCAGGGTTCAAATCAGACATAGAGTTTCAGGCTCCTAAGTATTGTGGTCCAGGCTCAAGTGTTGGGAGGTTGGCGGGGCGGAGCCTGAATTTACGCCCCGCCAACCGGTCTAACTAGGCGCCGGCAGCGACTTCGATCTGGTCGTAGCCGCGCTGCATTTCCAGGGGAATGCGACGCTTCACGAAACCTGTGCCGTCAAGGCGCTGCGGAGTGTCAGTGATAACCTCGCCGCCAAGGTAAATCTCATCCGCCGCGGCCCAAGCCTCGGTGGCGTCCTTGTCGGACTCGCGGGCGTAAACCCAAACGGTCGTGCCCTTCTCCTTCAGCGCAGCAAAAGCGGCATCAGCCGTAGCATCCACGCCGCCAGCCGTAGCGTAATAACGCCACAGCGTGAAGCCGGTCGAGTAGTTCGACGCGCCAATAGCGTTGCTGTTACCAACGTCGCACAGGGCCTTCTCAGCGATCTTGTCCGAGTCCGCAGCCGACCAGTTGAAGTCCGAGGCGAGCACGTTGCAAGACGCGTCAATGCCAGCGTTCAGCTCAGTCGCAGTCGGGGCAGCCGGGTCCGCCGGTGCAGTGGTCAGAATAGTCAGTTTGGTCTTGCCGTCAGCAAGTACACGAGCCATTACTAGGCCTCCTTAGCTTCCGGCGTGGCCGGTTTAGGGTTTTCCTTCGCCTTCTGGCGAGGGGTCTTAGCGAACACGCCGAAAGCCGGGTGTTTCTCAGTCAGCCAGTGCTCAGGAATAACCTGCTTCTGACCTGTTTCCTTGTTGTACGCATCAATGAGCGCCATGAAAGTACCTCCAAGAGGGCATGAAAAAGCGCCCACCACGGAGCGCTTAAAGAGTGTTAGGCGGTTCGTTCGGAAACGAGCGCGTATTCGTCCACCGCGTAGTAAGGATGGTTGGTGGTGCCAGGGATTGTTACATCAGAATCCGGCTGCGCATCCAACAAAGCCGACTGTTTCAGTTTCGACGGGGACCAGTTCGCCACATACGGTTTCACCCGGTTTAGTGCGCCCCGGACCCTGCCAACAGTGATCAAGAGCGAATCCCAGTTAGCCGCCACGCACGTAGCACGGATCCGCAACGACAAGCCTCGCACCACATCATCCAGGGCATCCCCGCTAGCGTCCCCGGAAACCTCGTCGCCAAGGTCACCCCACAACACCACATACGGGTAAGTAGGCTGCGTGGGAACGCCTCCGTAATAGACGGTCAAACCAACAGGGACAAGGTTGCCCACAGCCCTGTAATGCTCGCCCACATTCCCCGGCGGCGGATCAGCAAAAACCACACTCACAGCAGCCCCTCCGTCGCCCTAAACGCGAACTCGTAAAAGTTCGGCGCTTCCTCGAGCATCGCATCCTCCGGATTACGAACCGTACCGCCACCAGCCTTCGACGTACCGAAATACGCGATACCAGCCAACGAAGCAGGGCCCCCACCAGACGGGCCCACCTCAGCCTCAATCACACCGTCACCACCGAAAGAATGAACCTTGAGGTCATAACTGATCGTTGGCGCTAGCTGCTTAAAGTGCCGACTACTCCGGGCATCCGAACGCATGATGTTCTTCGTGTTCAACGCAGACTTAGCAACAACACCCTTGATCTTCGGAACCATATCCGCGGGGATCTTCGTCAAGTCACGGGCAAGTCCGTCCAGTTCGGAAGCGTCCACACTCATGCAACCACTTCCTCAACCCTGCACCGCTGCGCCGTAGCAAACGACTTATGAAACAACTCCACAACCCGATACACCCGACCATCAAGGAACAGATCATTAGCCGCAGAAGTGACCGTCACCCGATCCCCAACACCAAGAGGCCCCGCCGCAACAGGCACATCCACCCGATACTCCTGCACCGTGAACTGATGCTCACCAGCTTCCGGGTTCTTCGACTGGCTAATAGTCGCCTGAACCTTACAAGGCCCCGAATAAACAAGGGAGTACGTTGGGGTGACGTTGCCAGTCTGGTAATCCGTAGACTCACCCGACTGCCGATCCACCACACACACATCAACCATCAACGACTCAGCAGCCTGACGGCCAGCCCAAATCGCATCAGCCGCGCTCACGAGTAAGCCATCCTGATAGTGAACGCCTCACCAGAAGACCCAGGCAGCAACAGGTTCCACTCATCATCCGTGAGCCCCAACCAGCCCGCCGAGTTAGACGAATCCGCAACCTCAGTCGTGGAATAGTCGTCAATCGCAACCGTCCGCGACTTCAAACCCTTCGGGTTGTCCAACTTCCGGATGATCGCACCAGCCACAACCCGCTTGATCGTCGCCACAGTCGGGCGCCCAGCCAGAATCAGCGCCTCAAGCGTCGGGATCCGCTCGAGAATATCCGCCTCAAGATCATCCACCCACGCAGACACCTGAGCGGACTCGCCCGCGGTGAAGGTGCGGTTACCGCGAACCTCAACATCATTCACAGTCGTGTAAGCCATAACCGCACCCTCCCCTTACTTGCGTGTGTAGCCGGAATCCAGCAGCGTCTCAACGATGCTGTCAGGCACCGTAGACTCGTGACCGGAAGGGCCAAGAACCACCGTGTAACCCTCGGCTACCGGCTCAGCTACCTTCATGAGGTCGTCAGTCGTTACGACCGGCGATTCCTCAGTATTCCTACGTGCAGCCATGCGGCTACTCCTTTTCTGGGAACAAATCCCCGTAAGTTGCTAGCATCTCCCGAGCCCACGCAACCTTGTCCTCAACCCGCTGCCCCGAAGGCTGCGAACGGGACCAAAGTTCCAAGTTCTCGGGTCGATTGTCAGAGCGGATGCCGTTCTTGTGATGGACGTTCTCAGCGTCCAAAAGTGGGCGCCCGAGAATGTCCTGCATCACCTTGCGGTGTTCAAGAATCTGCCCGTACTTTCCATTCGTTTTTGCGCCTGGATAGTCTGCGGGAACTCCAACCACCACGTAGCCGGATGAGTTGGTGTAACGCTTGCCCGATTCACGCCGATAGGCATACATGCAAGCGCGACCGCAAAACGTACTCTCGCTGTACTGGCTCTGCGCTTTGGTCACGATAGTCCCGCATCTGAGGCAAGGCACCGACCGGCGGGAGTCCGGGTAGCGTTCGGCGTTTATCTCCCGCGCCCTCTCGGACCTCCGCTTAGACACTGAGTAGCACCGGTGGTTGCAATAGAACCTAGGCGCGTCCGCTGATTTCAGCCGCGTCACGGGAGCCCCGCAGTGGTCGCACGGCTTGGTGATGCGCTCTCGACTTCTTACGTTCCCCAACTCTGCCTCCCCAGTAGTTTTGCTACTACCAGTTTAACAGAGTTAGACTACGTGAGATCCGCCGGATTTATCAGGCGTTATTTGCGTAACGTACGAAACTCGCAGCGTCATTAACCAGGAAGCCATATTCAGCTTCAGCCAGGATCGCAACCAGGTTGTTCTCCCAGAGGGAGGTCAGAACACCGTTGATGGTCACGGTGGCCTCGGTGGAGACGTTGTAGGAGATTTCCCCAACAGCACCCCAAGCAGCCTGCGACCAGTCACCAGCGAAACCATAGGTCTTCGTGGTGGCGTCGTAGATACCATCACCGATGTAAGCCGGGCGACCCAGGAGGCGACCCTGTCGGACGGGGCCGGCAGTCTCAGTGAACGGCGACTCAACGAACAGCGGGCGGTTAGCCGTGTCCTTGGAACCGTTCAGGACGGGCTCGAAGCGGTTGTCGAACGCGAAGCCGGTCAGCTTCTTGCCAGCGTTAACCAGCGTGGACAGGCCGGCGTTCAGGTCACCGTAAACATCAGTGAACGCGGGCGTGGTGCCGGTGAACTCCTGAACCGAAGAGCCCGTGGCAAGGTTGGTGGCGAACGGCGAGGAAGTGCCGTACATGGCAGCGGCGTCGAACGCGGTAGCGAAAGCCTCAGCGATCTGCGGACGAATCAGGTCCACATAACCGCCGGGGTTAGCACGCAGGACTTCAGCGGAGACAACCGCGATAGCGGCAATCTTCTTCGGGTCCATTGTCTTGAGAGCCATCGAGCCCTTGGACGCAGGCTTCTGCGCACCTTCAGCGACCCAGCCGGCCTGAACCTTGCCGGTAACAACCGGGATCGACTGGCCGTTGATGCCGAGCGGAACACGCGGGGCGAGCTGCTGAACCACAGAAATCTTGGCAGCCTGCTCAAAGATAGCCGCAGACTGGTCACGGTTCAGGAAACCGGAAAAGTCCGAGAGTTTGGTTGCGGCGGTAATCGCCATAACGTTCTCCTAAAGGAAAGTGGGCAGCCTATTTACGGATGCCGAGTTTGCTTGTAAGCGCATCCAACAGCGGGTCGCCATTGAGCGCGTGCGCCTGACCACTAGCCCCTTGGGAAGGGTCAGGCTTCGGGGTGCCGGGAGTGTTCAACCGGGCCAGGAGTTTGTCGGCCTTCGCGGCCATATCTTCCTCCGTCTCGCCAGTCAGGAACTCGATCATGTCCGCCGGTACGCCCTTCATGAGAGCGACCTGGCTGCGTGCGTGATCCTTACGGAGCGACGCCAGTTCCGCAGCGGCATCAGCCGCCGCCTTATTGGCGCGTTCGATGTCCGAGAGTTTCGCGTCTTCGATGCCCTGAAGCTTCGCGGTGAGTTCAGCAATGGTCTTATCCGCCGCTTTCCGAGCATCGCGCTCAGCCTGCAACGCCTTAACGCCACCCTCACCCAGCGTCTCCACAGGTTCCTGACTAACAGCCTCCACATTCTCAGCAGGGGCAGTAGTGGTTGTTTCTTCCGACATAGTTTGTCCTCCGTCGCGGATGGAAAAACCCCCGAAGCATCGCGCATGGGGGAGAAATAGGGAGTACGGACTAGACAACCCAGCCGTACAGTTTCAGAAGACGCTTAGCGTCCTCATGGTCTTTAGCGACCTTGTAAATGGACTCAGGCATAAGGCGAGGGGACTTCAGCCGGTAATACTTCGACCCGTCCTTAAAAATGCCCTGCTCCTTGACGTACTGCGCCTGCGACATCTGCCAGTAAGCGTGACCGCGACGCGTCGTACCCTCACGGGTGTACTTGATACCCACACCATGAACCTGCGCCGGCCTGACCGCACCAGAACGCCTGTAAGCGTTAATTAACTGGTTCATGTCCGCGCCATCACGGAACGCTTGCCCGTTAGCCTTAGACCCAAGGGCCTGGTCCTGCTCAGCCTCGGACAACTCCGACAGGTAAGCGTGCGGATCCGTCCGCGCATCATCGCCAGTGTCTTCAGTGGACGGAACGTTGCGGCAGTCGCATCCAGGGTGACGGTTGAACGCCTCCGAATGATACGAGCGCTTCCCCGCTAAGATCACACACCGACCGCACGAGGGCGGGTTAAGCATCCGCGTCCACGTCCGCACCCGATGAGCGCCACCAGAAACCTTCTCAGCAGAACGCCCAGTATCAGACAGCAACGTCCCCGAAGAAACCGACAAGAACTTACCCGCCGACTCCAACGCGAACCCCGGACTCATCCCCGAAGCAACAGCAGCCTTAGCCCGAACCACAGACCCATAAGCCATCGACGCAACAGGCAAACCGTCACCAGCAACACCGACAAACCGGGAACCCTCAGAGACATAATCAGGATCCCCAGCAGATTCCCCGAGGACATCCGGCACATACGCCAGAGCCCCCGAGGCAACCCGCTCCTGAGCCGAGAACAACACACTGAGCAGAGCCGGCTCGATCCGGGCATACGACGCATCAAAATCCGTGCCCATCCCAGACCACAACCGGCTAACCGCCGCTAACGCCGCCTGAATCTCCAACCGCTGGTCCCGCGAGTACCTGATCGCCGCTTGCGGAACCGTCTGCAACAGTTGCATTAGAATCCTTCGCGTTCAACAGGGACAGGTACGGGTCATTCATCTCAGCGTCAAAGTTTTCCTGCTCCTGCGCCATACGGGCATCAGACCAGCCCATCTCAGTCCACACACCCTTACGGGACAGCACCGCGCCGCCACCATGCAGTTTCGTAAGCGCATCGGCCTTCTGAGCGAACGTCGGGGTGCCAGCATCGAACCATTCAGTCTTGATCTGGTTAGCCGCCGGCCAGTCGCCCGTGCGGAACCGCTCGCAAACACCCATCACCCAAGCCCAGCCGTCACCATCACTGGCGTTCTTGTCCTCAACATTCAGGACAAGCCGCGACTCGTCCGCGCGGATAGCGCCCTCAGCCGCCGGGTTCACACTGTTCTGGCCCAGATAACGGAGAGGCAAACCAGTGACAGACGCAACGGCTTCGGCTTCCATCTTGATCGTGTCGTGGAAGTTCTTCAGGTCCGCGGCGTCGAACTGGCCGACCTTGGCGTCCTTGTTTCCGTTCGCCCAGATCGCACCCATGTACGACTCCCAAACCGGGATCGGCGCACCTTTACCGTCAACGAAATCGCCCTTAGACATGCCAACAACCCACCGCTTAGGGATAGCGATAGTCTCAGCAGCAACCTGCATGTTGGTCAGCTGCCGCCCAACAATGTCAACGTGGGGGATAACGTCAGTCATCTCCGACTCGCCCGACCACTCACCCGTAAGGCGCCGGTTCAGGAACATCACAATAGGAACACGGCCAAGATTGTGATCGTCCCGGTCGATTTCCTGCCACTCCTTATCAACCTGCTCATACCAAGCAGTCGAATTAGGAAGATACAGGGTCGCCAGTGTGGGCTCAGGCTTATCCGCCGTCACACCGTACAAACGCAACGCAGAACTGATACGCCGGGTACGCGGATCCACCAACGCAGTCATCTCCCGCGGAGACTCAACCGTAACCAGCGGGTGCGTAGGATCGTCCGGGTTAGAACCAATGCACGCGAAAGCCCGCCCATAAATGAGCTTGTCCTTATGCAACAGTGCCGACTCGGAATCAAGGTTGTTCGCGTCCCAATGCTCACGCAATACAGTCGCAGACTCAGCCTCACCAGGAAGAATGAAAGACTTCACCTTCTGCCGGACAGCCACCGAATCAACAGCAACCCGGTTCCAGTTCAGAACAGCCTCAAACTGACGCAGCTCAGGCGGAACAGCCAACCCAATATGAGTAAGAGTCTGCTTACCCTTGTAATACTTCAGCATCAACTCATCAGACTTCGCATTCGCGCTAGCCTGCTCAGTGTGAGCCTTGAAAAGGGCTGCAATTTCCGGCGTCAAAGCCACAATGGCCCCTTCCTAACGAAACACAAACATTCGATTGTCTTGAACCTCGCCCCAACCCGCCTCATGAGCGTCAGCCGCGGCAGTATGAGCAAGGATCCGGGCCATAATCGCGTCGATCTTCTGATGCTGCGCCGGCTTCCCAAGGATGTACTTCTGACCAGGCTTAGCGATCTTCTTAGCGTTCGCCGCATGGACCGCAGCAATCGGGCAACCATCATGAGTGGTCCGACCCTGCGCCAAATCAATCTCAAACCGGCGAATCTCCGGAAACATACGGCTAACCTGGTTCGTGGGCCACTCGAAAACGTGCTCGTCACCGTACTTCAGAGCCCAATCACCAATCTCCGAATACCAGTCCTGCGGGTCGCAGTACATCCGGGCAACCGTGTACCGTTCCATCAGTTCATCGACGGCAGCGTGAACCTCACCGCGGGGGATAGAGCCGTCCCACTCAGCCGGATTCCACACCGTAGGCCGGTCATCCGGCCCGTAGCGTGGCGTGAACGTTAAGCCGTCCAACGTCTCACCCTGAATAGCGGTGAAGTCGTCGCTTTCGGAACCGTCGAACCCGAGACAGACCAAAGAACCAGGTTCCGGGTTAGGCAGCCACACCATTTCCTGCGTAAGCGCCATCCCACAAACCATCCTTCAACCAAGCACCAAGACCGTGCACAATCCGGTTCCCATAGAAGCGTTCCGCCTGTGACGGGTCCGTTTCCATAAGCTCCGCAGCCTCAGCCTCAATAGCGTTCAAATCAACCCACGGAGAACCCGCATACACGTACTTATGGATCTTGTGACGGTCAGCCTTGTTCTTATAGGACAAATCAGCCGGCGGCTTCCGGTAAAAGCGGTAAATGTCAGTAGCTTTAGACTCAAAAGTCCGCTGCGCAGAACTGTTCTCAGCCGGATTCCACGGGTTCGTCCACTCAATAGACCGACCCGCCATGCCAGCAAGACCACGCTGCATCGTTTGCTGAACACGAACCATCTTGTTCTGCTCCGTGTAAATGCCAGACTCATCAAAGTTCGCAAAGTTAATCGGGTTACCCAGACGCGACATAGCCGAGCTAGTGACAGCCTCGATCTTCCCGTTCTCAGGAAGCCGCACAAACTGCTCACCAGTCTTCATAATCTCGTCCAGCGGCCCGCTGCGGACCATCGCCTGCAAAGGCCGGTACACGTTATCGACCTGCTCTTCCGAAGTGGCCACAAGCTGGATAAGCGACGTCTTCCGGGGGATACCCATCGCATCGCCAGGCTCATACTCATACACGAACCCGCACCCACAACCGCCATCGCGGCAGTCGTAAACCTCGCCACCCTCAGCCCAGCCGCCGAAAATACACGGGCCCACAGCCTCAAAGCATGTAATAGCCGCAGATAAAGGGCCCTTGCCCGTCTTCTGAGGCGCAACCACCTGCGAGCGACGGTAAGTGAACGCAGGCGCCAACACCGGACGCGCGGGAATCCACTTAGCATCACGCTTCACCCGATAATGGTTAGCAATGATCTGCAACTGCCAATCAGACGGGATAAACGGCGTGCCCTTGTCGTAACCATCAGGCACCGAACAATGCTGCTCGATCCAATCCGCGCCCAAAAACCCTAGAGTCTGCCCAGCAGGAAACGCAATCGTGAACTCATCCGTCATTCCCCACAACCTTTAGACGGGCACGCGACGAAGAACGGGCCTTACCAGCCGTACCAGTAGCCTTCAGATCACCCTCAGACGGCGCAATCTTCCAGCCATTCTCACGAAGACCAGCCGGCGTCAAACCAATCTGATCCCCAAGCCGAATCACCTGAGACACCAAAGCAGCGTTCGCCTCAACATCCTCCATACGAACCGACCAGCGAACATACATCGCCACAATCCGCCACCGCCAAGGCTCAGCAGACCAAGCAGCAGCCTGCGGAGTCCGCCACAACGAACCCCAAACCTTAGCCTCACGGTCGCTCAACCCAGGCAAAGGGAAGTCGGGAACCAAGCCGGCATAACCCTCCGGCGGCAAAGCATGAAACACCACACCCTGAACCGCGGAAGTCAACGACTCCGGATCCTTCTGAGGCCCAGACCTGTTACGAGAACCACCACGAGTCATGACAGCCTCCCAAAAGTTGAACCCTCAAATGTTTGAACCCCAAAAACCATCGACTCCCCA
>Ga0308175_100000246_pt1 | contig 41478 bp, 32 predicted proteins | sample PhyCR1_3_FD_203893 | JGI IMG/M metagenome (GOLD analysis project Ga0308175, IMG submission 203893) | Soil microbial communities from UC Gill Tract Community Farm, Albany, California, United States - DLSLS.C.R1 | ecosystem: Environmental > Terrestrial > Soil > Agricultural land | place: USA...
CGCGGCGTGCGAGATGTTGCCGTTATTGCGCCGCAGCAGCTGCAGGATGTAGTCGCGCTCGAACGAGGCGACCCAGCGCTCCTTGGCATCCTTGAAGGTGACGCCCTCGGCGAGCAGCTCGTCGGGCGGCGCCGGCGCCGGGGTGTTGGGGTTCATCGAGACCGAGGGGGTGCCGGGGGCGCTGGTCGGCGCGGTGCTCGGGCGGCGCGAGGGCGGCGGATCCTTGGCCGGGGGCGCCTTGGCCGTGCGGATGTAGTCGGGGAGGTCGGACAGCTCGATGGTATCGCTGTCGCAGAACGATACGGCCCGTTCGACGACGTTGACCAGCTCGCGCACGTTGCCGGGCCAGGGGTAGGCCTGCAGCGCGGTGGTCGCGTCGCGCGCGACGCCGCGCACGCTCGGGGCGTTCGGCTTGCGGTTGAACGCGCCGACGTCGAGGAAGTGCCGGAGCAGGAGCGGGATGTCGTCGGCGCGATCGCGCAGCGATGGCAGGTGCAGCCGCACGACGCTGAGCCGGTAGAACAGATCCTGGCGGAACCGCCCGGCGCGGACCTCGTCCTCGAGGTTGCGGTTGGTCGCGGCGATGATCCGGACGTCGACCTTGCTGGCCTTGGCCGAGCCGACCCGCCGCACCTCGCGCTGCTCGAGGGCGCGGAGCAGCTTGGGCTGCAGGTCGAGCGGCAGCTCGCCGAGCTCGTCGAGGAACAGCGTGCCGCCGTCGGCTTGCTCGAACAGACCCTGCCGGGTCATGACGGCGCCCGTGAAGCTGCCCTTCTCGTGCCCGAACAGCTCGCTCTCGATCAGGTTCGGCGGGACGGCGCCGCAGTCGAACACGACGAACTCGTTCGACTTGCGCGGCGACAGCGTGTGGATCGCCTGCGCGACGACCTCCTTGCCGGTCCCGGTCTCGCCGTCGATCACGACCGTGGTCGCGGTCGGGGCGATCTTCTCGATGATCGTGTAGATCTCGCGCATCCGCGCGTTGCCGCCGATGAGGCCGGCGCAGCGATCGGCGCGCGATGGCACGATCTCGACTTCTTCTTCGCGCGCGTTGAACCGCAGCTGGCTCTGCCCGACCGAGACGATCGAGCCGGGCTTGACGAACGCCTCGCGGATCCGGACCTTGTTGATGAACGTGCCGTTGGTCGAGCGCTGATCGAGCAGGACGTAGCCGTTGTCTTCCTGCGTGATCTTGCAGTGGTAGCGTGAGACCGTATCGTCGCTGAGCACGACGTCGTTGTCTTCCATCGATCCGATGCGGATCTCTTCCTTGTCGAACGTCCACTCCTGGGCCGGATCGGCGACGGCTTGCAGCATGCACCGGCGAACGTGCAGCGTCGGACCGCGGTCGAGGTAGCTGACTTTGGTCGGCGGTACGAAGTCGGGAAACTTCTTCATGACCGTGTCGTCGGCGCATCATAGCCCCAAACTCACCCGGGTGCCGGCTCGTCGCGCTCATCCTGCGGGGCCGAGCGCCGTGCGGGGGAGCGATCCCTCGAGTCCCGCGGGAGCACGGCGAGGTGCGTCCATGAGCTCGGATCGCGTCGCGCGCGGAGGGTTCTCCATGCGGGCTTCGTGCGCACATGGCGAGCGGTTGTACGTCTGCGACCACGCCTGGCGGCGTCCGGGGACGCTACGATCGCCGTCGCCGTTGCCGTCGCCGCCGCATCACGAGCGTGACGATGCCTGCGAGGACGGCCGCGGCGGTTGTGGTGCCTGCGAGGACGGCGGGGGACCGCATGCCCCGCGGGGCGGCACCTCGGCAGACCGCATCCGCGGTCACGACGGACGTGGCGCCCGCGGTGAACTGGAGATCGAGGCCGTCGTCTTCGAGCGGGCCGCCGGGCCCGATGATCTTGTAATCATACCCGAGGTCGTCGTCGGCGCCCATCCGGGCGTGATCGATCGTGACGCCGGGGCTGTCCTCGACCTTGACCTCGGTCTCGCCGCCCTGCGCGAGCCGGAATCGATCGTGGAGCCGCACCTGGTGGGGGCCGCGCGGCGCCGCCAGGCACAGCCACGCGACGAGATCGACCGAGAACGTGCCGGCCGCGACCTCGGGCGTGCCCATCCCGACGACGACTTGCGACCACGCGACCGGCTGGCGCGCGCCGTCGACCGTGACCTCGAGCGCCGCGGCGATCTCGGCGGCGAGCGCGGCGCCAAACGCCTGGCTCTCGGCGTCATCGATCGTGCCATCGTGATCGGTGTCGATGGTCTTGCGCAGGATCGCGCCGGGGACCTCGCCGTAGAACACCGTGTACGCGAGCCGGACGCGATCGCCCAGCGGCGTGAGCTTCAGGTAGCGGTTGTTGCCGTCGACCGACGGTGCGACGTGGGCGCCGGCGCGCGTGGCGGTCCCCGCGGCGATGACGGCGACCGTGACCGCCAGCGCGAAGACGAGCCGCATGGCCGGCATCGTGCCACGGACCTTGGGCCGGAAGACCGTTGACCGGCCGGATCCATCGTGGTGGAGTGCCGGCGATGACGGTGACGCCCATCAGCGACTTCCTGAGGGCCGCCGGACCGATGTCATGAGCCTTCCGTTGTTACTGGCGTCCGCCTCGCCGCGCCGGCGCGAGATGCTCGAGCGCATCGGCCTGTCGATCGAGGTCCACCCGGCCGATGTCGACGAGCGCCCGCAGGATGGCGAGCGGCCCGAGGCCTACGTCGCCCGGATCGCGCGGTCCAAGGCGATCGCGATGGCGGTCGCGCGGCGCAGCGATCAATGGGTGCTGGCGGCGGATACCACGGTCACGCTCGACGGTGCGATCCTCGGCAAGGCCGATAGCCCCGAGGAGGCCACCAAGATGCTGCGCTGGCTGTCGGGCCGCACGCACCAGGTGCTGACCGCCTTCGTGCTGGTCGGCGAGCGCGACGGCAAGACGTGCCTCCGCGAGGGCCTGGTGTCGACCGACGTCGTGATGATCGACGCCGGCGCGGCGGTCCTGGCCGATTACGTGGCGAGTGGCGAGTGGCGGGGCAAGGCCGGCGCGTACGCGCTGCAGGGCATCGGCGCGGCGCTGGTCAGCCAGGTGCGCGGCTCGGTCACCAACGTGATCGGCTTGCCGCTCGCCGAGGTGATCGCGGCGCTGCGCGAGGTCGGTGGGCCGCTGCCCAGGCTCGCCGCCGGGGCGCCCGCGTGACGATCGCCGAGCGCTGGGGGGCTGCCTGCGCGCGGGTCGCCGCGGCGTGCGAGCGTGCCGGCCGGCCGGCCGGCGAGGTGACGATCGTCGCGGTATCCAAGACTCACCCCGCTGGCGCGGTCCGGGAGGCGCTGGCCGCCGGGGCGACCGACTTCGGCGAGAACTACGCCCAGGAGCTCGCGGGCAAGCTGACCGAGCTGGCCACGGCGGCGCCGACTCCATCGAGGGGCGCGATCCGCTGGCACTTCATCGGCCGTCTGCAGCGCAACAAGGCCAGGCTCGTCGCCGGTCGCGTCGCGCTGGTCCACGCCGTCGACACGGTCGACCTCGCCGAGGAGCTCGCCAGGCGGGCCGGAGGCGTGGTCCAGCCGATCTTGCTCGCGGTCAACCTGGGCGGCGAGGCCACCAAGGGCGGCGTCACCGCCGACACGGCGCTCGCGACCGCCGGGGCGCTCGCCGGCGTTGCCGGCGTCTCGCTCGAGGGCCTCATGACCATGCCGCCGCCCGCCGAAGATCCGGAGGCCAGCCGGCCGCACTTCGCCGGCTTGCGCGCGCTGCGCGACCGCTTGCAGGACGAGCTCGGCCGCGCGCTGCCGGTGCTCTCGATGGGGATGAGCCACGACTTCGAGGTCGCGATCGCCTGCGGTGCGACCCACGTCCGCATCGGCACGGCGATCTTCGGCAGCCGCGGCTGACCCTCCGGCCACCCGGCCGGGCGGGACGTCAGCGCGCGGGCCGCGCCGCCGGCCTGAGGTCCGATCGGACCGGCGGCCTGGCTTCACCTCGCGTGGTTCGGCGTGGCCGGTGGGGGAGGTTCGCCCGACGGCGCCTCGTCGAGGAAGGCGGCGATGCGCCGCACCGACGCGGCGGCCCAGCTCCCGGTCGACAGGAGGCCGAGCACGATCACGGCGACCCCGCAGCCAACCACGAGCCACCAGAACGCATGGGTCGCCGCGGAGAAATCCCCGCCGCCGGTCTGCCGGTGGGCACCCACGCTGGTGATGGTTCCGGATAGCGCCACGCCCAGCGACGCGCCAACCTGGCGACTGGTCGACGCGACCGCCGCCGCGAGGCCGGCCTGCGCGAGCGGCATTCCGGACACCGCGGTGTTCGTGATCGGCGGGTTGACCAGGCCGAACCCGATGCCGAAGATCGCGTAGTCGAACACGAGGGTTGCGAGGGACATCGTGCCGTCGAGCCGGGTCAAGAGCAGCGCGCTCGTCGCCATCGCGATCCCCCCGAGCAAGAGCGATGGCCGTGAGCCGTACCTGCCGATCAGCCGTCCGGAGATCGGCGCGCACGCCATCATCATGAGCGCGAGCGGCAGCGTGTACAGCCCGGTCTGGAACGCCGGCAGGCCGCGGACCTCCTGCAGGTAGAGCGCGTTCAGGAACAAAAACCCCGAGAACGCGGCGAACGCGCACACCGCGATCACCGTCGCGCTCGAGAACGGCACGCTCCCGAAGAACCGCAGATCGATGAACGGTGCCCGCTGGCGCGGCTCGTACAGCACGAGGGTGATCACGGCGCCGGCGGTAGTTGCAAACAGGGTGGTGATCAGCGGCGAGCTCCAGCCGTGGTTGGGCCCCTCGATCACCGCGTAGGTCAGCGAGGCGAGCGCCGCGAAGACCAGGAGCTGGCCCACGGGATCGAACGGCCGGGCGCGCGGTGCCTTGGACTCCGGGACGAACCGTTGCGCGAGCACGATCGCCGCCGCGCCGATCGGCAGGTTGATCCAGAAGATCGACCGCCAGCCGATCGCCTGGGTCAGGCCGCCGCCGACGAGGGGCCCCAGCGCCATCGAGATGCCGACCACCGCGCCCCACGCCCCGATCGCCCGCGCGCGTGCCTTCGGTTCGATGAACGTGTTGGTGATGATCGACATCGCCACCGGGTTCAGCATGCTGGCGCCGATCGCCTGCAGCATGCGGAAGGCGATCAGGCTGGACAGGCCGGGCGCCGCGCTGCAGAGCGCCGACGCCAGCGTGAACACGGCCATCCCGATCTGGAACGTCCGGCGGCGGCCGAACCGATCGGCCAGCGAGCCCGACAGCATGAGGAGGCTCGCCACGACCATCGTGTACGCGTCGATCACCCACTGGAGCCCCGACGTCGCCGCGCCGAGGTCGCGCCGGAGCGCCGGCAGCGCGACGTTCACGATCGTCGAGTCCATCGAGACCATGAGGAGGCTCAGGCAGCAGATCGCGAGCACCAGGTTCGGCCGGAGCGGACCGCGCAGACCGACGGCCGTGCTCATACGGCCCTGTACGTAGCACGATGCCTGTTGCGCAACTAGCGGCGGTGACTCCCGTGGGCCGCGGGCGCTGGCGCATGAGGAAGTGACGGCGCACGTTGAGCTGAGCCGCCGGGGAACCGGCGAAACCGTGCTCCGGGTCGAGGCGATGCCGGCGTCGCAAGGGGAAGGGCGGCGGCAAGGGCAACGGGACCGGCAAGGGCAAGGGGAAGGGCAAGGGCGGCGGTGACAGCGACAGTGAATCGTAGGCCATCGTCGTCGAGCTTCGCGCCACGAGCTACGAGCACGTAAATCATGTTCAGCTGCGTATATGCTGCTGCGCAAGGGAGTGGGGTGCTTGCACCCAGGATTGGGAGTGTACTGATCCGGACACGGTGTCCGTCCCGGTTGGTACGGGGGGGGCGATCTCGAAAGAGCAACTGTTCAATTCGACTTGTCAGATCGATGGTCCTGACTTTGCGTGCTCGCGGACCCGATGAATGTCCCTCGATTGTCGTTGATAGTCCTACCCTTCGTGCTCGCTGCAGCGAGCTGCACGCCTGATCTTGGAGTGCGAACCTCCAACATCACGGGGGCAGGCGACAACGGAACCGAGTTGACCGCCACGGCCACCGCGAGCGCGCCGGTCTGCAGCGCCGATGGAACGGCTCAGGTGACCCTGAGTGGCACCGTGACCAGTACCGGCTCGGTCGACTCGGTGGACATCACCGCGGCGGTCGATGGCGGCACGGCGACCCTGCTCGGTAGCCTCGGGCCTGCGGACTTCACCCACACCGGCCGTGACAAGACCGCCGACTACTCGGCCTCGCTTTCGCTCGACAATGGCAGCCACGAGATCGTCCTGTGCTTCACCGAGAGTGGGGCGCAAGGCCGTGACCCGAAGCAGTTCTGCACCGCCCCGATCACGGTTGCCGTGGCGTGTGAGACCTGCAGCAACGAGGGGCCATTTGGTGACATCCTCGGCAATCCGGATCTCTGCAACGGCAACGGGCCGCCGCATGTCCCGGTCCACGTTCGCGGCGACCTCGGCGACGGCGCCGCGCTCTCGATCGACGGTCCCAATGGCTACCACCTCGACGCCACGCTGGACCACGCCGGGGACAGCTGCATCTACCAGTTCAACTGGGACACGGTCGGCAACGGCGGCGCCGGCACGTACAGCTTCACGGTCACCGGCGCGAACGGGACGACCTTCTCCTTCACCGCCGATCTGAATTGTCGATAACGGCACGGCGGCCGGTGCTCGCACATCGCGCCACTGAACGCCTGTGAAGCACCTGTAGCGCTGTGCGGCAGGGAGGCGATCGGATCGATCCGCCGGTCACTCGCGGCGATAGCAGCCGCGCGCGCTGCCGCCCTGGCACACCGTGGCGTGGGCGTAACCGTCGTCGGGGCCGAACGCCTCCATCGTGGCGAGGCACCAGTAGACCTCGGTCGACGACGTGCCGAGCTGCCATTCGGTGTCGTCTTCGACGGCGCCGTACGCCGACTTGCAGCGCAGGTACTTGCACAGGACCGGGAGCTCGACGCGGCGGGCGCCGGTGGGGTTCTCGCTCATGGTTGCCTCCCGTTCGTCGTTGCGAGGGCCGCGAGGATCGTGCGCGCGACCACGGCCTCGAGGATCGCTACCTTGTGGTCGTTGCCGGACAAGGGCGTCGCGCCGGTGACCGCGGCGTGCGCGGCGCGCTCGGCGACCATCACGTCGAGCGGGGCCCCGGTGAGCACGCGTTCGGCCTCGGTCGCCCGGCGGGGCGTGGGCGCGACCGCGCCGAGCACGATCGTCGCCTGCCGGCAGGTCCGGCCGTCGACCGCGAGCGCGACCGCGACATCGACGAGCGGCCAGTCGAACGACTGCTTGGCGACCTGCTTGGTGTACGCGGTGCGGAGGTTGGCCGGCTGGGTCGGGACGGTGACGTGCGTGATGAGCTCGCCGGGCGCGAGGTCGACCTCGCGCGTGACGTCGGCCTCGGGCGCGACGAAGAAGCTCGCGAGCTCGACCTCCCGGGGCCGCTTGCCCGCGATCGCGACGCGCGCGCCGAGCGCGACCAGCGCGGTGACGATCGTCGACGGGTGCGTGGCCGCGCACAGCTGGTTGCCGAAGATCGCGTGCAGCTGGTTGTCGCCGTCGTGCGCGAAGCACGTCGTGCCGCCCTTCTTGCGGCAGGTGAACGCCTCGGAGCGGAAGTACCAGCAGCGCGGGCGCTGCGCGAGGTTGCCGCCGAGCGTGGCCATCGCGCGGAGCTGCGGGGTGGCGGCGTGGCTCGCGGCCTCGCCGATCAGCGGGTGGGAGGTGCGCAGCGCCGGATCGGCGGCGAGCCGGGCGAGCGTGACCGTCGCGCCGAGCTTGGCGCCGGCGCGGTCGACGGTGATCTCGCTGGCCCCTGCGAGCCGGCGCAGGCTGACCAGCCGGCTCGGGGCCTCGAGGCGCTCCTTCAGGCGATCGAGCAGATCGACGCCGCCCGCGAGCGGCATCGCGCCGGCGTGATCGAGCGCGGCGATCGCCTCGGCGACGGTCTCGGGCTGGACCCATTCGAAGTTGTTCATGTGCGGTTGCCCTTTCGCAAGGCGGCGAGCACGGTGCGCGGCGTCATCGGCAGCTCGCGGACGCGCACGCCGGTGGCGTTGTAGACCGCGTTGGCGACGGCCGCGGCGGTGGCGACGTTGGCCGGCTCGCCGATGCCGTGCGCGTCGGTGTTGGTGAGCCCGACGTACTGATCGAGCAGGACGACCTCGATGACCGGCGTGTCCTTGGCGCCGAGCACCTTGTACTGATCGAGGTTGGCGTTGAGCATGCGGCCGGTCGCCGCGTCGAGCCGGCGATCTTCGAACAGCGTCCACGAGATGCCGTGGAGGATGCCGCCGTTGATCTGGCTCTGCACGGCGAGCGGATTGATCAGCCGGCCGCACTCCTGGACGGCGACGACCTTGTGCACGCGGATGACCCCGGTCTGGGTGTCGACCTCGACCTCGGCGAACTGCACGCCGCCGTAGCCGTTCGCGGGCGGCCCCTGCCAGTCGGCCGGGCGGCTCGCGATCGCCGCGATCTCGTCGGTGGCCATCGCGGCGCACGCCTGTTTCCAGGGCAGGCCCTTCGCCGGATCGCCGATCGCCTCGACGCGGCCGGGCACGACGCGGAGCTCGCTCGCGGGCACGCCGAGCTTCTTGCCGACGGCCCCCAGGAGCTTGGTCCGGGCCGCGTGGGCGGCCTGGCGCACCGCGGGCGTGATGCCGACCAGGGTCTTGCTGCCGCCCGACGCCGGGCCGATCGGCCACCGCGTGTCGCCGATCTGGACATCGATCTTCTCGGGGGTGAGGCCGAGATCCTCGGCGAGCACCATCGCGAGCGCGGTGCGCGTGCCGGTGCCGATGTCCATCACCGACGAGCGCAGCTGCACCGAGCCGTCGCGCGCGATGCGGACCTCGCACGCCGAGTCCATGTCGACGATGCGGCGCCACAGCGACGTGCCGACGCCAAGGCCGGTCTTGATGGGCCCTCTGTCCGCGCCGGGCTTCTTGCGCCTCGCCCAGCCGATCTTGTCGGCGCCGATCCGGCGCTCGAGCTTGCGCGCGACGCGATCCGGCTGCGTCGCGGTTCCGCCGGGGGCATCGACGTCGAGCCGGTCGCGCAGATCGAGCGAGTCGACCCCGATGCGCTCGGCGAGCTCGTCGATCAGCTGATCGAGCGCGAACATGCCCTGCGGCATGCCGGGCGCCCGGAACGCGGCCCCCGGGCCGGCGTGCGTGAACACGTCGAACTGGCGGGCGCGGAGCGCGGGCGCCGGGTACAGCCGCGCGGCGGCCCAGCCGACCCCGGCGCCGGTCGCGATCCCGCTCGTGCCGTGGGAGACGAGGTCGATCGCGGCGAGCTGACCGTCGCGCGCGGCGCCGAGCGTGAGCTCCTGCCGCGTGCTCGGCCGGTTGCCGACGCAGGCGTGCTGCTCGCGGCGATCGAGCATCAGGCGCACCGGGGCCTTGGCGCGGCGCGACAGCTCGGCGGCGACCACGCCGAAGTGCCCGGCGCCGAACTTGGCGCCGAACCCGCCGCCCATGAACTCGCACAGGACGTGGACACGGGTCCTGGGCAGGTCGAACACGGTCGCGAGCTCGTCGCGCACGGTCGCGGTGCCCTGCGTCGACATGTAGACGGTGAGCTGGTCCGGCTTCCAGTCGGCGACGATGCCGTGCGGCTCCATCGGCGAGTGGGTCTGCACCTGCGTGTGGAAGGTGCCGGTGATCTTGTGCGCGCTGGCGGCGAGCGCGGCCTCGACGTTGCCCTCGCGCTGCTGGGTCGGTCCGCGCACGTTGCCGTGCTGCTCGAGGCCGCCGGCGGCGCCTCCACCGCCCGCGCTGCCGCCCATGTTGACGGGCCCGGGGTAGACCAGCGGCGCGGTGGGCTGCATCGCGCCCTCGAGCGTGGTCGCCGCCGGCAGCACCTCGTAGTCGACCTCGACGAGCCGCGCGGCCTCCTCGGCGATGTCGGGCGTGGTCGCCGCGATCGCCGCGACGCACTGCCCGGCGTAGCGGATGCGCGGAAACGTCCCGTTCTGCTCGGTCGATGGATCGACGAGCGTCGCGCCCTCCTGCTTCTTGACGACGAACACCGCTTTCACGCCGGCGAGCTTCTCGGCCTTGCGCGTGTCGACGCGCGAAACCACCGCGTGGGCGTGCGGCGAGACGATGCGCCGGGCGTGCAGCATCCCGGGCAGCATGACGTCGGAGGTGTAGCGCGCCCCGCCGGTGACCTTCGCGCGGCCGTCCAGCCGGGAGGTCGGCTTGCCGACGACCGCGAGCCCGCCGTTCATCGGCCACGGCTGGGCCTCGCCGGCCGGTACGGGGCGCGGCTCCGCGGACACCGCCCCGCCCGCGATGCCGACCCACGCGGTGCCGGGCGGCGGGGCGTCGTGGCTGGTCGTGCCGCGGGTCTCGAGCGTCCCGCCCTCGGGCTTCTGCCCCGAGGCGATCGCCACGGCGTTGAACACCTTCGGATACGTCCCGCACCGGCACAGGTTACCGGCCACGGCGCCCTGGACCGCGGCGCGATCGGGCGTGGCGTCGTGTGCGAGCAGCGCGGCGCAGCTCATCACCATGCCGGGCGTGCAGTACCCGCACTGCATCGCGTCCTCGGCGATGAACGCCTGCTGGATCGGGTGCAGCGTGGCTCCCTTGGCGAGGCCCTCGATCGTCGTGACCTTGCGATCGCCGACCTCGATCGCGAGCGTCGTGCACGCGAGCGCGACCTCGCCGTCGAGGTGGACCGTGCACGCGCCGCACGCGCCGCGATCGCAGCCGATCTTGGTGCCGGTGAGCCCGAGCCCCTCGCGGAGCGCGCGGGCCAGCGTCACGCGGGGCTCGACCTTGACGGTGCGCTTGGTCCCGTTGACGTCGAGTACGATCGGCAAGGCGCCGGGGCCGCTGACCCGCGGACCGGAGCCGGTAGCGCGGGCCTTGCTCGACAGCGTGAGGAGGCCGGTCGCTGCAGCACCGCCGGCAGTGCCGCCGAGGAAGGCTCGCCGGCTCAGTCCGGGAGAAATCGGCGCCGGGACGTCGTCATCATCGTCGTGGGCCATCGACCACGAGGTTGCCAGAGAACATCGGCCGCCGCGACAGGCCGCAGCCAGAGTTTGCGGGGCTCACGATCAGAACCTTCGAGGTTCAGCCGGATCGATCCGATGTGTCCGACCTACGGACGATGCCGCTTGCTGAGGCGAAGCCGAACAAAAGGCTGCGGCGCGTGCGGGGTATGGAAGCGAGGAGATAGCGAGGTCGTCATGGACGTCTCCGCGTTAGCGTAGAGTAGTCCCCCGGTGGGCGTGTGTCGGCGGCGTCAAACCTCGTGAGGAGTAGAATATGTGCGGAATCGCTGGCCTAGTGGACTTCGAGCAGGATCTGAGCGCCGCGGGCCCGGTGCTGACCCGGATGGCGGACACGCTGCGCAAGCGGGGCCCCGACGCTGAAGGCTCCTACCTCGCGCCTCACGCCGCGCTCGCGCACCGGCGCCTGATCGTCATCGATCCCGAGACCGGGCAGCAGCCGATGCGCTTCCAGAACACCGTGATCACCTTCAACGGTGAGATCTACAACTACCTCGAGCTACGCAAGGAGCTGCAGGGCAAAGGCCACCAGTTCGTGACACGCTCCGACACCGAGGTCCTGCTGCACGCCTACGACGAGTGGGGCGAGGACTGCGTGATGCACCTCAACGGGATCTTCGCGTTCGCGCTGTGGGATGAAAAGGCGGAGAAGCTCCTGCTCGCCCGCGACCACCTCGGCGTGAAGCCGCTGTACTTCGCGCGGACCGCGACCGGCCTCGTGTTCGGCTCCGAGATCAAGGCGATCCTCGCGCACCCCGCGGTGCGGCCGATCGTCGGCGCCGAGGGGCTGGCCCACCTGTTCGCGGGGTTCTTGAGCGTTCCGGGCTTCACCATCTACCGCGACATCGCCGAGCTGCCGCCGGCCTCGACGCTCACCCTCGATGCGCGGGGCCTGCGTACCCGGAAGTTCTGGGCGCTGCACAGCGCCCCTCACGCCGACTCCCTCGAGGTGACCATCGAGACGATCCGCGCCTTGCTTGCCGATATCGTCAAGCGCCAGCTGATCGCCGACGTGCCGGTCGTGACGATGCTGTCGGGCGGCCTCGATTCGAGCGGCATCACGGCGCTCGCGGCGCGGGAGTTTCGCCAGGCCGGCAGGTCGCTCGCGAGCTTCTCGATCGACTACGAGGATCAGGCGAAGTACTTCACCCCGAACGCGATCTACGTCGCGCACGACACGCCGTGGGCGCTCAAGCTGTCCGCGCACGCACAGACCGAGCAGCACACGGTCGTCGTCGGTCCCGACGAGCTGCTGGAAAATCTCATGGTGTCGACCCTCGCGCACGACGAGCCGGGCATGGGACAGCTGGGGACGTCGCTCTATCTGTTGTTTCGCGAGATGAAGAAGCACGCGACGGTCGCGCTGTCCGGCGAAGCCGCGGACGAGGTGTTCGGGGGGTATCCGTGGTTCTTCAACCCCGAGGCGGTCGGCGCCGAGATGTTCCCGTGGCTGGTGTCATTCCGCGCGGCCGGCTCGGCCCCGAGCTACTTCTCGCCGGAGCTCCTGGCGACGGCGAACCCGCTGAGCTATCTCGATCGGCGCTACCGCGAGTCGGTGGCCCGGGTGCCGCGCCTCGCCGGTGAGGCTCCGGACGACGCCCGCCGGCGCGAGCTCTTCTATCACAACATCGCCCACTTCCTGCCGATGCTGCTCCACCGCAAGGACCGCATGAGCATGGCCTGTGGCTTCGAGGTGCGCGTCCCGTTCTGCGATTACCGGCTCGTCGACTACGTCTGGAATGTGCCGTGGGCCCAGAAGATCACCGGCGACATCGAGAAGGGCGTGCTGCGGCGCGCGCTCGAGAATGTCCTGCCGCACGACGTGCTCTACCGGAAGAAGAGCCCGTACCCGACGGCGGCGCATCCCGCCTATCACGAAGGCATCCGCCGGCGCGCCCTCGACATCTTCAAGGACCCGAACGCGGCCGTACGCCCGTACCTCGATCTCGCGGTGCTGACCAGGCAGGCCGAGGTGCCGGTCTCCCAGGGCGCCATGGTCATGCACACGCCGCTCGAGCAGATCATCCAGATCGAGGGCTGGTTCAAGGCGTACGGGATCGAGGTCGACGTCCGGGGCTGAAACGCTGCGCCCGACGCCGCCCGAGTCCTGTCACGGGCGTACCGCAACAAGCCGCGTGACCTCGGCCGCGATGCCCGCGGCCACGCCGCCTGACGACATACGTCCGCACGCCGCCGGCCTGTCAGACCCCTGGCGTAGGATGTTCGCCGGTGCGTATCCTTGGCCTCGACCCTGGTAGCCGTGTCTGCGGCTACGGTGTGATCGACGAGCGCGGCGGCGAGATGGCGTACGTCGAGTGCGGCCTCTTGACGGCGCCCGTGGATCGCACGATGGAGGAGCGGCTGGGCGAGCTGGCGCGCGGCTTGCGCGAGGTGATCGCGGAGCTTGCGCCGGAGATCGTCGCCGTCGAGGATGTGTTCACCCACCAGAACCCCCGTTCGGCGATCGCGCTGGCCCAGGCGCGCGGGATGGTGCTCGCCGTGGTGGGGCTGTGCGGCCTCGCGGTCGCCTCGTATGCGCCGGCGCTGGTGAAGAAGGCGGTATCGGGGTCGGGGCGGGCCGACAAGAGCCAGATCGCGCGGATGGTGCAGGCGCTGATCGGGCTGCGTAGCCTGCCCCGGGCCGACGCGACCGATGCCCTGGCGGTGGCGATCACGCACGGGCGGCGGCTGCGGCCGATCGCGGCGCGGTTCATGCCGGCGGTGGTGCGGCCATGATCGCGCGGCTCGAGGGTGTGCTGATGCGCGACGGCGAGCATGTGATCGTCGATTGCGGGGGCGTCGGCTACGAGGTCACGTGCTCGGTGTTCACCCTGGCGGCGTTGCCGGCGACCGGCGAGCGGGTCGTGCTGCGGGTGTTCACGCAGGTGCGCGAGACCGAGATCGCGCTGTTCGGCTTCCTCGAGCAGCAGGAGCGCGCGCTGTTCGATCTCCTGATCACGGTGAAGAACGTCGGCCCGAGCACGGCGATCACGATCCTGTCGGGATCGACGCCGCGCGACATCGCGAGCCTGATCGCGCGCGAAGACGTCGCGGGGCTGACCCGGATCAAGGGCATCGGCAAGAAGACGGCCGAGCTCTTGGTCGTCGAGCTGCACGAGAAGTGCGAGGTGATGCTCCTGTCGTGGAGTGCCGAGGGCGGGGTGCGGCCGGTCGCGGTCCCCGCGGGGGCCATGCGCGGCAAGGCCGGATCGCCCCATCGCCACCCCCTGCTCGGAGAGGTGATCGGCGCGCTGGTCGGCATGGGCTGGCGGCCCGCCGAGGCCGAACAGGCCGTCAGCGATCTCCCGGTCGGCGACGATGCGTCGATCGAGACGTTGTTGCGCCAGGCGCTGCGCAGCATGCCCAGGTGACGCAGGCTACCCAGATGACCCGGGGACCGCACCAACCATGACAAGATGACGACCGCCGTGGCCCGCAAGAAACATATCGATGAAGCCGCGACCGGCAAGCTGCCCGAGGCCGCGCGCGAGGTCGCGGTCGCCGAGCGCGCCGGCGAGAAGGCCTGGCAAGCGGCGCTGCGTCCGCGGACGTTCGACGACTACATCGGCCAGCACGAGCTGATCGACAACCTCAAGATCTCGGTGCGCGCCGCCAAGCAGAACGGCTGGACGCTCGATCACTTCCTGTTCGCCGGCCCGCCCGGCCTCGGCAAGACCACGCTGGCCCACGTGATCGCCAACGAGCTCGGCGTCAACCTGCATGTCTCGAGCGGCCCGGCGATCGATCACAAGGGCATGCTCGCGTCGCTCCTGACCTCGCTCGGCGAGGGCGACGCGCTGTTCATCGACGAGATCCACCGTCTCGCGCCGATCGTCGAGGAGAACCTCTATCCGGCGATGGAGGACTTCCGGTTCGATCTGTTCATCGGCGAGGGCCCGCACGCCAAGGCCGTGACGATGCAGCTGCCGCGGTTCACGCTGCTCGGCGCGACCACGCGGATGGGCCTGCTCTCGGCGCCGCTGCTCGACCGGTTCGGGTTTCACTGGCAGCTGCGCTACTACGATCTGCCCGACATGAAGGCGATCGTGAAGCGCTCGGCGCTCCTGATCGGCGTGCGGATCGACGATGACGGCGCGACCGAGATCGCGCGGCGGTCACGCGGCACCCCGCGGATCGCCAATCGCCTGCTGCGCCGGGTGCGCGATTTTGCGACGGTCGAGCGCGACGGCCACATCGACGGCGACATCGCGGCGTCGTCGCTCGATCGGCTCGCGGTCGATCACGCCGGGCTCGACGCGCTCGATCGCGGCTACCTCTCGGTGATCTGCGAGCGGTTCGACGGTGGCCCGGTCGGCATCGAGGCGGTGGCCGCGTCGCTGTCCGAGGAGCGCGGCACGCTCGAGGAGGTCGTCGAGCCGTTCCTCCTGCAGGTCGGCTTCATCGCGCGCACGCCGCGCGGCCGGGTCGCGACGGCGGCGGGCTTCCAGCACATGGGGCTCATCCCGCCGAGCAAGGCGCCCTCGGGCGGCCAGGGCGGCGCCCAAGGCCGGCTGTTCTAGGCGTTTCGGTCGAACGAAGCATGGTAAGAACTTTCATGGGCCTGCCCCGCAGCCACCATCGTTACACGTATGCGGACTACGTCGCGCTGGAGCTCGATTCGAGCACCAAGCACGAGTTCCTCGACGGCGAGATCTACGCGATGGCGGGGGGATCCGAGGACCATTCCGCGCTGGCAGCGGAGGTCCTGCGTGCGCTCGGCAATGCGATCGGAGACCGGCCGTGCCGCGTCCACACGTCGGATCTCAGGATCTACGTCGAGTCCGTCGGGCTCGCGACGTTTCCGGACGGCTCGGTGATCTGTGGGGCCTTGCAACAGCACGGACCGAGCCCCCGGGCGACCGCCCTGAACCCGATGGTGCTCGTCGAGGTGACGAGTGATTCGTCGGAAGGCTACGACACGGGAGATAAGCTCGAATACTACCGCACGATTCCGAGCTTGCGCGACTACATCATCGTCTCCCATCGCGAGCGCCGGATCACGATTCACAGCCGCGGTGAAGGTCCTGCGTGGACGACGCGCGTCGCGATCGCTGGAGGGCGGGTCTCGGTCCAGTCGCTACGCGTCGATCTGGTCGTCGACGAGATCTACCGTGGCAGCGGCGTGCGCTAGCGAGTTCTCAGCGTCACCTGCCCAGCAGGACGGCGAACCTCCCGTTCACCCAATGCCGCGCTGTCTCGGCGGAGGCGCAGGCCAGCACGGCGGTCGTGGCTCGTGGGCTGGCGCACAGGGGAGGTACGGCAAAGCAGGTGCGCGACACGGAAGCACGGTGTGGAAGGTTCGATGGCGTACACATTGCTTCATGGCGGCTTCGTGATCCGATGGCCTGACCCGTGCTAACCCCGAGATCATCGAATGACGCCCGACCCCGCCGCGCCCGCGTTCGCGCAAGCTCCCAAGACAAAACGTGGATCACCGGTCCTCCGCGTGATCATCGCGGTGGCCGCGGTGGCCGCCGTCGTGTGGTACCTGCGCTCGCGGCATCAGGACCATACGGTCTCGATGGGGGCCGGGGATGGCTCCGTGCGGTCCACGAGCGGCGCGGCAGGTAATGGCGCGGAAAGCTCGCGGCAGGGCGGGAGAGGGGGCGGAGGCGGCCGGCGAGGTGGGGGCGAGTCGCCCGAGGGTCGCGTGGTGCCCGTCCAGGTCGCGGCCGTCGAGCGCAAGGATCTGCCGATCTGGCTCGAGGGTCTCGGGACGGTCGCCGCGGTCCAGCAGGTCACGGTTCGGCCGCAGGTGGACGGCCGGATCGACAAGGTGCTGTTCGTCGAAGGCCAGGCCGTCAAGCGCGGCGAAGTCTTGATCCAGATCGATCCGCGGCCGTTCCTGGTAGCGCTGCATCAAGCGCAGGGAGCGCTCGCGCGTGACAAGGCGCAGCTCGAGACCAACCAGTCGAACCTCAAGCGCTACGAGGGCCTGCAGGCGCAGAACCTGGTCGCCGGCCAGCAGGTGGAGGAGATCGCCGGACAGGTCGGCCAGTTCGAGGGCTCGGTCAAGATCGATCAGGCGCAGATCGAAAACGCGCAGCTCCAGCTCGACTACGCCCAGGTCAAGTCGCCGCTCGACGGGATCGCCGGTGTGCGCCAGGTCGATGCCGGCAACATCATCCGCCAGACCGATCCGAACGGCATCGTGGTGATCACGGCGATCGATCCGGCGGCGGTGTTCTTCACGGTGCCCCAGGATCAGCTGTCGGCCGTGGCGCAGGCGCTCGCCCGCGGTGATGCCACGGTCGAGGTCTACAGCCGCGACGGCGCGACCAAGCTCGCGACCGGCAAGCTGGCGGTGCTCGACAACCAGATCAACCAGACGACGGCGACCTTGCGGCTCAAGGCGCTGGTGCCCAACCCGAATCACCTCCTGTGGCCGAACGCCTTCGTCAAGGCGAGGCTGCTGGTCGAGACCCGCAAGGATGCGATCGTCGTCCCCAACGTGGCGATCCAGCGCGGTCCGCAGGGGACCTATGTGTACGCGGTCGGCCAGGACAAGACCGCGCAGATGAAGCCGGTGACGATCGCGCTCACCACCGGGGATGTCGCGGTGATCGAGAAGGGCCTCGAGGGCGGCGAGCAGGTGATCATCGAAGGCCAGAACCAGGTGCGGCCGGGCGGACAGGTCGCACCCACGAGCCCGAACGGCGGCCCGAGCGGTGGGCCGAACGATGGCGCGCCGGGCTCGGGCGCGGGGTCCGGATCGCGCGACCATGGGCGCGGCAAGCGCGGCTCGCCGGGCGGTGAGGCGGGAGCGGGAGGCTCGCCCGATGCGGCGCGGTCATCGCGTGGCTCGGCGGGAGGCCCGGCGGACCCGGTGCCCGCGGCGGACCGCGCGCGGCCGCCGCGCGATCCAGGCGAAGCTCGTCCGAGCGCCGGACAGTCTCCACCACGCGGTCCGGCGACGGGGCCGACCGCGTCGACCCAGGCTCCCGCCGCCCCGTGAGTATCTCCGAGCCGTTCATTCGCCGGCCGGTCGCGACGACGCTGCTCATGTTCGGCCTGCTCCTGGCGGGCCTCACCGGCTACCGCTCGCTGCCGGTCGCCGCGCTGCCGCAGGTCGACTACCCGACGATCGTGGTGGCGACCCAGCTGCCGGGAGCGTCCGCCGACACGATGGCGTCGGCGGTCACCACGCCGCTCGAGCGCCAGTTCGGCCAGGTGCCGTCGCTCGCCCAGATGACGTCGGTGTCGAGCTTCGGGAGCTCGCAGATCACGCTGCAGTTCACGCTCGATCGCGACATCGACGCCGCCCAGCAAGACGTCCAGGCGGCGATCAACGCGGCGTCGAACCTGTTACCTCGGACGCTGCCGGCGCCGCCGACCTACTCGAAGAGTAACCCCGCCGACCAGCCGATCCTCACCCTGTCGGTGGCGTCGGCGACCTTGCCGCTCGCCGAGGTCGATGACTTCGCGGACTCGGTGCTCGCCCAGAAGATCTCGCAGGTGGCCGGCGTGGGGCTGGTCACGATCGGCGGCGGCCAGAAGCCCGCGGTCCGCGTGCAGGTCGATCCGGTCGCGCTCGCCGGCACCGATCTCACGGTCGAGGACGTGCGCCTCGCGATCGCCGCCGCCAACGTCAACCAGCCCAAGGGCAACCTCGACGGAGCCCGCCAGGACTGGGCGATCGCGACCAATGATCAGCTCGCCAACGCGGCGAGCTTCCGCCCGCTGATCATCGCGTACAAGAACGGCGCCCCGGTGCGGCTCTCCGACGTCGCGACGGTGATCGACGGTGTCGAGAACGCGCAGCTCGCCGGCTGGGCGGGCATGGCGTCGCGGCCGGCCGCGGGCGCGCAGGGGGCCACCAGGCCCGCCGAGAGTGCATCGCTCCAGCGCGCGATCATCGTCAACGTCCAGCGCCAGCCCGGCGCCAACATCATCGAGGTCACCGACAACATCAAGAAGCTCTTGCCGCAGCTGCGCGCGTCGATGCCCCAGGCGATCGATGTCGGGGTCCTGGCGGATCGCACCGAGACGGTGCGCGCCTCGGTCGACGACGTGAAGTTCACGCTCCTGCTCACGATCGCGCTGGTGGTCGGGGTGATCTACCTGTTCCTCGGCAGCCTGCGCGCCACGCTGATCCCCGGCATCGCGGTGCCGCTGTCCCTGATCGGGACCTTCGGCGTGATGAAGCTGTGGGGGTTCTCGCTCGACAACCTGTCGCTGATGGCGCTCACGATCTCGACCGGGTTTGTGGTCGACGACGCGATCGTCATGGTCGAGAACGTCTCGCGGTTCATCGAGCACGGCGACCGGCCGTTCGACGCCGCGCTCAAGGGCGCCAAGCAGATCGGCTTCACCATCGTCTCGCTCACGGTCTCGCTGGTCGCCGTGTTGATCCCGCTCCTGTTCATGGGCGGGCTCGTCGGGCGGCTGTTCAACGAGTTCGCGGTCACGCTCGCGATCGCGATCGTGATCTCGGCCGTGCTGTCGCTGACCTTGACCGCGATGATGTGCGCGTGGATCTTGCGGCCGCACGCCGAGCAAAAGCCGGGCCTCGTGGCGCGCGGGTTCGAGCGTGGGTTCGCCGCGGTCGGCCGGTTCTACGATCGCACGCTGCAGGTCGTGCTGCGCCACCAGCGCACCACGCTCCTCATCACGATCGCGACGCTGGCGGTCACCGTGGGGCTCGCGTTCCACGTGCCCAAGGGGTTCTTCCCGGTCGAGGACACCGGCATGATCGTCGGGGTCACCGAGGCGGCCCCGGATGTCTCGTTCAACCTGATGATGGGGCTCCAGGAGCGCGCCGCCCAGGCGGTGCTGACCGATCCCGACGTCGCCACGGTGTCGGCCTTCATCGGTGCCGACGGCACCAACCCGACCCAGAACAGCGGCCGGCTGTCGATCGCGCTGGTGCCGCGCGACGAGCGCGACGCCGACGTCACCGAGATCATCGCCCGCCTCCAGGCCAAGCTGGCCGGCGTGGAGGGCATCACCGTGTACCTCCAGCCGGTCCAGGACCTCACGGTCGACGCGCGGATCGCCCGCACGCAGTACCAGTACACGATCGAGGATCCGGATCCGGCCGAGCTCGCGGGCTTTGCGCCGCACATGCTCGACGCGATGAAGCACCTGCCCGAGCTGCGCGACGTCGCGTCGGATCAGCAGACCGCCGGGCTCGAGCTCCACCTCGCGGTCGATCGCGACAGCGCGTCGCGGCTCGGGATCACCGCGCAGGCGCTCGACGATACGCTGTACGACGCGTTCGGCCAGCGCATCGTGTCGACCACGTTCACCCAGCTGAACCAGTACCGGATCATCCTCGAGCTCCGGCCCGAGGATCGCGAGAACGCCGGGTCGCTCGATCGGATCTACGTCCGGTCGGGGGCCGGCGCCGCGATCCCGCTGTCGACGTTTGCCAAGCTCGAGACCCGGAGCACCGCGCTCGCGATCGACCACGAGGGCCAGTTCCCGTCGGTGACGCTGTCGTTCAACACCGCGCCGGGCGTCTCGCTCGGTGAGGCGATCGGCGCGATCGACGGCGCCTCCGCCCGGCTCGATCGTCCGCCGGCGATGCGCTCGGAGTTCCAGGGCGCGGCGGCGGTGTTCCGCGAGTCGCTGGCGTCCGAACCGTTCCTGATCCTCGCCGCGCTCATCACGGTGTACATCGTGCTCGGCGTCCTCTACGAGAGCTACATCCACCCGATCACGATCCTGTCGACCCTGCCGTCGGCGGGCGTCGGCGCGATCCTCGCGCTCGAGCTGACCGGCAAGCCGTTCGACGTGATCTCGCTGATCGGCATCGTGCTCCTGATCGGCATCGTCAAGAAGAACGCGATCATGATGATCGACTTCGCGCTCGAGGCCGAGCGCGAGCAAGGCATGACGCCGGAGCAGTCGATCTACCAGGCCTGCCTGCTCCGGTTCCGCCCGATCATGATGACGACCATGGCCGCGCTGCTCGGCGGGCTACCGCTCGCGCTCGGCTCGGGTACCGGCGCCGAGCTGCGCCGTCCGCTCGGCATCACGATCGTCGGTGGGCTCCTGGTCTCGCAGGTGCTCACGCTCTACACGACGCCGGTGATCTACCTGTTCATGGAACGCTTCGCACGCAAGCTTGGCCGCAAGCCCGCGGTCGCGGCGCCCGCGGTCGGGGAGCCGGCGCCATGAGCTCGTCGGATCCCACCGCCGGGGCCGGCAAGCCGTATCGCGAGCCCGGTCGGGCCGGGGAGCCGGCGCCGCCCGACGAGACGCGCGCGTTCAACCTGTCGCGGCCGTTCATTCGCCGGCCCAAGGCGACCTGGCTCCTGGCGGCGGCGCTCCTGCTCGCGGGGGCCGCGGCGTTCACCCAGCTCCCGGTGTCGCCGCTGCCCAGGGTCGACTTCCCGACGATCAACGTCAGCGCCAACCTGCCGGGCGCGAGCCCCACGACGATGGCCACCGCGGTGGCGATGCCGCTCGAACGCCGGTTCGGTCGGATCGCCGGGGTCAGCGAGATCACCTCGCAGAGCGCGCTCGGCACGACGAGCGTGACCGTCCAGTTCGACATGGATCGCGACGTCGAGGGCGCGGCGCGGGACATCCAGGCCGCGATCAACGCGGCGGGCGGCGATCTGCCGGCCAACCTGCCGAACCGCCCCAATTATCGCAAGGTCAACCCGGCCGACTCGCCGATCCTCATCATCTCGCTGCGCTCGAAGTCGCTGCCGCTGCAGAGCGTGTTCGAAGCCGCCAACACCGTGCTGGCGCAAAAGCTGGCCCAGGTCCCCGGCGTCGGTCAGGTCGGGGTCGGCGGCGGCGTTCAGCCTGCGGTCCGCGTCCAGGTCGATCCGGCGGTGCTCGCCGGGCTCGGGCTCGGGCTCGAGGACGTGCGCAACGCGCTGGCCAGCGCGACCTCGAACCAACCCAAGGGCGGGGTCGGCGCCACGCAGTGGCAGACCATCGGCGTCGACGATCAGCTCCTCGACGCCCAGGCGTGGAAGAACGTGATCGTGCACTGGACCGAGCCGGGCGGCGCGCCGGCGATCAATTCGGCGGCGGCCGCGGCGGGGGCGACCGGTGCGCCGGCGATCGCGGCCACGAACAGCACCTTCGCCGGGAACGCGACCACGACCGGAGCCGGCGGCGATGCCGGCGTGGCCGCGACCACCGCGGTCCGGCGCGGCGACGTCGGCGCGGGCATCCGGCTCGGCGACATCGCGACGGTCACCGACGACGTCGAGAACCAGCGGGTCGCCGGCTGGTACGACGGCGAGCGCACCGTGATGGCCTACATCAAGCGCCAGCCCGGCGCGAACATCCTCGAGGTGATCGCTCGGATCAAGCAGCTCCTGCCCGAGCTGACCCGGTCGATCTCGCCGGCGATCGACGTCTCGATCGCGATCGATCGATCGCAATCGATCCACGCGTCGGTCCACGACGTCGAGCGCTCGTTGATGATCAGCATCCTCCTGGTCGTGGTGGTCGTGTTCCTGTTCCTGCGCAGCGGTCGCGCGACCTCGATCCCCAGCGTCGCGGTGCCGCTGTCGCTGATCGCGACGTTCGGGGTGATGTACCTGTGCGGGTTCAGCATCGACAACCTGTCGCTGATGGCGCTGACCATCGCGACCGGGTTTGTCGTCGACGACGCGATCGTCGTGACCGAGAACGTGACCCGCCACCTCGAGAGCGGCAAGTCGCCGCGCATGGCCGCGCTCGAGGGCGCCCGGCAGGTCGGGTTCACGATCGTCAGCATCACGGCGTCGTTGCTCGCGGTGTTCATCCCGCTCTTGTTCATGGGCGGGATCGTCGGCCGGCTGTTCCGCGAGTTCGCGGTCACCCTCGCGATCGCGATCACCTTGTCCGCGCTGCTCTCGCTGACGCTGACGCCGATGATGTGCAGCGAGCTTCTGCGGCCGCACGGCGAGCCGGGGTGGTTCGGGCGCGGGCTGGATCGCGTCCTCCAGAGCTTGATCGGCGGCTACGGCCGTGCGCTCCGCTTCGTGCTGCGCCATCAGCTCCTGATCGGCCTGGTGACGATCGCGACGATCGCGACCACGGTCCGGCTGTTCCTCCTGGTCCCGCCGGGCCTGTTCCCGCAGCAGGACACCGGGCAGCTGGTGGGCTCGTCGCTCGGCCCGCAGGACATCTCCTATCCGGCGATGAAGGCTCGCCAGGAGCAGCTCAACGCGATCGTGATGCAGGATCCCGACGTCGCCCACGTGGTGTCGAACATCGGTGGGTGGGGAGCGAGCACCGGCAACCAGGGCAACATGTTCATCCAGCTCCGGCCCCTGCCGGAGCGCAAGTCGACGGCCGACGAGGTGATCGCGCGCCTCAGGCCCAAGCTCGCGCGGGTCCAGGGCATCAACCTGTTCCTGCAGTCGGTCCAGGACGTCCGGGTCGGCGGGCGCGGCTCGCGCACGCAGTACCAGTACACGCTGCAGTGCGCCGACCTCGTCGAGCTCGACACCTGGATCCCCAAGCTCTCCGCGGCGCTGCACAAGCTGCCCGAGCTCAAGGACGTCAACAGCGATCAGCAGAACGCCGGGCTCCAGCTCACGGTCGACATCGATCGCGACACCGCGGCGCGGTTCGGGATCACGGCGTCGACCATCGACAACACGCTGTACGACGCGTTCGGCCAGCGCCAGGTCGCGGTGTTCTACACCCAGGTCAACCAGTACCGCGTGGTCTTCGAGGTCGTGCCGTCGGCCGCGACCGATCCGTCGGCGATCGATCGGATCTACGTGCCGGCGGCGGGCGGCCAGCAAGTGCCGCTGTCGACCCTGGTCAAGACCTCGGAGACCACGGTGCCGCTGTCGGTCAGCCACCAGGGCCAGTTCCCCGCCACGACGATCTCGTTCAACCTCGCGCCCGGCATCGCGCTCGGCCAGGCCACGGTCGCGATCGAGCGCGCCGCAGCGCAGATCGGCATGCCGGCGAGCATCCACGGCCAGTTCGCCGGCACGGCGCAGGCGTTCAAGGACTCGCTGGCGACCCAGAAGTTCCTGGTCATCATCGCGCTGCTCGCGGTCTACATCGTGCTCGGCGTGCTCTACGAGAGCTACGCGCACCCGATCACGATCATGTCGACGATCCCGTCGGCGGGCCTGGGCGCGCTGCTCGCGCTGCTCCTGTTCGGCTCCGACCTCAACTTGATCGCGATGGTCGGCATCATCCTCTTGATCGGCATCGTCAAGAAGAACGCGATCCTGATGGTCGACTTCGCGCTCGAGCTCGAGCGGGAGGGCAAGCCGCCGATCGAGGCGATCTACCAGGCCTGCTTGCTCCGGTTCCGGCCGATCCTCATGACCACGCTGGCCGCGCTGTTCGGCGCGCTGCCGCTCGCGCTCGGCCATGGCACCGGCAGCGAGCTGCGCCGGCCGCTCGGCATCGCGATCGTCGGCGGGCTCATGGTCTCGCAGGTCCTGACCTTGTTCACCACGCCGGTGACCTACCTCTGGATGAGCCGGCTCGCCGCCTGGCTGCGCCGGTTGTCCCGGCGGCCGTCACGCGACGTCGGCTCGGCGATCCTGCCGCGGTAACCCCCGGCCGCCCCGCGGCTGGGGCTCGCATCGCGGCGCAGAATCTACTAGCGTGAGCGCCATGAGCGAGCCCGGTGAGTCGACGATCTTGCATGGCGATGGTCGCGTCGAGCTGCGTGCACCGGACGAGCTCCAAGGATCGCCGCTGTTCAACCGAGACCTCGCGCCGGTGCCGGTGGCGCGCCGAACCTGGACGACCTGGGACTACGCCGCGCTGTGGATCTCGATGGCGCACTGCATCCCGACCTACACGCTGGCGTCGAGCATGATCAGCCAGGGCATGAGCTGGTGGCAGGCGCTCGGCACGATCTTGCTCGGCAACCTCATCGTGCTGGTGCCGATCCTGCTCAACTCGCACCCCGGCACGAAGTACGGGATTCCGTTCCCGGTGTTTGCGCGAGCCGCCTACGGCACCCGTGGATCGAACATCCCGGCCCTGATGCGCGCCCTGATCGCCTGCGGGTGGTTCGGGATCAACGCCTGGATCGGCGGCGCCGCGCTGCAGGCATTCTTCGCGGCGGTGTTCCCCGGCTGGCGCACGCTGCTCGGCGAGTTGCACGGGGCGCCAGGCACGCAGTGGCTGTCGTTCCTCCTGTTCTGGGCGCTCAACATCTTCATCCTGTACCGCGGCATGGAGCTGGTGCGCCGGGTCGAGCGCTGGGCGGCGCCGTTCGTGCTCGTGATGACCGCGATCCTGCTCGTCTGGGCGGTCCGTCGCGCCGACGGGCTCGGGCCGATCATGGCGAGCGGCGGCAAGCTGACCGACACGGGCGCGTTCCTCGCGGTGTTCGTGCCATCGCTGACCGGGGCGATCGGGTTCTGGTCGACGCTGTCGCTCAACATGCCCGACTTCACGCGGTTCGGCAGGTCGCAGCGCGAGCAGGCGATCGGCCAGACCATCGCGCTGCCCTCGACGATGACGGTGTTCGCCGGGATGGGCATCATGATCACGTCGGCGACGGTGATCATCTACGGCCATGCGATCGCCGATCCGATCGAGCTCGGGGGCATGTTCGATAACCGCCTGATCGTCGGCATCATCATGTTCACCGTCGTGGTCGCGACGCTCGCGGTCAACATCGCGGCCAACGTGGTGTCGCCGGCCAACGACTTCGCGAACGCGTTCCCGACCAAGATCGACTTTCCGCGGGGCGGCCTCATCACCGGCCTCATCGGCATCGCGATGATGCCGTGGGAGCTGCTCAAGGATCCCGGGCGCTACATCGGCGTCTGGCTGGTCGGCTACTCGGGCTCGCTCGGCGCCGTGGCCGGCGTGCTGATCGTCGACTACTGGATCCTCCGCAAGCGCACGCTCGATCTCGTCTCGCTCTATGTCGCGGACGGCGCCTATCGCTATAGCCAGGGGTACAACGTCAAGGCGATCGTGGCGACGCTCGCGGGGGCGCTGGTCGCGTTCGCCGGCATGTTCTGGGAGCCCATGCGGCCGATCTACAACTGGTCGTGGTTCGTGGGCTTCGGCCTGGCCGGTGGACTGTACTGGTTCATGATGCTCGGCACCGTGGTGACGGGCCCTCATGTAGGTGTAAAGCATGGTAATATCGCACCTAACCTCTGAGGCCAGCACACCTCCCAGGTGAGGCCAGTTGTCCAGAGCGGGGTAGCTACCCCCCTATCGCATTGCTGTCACACTGTAAAAATAAGAGAGAAACTGTAAATAAAGGTAATCATCTACGAGGCATACTGCGTGCACGCTGACAGGTATGGCACGGGCAGTACCCTCCGATCGGTTTGCCGCGGGGGCGCGAATTGGCGATTACCGGGTCGACCACGAGGTCGCGATTGAAGCGAATTCAGTGGTTTATCTCGCCACGCACGTGGTCTTACCCCGGAAGTCTCACATCAAGGTTGCCCATCCAGGGTCTCGTACCTCGGCGGTCCAGCTGCTGCGCGAGGCATGCATCCTCGAGGTGCTCTCTCACGCCGGTATCCCGCGTGTGCATGAGTGCGGTGTGCTTCCGGATCGCCGGCCCTGGTGCGCGATCGAGATCATGGCCGGTGCGACGTTCAAGCAACTCACCGGTGATGGGCCGGTTGCGCTATCCGATCTCGTGGCCGCGCTGCGCGATCTCGCCGACATTCTTCAGCACGCGCACGAGCGCGGCATCGTGCACCGCCGGCTGATCACGAGCTCGATCGTCCAGACGCAACGCCGGCGCCATGGCTACGCCATCTCCGACTGGAGCGATGCGCGCACGCTCGACGCGGCGGTCGACACCGTCGTCGATCCCAGGAGCGATGTCCACGCGCTCGGCGTGATCGCGTTCCGGGCCCTGACCGGCAAGCTGGCAGAACCCTTGGTATCGGCGGCCACCTACTGCCCGGCGGCACCCGGCGAGCTGATCTCGCTGATCGATAAGATGCTGGACGAGCCGGGAGTGCGGCCGACGGCGAACGACGTGTTCGAGCGTGCCCTCTGGTTGTGCGGCACGCTCGAGGTCGCGCCAAGACCCGAGCGGTCGCGCTGGACCCCACCACAGGGCTATGCGCCCGATGGAGTTTCGGCCGGGAGCCTCGATGAGAGCCGCAGCGGGTTCCCCATCCGGATCAGCCGGGTACGCACAAGCTGATCTCCTGGAGGCGCTGGAGCAACGATCTTTCCCATCCGCCGCCCCAATAGCCATCAAGATTTCTGTAATGCAGTGAACAGGTCGTGATAAAGGTGTTGAGAGTGGGGTTCAGTTTGGACCAGCGGATCGGGAGTTATCGGGTCGAGGCCGAGTTGGGTCCGACTAGCTGGGGAACCTTGCTTCAGGCGAGGCACGCCGTGCTGCCGCGGCGGGCGATCATCAAGGTCGTCCAGAGCGAGTTCGCCGCGATGCAACCGTACATGGTCCAGACGCTGCGCGAGGCTTGCCTCATCGAGGCGATCGCCCATCCCGGCGTACCGATTGTCTACGAGTCGGGCGTCCTTCTGGACCACCGGCCATGGTTCGCCTTCGAGTGGATCGCCGGCTCCACGCTCGAGGAGTTGCTGGCACGCGGGGCGATGCCGGCGCTCGAGGTCGCGGGTCTCCTGCGCGATCTGCTCGACATCCTCGAGCATGCGCATCGCCGGGGCGTGATCCATTGCGGGCTGGAGCCCGACCGGGTCGTCATCACGACCGAGCGGCGCTATCCGCTCTGCATCCCCGACTGGAGCCAGGCGATCGCGCACGACGCCACCGCCCACCTGCCGTGGCCGATCTCCGAAAGATCGCGCCGGTACCGCGCTCCGGAGTTCACGCAGCACGCGGGCGGCAACTGCGAGTACATCGACGACCGGGCCGACATGTTCGCGCTCGGCGTGATCGCCTATCGCGCGCTGACCGGCGGCTTGCCGTTTGCACCCGACCACGGGGCCGTGGCTTTCGTGCCGGCGCAAGAACGTTGCCCGGGGTTGCCCCCGGCGCTGGCGGCGCTCATCGATGCGATGCTGGCGTTCGATCGGTTCGATCGTCCGAGCGCTGCCGAGGCGCGCGACGACCTCGACGCGTTGCTCGAGATGATTCCGGAGTTGCCCCCGGCGGTGGCACGCCGCCGTGCGCCGCGGCTGGCGATCGTCCGAGATCCGCAGGAGGTCGTGCTCCTGGACCAGCCGCGGTCGCGCCGGCCGCGCTGGACTCCCGACGTTCACTACGTCGAGACACCCCAAGTCGAGATCAAGATCGTCGAGGACGATCGTGCGGAGTAGTAGGACAACCAGGTAGGGTCCAAAAACCTGAGGTCCCAGGACCTCTGGTTGCGCCTAACTTTTTGGATCATGTAGTTGGAAGAGGCCCGTTCACCGTAACGTAGGATGTGATGAATGAGGAACGCGTCGGGAGCGCGAATCGCGGATTATTTGATCGACGGCGAGGTGGCGTCCCGCAGTACGGAGGTCGCCTATCGCACGACGCATCGCGTGTTGCCGCGTTGTGCGCGGGTGGCGATCTTGAACCCCGCGTTCGTCGGGGTCCGGCTGGCAGAGGTCCAGCTGATGCGCGAGGCCTGCATCCTCGAGGTGCTGCATCACACCGGGGTGCCGCGCACGTTCGAGTGCGGGGTGTTCGAGCGTCGCCCGTGGATCGCGACGGAGTACATCGAAGGCAGCTCGATCGAGCAAGCCGCCGCCGAGCGTCCCCTCACCATCAGCGAGGCGCTCACCGTGATTCGCGAAGCGGCGGCGATCCTGGCGCACGCGCATCAGCGCGGGGTCGTTCACCGCAACATCACGCCCAAGGCGATCATTCGCACGCCGGCGCGTGGGTTTCCGCTGTGCATCACCGACTGGGGGGATGCCTCGATCCACGACAACGTCATCCCGCACGTCGTCGATCCCGACGCTCGGTTCTACCGCGCGCCCGAGCTCGTCGCGGACGGTCGCGCCGATGGCCGCGCCGATGTCTTTGCGCTCGGCGCCGTCGTGTTCGAAGCCGCCACGCTGGCCTTGCCGGAGCCGCTCCACAAGTTCCCGGGCATGCCGGGGCCGTTCCATGGGCTCCTCGATAGCATGCTCGCGCGGTTTCCGGCCGAGCGCCCCACCGCCGCCACCGTCCATGCCGAGGCGAGCCGGCTCGCCGAGGTGTTCAGCGACGGCGATGGCGCCATCGAAGAGGTCGAGGTCGAGCTCGTCGATATCTCGCGCGGCGCGCCGCCGATGCCGAGCCTGGGCTGGATGCCGCCGCCCGGCATCGCGAGCCCCCAGGCCAGGGCGCTTGGAACGCTGCGCCGCCGCTAGGGTTTGCGAACAACGGTCTTGAACCCGCGCTGAACGTGCGCGGCGGTGCCGTTGAGGCTATCCGTGGTGGGGTAGTGCAAAATCGCGCAATCACCCGGCCGCCGTGTTAGTTCCGGGCCCCAACGGAGAAACACCATGAGCGAGGTCCTTCAGGTCACCGGAACACGTAGACTGCGCCGGCGAACGAAGCGGAGTTGTTGGCCTGGTCGCCGCCGACGCCCGTCGCCGCGCTGGCCTCGCGATAGGCGCCTACCGCGAGGACCCCGCTGGCCGACAGCGCCACGCTGGAGCCGAAGAAGTCTGCCGCGTTGGTATTGGAGGCCTTGAGGTATGCCTGCTGGTTCCAGGCCGTGTCAGTTCGCGTGAATGTATAGATCGCGCCGGCGAACGGGGTGGAGTGGTCGGCCTGGTTGCCGTCGATGCCGATCGCCGCGCTGGCCTCGCCATTGGCACCCACCGCCAGGGTCGATCCATCGGCCGACAGCGCCACGCTGAAGCCGAACTGGTCATTCGCGCCGGTATTGGACGCCTTGAGATACGCTTCCTGATGCCACGTGGCATTGCGGCTGAACAGGTAGACCGCGCCCGCGCCTGGCATGGAGTGGTCGGCCTGGTTGCCGTCGATGCCGGTCGCCGCGCTGGCCTCGACAGGAGCCCCCACCGCCAGGGTCGCCGCGTCGGCGGACAGCGCCACACGATACCCGAACTGGGCGTTGTTGCTGGTCTGGGCGGCCTTGACATAGGCCTCCTGGCGCCAGGTGGTATCGCTGCGGCTGAAGACATATACCGCGCCGGCGTTCAACGCCGAGTCGTCGGCCTGGTTGCCGTCGATGCCGGTCGCCGCGCTGGCCTCGAGGGGAGCGCCGACTGCCAGGCTCGAGCCATCGCCCGACAGCGCCACGCTGGCACCGAACTCGTCGCCCGCGCCCGTATTGGAGGCCTTGATATAGGCCTCCTGGCGCCAGGTTGTACCGCCGCGGGTGAACACATAGGCCGCGCCGGCGAACGCCGCCGCGTTGTCGGCCTGGTCGCCGCCGATGCCGGTCGCCGCGCTGGCCTCGAAGAAGGCCCCCACCGCCAGGGTCGAGCCGTTGGCCGACAGCGCGACGCTGATGCCGAACAGGTCCTCCGTGTCGGGATTGGACGCCTTGATATAGGCCTCCTGGGCCCACGTCGTGCCGCGGCGCGTGAACAGATAGACGGCGCCTGCGCTGGGCGCGGAGCTGTCGGCCTGGTTGCCGCCGATGCCGGCGGCGCCGCTGGCTTCGAACGGCGCGCCCACCGCCAGGGTCGAGCCGTCGGTGGACAGCGCGACGCTCATGCCGAACTCATCGCCCGCGCGGGTATTGGACGCCTTGATGTACACGGGCGGTCCCCACGACGTCCCGCTGCGCGTGTACACGTACACTGCGCCGGCGAACGGAGCCGCGTTATCGTCCTGGTCTCCACCGATGCCGGTCGCCGTGCTGGCTTCTCCGGTGGCGCCCACGACCAGGGTCGAGCCATCGTCCGACAGGGCGCTGCTGAAGCCGAACTGGTCGCCGGCGCCGGTGTTGGACGCCTTGATGTACGCGCGCATCCTCAGGTCACAGGGGTCATCGCAACCGCTGGGTGGAGGGTTGTCGGCGACCGCCGCCCCGCGTTCGAAGCCACACCCGATCATGGCAATGGTGCCCATGAGTCCGAGCGGCGCTCCGCTCCAGCGTGGTATCGATGCAACCATTGGATACTCCTTGGATCCAGGTTGAACGTGCGATCGACGTCCAACAATGTGCGGATCTGACATCCAGCGCGAGATATCCCTCATCGTGCGGGGTTCGCTCGGCAGGCAGGCTACCGGCAGGGCGTTGGGCGCTCACCCTGCGGCGCGCCCGGAAGGCGCACAGCTTGCTTCCCTGTCATGCCGAGGCGGCCGGGCGCTCGGTGAGCAGTGGAAAGACCACCGTGGCGACCGTGCCGCCATGCTCGAGGACGGTGAGCGTGAACGTGGCGCGATGCAGGTGCGCCACCTCGCGGACGACCCCGAGCCCGAGGCCACGGCCGGTCGTGCGGCCGCGCTTGGTGGAAGGCGTCCACACCGATTCCAGCTGCGCCGCGCCATCGATGGCGATGCCACCGCCCGTGTCGGAGACGTCGAGCCGGACGGCGCCATCGGGCGTGGTCCACACGATGACGGTGAGGATTCCACCGTCGGACATCGCGTCGGCGGCGTTGAGCACGAGGTTCAGGGCGAGCTGCCCGAGCTGCGGCGCCGCACCGCGCACCAGCGCGATGTTGCTCATGCCCACGACCATGAGGACGATCTCCGGCGAGATCGCGTGCGTGACGATCCGCATCACGTCGCGGACGATCGTCGCGAGGTCCACGGGCCCGAGCTCCAGCGCCGTGCCGCGTGCGTAGTCGAGCACGCTGCGGGTCAGCGCCGTGGCGTGCCCCAGCGCGCGCTGCACCTCCTGCCAGTGCGAGGCAGTCGGCGCGCGTTCGAGGAGGTCGATGATCACGCCGATGACGCAGAGATAATTGTTGAGATCGTGCAGGACGCCGGCCGACATCCGGCCGAGCAGCCGGATCGGGTCTTCGAGATCGGCGCCGGTCGCGTGGCTCGCCAGGTCGGCCACCACCGCGCGCAGCTTGTGGAGCTGCGGATCGCGCGCGACGAACCGATCGGTGCCGGCGTCGAGGTGGCGCTGCCACTCCGCACGCGACGAGTCCTGCCCGATCACGACGATCGAGGGCGCGGGCTCGCACCGCCGCGTCGCTTCGATCAGCTCGAGGCTGTCGCCGCCATCGAGCGGGGCGCCCGTGACCACGGCATCGATGTCCGGTCGGCCGGCGACGAGCGCGCGCATCGCACTCGAGACATCGGCGACCGCACCGTGAACCGCGACGTTGTCGAGGTCGTTCAACGCATCCACGATCGCCTGGCGATCGCATGGAGAGCCATCCACCACTAAAACCTTCATCATGTGCAGTGGACGTGATCGGCCGCGAATCGACCGTAAGTCGACTCGTGATTCTCATGTCGGCGGGGATTGGATCGTTGTGTCGGTGTTTGTCCTACACGAGCCCGTTCTGGATCGCGTAGCGGACCAGCTCGGCGTTGGTCGCCATTCCCATCTTCTCGAGCAAGCGCGCGCGATACGTACTGATCGTCTTGACGCTGAGGTTCATCCGCGAAGCGATCTCGCCGACCGCCTCCCCCGAGGCGATTCCGCGCATGACCTCGAACTCACGATCGGACAGCCGCTCGTGGGGAGCGGCCCCGCCGCAGCCGCCGGCCTGAACCGCGAGTCGCTCGGCCAGCGCCTCGCTCACGTAGCGACCGCCCCGGACGACCCGCTCGAACGCCGCGACGAGGTGCTCCGAGGCGCTCGACTTCATCACGTAGCCGGCGGCCCCGGCACGCAGCGCCCGGACGGCGAACTGTTCCTCGGCGTGGAGGCTGACGATCAGCACCGGCAGCTCGGGGTGGCGGTGCTTGATCTCCGCGAGCAGATCGATGCCGCTCCGCCCCGGCATCGACAGATCGAGGATGACGACGTCGAACGGCGCCGCGAGGGCCGACAGCGCGCCGTCGCCACTGCCGGTCTCGGTCACGGCGAGCGTGCCGAAGCGGTCTTCCAGGATGGCACGCACCCCCGCTCGAACCACGGCGTGGTCGTCCACCAGCAACACCCTGTACATCACCGGAATCGTAGCTGAATCTCCCGAACGATGGAACGTGACCCATGGTAGTTTCGGTGCCGTGGGCGACACCGACAGCGACCTGCGTGCCCAGCTCGAGGCGGCGCAGGCCATCACGCATATCGGGAGCTGGCGGTGGGACCTGCCGAGCGGCATCGTGACGTGGTCCGACGAGATGTACCGGATCTACGGCTTCGAGCCGCGGTCACGGCCGATCACGCTGGAGTTCTTTCTCAGCCGCGTCCACCCGGAAGAGCGCAGCCGCATCCGGCGCGAGGTCGACAGCGCGCTCGCTCGTCGAGGTCGGTTCGCCTACCGCGAGCTGATCGTCCGCCCGGATGGCTCGATCCGGACGCTCGATACCGTCGGCGAGGTCCACGTCGATGCCCACGGCAGCCCGACCGCCTTGCTCGGGACCTGCCGCGACATCACCGAATCCAGGCGCGCGCAGGTGGTCGCCGAGGGCGAGCAGCGCGCCCTCGAGATGCTCGCGTCGGGCGCTTCGATCGCCGACATCCTCGAGGTGATCGTCCGCGCGATCGAGGCGGCGTCCGACGGCGTCATCGCGTCCGTCCTCCTGGTCGACGCCTCAGGGGTGTCCGCTCGGTCGAGCGCAGGTCGACTATATCACGTCTTCCACCAACCGAGTCGATCAACCAACGTAGGTTGCTTGGCACGGAGGTCAGCAGACCATGCAGAGCGATATCGATACAGAGATCCTCGAGACCATATTCAGATACTCCACCACAGCAGAACAGCTCACCGAATACATCCACAGTACCATCGTCGTCGACGCACTTGCCAAGTCGGTTCGCCGGATCAGCCGCATCGTCGGGCGGCTACTGGGCAAGCCGTACGATCCAAAGGCGGCGGGGGAATCAACACTGGACGACAAGGTCGAGGCCGTGTTCAACCTCGCACCCGCGATTGAGGTACTACGCCAACGGGTGGCAAAGGCCGACGCGCTGGCCAAGGCAACAGAGAGCCTCTTCGAGAGGGTAGTCTGGGTTGAGATCGACGGCGATAGCCGCCGGTTCGAGCATCTCGCGCACCTGATCGGCGCAACCTCCAACGCGGTGAGGGAAGCGATGGAGGTCGGCGACACGATCGCGGTCCAGATCTCCACGCATCGGCCTGGGGGAGCGTACGGCCCATCCTAGCCGCGTTAAGGCGCGTGCCGGTTCACCCTGAGATGCTTTCCGCTCGAGCATGTCCGGTCGCTGCAAGCGTGAGCAGTGGATGAGCCGGGTAGGGATCGTGGCAAGCGCGCCGATCACTGCGCAGAGGCAACCGCCACGCGCCGCGCCTTCCAGTGAGCGGGTAGAAGGTTCGGCAAATCGATCAATCGGATGCGGCCTGTGAGTCGCGGCAGGACATCGGTGAGGTACTCGGTGGGGTTGAGACCGACGATCCGGCAGCATCCGAGGATCGTGTAGGCGATGGCTGCGCGCTCACCACCCGCATCGGACCCGGCGAACAGGAAGTTCTTCCGAGTGAGAGCAGCCCGGACGTGGAGACGCTCGACGGCTCCATTGTCGATCGGTACGAGACCGGACTCGAGGAAGCGCCCAAGCGCGACACGGTGGTTGAGCAAGTAGCGGATGGCCTCGCCGAGCTTGCTGGTCGGCGCCTCGTAGCGTTGGTGTGCCTCTGCCCATGCGACGAGTTCGTCAAACACCGGCTTGCTCTTGCCCTGACGCACCGACTGCTTCGTGCCCACGTCGCATTCGCGAATCTCGCTTTCGATCTCGTAAAGCTTCTTGTATGCGGCAAGTGGTATTGCGGCGCGCGTGTCATTCGCTTCGAGCGCCTTTACGAAATAGCGCCTTGCGTGCATGTTACAACCGCACTCGATCAGCGCTAGATTGCGCGCGAAGCTCGCGTCAAACGAATTCGACGCATCGGCGACCGTATAGCCCGTGCGCAAGCTGAGGACATCTTCGGGGCCTAACTCGCCCGGTTTCTGGCCTACTTTCTTGCCCGTCGAGGCATAGAGATATGCAGCGACATCATCGCCGACGTAGCCCCACAGCGTACCGAGTCGCTTGCCCTTGGGCGCCTCGCGATCGAGGACAGGCAAGCCGGTCGCATCGAGATGCATCACCTTCGAACCGATGCATTCGGCGATGGCCGCACGCCACAGCGGGCGCAGCAGATCAGTCACCCACGTGACTTGATCAACCAGCGTTGATATCGCGAGCTCGAGACCGAGACGTGCATAGCGCTCCTTCTGGCGATGCAGTGGCAAGCCATCGCTGTACTTGCCGACAAGCATGTCGATCACAAGCGCGTTGCCGAGCTTGCCGCCGGGGAGCAATTTGTCGCCGACCGGAGCGCGCACCAACTCGCCCTCGCAGCTCAAACACGCGAGCTTCTCGCGTTTGTCTTGCCGCACGATCACCTTGGCCGGGACGAGCTCGATCACCTCGGTCACATCGTGGCCGATGCACGTACGCTCTTGGCCGCAGACCGGGCACGCTCGCTCGGGAGCTGGGACCATCAATGCGTTGGTTACGCGCGGCAGGTGTGCGGGCGCCGGCTGTCGAGTCGGCGGTCGCTCGCGAGGTGGCTTCGTCTTCGGCCCGTCGTCTTGCTGCTCGGCGATGCCTGATACGTCACGTAGCCGATCGTTGGCGTCGGGCCGCGGATCGTCAGCGTCGGTGAGAACGTCGCCGGCCTCGCCGCGCGCGATCGCGTCGATGAACAGCACGAGTTGCGCTTTCGAGACTGCCTCGCTCTTTTTGTAACGAGCCTCCAATCTGTCGAGCTGCTTCTGGAGCTCAGCCGCCCGCGCCGCCGCGGCATCGGCGCGCGTCGTGACCAACGCCACCTGCGTCGTCAGCTCGTGGTTCTGCTCGACGAGTTGCGTAACCAGCGAGAGCAGCTCATCGTTGCGGCCGTCGGCGACGAGCGTGCGCGCAACCTCGAGCACGTCGCCGCCGTCCTCGCGTGCAGTCTTGGTGGTCGGCCTCCGCTTCACTCCCGTGCCATCATGATCATCGAGATTGATCGCGCAAGCGAAATCGCACGGGTGACGAGAACAATTCGGTCCGGAATTTGCTTCGTCGCTAGACGATGCGCGATGCATGCATCGGCGGCTCCCAACGTTCCGATGTACGCGCGCGACGAACGTCGATTCCCTCGAGCAACATCGCCAACTCGTGAACGTCGATCTCGACGCTCTCCACGCCCTCGACCACGCGCGCTGGAAACGTGAACGTTCCGCGCTCGAGCCGCTTGTGCACGATCGTGAACCCACCCCGCGTGTACACCAGCAGCTTTACCTGGGTCTTTCGGCGATTCAGGAACACGAACACGTGGCCACCGAGTGGGTCGTGCCGCAATACCTCACGGACCTCGTTCGACAAGCCCTCGAACGATCGCCGCAGGTTCGCCGGTTGCGTCGCAAAGTACACGCGGACCGCACGCGGCACCAAGATCACGACGACGACCTCATCAGCTCTGCCACGATCTCCGCGATCCACGATGGTGAAGCACTGGCGCTCGCGATCTCCATAGCCACTCCGTTTGGCAGCCGAATCACGAGCGCCGACCCGGCCACGGGGATGACTGTCGCCGGCACCAGAGACATCATCGATGATCGGGCCGCCGGCTTCGACAGCCGTCGCTTCCACCAGTACAGCCGCGCCGCGCTCACGCCATGTTCACGAGTGAAGGCCGCGATCGATGTACCGCTCCGATGCCACTCGTCGAATACCAGGCGGGCATCTGCCTCCGTCCACTCGGTCTGCAGATCAGGAAGTTGAGTGTGTTGCATCTGGTAAGACTCACCCGCCGTCAAGCGTGGTGAGGGTCCAGACGCTCCCGACTACGGGTGCGCTCGAGCGGGCGGACACCCTCAGGGACGCGGCTTGTCCACGGCGCCGCGCCGGGCCTGCCGGGCAGCTATCAGCGCGCGATCGACGGCTCGCTCATCGGCCCCAGCGCGGGGTCGTGCGGGACCGCGGCGTTCCGGCGCGAACCCGTCTACGTCGCCGACATCACCACCGATCCGCTGTGGACCGATTACCGCCAGCTGGCGACTCCGCACGGCCTGCGCGCGTGCTGGTCGTCGCCGGTCCGCGCCACCGACGGTCGGGTGCTCGGAACCTTCGCGCTCTACCGGCGCGAGCCGGGCCCCCCCGATGACGCCGCGCGTGCGCTGATGGCGCGCGCCACGCACGTCACGGCGATCGTGCTCGAGCGGCGCGCCCTCGATGATCAGCTGCGCGCGTTCGCGTCGCAGATCGAGGCGATCCGCGAGGACGAGCGCACCAAGATCGCGCGCGAGATCCATGATGAGCTCGGCCAGGCGCTCACCGCGCTCAAGCTCGACATCGGCTGGCTCGCGCGGCGGATCCAGGACGCCCCCGTCGCGCGCAAGCTCGGCGAGATGTCGAAGACGGCGGACGAGGTCCTGCGTTCGGTCCGGCGGATCTCGTCGGATCTGCGCCCCGGCGTGCTCGAACACCTCGGGCTTCACGCGGCGATCGAGTGGCAGGCCGAGGAGTTCGCGCAGCGCACCGGCACGCCCTGCGAGGTGCACTCCGACATCGGCGATCTCGAGCTCGACCGCGAGCTCGCCACGACGCTGTTCCGGATCTTCCAGGAGGCGCTGACCAACATCGCTCGCCACGCGAGCGCCCACCGCGTCGAGGTCGCGGTCAAGCTCAAGCACGGCAGCGTCCTCCTCGAAGTCGCCGACGATGGCATCGGGCTCCCCGAGGTCGGGCCCCGCGAGCGCACCTTCGGGATCCTCGGGATGGGCGAGCGCGCCCGGCGGCTCGGCGGCGAGTGCACCGTCAAGCGGCGCGGGGCGCGCGGCACGCTCGTGTCGGTCACGATCCCGCTGCGGTTCCCGGCAGACCGCTTCGCCGATCAAAGTGACTGAGCAGCGCGAGTCGCACAGGCGAGACTGGCTCAGCGGTTCTGCGGGAACCCGAGGTCGACGCCGCGGTGGCGCGGATCGGGCCAGCGGGACGTGATCGCCTTGGTGCGGGTGTAGAAGTGGACGCCGTCGCGGCCGTAGATGTGGTGATCGCCGAACAGCGAGGCCTTCCAGCCGCCGAACGAGTAGTAGGCCATCGGGACCGGGATCGGCACGTTGATGCCGACCATGCCGACCTCGGCCTCGTGCTGGAACTTGCGGGCGGCGCCGCCGTCGTTGGTGAACAGCGCCACGCCGTTGGCGTAGGGGTTGGTGTTGACCAGCTTGATGGCCTCGTCGTAGGTCGCGACGCGCGTCATCGACAGGACCGGCCCGAAGATCTCGTCCTTGTAGATCGCCATGCCGGGCTTCACATGGTCGAACAGGCACGGCCCGAGGAAGAAGCCGTGGGGGCGGCCCGCGACGGCGAGACCCCTGCCGTCGGCGACGAGCGTCGCGCCCTCGGCGAGGCCCTTGTCGACGTAACCGGCGACCCGGTCGCGGTGGGCACGGTTGATCAGGGGGCCCATCTCCGAGCCGGGCTCGAGGCCGTCGCCGACCTTGAGCTTCTCGATCCGCTGCTTCATGAGCGGCACGAGCCGGTCGGCCGCGCTGCCGACGGCGACGACGACCGAGATCGCCATGCAGCGCTCGCCGGCCGAGCCGTAGCCCGCCGAGACCGCCGCGTCCGCCGCGAGCTCCATGTCGGCGTCGGGCAGGACGATCATGTGGTTCTTGGCGCCGCCGAGCGCCTGCACGCGCTTGCCGTGCCGGGTGCCGGTCTCGTAGATGTACTGGGCGATCGGCGTCGAGCCGACGAACGAGATCGCGGCGACCTTGGGGTGCTCGAGCAGGCGGTCCACCGCGACTTTGTCGCCGTGCACGACGTTGAACACGCCGGGCGGCAGGCCCGCGTCGGCGAACAGCTGCGCGCAGAAGTTGGCGCACGACGGGTCGCGCTCGCTGGGCTTCAAGACGAACGTGTTGCCGCACGCGATCGCGATCGGATACATCCACATCGGGACCATGGCCGGGAAGTTGAACGGCGTGATGCCGGCGACCACGCCGAGCGGCTGGCGGATCGAGTAGGAGTCGACCTCGGTCGAGACATTTTCGGAGTACTCGCCCTTGGCGAGGTCGGCGATGCCGCACGCGAACTCGATGACCTCGAGGCCGCGGTTGACCTCGCCGATCGCGTCGGCGGTGACCTTGCCGTGCTCGAGGGTCAGGAGGCGCGCGAGCTCGTGCTGGTGCTTGTCGACGAGCTGGCGGAACGCGAACAAGATCTTCGTGCGCTTGGCGATCGAGACCGAGCGCCAGGTCTCGGCGGCGCGGGCGGCCGCGTCGACCGCTTCGTCGACCACGCTCGGTGAGGCGAACGCCACCTGGGCCTGGACCTCGCCGGTCGCGGGGTTAAATACGTCGCCGTGACGGTCCGCCGCGCGCCCGTGGGGTTTACCGTCGATCCAGTGGGTGATCGTCTTTTGCGCCATGCGTCCGTAGCCGTACCATGGTCCGCGGCCGGTTCGCGCAGAACCTCACGGACGCGACCGCTTGCCCCGGGGCGTGGCGGACCGGCAAGATGTGGGTTGAACCGCGCTCGTGGAGCGTGTTACCCAGAACGCTTTCCCCAGCTCATCATGGAGGCCACGTGACCGACCTGAGCATCACCGTCAACGGTATGAAGTTCGATAATCCGTTCGTGCTTGGCTCGGGACCGCCCGGCACCAACGGCAAAGTGATCGCGCGGTCGTTCGATCTCGGGTGGGGCGGCATGGTCGCCAAGACGTTCTCGCTCGACGCGTCCAAGGTGATCAACACCGCGCCCAGGTACGCCAAGCTGCGCGGCCGCACGAGCGACGAGGTGATCGGGTTCGAGAACATCGAGCTCATCAGCGATCGCCCGTACGCGGACTGGCTCGACGACTGCCGCCAGCTGAAGAAGAACTACCCGAACAAGATCCTGATCGCGTCGATCATGGAGGAGTACCGCAAGGAGGCCTGGCAGCAGATCGTCCGCGAGGTCCAGGACACCGGCGTCGACGGCTTCGAGCTGAACCTGTCGTGCCCGCACGGCCTGCCCGAGCGCAAGATGGGCATGGCGATGGGCGAGAACCCCGACATCGTCGAGGAGGTGGTCGGCTGGGTGAAGCAGGTCGCGCGGATCCCGGTGTGGGCGAAGATGACGCCGAACGTCGGCAACCCCACGGTGCCGGCGGGCGCGGCGCTGCGCGGCGGGGCCGACGGCATCTCGCTGATCAATACGATCCTTTCGGTGTGCGGCATCGATCTCAAGACGCTGCGGCCGATGCCGACCGTCGAGGGCCACAGCGTCCCGGGCGGCTACTCGGGCCAGGCGGTGCGGCCGGTCGCGCTGCGCCAGGTCATGGAGGTCGCGCGCGCCCACCCCGGCGTCGCGATCAGCGGGCTCGGCGGGATCGAGACCGGGTTCGACGCGGCGCAGTTCTTCCTGCTCGGCGCGTCCACCGTGCAGATCTGCACCGGCGCGATGCTGCGCGGCTACGAGATCATCGACGAGCTCAAGGCCGAGCTCTCGAAGTTCATGACCGATCACAAGTTCGGTAACCTCCGCGAGTTCATCGGCAAGAGCCTGCCGTACTTCACGACCCACCACGATCTCGTCGATCGCCAGAAGGCGGCGCGCGACGCCAAGGAGGCCAAGCGCAGCGGCAAGGACGCCGAGACCTGGAAGGGCGAGATCGCGAAGGAAACCTCGACGCTGGTCACGAACTAGGAGGCATCGTCATGGCACGCAACGTCATCAGCGGCCTCATCCAGGCCAGTAACCCGATCAACGACGAGTCGCGCAGCGTCGCCGACATCCAGGCGGCGATGTTCAAGAAGCACCTGCCGATGATCCACGACGCCGGCAAGCAGGGCGTCCAGATCCTGTGTCTGCAGGAGATCTTCAACGGCCCGTACTTCTGTCCCGGCCAGGACAAGCGCTGGTACGACGCGGCGGAAGACGTGCCGGGCCCGACGCTGGACAAGCTGGTCCCGCTCGCCAAGAAGTACCAGATGGTGATGATCGTCCCGCTCTACGAGCGCGAGCAGGCCGGCCTCTACTACAACACCGCGGCGATCCTCGACGCCGACGGCAGCTACCTCGGCAAGTACCGGAAGACCCACATCCCGCAGACCGCGGGGTTCTGGGAGAAGTACTTCTTCAGGCCCGGCAACCTGGGCTTTCCGGTGTTCAAGACCCGCTACGCGACGATCGGTGTGTACATCTGCTATGACCGGCACTTCCCCGAGGGCGCCCGGGCGCTCGGGCTCGCCGGCGCCGAGATCGTCTATAACCCATCGGCGACGGTCGCCGGGCTGTCGCAGTACCTGTGGAAGCTCGAGCAGCCGGCCCACGCGGTGGCCAATGGCTACTTCATGGGCGCGATCAACCGCGTCGGCACCGAGGCGCCGTGGAACATCGGCAAGTTCTACGGCAGCTCGTACTTCGTGGATCCGCGCGGCCAGATCGTTGCGTGCGCCAGCGAAGACAAGGACGAGCTGCTCGTCACGACGCTCGATCTCGACATGATCGAGGAGGTCCGCCGCACCTGGCAGTTCTTCCGCGATCGCCGCCCCGACGCCTACGGCCCCCTGGTGGAGGACTGACATGCGCACCTTGATCAAAGATGGCACCGTCGTCACTGCATCGGACAC
>Ga0308175_100000247_pt1 | contig 41212 bp, 30 predicted proteins | sample PhyCR1_3_FD_203893 | JGI IMG/M metagenome (GOLD analysis project Ga0308175, IMG submission 203893) | Soil microbial communities from UC Gill Tract Community Farm, Albany, California, United States - DLSLS.C.R1 | ecosystem: Environmental > Terrestrial > Soil > Agricultural land | place: USA...
GCTCGCAAATGCCGCAGTCAAGCTCGGCCAGGCGGCGAGTTACTACAACGCGGGAACAGTCGAATTCCTGGTCGATGCGGACACGCACCAGTGGTACTTCATTGAAGTGAATCCCCGGATACAGGTAGAGCATACGGTAACCGAGGTCATCACCGGGGTCGACATTGTTCGAACGCAGATCCTGGTGGCACAGGGCAGCAGTTTGTTCAGCTCCGAAATCAGCATGCCTGCCCAGGCTCAGATGCCCCAACATGGAACGGCTTTACAGTGCCGCGTGACTACCGAAGATCCGGCCAACAACTTCACACCGGATTACGGCAAGATATCCACCTATCGGTCTCCGGCGGGATTCGGCATCCGACTTGATGCGGCCTCCGCGTATGGAGGAGCCGTAATTTCGCCTTTCTACGATTCGCTGCTGGTGAAGGTGACGGCCTGGGGAAACAACTTTCCGCAGGCCTGCGACCGCATGGACCGCGCGCTGCGGGAATTCCGGATACGCGGGATCAAGACGAATATCCCGTTTTTAGAGAATGTGGTGAACCATCCCACGTTCCAATCGGGTGCCGCCACTACTTCGTTCCTGGATGAGACGCCATCGCTTTTCGAGTTCCAAGAGAGGCGCGACCGCGCGACCAAGCTGCTCTCGTTTTTAGCCGATATCATTGTGAACGGCAATCCAGAGGTGGCAAACCGGCCGCGGCCGCCCGTCATCCGCACCGCTCCGATTCCGCATTCCCAGAAACCGGCCATTCCGGATGGAACGCGACAGTTGCTCGATCGCGTAGGACCCGAGAAGTTCGCGGAATGGACCGCGACCCAGAGCCGGCTTCTCCTGACCGATACAACGTTCCGCGACGCTCACCAGTCACTTATGGCGACCAGGATGCGCTCGTACGATCTGCTCGCAATCGCCGATTACGTTGCGAAGGAATTGCCGCAACTCTACAGCCTGGAAATGTGGGGCGGAGCGACGTTCGACGTCAGCATGCGTTTCCTGCTGGAAGATCCATGGAAACGGCTGAGTGCCCTGAGGCAGAAAATCCCCAACATCTGTTTCCAGATGCTGCTTCGTGCGTCAAACGCGGTGGGTTACACGGCGTATCCCGACAATGTTGTGCGTGAGTTCATCGCTGAATCGGCCAGGCAGGGAATCGACATCTTCCGCATCTTCGATTCGCTGAACTGGATGCCGAATATGAAAGTGGCAGTGGAAGCAACACTGAAAACGGGCCGCCTCTGCGAAGCTGCCATCTGCTACACGGGCGATTTGCTGGATCCCAAACGGGAGAAGTATTCGCTCGACTACTACATACGGCTCGCGAAAGAGCTCAAGAGCATGGGTACTCACATTCTGGGCATCAAGGACATGGCCGGGTTGCTGAGACCGTATGCCGCCCACAAGCTGGTGAAGACGTTGCGCGAAGAAATCGGCTTGCCGATTCACCTACACACGCACGATACAAGCGGCATCAATGCTGGAACGATTCTGAAAGCGGCCGATGCAGGTGTAAACGTGGCTGACGCCGCGATCTCGGCGATGAGCGGCACCACGAGCCAACCGAACCTGAACTCGATCGTTGCAGCCCTTGCGCACACGGACCGCGATACCGGATTGAGCTTCGATGCCCTAATGAAGTGCTCCGATTATTGGGAAGTTGTTCGAACCTACTACACACCTTTCGACAATGCACCGAGATCCGGCAGCGCCGATGTTTACATTCACGAGATGCCAGGCGGGCAGTTCACGAATTTAAAGGAACAGGCCGAAGCCATGGGCCTGGGAAATCGCTGGCCGGAAGTCGCGCGCATGTACGCCGACGTCAACTTTGCCTTCGGCGACATCGTTAAGGTAACCCCATCGAGCAAGGTCGTCGGTGACCTCGCGCTGTTCCTTCTGAGCCATGGCATCAGCATCGAAGAATTTAAAAACCTCCCTCTCGACCACAAGCTGAGCCTGCCCCATTCCGTGATTGACATGTTTCAGGGCTCGCTCGGCCAGCCGGAAGGCGGTTGGCCGCCTCGCATCGCAGCCGTCGTGCTTCGGGGTAAAACTCCCGACACGGGCCGGCCCGGTGAAAAACTCGCGCCGGCCGATCTGGACAAACTGGCCGGGCTAATCGCCGACCGGTACGATTCGACTAGCCGGACCGACTTGATGAGCTACCTCATGTATCCCGATGTGTTCGGGAAGTTTGCGGCGGCGCGTGCGGAGTTTGGAGACATGGAAGTACTGCCAACTCCGCAATTCTTGTACGGTATGGCAGAACGGGACGAGATCACCGTTGATCTGGAACCGGGCAAGACGCTCATCATCCGCCTCCTGACCGTCGATGAGCCGCGTCCCGATGGCATGCGGAGCGTGTTCTTCGAGTTGAACGGCCAGCCGAGAGAGATTGAGATCCGGGACAAATCATTCAAGGAGGAGACTGCGGGCGCGCGGCGGAGAGCCGACGCGTCTAATGTCGGCGACGTGGCCGCTCCCATCCCCGGTGCCGTCACGACGATCCACGTCAAGGTGGATACTCCGGTGAAGAAGGGCGAAGCGCTGCTGGTCATGGAAGCAATGAAGATGCAGACAACCGTATACGCACCCAAAGACGGCAGCATTCGAGACCTTGCTGTAAAGCCCGGAGACAGCGTGAAGGCAGGCGACTTACTGGTGGTCATCGAGTGACATAAGAGCTCGATCCCGTCCGCGGACATGTGTTTGCCGGTTCTGTGCTTGCCGGATTGGCACACTCGTCCGCAGTCAGAATTTCTGAATGTGAAATTTTTGTGTCCAGCGAATGGGCCCGACGTCCAACCGGCGAGTGATCGAGCATTCATACGTACCGCAGCACTTTGTCGCGACACCCTCAAGTAAGACGGAAAACGAAGTGAACACAGGCAATTACAGAGCATTCAGGCGGGCTCTTCTCCGCTCGGTTATTTTGTCCTTAGCGGTGGTTTCAGTAGGCTGCGCAGCGGTATTGCAGCAGCTGGAAGAGTTCAGCACATCCGTTCAAAATCTGACGGCGCGCGTTTCGCCCAGCGTTGTCAAAATCCAGGTGACGCGGTATCGTGCAGCCGAGGAGGGCAGTAACACCGACGTCGTTTCCGGAAAGCAGGAAGCGATCGGATCGGGTGTGATCGTCGATCCGGAAGGGTACATCATCACCAATGCGCATGTGGTCCAGGCAGCGCAGAAGATTCAGGTTAGTCTGCAGCCTTCGGGCGAGCAGTCAATCGCAAATGTAGTTGCACAAGGCTATACGAAGCCGCGGGAAGCCAACCTGGTAGGCGTTTTCAAAGAGGGTGACCTTGCGCTCATCAAGATACCGGGCGGAAAGTTACCAGCGCTTCCGCTGGCCGACTACGGGAAGTTACGCCAGGGCCAGGTGGTGTTCGCGTTCGGAAGCCCCTCCGGGTTACAGAATTCCGTGAGTATGGGCGTGGTCAGTTCCATCGCCCGTCAGCCGGATCCGGACAGTCCTTTTCTCTACATCCAGACCGATGCGCCGATCAATCCCGGAAACAGCGGCGGACCGCTTGTGAACACGGCGGGCGAAGTTGTCGGTTTGAACACGTTTATCCTTTCGCAGTCCGGCGGGAACGAAGGCGTTGGATTTGCAGTACCCAGCCTGCTGATCAAATGGGTCTGGCCGGAGCTTCAGAAGCGTGGTCACGTGGACCGGACAACGATCGGCGTTGGATTGCAGACAATCAATCCTCTACTTTCGAACGCTCTCAAATTGAACGTGACCTCAGGTGTTCTGATCAGCGACGTGGCAACGGATGGTCCCGCCGCGACAGCAGGCCTGAAAGTGAATGACGTTTTGGTTTCCATTGACGGACGGCCAATAGAGACGGTACCGGCACTGCTCGGTTTTTTCTTCGAACACCGCCCAGGAAAAGAAGTGAAGGTCCAGGTTCTTCGCGGAGGGCAGCAGCTTTCATTTGACGTTATGCCGGTGCAGTCACCTCATGAGGCGGATCGGCTCGCCGATATGGTCGATTCGGCAAACAATCTGATTCCGAGCCTGGGATACATCGGGCTAACGGTCGACAAGAAAGTAGACGAACTGCTCGGGTCGCTGCGCTTCCCGACCGGCGTCGTGATGGTGACCCGCATCCAATCTCCATCGGCAGTGAACACAGGAATACAACCGGGTGACGTAGTGCACTCTGTTAACAACGATTTCGTCTACAACGTTGATGGGCTGAAAGCCGCTATGAGTAAATTCAAGACCGGCGACCCCGTTGCGCTACTGATCGAACGGGGTGAACAGTTGCTCTACGTTGCCTTTGAGCTTCCCTGAGCTTCGAGGCTCGCCGCCGATTTCGAAGCGACCACTTGGAGCAGCTGCTGGGGACTTCGGACGAGAAAGTCGGGAGGATCTGCGACGAAGCCCTCCGGTTGAAAGCCCCATTCGACGCCGCAGCTAAGTACTTCCGCGTTCCGCGCTGTCTGGATATCTACCGCGCTGTCGCCCACCATCAGCGTCTCTGCCCGGCCTGCTGCCAGCTCTTCGCGGAGTGTGTGGATGCCGATGGGATCAGGCTTCTTCGACGGGAAACTGTCGCCTCCATAAACCTTTGTGAAATGGCCAGTCAAACCAAGCGCCGCGATGATATCGGTGCTGATGCGCACGGGCTTGTTCGTGAGAACAGCCATAGTGTGGTTCGCATCTGCGAGCGCCTGGATCGCTTCTCCGACGCCCTCGTACAGCTTTGTGTGTTCGAGCGCGTGCACACGATAGAACTTCAGAAAATAGGCAAGCGCTTCCGCTACCGTCTCTTCCGAGGCTCCTGGCCCCAACGCTCGCTGCACGAGGACGGGCGCGCCGTTGCCAACGTAAGAAAAGATCAGGGTCGGGTCGAGCGGCGGCATTCCCATGTATTCGCGAGTCGCGTTCATGGAAATCGCCAAGTCCCGGCTCGAATCAATCAGTGTTCCATCGAGATCGAAAATGAGCAGCAAATCCGATCTTCGCAAATTGACGTTCCCGCCTTAGACTTCCGCCTCGCCTTTCCCGGGAGGCTTACTCCACATCTGCCTCAAATTCTGGATTTGCTGAGTAAAGGCGTCCTTCAGCTCTCGCGGCGCTAAGTCCACCAGCCAGCCCGAGACATGGCTGACATACGGCAGCACCTGCGAGCGCTCGAGCACGGCAGGCGTGGGAGAAGGCGAAAACGCGACGAAGAAATCGAGCAGCGCGGAGATGATCAGCGCGCCTCGCAGTACGCCTGCCATGCCGCCGAGCAGATGATTAAACCAGGACAGGCCGATCCATTTGAACACGCGGGACAACAACGCTCCGATCAGCGCTCCGATCATCAGCGCGGCCGCCAGTATCAGCAGGAAACCCGCGATATTGGCGAGCGTTTCCGTCTTTACCCACGGCAAAAGCTTTGCCGCCACCAGGCGGTAACACCAGAATCCGGCCATCAGCCCCACAATGGTCGCGGCGATTCCGACAACAACGCGCGCCAGTCCCGCCCGCAAACCCGAGAGTGCTGACCAGAGGATGACCAGAACCAGCGAGACATCCAACCAGTTCAAGACCAGCATGGGTCTTAACCCACGGCCGTCGCGGCGTCCAGCTCGCGACCCGTGAGCCGGCGATAGGCCTCGGCGTATTTCGCGCTCGTTTTCCGGATGACTTCATCCGGCAGGGGCGGCGCGGGAGGTTGCTTGTTCCAGTCCAGCGTTTCGAGGTAATCCCGCACAAATTGCTTGTCGAAGGACATTTGAGGGCCGCCAGGGGCGTACGTATCGGCGGGCCACCAGCGGGACGAATCCGGGGTCAGAACTTCGTCCGCGAGCACCAGGGTGCCTTCGACAAACCCAAACTCGAATTTGGTGTCGGCCAGAATAATCCCGTGTGCCCTGGCATGGTCGGCCGCCTTGCCGTAGATCGAGAGCGTCAGGTCTCGCAGCCGGCCGGCCAGTTCGGTTCCCACCTGACCGGCGACGTGTTCGAAGGGCACATTCATGTCGTGACCTGTTTGGGCCTTCGTTGCCGGGGTAAAGATGGGCTGCGGAAGGCGATCTCCATCCCGTAATCCGGCGGGGAGAGATATACCGCAGACGCTGCCAGTCTCCCGATATTCCTTCCAGCCGGATCCAGCCAGGTAACCGCGGGCAACACACTCGACTTCAACCATGCGAGCGCGGTTCACCAGCATGGAACGGCCCGCGAGAGACGCCTCAAACGGCCGCAGGTCTGCTGGATACCTGCGGAAGTCAGCCGTAACCAGGTGATTTGGTACTAAATGCTGCAGGAATTCAAACCAGAATAGCGACATCTGCGTCAGAACGCGGCCTTTTCCGGGGATTCCCGTAGGCAAAATGCAATCGAATGCCGATATGCGATCTGTAGCGACGAAGAGCAGCTGGTCGGCTAAGTCGTAAATATCGCGGACTTTGCCGCGTCCGACCAGCGGAAGGGGAAGGGTGGTCTCGAGGAGTACCTCGTCCTTGGCCATGAATACGTCTGAGTATCGCAGAGAGAAACTCGACCGTACCCGCCAGGGCAGGGAGAAAGGTTAAACTGACTTAATGGCTCCTCACCGATTCGCTGTTTGCAACGAAATTTTCGGGAAAATGCCCTTCGATCAGATGTGCAGGGAAGCGCGTTCTCTAGGCTATGAGGCCATCGAGATTGCACCGTTCACCTTGGCTGAGGACGCGGGCTCACTTTCCCCGGAGAAACGCGCTGAGCTTCGGAGCACGATGGAAGCCAACGAGCTGTGCTTTGCCGGCCTGCACTGGCTTACGGCGACTCCGCCCGGGTTGCACATGACGACGCGCGACGAGGCGGTCCGGACACGTACCTGGCAACACATTCATCGGCTGATTGATCTCTGTGCGGATCTTGCGATCTGCCCGGGCGAACACAACGGGGTCATGGTGCTCGGCTCGCCCAAACAACGATCGGCCACCGACGGCATGTCACCCCGGGAAGCCACCGACATCCTGACGCACGAACTAGCGCACGCGGCCCCACACGCCGAAAGCCGCGGAGTCAAGATTCTGGTCGAAGCGCTTTCGCCCGACCAGACCAATGTAATCAATAGCCTGGCTGATGCCGTGTCGATCGTAAAGCAAATAGGAAGCCCGGGGGTACAAACGATGTTCGACAGCCATAACACCGCCGGCGAAACCGAGCCACATCCGGAACTGATCCGGCGTTATGGGTCCTACATCAAGCACGTGCACGTGAATGAAATGGACGGCAGGGAACCCGGGACGGGAGACTACGATTTCGATGCTCTTCTCCATGCATTGTCGGCAGTCAAGTATTCCGGCTATGTCTCCCTTGAAGTATTCGATTTCAGCCGGGATGGCGTCGAGATTGCCAGGTCGGCAATTAATTATTTAAAAAAGGACATGCCTGAGGCGGCATTTATTCAGTCTGTATGAGTCACTACGTTGTCACCGGCGGCGCCGGGTTTATCGGCTCTGCTTTGGTGAGAGCACTGATTGCGAACGGGAAGTCTGTTCACGTTATCGATAATCTCTCCACCGGTAAGCTGGAGAACCTAGAGGAAGTCGCCAAGGACGTCACATTTCACGAAGTGGACCTTCGCGATTACGACCGGATTGCGCCCATCATCGCCGGCGCCCAGCGTGTTTTCCACCTGGGGGCGCTGCCCTCTGTACCGAAATCGATTCTGCAACCCGTTCCGAGTCACGAGTGCAACATCGACGGATCGTTTAACGTGTTTCGCGCGGCTGCGGAAGGCAAGGCTGGACGGGTGGTCTACGCAGCTTCATCGTCCGCCTATGGCGATACGGAAGTGCTGCCAAAGGTCGAGACCATGGCTCCACGCCCGAAGTCTCCGTACGCGGTTCAGAAGCTTCTGGGAGAGTACTACGCTAGCGTGTTCGCCAGTTGCTTCGAACTGGAGACTGTATCGCTGCGGTTCTTCAACGTGTTCGGGCCCAGACAGGATCCGTCCAGCGTCTACTCGGGCGTTCTTTCCATCTTTCTGAACTGCCTCATCGAGCGGCGCTCACCCACCATCTACGGCGACGGAGAACAATCGCGTGACTTCACCTATGTAGAAGACGTGGTGGGATTGCTCCTGAAGGCGGCGGCGGCACCGGCGAGCGTCTCGGGCAAAGTTTTCAATGCGGGTAACGGGAATCGTTATACGTTGAATGAGACCTGGCAGCTTCTGCAAAAGATCGAAGGTGTCAGTTTGCCCCCCAAGTATGGTCCGCCACGCTCCGGGGATGTCAAGCACTCTCAGGCGGACACCACTGCCGCCGTGAAAGACCTCGGACATGCACCACGATTCTCTTTCGAACAGGGGCTGCGGCTGACGCTCGACTGGTATCGCGCTGACCTTGAACGAAAAGAATCCGGTGAGCGCGTCGGCGCTCTGTAACGCCTTTGAATTAGGCCGGGACGGCGTCTATCGCTGCTCGGCCTTCGCCCAGTTCCCGTGGCTGCGGCACGGATTCGGCAGCCGGGTTGCGAATCCGCCGGTCCATCTGACTCTGCGGCAAATCCACAGCGACGTAGTCCGCAACGCTCGTGGTCTCGAGGACCGGGAGGCCGAAGGCGATGCTCTCGTGACGGACGAGATCGGCCGGGCAATCGGAGTTCGAACGGCAGATTGCGTCCCGATCTTACTGCTCGACAGGAGTAAACGTGCGGTCGGTGCCGTGCATGCCGGATGGCGCGGAACCGCGGCCGGCATTGTTCCCCAAGCCATTCGAACGTTACAGGCTGAATTCGGCAGCGAGCTGGACGACATATTCGCAGCCATCGGGCCGTGCATTCGACAATGTTGCTACGAAGTGGGTCCAGAAGTGGCAGAGCGATTTGCCGATACCTTCACCACACAAAGCTCACAACCTGGCAAGTGGCAACTGGATATCGCCGCCGCAAACCTGGCCCAGGTGATCGAGACCGGCATCTCTCCCCATTGCATTTTCGACTTCGGCGCATGTACCGTCTGTCGAGCGGAGGACTTCTTTTCGTTCCGGCGCGAACCGGACGATCCCGGGCGTATGATTTCTTCCATTCAGAGACTCGCGTAGCTATTTAGTTGCGGCAGTTCACAACGGAAACGCATCTCACCTCCGTAATCAAGGAGGAGACATGGATAGACACGCAAAAGCGCAATGGTCTGGCGATCTTAAGTCGGGCAAGGGAGCACTCTCTTCGGGCAGCGGAGTACTTTCAAACACGCCCTATTCGTTTCGCGATCGCTTCGAGGACGGACCGAATACGAATCCTGAGGAACTGCTCGCCGCGGCACATGCCGGATGTTTCACTATGGCCCTGTCCATGACGTTAGGGTTGGCGGGATTAAAGGCAGAGAGCCTCGACACTACCTGCACCGTTACCCTCGATAAAGAGGGCGACGGGTTCGCAATCAAGAAGAGCGCGTTGAAGCTGGTCGCAAAGGTTCCCGGAGCGTCGCAGGAAGCCTTCAATCAAGCGACTCAACAAGCGAAAGAAGGATGCCCGGTTTCGAAGTTGTTCGATACCGAGATCACTCTCGAGGCGAAGCTGGAGAGCTAATTACGGTTGCGAGTTGGAGGCGGATCTAAAATCCGCCTCCATCCTGAATCCGTCAGTCTTCGTCTTTCTGTGTGGCAAGGCGCGTCATCACGTTCATATCCTCGAGCGTAGTGATGTCTCCCGTTACGCCGTTCGACGTGACAAGCTCGCGCAGAAGTCTGCGCATGATTTTTCCGCTGCGGGTCTTTGGAAGCGCCTCGGTAAATCGCACCTCCTCCGGGCGGGCAAATGCACCGATCTCCGTGGCAACCCACTGACGCAGTTCCTTCCCCAGGGCTTGCACGTCCCAGTCGCCTTTCTTGAGCGTGACAAAGGCACAGATTGCCTGTCCGGTGATCTCGTGAGGCTTGGCGACCACGGCCGCTTCAGCTACGGACGGATGATGAACTAAAGCCGATTCAATTTCCATCGTGCTGAGGCGATGACCGCTCACATTCATTACGTCATCGACGCGGCCTAGGATCCAATAGTAGCCATCGTCATCACGCCGGGCTGCGTCACCCGTGAAGTAAGCACCAGGCACGCGCGACCAATACTGCTCCTGGAAGCGCTTGGGGTCGCCCCAGATATCTCGAGCCATGCTGGGCCATGGGTTGCGGATGATCAGGTAGCCTTCTCTGTTGTTGCCCAGGACGTTCCCATTCGTATCGACAATGTCGAGCACAATTCCGGGAAGCGGCAGGGTCGCCGATCCGGGTTTGAGCGGAGTTACGCCCGCCAACGGCGAAATCATGGTTGACCCGGTCTCGGTTTGCCACCAGGTGTCTACGATCGGACAGCGGCTGCCGCCGATGACCTTGTAGTACCATTCCCAAGCGGCGGGATTGATCGGTTCACCGACCGAGCCAAGCACTCTCAAACTCGACAGATCGTGGGCTTCAGGCCACTGGTTACCTTGGCGGATCAGCGCGCGGATAGCCGTGGGCGATGTGTAGAAGATGGTGACCCGGTGGTCCTCGATGATCTTCCAGAAGCGATCAAAGGCAGGGTAATCCGGGGCGCCCTCATACATGACGACCGTGGCTCCGGCTGCCAGAGGACCATACACCACATAAGTGTGCCCGGTGACCCAGCCGATATCGGCCGTACACCAAAACACATCGTTCTCCTGCAGATCAAAGACCCATCGCGTGGTCATCATGGCTTGCAGGAGATAGCCAGCCGTAGTGTGCAGAATCCCTTTTGGTTTTCCGGTTGTCCCCGACGTATACAGAACGAATAGCGGATGTTCCGGATCAAGGTCCTGTACCGCGGCTTCGCTCTCCAGACTTTTCGCACCTGCCGGAGTACTCGAGAGTTCAGCTTCGAGCGCATCCCACCAGAAGTCCCGCCCCTCCTTCATAGGAATCGGCGACCCGGTCCTGCGGTAAACTACAACGTTTTTTACGCCAGGACAGTCCAGCAACGCTTCATCGACGGCAGCCTTCAGCGGCACTTCTTTTCCGCGCCGCCAACCGCCATCGGCCGTAATGACCACCGAAGCGCCCAGGTCCTGTATGCGCAGCTTCAGGGCCTCGGCGGAGAAGCCTCCGAACACGACGCTATGCGTAATCCCCATGCGTGCGCAAGCGAGTAGCGCAATCGGCAACTCGGCGATCATTGGCATATAGATCACCGCGCGGTCGCCCGGACGGCATCCGAGATGAGTTAAGACGTGCGTGAAGCGGCAGACCGCGTGATAAAGGTCTTCGTATGTCAGAGTGCGACGGTCGCCGGGCTCGCCTTCCCAGATGATGGCGGGTTTTGTTTTCCGATGCGTCTTCAGATGGCGGTCGATGCAGTTGTAAGCCGCGTTGATGGTTCCGCCCACAAACCATTTGGCCTTCGGAGGATCCCATTCGAGGGTGCGCGCGAACGGACGGAACCAGGTCAGTTCAGTTCGTGCAAGATCTCCCCAGAACCGTTCGGGATCCGTCCTCGCCTGTTCATACATCGAACGATATTCGTCGAGGCTCTTGATGTTGGACCGCGCTGAGGAATCCGGAGGAGGAGGGACAGTATTTTGATCGCTCATGGCCGATGAGGCTGCTCAGCGGTCAGTTTACCCCAGCTCTAAACACGCGTTCACACGTACGAAAGGGAAATATGATGAGTAGAGGTGAGCGTAGGACGTCTGCTTATCTTCGCCGGTCTCTTGCTTGTCTGTGTGGGCGTGGTTTTCGTAGCCCTTGAGAAACTCAACCTGCCGCTCGGCCGGCTGCCAGGGGATATCGTCTGGCGAGGAAAGCGAACGTCGTTCTACTTTCCCGTTGTCACGTGCCTGTTGCTCAGCCTGGCAGGCAGTCTGATCCTGTGGATCGCCGGCCGGTTTCGGTGAGCAATGGGCGAACGAATCAGTGGACCGTCCCGATTTTCTCGGGGGGCCAAAACACAAACACCGCTTTGCCGTAGATGTAATTGCGCGGGACGAAGCCCCACGCGCGGCTGTCATTCGACGAATCCCGGTGGTCGCCAAGCACGAAATACTCGTCAGGCGGCACAACGTGCTTTGCGTAGCTGCGGTCATCACGGTACTCAGGCCGCACGTAGCTTTCGTCCAGTTTCTTGCCGTTGATGACCACGTAACCATCGTCGACTTCAACGGTGTCACCGGGCAACCCGATTACGCGCTTGATATACGACTTGGTCGTGTCTTCCGGATACCAGAAAACGACCGTATCCCCGCGCTTGATGTCCCCGAGCTTGAACTTGTAAGTGAACTGATTGATAAAGAGCCGCTCCTGATCGAACAGGCTCGGCATCATGCTGGTTCCTTCGACCTTAACGGGCCGATAAAGGAACAAGATCACCAAAACGGCGATCAGGACCGAAAGCATGAGGTCGCGAAACCAGGAGATGGTTCCAATCAAAAACGACTTTTGTTGTGAACCCTGTAAGGCAATCGGCTGGGAAGCCCCTAGCTGCGAGACTGCTTGTGGTTCGAGCTCGCCCATAGACACGAAGGTATCTGAATCAACTCTAAACGATCTTGATCAAGACAACTTAGCGCGCAAAAAATACGCTGCTGATGACTTGGACGTGAGAAATGTGAAAACGTTTGCCTTACCTGGGCTGAGGCCGTTTAGCCTCGAGCAAGAAGCTCGGCCTCAGCCCGGATCCAGTCTTCGTCGGCCAGGCCGTGACTGAATCCGCGAGATTCCCAATACGAATAGGCCAGACGGGCAATCTCCTCTTTTGAGGTCAGACCTTTTGATTGAACGGCCGGGTTTGAAACAGGTGCTTCCTGGATTGAGGACGCCGCCACTACTCCGACCGAATCAACAATTCCGCCGTTTGTTACACCAGCACCCGCTGTCGCCGCCATCACCTTGGCGGGACCGGGATCATTCGCTTCGGCCCGGACGGCCGATGTTACGGGCGACGTGCGATGAACCTTGGCCGAACTAGCCTGAACTTTTTCCTTCGGTGTTTTTGAAGTACGACTTGAGCGTGTCTTCGGAGCTTCGCTGACCGGAACCGTTTCGCTTGGCCGCTCTTCCTCTTTCTTCAAGGACTTCTTCGAAGGTCTACTGGACTGCATACGGTTCATTTTACCGACTGCCCGACAAAGATGTCATCATTTGTTTTAATGCAGGCGATTAGATGATAGACGGTGGTTTCTGCTTCAAGTAATCCCGGTTACTAGCCGACCGCTTGCACGTATAATTGGATGAACGTGCACAACAGGTTTGGGAAAGGAACGGGTGGGGCTCGCATCGTCGCATTCGTCTGCTTTTTCACCTTATTGCTCGTATCCTTCGCGGGACCAATTCATAAGCATGCTTCCGCTCAAGACACGACGTGTCTCATTTGTCACGCCAGTGACGAGAGCGCCGATCTGGTCGCAATTGCGAGCGATGCGGGCAAGCTACACCTTTCTGCTCTGGGCAGGCTCGACAGTCCCGCCGAACCTCTGTGGGTCTCCGAAACACTCCCACTGGCTCGGTCTCCGCGCGCTCCTCCTCAATAATTCTTAATCCAAATAGCTCGGAGTGTCCGCAAACGTTTTTCGTTTGCGGAGTTTGGTTGTATGGCCGTCAGCACAGAGGAGTAGTGCTTTGTCCTTCAGATTCAGGTTTGCTGTTCTTCAGACTTTCTCGTTTTTTCTAGCCACTCTTGTTACCCCGGCGTCAGCTATGAATCAGGCAGCGGGACACGCCGGAACCATAGTAGGAACGCTCACCGATCCCAGCGGAGCTGTTTTGCCGAGCGCGGAGGTGTCTCTCACCAACTCGGTTACCGGATACAAGCAATCGACCAAGACGGATAACACGGGTGCATTCCGGCTATCGAACGTACCTCCGAATCAGTACAAGCTGCAGATCACCGCCAGCGGCTTCCAGCAATATGAGCAGACCGTTCCTGTTTACACCCAGGTTCCCATTCAAATCAAGGCCAGCTTAGCGCTAGCAGGATCGGTGGAACAGGTCACGGTGGAGGCAACGAACGAGGCTCTTGAAAACGTGCCCGCATCCCATACTGACGTTGACCAGAATCTTATGGGACGCCTTCCCATTTCGTCTGCGGGGCAAGGATTGAGCGATGCGATCACGCTGACTTCCGGAGGTGTGGTTGCCGATTCGAACGGGTTCTTTCACCCGCAAGGCGACCATGGAGAAACAAGCTATGTCGTCGATGGACAACCCATCTCCGACCAGCAAAACAAAACATTCTCGACACAACTGCCACCCAACGCTTTTCAATCGCTCGAGATGGTCAGCAGCGCTCCCAACGCGGAGTACGGCGATAAGACCAGCCTGGTGGTGAGCGCTGTGACACGTTCAGGACTAGGGCAGAAGCCGACGGCCAGCCTCGACTTAAATTACGGTTCCTTCGGCAGCGTAGGCGAGGAAGCGACATTGGGATTCGGAAGCGCCAAATGGGGTAACTTCCTGGTGGCGAATTTCAGTCGCACGGGACGCTTTCTGGATACACCTGAGTTCACGCCGTTTCACGACAAAGGAAACAACGAAACGCTCTTCGACCGTGTCGATTATCAGCCGGGCGCCCGGGATTCGTTGCACCTGAATCTCTTCGCCGCTCGTAACTGGTTCCAAATTCCAAATGGGTACGATCAGCTCGAACAGGATCAACGCCAGCAAGCACGCACACTCAGTTTTGCGCTTGGTTATCAGCACACATTCAGTGCTCAGACGCTTCTGACGATAAATCCGTTCTACCGCCAGGATCGAATCAATTACTATCCCAGCGCGGACGTCTTCCTTGACACGCCGGCAACACTGTCGCAAGACAGGCATCTGACCAATTGGGGAACACGCGCCGACTTCTCGTACGCAAACAGCGTTCACAACGTAAAGATCGGGACCCAGATCATGCAGACTCGCTTGGTCGAGAACTTCGCAATGGGGATAACGGATCCTTTGTTCAATCCCATCTGCATGGACGCTGGTGGCGATCCGGTCCTGGCTCCCGGCATTCGAAACTCCGCATCCTGCGGAGGAGTTGGATATCTCCCGAATCCCGATCTGTCTCCGGGCTTGATCCCCATCGACCTGAGCCGCGGAGGAAGTCCGTTCCGCTTCCATGGCAGGGCGAATATCAATCAGCAGAACGTTTACGCACAAGACCAGGTCACACTGAAAAACCTGACCTTGAATCTCGGCCTGAGATTCGACAATTACGACGGAATCTCGAAGGACAAGCTTCTGCAGCCCCGTGTTGGTCTTTCTTATCTGATCAAGCAGACCGGCTCTGTCTTGCGTGCTTCCTACAGCCGTACGTTTGAAACTCCTTACAACGAGAACCTCGTGCTTTCTAGCCAGACTGGATTGGGAGGATTAGCAACGAGTCCTTTTGATCCATTCGGCGCCAGCCCCCTTCGGCCTGGGCATCGAAACCAGTTCAGCGTCGGATTCCAACAGTCGTTGAAGAAAGTTATCCAATTGGACGCGAATTATTTCTGGAAGTTCACGAAGAATGCCTTCGATTTCGATACGCTCTTCAACACTCCTGTCGCATTCCCGATCAGCTGGCGCGAATCGAAAATCGACGGCTTCTCCGCGCGGATTTCAACCTCATCCATGCACGGATTCCAGGCGTACACCACGTTCGGACATACTCGAGCGAGATACTTTGGCCCAGAAGTGGGCGGGCTTCTCTTCAACTCTCCACTCGAAGATGAAGTATTTCGGATCGACCACGACCAGGCGTTCCAGCAGACGACCTTCGTGCGATATCAGTACAAAAAGAACGGCCCTTGGGTAGCATTCACGTGGCGCTTCGACAGCGGCGAGGTGGCCGGAAGCGTAAGGGACCTGGCGGACGCCCTCAGCTTGACAGCCGATCAGCAGGCGGCGATCGGGTTCTATTGCGGGGACAACTTCGCGAGCCTGGGCAATCGCATCGCAGCCTGCCCCGGAACGTATGGTGCAAGGCGTATCAAGATCCCGGCCCCGGGAACGTTTGATCCCGACCACAATCCTCCTCGTATCGCGGCCAGAAATCTCTTTGACATTGGTGTCGGAATCGATAATGTCTTCCACCACGAGAAATTCAAGACGAATGTCAAATTCACAGCGGTTAATATCACGAACCAGGCGGCCCTGTACAACTTCCTGTCCACGTTCAGTGGGACGCATTGGGTGACACCTCGCAGCTACCAGGTTTCGCTCGGCTGGAACTACTGAGATCGGACTGCTCGAACGGGAACGAGTGCGTGCTCTGGCAGAATGAAAAACATGCCAGAAAGCATTGCGCTCGTCGCGAGCGGTGATCTGCGTTTATCAGCGAACCAGGTCTGTTGGCCTGCTCAGAAGGCCGCCGAAGAGGCACTCACGCGCGCGGTCGAGAAGTTCGGACACAGCGTTCGACGCGCCCACCCTTACGACGAGGCGAAAAAGCACGGCTTCATCGATTCTCAAAAGTACGGAATGGAAGTTTTCCGGCAGATCGATGAGAACGCTCCGCTGATCGTCATCGAAGCAGTTTGGCAATACAGCCATCACGTGCTTCCCGGACTGACCACGCATAAAGGTCCCATCCTCACGGTCGCCAACTGGAGCGGTCAATGGCCGGGGTTGGTAGGAATGTTGAATCTGAACGGCTCGCTGACGAAGGCCGGCGTTCCCTACGCAACCCTCTGGTCAGAAGACTTCACAGATGAGTATTTCCTGTCGCGCTTGGGCAAATGGCTGAAGGGAGATCCGGTCGAGCACGACGCGTCACACGTGCGAGCGCTCTCGCAATTGCAGCTTCCGCGTGAGAGCGAGCAGCTTGGACGCTCGCTAGCTCAGCAACTGAAGCGAGAGAAGGCGATTATGGGCGTCTTTGATGAAGGTTGCATGGGTATGTTCAATGCGATCGTTCCCGACCACCTTTTGAATCCCACGGGCGTTTTCAAGGAGCGTTTGAGCCAATCCGCCTTATACGCAGCCGTGCGCACCGTTCCTGACGAAGAAGCGAAGTCCGTACGCTCGTGGCTCGATGCCAAAGGCCTGCAGTTTAAGACCGGATCTAATCCGGAAGCCGACTTGACCGACGACCAGATTCTCGATCAGTGCAAGATGTACATCTCCGCATTACGGATCGCGGATGAGTTTGGATGCGATGCCATCGGTATCCAGTATCAACAGGGCTTAAAGGACCTGGCACCCGCATCGGATCTGGTCGAGGGTCTTCTGAACAACTCCGATCGCCCGCCGGTGAAATCGCAAGACGGCCGTACGCTCTACCAGGGACAACCCCTTCCTCATTTTAACGAAGTGGATGAATGCGCCGGATTCGACGCGCTCGTCACCAACCGCGTTTGGAATGCTCTGAAACTTCCGCCCGAGACAACGCTCCACGATGTGCGGTACGGCGAAAAATACGGGGACGATTTCGTGTGGGTGTTTGAGATCTCGGGTGCTGCACCTGCAGCGCACCACATTGATGGCTACAAGGGATCGAGCAGCGAGCGTCAACCTCCGATGTACTTCCGGCTCGGCGGCGGCTCGTTGAAGGGCATTGCGAAGCCCGGAGAGATTGTCTGGAGCCGTGTGTTCGTCGACTCGGGCGTCTTGAAAGCTGACTTGGGACGTGCCCGCGTTGTCGAGTTACCGCGAGAAGAAACGGAGCGCCGCTGGGCAATAACAACGCCCCAATGGCCTATCATGCACGCTGTACTCTACGGGGTCACACGCGATCAATTGATGGGCCGTCACAAAGCGAATCACATTCAGGTGGCGTATGCAACCGATGGTGAGTCGGCGAGGCGTGCTCTGGCTGTGAAAGCTGCCTTTTTCCAGGAAGCAGGCCTCCATGTCAGCATCTGCGGGTCTGAGACGGGACTGTAAATCATGAGAGTTGGACTGATTGGTACCGGCGCGATTGCGAACAAGCACGCGCAAGCATATCGAAATATCGGATTTGAGTTGGTCGCATGCTCGAATCGAACCGCGGAACGCGGCGAGGAGTTTGCGGAGCGATGGGGCGCAAAGTTTGTACCCGGCACACGTGATCTTTGCCGCTTTGAAGGCCTGGACTTCGTCGACGTCTGCACCTTCCCGGATTCTCACCTGGAGCCGGTACAGGCCTGCGCAGAAATCAAAAGGCCGATCCAGGTTCAAAAACCGATCGCCACAAACCTTGAGACCGCAAGGCAGATGATTGATATCGCGCGAGCGGCCGGAATCAAGCTCGGCGTTGCCAGCCAGCATCGCTTCGACGATTCAACGATGTTTCTGAAGCGAGCGCTGCCAGCGGGACGCCTCGGTAAACTCCTCCAGGCTGATGCTTATGTGAAATGGTTCCGCAGCGACGAGTATTATTCACGACCGATCAAGGGTAGTTGGAAAACTGAAGGCGGTGGAGCGCTCATCAATCAGGCAATTCATCAGGTAGATGTGCTGCTTCACTTGTTCGGTCCCGTCAGCAAAGTGCAAGGAATGTGGCAACTCGGCGCACGGCACAAGATCGAGTCCGAAGATGTCGTCAATGCCCTGCTCCAGTACGCATCCGGACCTACGGGGGTGATACAGGCGGCTACCGCATTCTGGCCCGGTTACACGGAGAGGATCGAAATCCACGGAACGAAAGGTACGGCGATCATTTCCGGAGACCGTCTGACGACATGGGACGTGCTGGACGACAAGGCGGCCAACGACGCCGATCCGGCTCCACTCGAGAGCAACGTAGCATCCGGCTCGTCCGATCCCATGGCAATCAGCGTGACCTCATTCGAGCGGCAGTTCCTGGACTTTGCCGACGCGATCCGGAATGACCGAGAACCCCTGGTCAATGGCGAAGAAGGTTATCGCGCATTAGAAGTAGTGCTGAACATCTACGACTCCTGCCGGCAGAACGCGCGTTAGCGTCCGATCAGGCGATCTGCTGCGATGCGGCCAGGTCGCCTGACACATCAACCACGGGGTTGTAGGTCAGTATTCGCCCACAGCTCTCGCACAGCAGGATCTGATCGCCGCGCCGCAGATCCTGAAAGTACTGTGGTCGTAAAGCAATCCGGCATGCCTCGCAGCGCCCATCCGTTGCGTCCGCAATCGGCGTATTCTTCGTCTTCTTGCGAATGCGTTCGTAGGTCGCGTAGAAGTTCGGCGTCATCTCGGCTACGATCGTCTTGCGTTCGGCGTTCACCTCTGCAAGCTGCTTCTGGTCAGCTGCCGTTCGGTCACGAGCGCTTTTCTTTTCCGCGTCTACGTGTTGACTCTGCTTTTTCAGGTCAACTTCGGAAGCCGCAACGTTCTTTTCGAGCGCTTCGGAGCGTTCCATCAGATCGAGGATGCGATCTTCCGCTTTTCTGATTTCACCTTCGGCGTAGCTGATCTCGTTTTGAAACGCGCGATACTGCTCGTTGGTTTTTGCCTGCAGACTCTGGTCGCGAAGCTTCGAGATCTTCGCCTGGTGACCCTGAATTTCGCCTTCCAATTGCCTGCGGTCGCGACCGTTTGCAGTCAGCGCGGCTCGGTCTTTTTCGAGCTGGCGAGTGTGCGATTCGAGTTGCTTCTCGATTTCGGCGACGTGTTTGGGGAGGGTTGCGATCTCCGCTTCGAGGCTCGCAATCTTACGATCGACAGCTTGAAGACGAAGCGCCAGGGCAAGGTCTTTCAGCATTCAGTGAGAAGTGTAGCATGCGTTTCCGGCCTTACGCGCCGGCGCCATACTCGGTCAGAAATCGCGAGATCGTCTCGATGCCTGCATAGAAGTTACTTACGCGGAACTTCTCGTTGGGCGAGTGCAGGCCATCGTCGGGCAGACCGAAACCCATCAGTACCGTCGGGATACCGAGATGGGCCGCGAACTCGCCGACAATCGGGATCGAGCCACCACTGCGGACGAACACCGTCTCGCGACCGAGCACCTCACCGAACACTTTGGCTGCTACGCGAATCGCCGGATGACTTGGATTCACGGAGTTAGCCGGACCGGCTCCTAGAACTCGCAGCTCGGTCTTGATGCCCGGCGGTGTGTTCTTCTCCATCCAGTTCCGAACGGAATCGATCAGGTGCTGCGGATCCTGATCCGGCACGACTCGCACACTCACCTTCGCCAGTGCCTTTGCAGGAATCACGGTCTTCGATCCTGCCCCGGTAAACCCACCGGCAATTCCATGCACTTCGAACGTAGGTCGCGCCCAGATTCGAGCGAGCACGCTTTGATCGGGTTCCCCGGTGAGCCGAGATGCGCCGACTTCCGACGCGAGAAATTCTTTCTCTGAAAACGGCAGACGACCCCAGCTCTCTACTTCAGCCGCTTCGGGCGCCGTGACACCGTCGTAGATGCCTGGAATGAGAATGCGACCCTCGGCGTCCTTCGCTTTTGCGAGCAGTTGAACAAGACCGTAGACGGCGTTCGGAGCAGCACCGCCATACATCCCGGAATGAAGGTCGCGCGCCGGTCCAGTCGCCTCGATTTCCATGTAGATCAGGCCGCGGAGCCCAATGCATAGTGTGGGAACTCCGTCGGCAAACAGCTCCGTATCGGATACGAGCGCCACATCGGCTTTGAGCCGATCCTTCTGCTCCGCTACATATGCGGCGATGGACTCACCACCGATTTCTTCTTCGCCTTCAAGCAGAAACTTGAGATTGACGGGAAGTTGCCCGTTACCGACCGCACGCAGGGTCTCGGCCGCTTTTACGTGCATGTACATCTGTCCCTTGTCGTCGCTTGCACCGCGCGCGTAGATGTTTCCGTTCTCGATCGTTGGCTCGAATGGCGGTGAGTTCCAGAGTTCAAGAGGATCAGGAGGCTGCACATCGTAGTGCCCATAGCACAGGACGGTCGGCTTTCCGGGAGCCTTGAGCCACTCGCCATAGACAAGCGGATGTTTCGCCGTCTTAATCACTTCTACCTTCTCAATACCGGCTTCGGCCAAACTGTCACGAACGAAGGTCGCTGCTTTAGCAACGTCTCCTTTGCGTTCCGGGAGAGTGCTGATACTCGGAATGCGCAGAAATGTGAGCAGTTCTTCGAGAAAGCGTAATTTGTTCTGCTCCACGTAATCGTGGATTGTCCATTGCACGTGCGGGCGCCTCACCCCGAATGTATCAATGGCCTCTGGCAGAACAAAACTCGCTATAGTGGGGCCGATGTCCGAATCTCTCCAAAGCGAGCTGATCCACCTCACTTGCCCGAACTGTAAGCAGATTACGAGCTTGAGCCTAGCGTCCTTGACCGAGGACTCTCATCCGAAATGTCTCAACTGCGGACAGGTGATTCCCGTTGATCTGGATGCGGCTCGTCGGGACGGGCACCGGAAGGCACTGGAATTAGATCAGTCGCTCGATGCGCTCGGTTCGACCGAGTAGCGCGTTGGGATTCACTGGTCCGACGAAACTGGGACTGCTACTGTTCGGGACCGTTCTTGCTCACAAACGTTCCACTAAGATGTGACGTCCGATGCTCACGCTCTAATCCCGCAATGTGTTTATAAGCTGTAACTCGGGTAATCTATTGCCTGGCTCATTAACGAAAAGAGGAACTCCGCTTCGCACTTTCGGAGCAGCCTTTGCAGGAAGTGACCTGAGAGTAAGGTCGGAGATAATCTCCCCTAGTGTGACGCCCCCGCTTTCGCGCCAGCTCTTTCAGCGCCGATAAAAGCTCCTCTTCCAGGTCCACCGTCGTGCGCACAACAGCAGCGTAGCATCATGCATCAACGTATGCGATGCGTGATGAAGTCCCGGTATTGAGTCCGGGTAGTGCCTACGCGCCCTTCCCTACAAGCCAAAAAAAGATTTGCTCTCCGTCGATGTTTTGCGTCCGGTGAGGCTTCCAGTCGCCCAGATCAAAGGTGTGGGTGACAATCCTGGTGCCCGGTCTGAGATTCTGCAATCGGGGCGAAAGCTTCCGGTGCATATCGGGCAGCAAGTACAGCGTGACAACTGTTGCATCCCGGAAATCCATGTCAAATACATTCTGCGCCGTAAACCGGACCAGCGATTCGACACCTTCACGCTTAGCGTTCGCGCGCGCCTCCTGGATCAGCTCAGGGTTAATGTCGACACCCACCCCGCGCGCTCCATATTGCTTCGCGGCAGCAATAACAATGCGCCCATCTCCGCAGCCCAGGTCATACACTACATCGCCCTTGCGGGTGTCAGCAAGCTTCAACATCGCATCGACCACTGGTAGAGGGGTCGTGACATACGGAGCGTGGATGTCGACTTCCTGCTGGGTTGTGCGCAAAGAAGGAGGGGCCAGACTGCCTAACAGCATGAGAGTCAGCCATACCGTGTGGATCATCGTGATCTTTTCTCCCGCCGACTCTCAGAGTCAGTTATTGGACAACACTGGCCGCCGACTGTTTCGAACTGGATCTCGACGCACTGAGGTCAGCCGCTACGGTCAGTTCACGCGTTTGTACGCGCGCACTGACTACAGCATTCCCGAAACCGGATGCTAGGTGCCACTGCAGATGAAGAAGACCGCGACCGTCGCCAACAGATTGGGGGCGAACTGGACCTGCCGGTTGCGGGTGACGAAGATCTGCCGCTCAATGCGCCAATTTTGCACATTGCAAAGGTGAATGAAGTCTTTCACCGTTAGGAAATGCAAGTTCGGCGACTCGAACCAGTCGTATGGAAACAATTCCGTGCGAGGCGCGCGTCCGCTGAGCAAGTGCGCAAGGCGAGTGCTCCAGTGTCCGAAATTCGGAAACGCCACAATGGCTCGACGTCCGACCCGCAGCATTTCGCGCAGTACCTGGAGGGGATAGCGCATCTCCTGCAAGGTTTGGCTGAGAATCACGAAGTCAAAGGTTTGATCGGGGTAGTCGGCCAACCCCGTCTCGATATCACTTTGATACGCCGACACACCGCGCGCAATTGCAGTCTGGATTTTTTTCGGATCAATCTCGACTCCTTGCGCCTTTACGCCTTTCTTCTCAAGCAGCCAACCGAGCAGTTCGCCGTCACCGCAACCCAGGTCGAGGACGGTAGAGCCGGGCGTAATCATCTCGGCTATCAGGGCGAAGTCCGATCGGGTGGAGACTTGCGGGTAGACGGCGGCATCCGCCGGGCTCGGACTATCTTCGATTCGAATTGCGGTCGCGGGCTTTGCTTTACGAGCCTCTTCGCGGAACACGCTTTCGAGGAATCCGGAGATGACGCCGCTCTGCTCGACGGTTTCGAGCAGAAATGCATCGTGTCCGTAGGTGGACTTGAGCTCGCAAAAGGCCACATGCAGGGAACGGCTGCGCAATGCACTGACGGTTTCGAGCGACTGGTACGTCGGATAAAGCCAGTCCGACGTGAAGCTGATCACAAGGAAACGGGCACGGGCCTGTTCAAAGGCTGCCGCCAGAGATGAGTGTCCCGCCGACAGATCGAAGTAATCCATCGCTTTGGTGATGTAGAGATAGGAATTCGGGTCAAAACGGGTGATGAACTGGCTACCGCGATAGCGAAGATAGCTCTCGACCTCGAAATCGACTGAAAAGTCGAACCCGAATGCGTCCTTGTCACGCAGCCTGCGGCCGAACTTCTCGCGCATGGAGCCATCGCTCATATAGGTGATGTGCCCTACCATGCGGGCAATTGCGAGTCCGCGGCCCGGCGGCTTCAGGTCGTAATAGTTGCCTTCGTTCCAATCCGGATCGGCCATTATGGCCTGCCGGCCTACTTCGTTGAATGCGATCTGTTGCGCGCTGTGTCTTGAAGTGGCGGCAATCGGGATGACGGCAGCCACAGAATCCGGATACGAAACGGCCCACTCGAGTGCCTGCATACCGCCCATCGATCCGCCGGCCACCGCAAGCAAGCGTTCAATGCCCAGATACTCCACCAGCCGCTTCTGCAGTCGAACCATGTCGCGAATGGTGATCACCGGGAATCGCAAACCATAGCGCTGCCCCGTTGCGGGATCAAAAGAGCCAGGCCCGGTTGTCCCTTGGCATCCCCCCAGAACGTTTGAACAGATCACGAAGTAGCGGTCGGTATCAAATGCCAGACCGGGTCCGATCATCGAAGACCACCATCCGGTTAAACCGGTTTGGAGGTGAATTCCGGCCGCATGCGCATCACCGCTGAAGGCATGCAAAACCAAAATGGCGTTCGAATGATCTGCGTTCAGTTCGCCGTAGGTCTCGTAAGCGACGTCTACCTCTCTGAGGGTTACTCCGCAGTCAAGCACGAGAGAATCGAACGTCGCTCGTTGAGTTTCGACGGAGAAAGCTGTTTCGACTGTGGTTGCTGCCATAGCCCCGAGGACAACGAGGAGGTCTGATTTGCACGATAGCACGTGTTTACCCTCCAGGTTCATGCCTCGCTGTGGCCCAATGGGACTGCCGGGGGCCGAAATCAGCCAATAGAAATCAATCACGTGTAGCACCTCCGCACACACGATATACAGATAAACCCTTAGGAATGATTTACATAGAGTCCAAAATTACCGGGGCTTTTCCGTCCTATTCCCAAGCACTTTTGCGGGAGTAATACTTTCGCGACTTCGTGCCGTTTCAATGGCTTGGCGGCTCGGCTCTCCGAATTCCCGGTTGGTCACTAACGTGCTTATATCTAAGCGGACCGAACAAATACTATGGCTTCCGCAGCTCTCTCCCGCCCTCAAACAACTGCATTGCCTCTGGCCGATCGCCTCCCGGGGAGCGAAGCTCGCCCTGACGATCTCTGCAACGATTTGCTGGTCCATATGCTGGACTGCAATCTCTGTTTAGATCCGGAGCAGCCTGAGTGTCCGGTGTGCACGGGCCTGCAAAGCCGAATCAAAGCGCAGGGCGGCGCAACTACTGGTGTACTGTTCGCTTTTTAGTTAACACGTTTCACCTTCTGGTTCCTGACCGTCCCACCCGACTCCAGACAACACTACATAGCCGATCGGGTAAACGGGCAAGGCTATTCCGAGCCAACCTCGCCGCAACATTCCCCCTCATGGCGGGACTTCGTTACAGAGGGGTTTTCATCCGTTGAGCCGCTCGGAAGCGAATGCAAATAGCGCCGTACCGTTTTCAACTTCTCGCGCCTGGCGGTATTCCGACCTCGAACGCTTCAGCTGCGATTAGCTGCGAACGGGATGCCTACGATCACTACCTGTCGTCTCTTCAAAAGCTTCGCGCTGAATCCTATCTTTCTGACGGAGCGATCACGCCGGAACGGATAGACAAGGAAGGCCGCTTTCTGATGCATCGTGACGAGGACTGCTGGCACTTTCTATTGATCGATCCTGCTCAGGAGGTAATCGGGTGCGTCAGGTATCTGGCACACCCGGCGGCGGCCACGATCCGAGACCTTTTGATCGCCCAGTCACCGCTCGGGAAGGACCCGTTCTGGGGCAGTAAGTTTGCTCATGCCCTCGAATCCCATCTGGCGTTTGCTCACCGGAACGCGTTGACCTTCGTCGAAGTCGGTGGCTGGGCGATCAATACGGCGTATCGGCACACGAGAGCGGCACTCGAGATTCTACTCGCCTCCTTTGCATGGGCGAAGATGATCGGCGGGGGAATTGGTTGCTGTACTGCAACGGTTCGAAACAAGTCCGCTTCCATGCTTCGGCGTATCGGCGGTTCCAGTTTCGAATTCGGGAACGAGGTCATTCCGCCCTATATTGACTCCAAGTACGGCTGCACCATGGAAGCACTCCGCTTCCATTTTCAGGATTTCGATCCGCGTTATCAGAAGCTGGTCGACAGCATTTACAATCGGATTCCCGAGCAGCCGATCATCACTCGACCCGGGGATTACGATCGCAGCGGGGCAGACGCAGTTCATGCGACCAATAGCCTCGTCGCTCTCGGTCGCGCTCTTCATTCCGCAAATCAGACCGTTGCGGCGCCCGCGTGCGTCTCTGTTCCATCCTGAGCTTTCAGATCATCCCGGCAGTCTCGTCGTGCAAACTAGAGCGATATGGACGAGCGCGCTTCCGGCGTCGCTTTTGACGTAAAGACCGTTCTCGCGTTTGCGGCTATCTACATCGTCTGGGGATCGACGTTCTTTGCCATACGAGTCCTGGTGCAGACCGTCCCGGTCTTCCTGGGGGCAGGTCTGCGCTTTTCCACGGCGGGTTTGCTGCTCTATTGCTGGATCCTATTAAGACTTGGTGGAGGCTTAAGCCGAGTGGAATGGAGGAACGTCTCGGTTCTGGGTTTCCTGCTGTTCCTCATTCCTTACGCTGGTCTTTTCTGGGCAGAGAAGACCCTGCCGTCTGGAGTAGCTTCCGTGCTGGTTGCAACCATACCTCTCTGGACAGTCTTTCTGGAAGGCGTGGTCTTCAAGGCTCATCGGCTTCATCCCATTCAGTTGCTGGCGATCGCGCTAGGCTTCGCGGGCGTGATCATTGTCGCGAGCGGGGGCGATCGGAACGGGGCGCGTTTTGCTCTCCTTCCCTGCCTGACCTTGGTAGGGAGCACCATTTCCTGGTCCTTCGGCACCGTCCTCACGAGAAATCTGAAGCTCCCAGGCTCGAAAGTGATGAGTTCCGCGGCCCAGATGCTCACTGGAGGTGCTTTCCTTCTACTGTGTTCCGCGCTCCTCGAGGAGTTCCGCCCCCTACCGAGACTGAACGGGCCAGCTTTCTTGGCTTTGGTCTACCTGATCCTCGCGGGCTCCATCGCTGGGTTCACGGCCTACACCTGGCTACTCGGGCGGATGCCCGCCACAACGGTCGCTAGCTACGCCTATGTGAACCCTGTGGTGGCGTTGCTGCTGGGCCACGTTTTCGGAGGCGAAGCGATCTCGAGCCGGACTCTCTGGGGCTCTGCTGTAATCGTGGCCAGCGTGATCCTCTTGCTCCGCGTGCAAAGGGTGAGAAGCGCCCCCGTACCGTCGGGTGTTACTGTGCGGACGTGAAGGCAAACTTGGATTTTAAGGTTCAATCGCTTCTTACTCTGGTGTTGCTGCTGCCTGTGGGATTGGGCGCGGCACCCTCGCCTGCGGATGCGGCGCTGTCGCTCTACGCAGGAAACTGGACCGTAACCAGAAGCGGCGGCGGAAGCAAGCCCGAAGAACTCCACAATCTGTGCTCTTCTGTTGGCAAGTATTTCGCGTGCGAGCAGAGTGTTAACGGCAGCGTCACCGGCCTGCTCCTCATCATTCCTGCCAGTGCATCGGGTCATTACAACACCCAGACCGTACTCCCGGATGGCCGCGCCACAGGGAAGGGAGAACTGGTGATCTCGGGCAATCAATGGGTCTTCTCAAGCATCTGGAATTCGGGCGGGAAAACCGTGCGATACCGAACGACAAATACTTTTTCGGATAACAACCATATTCACTTCCAGCAGGAGGAATCGACCGACGGAACCCACTGGCAGGTGACGGGCAGCGGTGATGACGTCCGGATCACCGGAGCCAAACGGTAATCCGGCATGAAGCACCTAATTCTCTTCACCGCCATTTTCGGCGCGCTATGCACTGGCCAACAACCTCCAGCGGCGCAGACCTCGCCTGCGGCCGCGAGCGGTGGTTCGGATCAGTTGCTGAAGAGAATCGACGACGTTCTCTGGTTCACTCGCATGGCCGACATAGCGGACGTAGATAAGGTCGAGTTCACCAGTTCACCTCCCGCGCGTACGGCTAATCCGAAAGCGCCGGGAGCAACGAATCCGCTCATCATTCATGCGTATACGTTCATCCCGAAGAAGTTGGACCGCTCGAAAAAGCAACCCTTAATAACGTTCGCCCATCAGGGCGTGCACGCGAATTTCGATACCAGCGACTTACATGTGATTCGGGAACTGGTCGGACAAGGTTATTCGGTTATCGCTTGCGATTACCGTGGAAGCACGGGCTACGGAGCAGCCTTCTATCAGGACATCGATTATGGCGGGCGGGAGATCGATGACGTGTTCAACAGCACGCAATACATGCTCGACACCCACAGCTTCCTGGATCCGAAGAGAGCCGGGATGATGGGCTGGAGTCATGGTGGGTTCATCACACTCATGAACATCATGGAGCACCCAAAGACGTACGCGGTCGCCTACGCCGGCGTACCCGTCACCGATCTCGTAGCCCGCATGGGCTATGAACCCGAATCCTACCGCCAGCTCTATTCGGCTCCGTATCACATCGGCAAGACGGTGCGCGAAGACATCGAAGAATACCGTCGCCGATCACCCGTGAATCATGTAAAGTCTCTCGAAACGCCACTACTGATCCACGCAAACACGAACGATGAGGACGTGAACTTTCTGGAAGTCGAACACCTGATCCAGGCACTTAGAGCGGAAGGCAAAACATTCGAGTCCAAAATCTACGAGAACGTGCCCGGCGGTCACTATTTCAACAGAACAGATACCCGGATGGCACGGGAGTCTCGCGCCGAGGTCTACCGCTTCCTCGCCGGCTATTTGCATCCGTCAAATCCGGAACAGTAACTTGCACGTGTCCTTCAAACCAATGACTAACGTCATCAGACCCTCGAGGATCCGGCTTGTACTTACGACGATCCTACTGGTGCATTGCCTCACTGGGCAGACCACGTCGTCCATTACGCCTCCAAAAGACCAATTCGGCTTCAATCTCGGCGATGACTATCAGCTCACGAATTACACGCAGCTGACAGATTACTGGAAAAAACTCGCCGGCGAATCAGATCGTATGCGCCTGACGACCATCGGCAAGACGGCTGAGGGACGGGATCAGCTGATGGCGATTGTGACTGCACCCGAAAACTTCAAATCGCTCGATCGTTATCGGGACATCACGCGAAAGCTTTCGCTGGGCGAAGGGCTGACCGACGAGTTGGCGCGTGCGCTTGCCAAAGAGGGTAAGGCCGTGGTCTGGATTGACGGGGGACTTCACGCGACCGAGGTGGAATGCGCGCAGGCGCTCACCGAGATGGTTTACCAGATGGTAAGCCGTACCGACGGCGAGACTATGCGGTTCCTCCATGACGTAGTGATCCTGTTCGTCCAGGTGAATCCGGACGGCCAGGAACTGGTTGCCGATTGGTACATGCGGAATCCGGAAACGACGAAACGATCCACGGAAGGCGTACCGCGTCTCTGGCACAAATACGTCGGGCATGACGACAACCGCGACTTCTTTATGAGCAACATGCCGGAAACCACGAACATCAATCGAGTTCTTTATCGTGAATGGTTTCCGCAGATCATGTACAACCATCACCAAACGGGGCCTCCGGGCGCCGTTATTTTCATGCCGCCGTTTCGCGATCCATTTAACTACCACTTCGACCCGCTGATCATGATGGAACTTGATCAGGTCGGTTCCGCGATGCACAGCCGCATGGAAGCCGAAAACAAGCCTGGCGCCGGGATGCGCAGTGCGGCTACGTATTCCACCTGGTATAACGGCGGACTTCGGACGAGCACTTACTTTCACAACATGATCGGATTGCTGACCGAGATCATCGGTAACCCGACGCCGATCGATATTCCACTCGTCCCGACCACTCAATTGCCTCACGGCGACCTGCCGTTTCCGATTGCCCCGCAAAAATGGCACCTCCGACAGTCCATTGAATACTCGATCACCGCAAATCGCGCTGTTCTGGACTTTGCCTCGCGTTACCGCGAGACGTTGCTTTACAACTCATACCGGATGGCCAGGAATTCTATCGATCGCGGGAACAAGGATTCGTGGACGATCTCTCCGAAGCGGATCGAAGCTCTTCGTGCAGCTACAGTCGAATCCAAAAGAGAATCGACGGTCAATGTGTCATCTTTGGCGGCGGGCCCGGAAGGCCGCGAAGCTGTGCCGGCAAACCTATATGACACGGTGCTGCATGATCCGGCACATCGCGATGCCCGCGGCTATATTATTCCTGTCGAACAACCCGACCTCCCGGCGACCATTGCATTCCTGAACACGCTCGTCAAGAATGGCGTGACGTTGCACCGCGCCACTTCGGCATTCCAGGTGGCCGGCAAGCACTATTCGGCGGGATCCTACGTCGTCAAGTGCGCGCAGGCGTACCGGCCGCATATCCTCGATATGTTCGAACCTCAGGATCACCCGAACGACTTCCGCTATCCGGGTGGCCCCCCAATCCCGCCATACGATGTGACCGGCTATACGCTTGCATTCCAGATGGGCGTCAAGTTTGACCGTATCCTCGAAGGCTTCGACGGCCCGTTCGAGAGAGTGAACGACCTGCTCACTCCGCCGGCGGGCACGCGGACGGGACCTGCCAAGGCCGCAGGATATCTCATCAGCCATCGCGTCAACAATTCATACATTCTGGTAAACCGCCTTCTGAAAGCGAAATCAGACGTCTTCTGGTTGAAGACGCCGCCGGCCGGCGTCGATGCGGAAGAGATCGGAACGGGGGCCATCTGGATCCCCCCCTCCTCTTCCGCACAGCAGATTCTCGCGGGCGCAAGGGCGCTTGGCGTCAACGTGATCGCGATGAGCAAACGACCGGAGGGCGAGTCGATCAGGCTGAAACCCATCCGGATCGGACTCTACGACCAGTACGGCGGCCTCATGCCGTCCGGTTGGACCCGCTGGCTATTCGAACAGTATGAATTTCCGTTCAAGGTCATCTATCCCGAGGATCTCGATGCCGGGGACCTGGCCAGAAACTTCGACACGATCGTATTCACGGACGGTGCTCTTCGCGCACCGGGCGCCGGTCGCGGCAATGGATCCGCAAACCGCCAGCCCGCGGCCGAAACGATTCCCGAGGGATTCCGGCACTGGCTCGGCCAGATAACGCCAGACAAAACCATTCCGCAGATTCGCCGGTTCGCCGAAGCGGGTGGAGCGGTGGTATCGATCGGCTCGTCGTCTGCGGCTTTGAGTTCGCTGCTGGGCCTCCCTGTGGGCAGCGCTCTAATCGAACAAACAATCGACGGCAGGCCGCGCCAATTACCGCCCGAAAAGTTCTATATTCCCGGATCCCTGTTGACAGCCAGTGTCGATAACACAGATCCTCTCGCGTATGGGATGCCGGATCGAGTCGATGTATTCTTTGACAACAGCCCCGTCTTCCGGCTGAAACCCGATGCCGGACTGAAGGGCACTCATCCGGTGGCATGGTTCGCGAGCGGAACTCCGCTTCACAGCGGATGGGCTTGGGGTCAACAATACCTGGATGGTGGCGTCGCTATCGCTGAAGCATCATTAGGCTCGGGCAAGGTATTGTTACTCGGACCGGAGGTCGCTTTCCGCGGTCAACCTCACGCGACATTCAAATTCCTGTTCAACGGTGTGCTGTTGGGAGGCGCCAAAGTGACCCAACTATCTGCTACCGAATAGGACGGCTCCGGCGCGACAGCGCCCACCAGCAGATTGCGCCGGCCAGGACACTAATACTGATACCGGCCAATACATCAGCCGTGTAGTGATACCGGCCGTAAATGGTGGAAAGCGATACGCTGAGCGCGTAAACCAACAAGACCCACGCGATTCTCCTTCGCGGAAGGACGAAGAACATGCCCCACGCCGCAGCAAATGCAGAAGAGACGTGAGCGCTGGGAAATACTCCCACGTGTATCGTCCCCTTCTTCAGTATCCAGAGATTCAATATCCGGACCCATGTGCTGATTGTGGGGATCACCGCCGTCGGGTAGAGAAGCCGGGGCGGCTCGGATGGGAAAAACGGGAACAGCGCATAAGCGCCGAGCGTGCCCGCAAGGTAGAACGTGAAGAATGCGTCGATAGAGCGCCGGTTCCCGGTCGCATACAGTACGCCCACACAACACGCACCGAGTCCATATACGACCAGGTAACAAAACTCGAGGTAGTATGGCAGGACGACTCCGAGAGATTCAATAAGCGCGCGTAAGTGCCACTGGCCTAGCAACAGAATGTCCTGTCGAATCCACGCGCTCTCAAGCTGATGGTCGAATCTGCGGGGCAGAAAGATTTCCATCTCCTGGAAGGCAACGAGCGTGAGGAGAATGGGAATCCAGTCCCTTAGCATTCCGACTGCGGTCGCCCACCTGGTTTGCTCGCCGTACGCAAGGAGTAACAGCAGGGTAAAAACACCGACGGCGATCAGGAAAGGCTGGAAATGCAGGTGAGGACGATCGGGGAAAAACGGCGGCAAACACGCGACGTAAACAAAGTACCCGATCAGGACCCAATCCGACCTTCGGAATGAGCCGACCAGGTTCGCTAGGGTCAAACAGCGCCCGGCGCAGTTCGGTGTGACCGCGGCTGAAAGAAAAGAGCGAGGCCTGATAAGATACCGGCCCAAACGGCCCAGGTCGTCAGAAATCGATGTTCGATGAGAATGCCCGAGATCACAGGACTTGTAATCTGGGCGAGCGACATAAGCGACTGTGTCAAGCCGATGATAAGGCCCTGTTCGCGACGCCCTGCTTTTTGAGTGATCAGACTCGTCAGAGCCGGCCGAAGTGCCGCGCCACCGATCGAGATGAAACTGCTCATCCAAATCAATTGCCAGACAGTATGCGTGAATCCGATGGCGGCATAGCCGATCGCTGAGGTGAGAAACCCGATCTGGACCATTCGGCGCTCACCGAACCTCTTCACGAGCCGGCCGACCATCCCACCCTGCATGATCATGCCGATGAAACCGCTAAGCGCAAACAGATAGCCGACCTCTTTTACGCCAACCGCGTGGCCCTGCCACGTATAGCGCCGTTCCGCAAATAGTGCAAAGCCGGAGATGAACGTGGCAAAAGAAAAGGAAAAGAAAAGCCACTCCGTGAGTAGCCGCGCAAGACCTTTCTCCCGAAAGAACCTTGCGTATTCTCCCCATGACAGCAGGGACAGACGCCGCTCACCGTGGACGGCCTCGCCACCGCCGATGGCAGCAGAAATCTTCTGCGTTTGCTCCCGATTCGGAAGAAGGATGGTTGTACAGATGATGGTGGTGAAGGACAGGGCGGCAGCGGCAAGGATCGGCGCCTCATACCCGAACTGGGCCAGGAACCCTGAGATCGCCGGTCCTATCAGGAAGCCGAATCCAAATGCGATGCCGATAATGGCGAATGACTTGGCTCGATTCTCCGGACGGGTCACATCGCTGATGTACGCTTGCGCAATCGTCAAGTTGCCTGCTGTAGCGCCGTCGATCGCCCGCGCTAGAAATAACATCGGCAGGCCCCTGGCAAACGCGAGAAGCAAGAAGCCCGCAAGCGTGCCGGCCTGGCTAATGATCAGGATCGGTTTTCGCCCGAGCCGGTCCGAGATCTGCCCGAGGATCGGGCCGGAAATCAGTTGACAGATAGCGTAGGTCGAGACGAGCGCACCCACGATCGCCGGACTTGCACCAAGTCGCTCCGAGTAAAACGGCAGCAGCGGAAGAATGATAGTGAAGCCGAGTACATCAACTACAACAATCAGAAAGATCGGCAGGAGAGGAGAAGCTAATCGGCGCTGAGAAGCAGGTTCTGTGATTTGCGTCGACACACCTTTAAGTTTAGCGGGCAACACTCGGTCGGCAGCTAAATGGGGTAATCTGCCACATCTTTCGCGATCATCAGGGCCTCACGAGTGGGTATAACCCAGATCGGCAGGCCTGCCCCTGGGACCGTGATGCATCCCTCACGGTCAATCACTTCGCTGTTGCGCTTCGCCTCATATGTAGCCCCGCACCAAGCGAAGTCTTTGAAGATCTGCTCGCGGACTGTGGGCGTGTTTTCACCAATGCCGCCACCGATTACAATTCCATCGGCACCACCCAAAGCTGCCAGATAAGCGCCGACATACTTGCGCACTCGATAAGAGAACATGGTAAGCGCCAGTTGCACCAGGCGCTCTTCGCTATGGTCCCGCAACTCTCGGGTGTCCGCGGATACGCCCGAGACGCCAAGTAATCCGCATTTCTTGTTCAGGAATGTTTCGATGCCTTCTCCGTCGAGATTTTCCTTTTTCATCAGGTAAGGGACCAGCGCGGGATCAATATCGCCTGATCGGGTGCCCATCATTAAACCTTCGAGAGGGGTGAATCCCATGGAGGTGTCCACGGATGTACCGTGTCGAATGGCGGCTGCGGAAGAGCCACCCTCCAGGTGCAAGGTGATCAGCTTGCATTCCCGGAGGCGCCGCTGCGTCAACTGCGCAAAACGGATCGCCAGATAGCGATGGGACACGCCATGAAACCCGTAGCGACGGATCTTGTGGCGGTTCGCGACCTCCTGTGGAATTGGATACAGGGCCGCTTGATCCGGAATTCCGCGATGAAATACCGTGTCGAAGATCGCGAGCATGGGCAGTCTATCCCCAACCCGCTCTCTTGATTGTCGGATGACGCTTAAAGCCGACCGGTTGTGTATGGGAGCGAGTTCCTGTAGTCCCTCGATTTTCCCGATGACGTCTTCATTGATTAGCGCAGGGCCGTCGAAGAGATCTGCACCGTGGACGACTCGATGACCGATTCGTTCGATGTCAGCCAGAGTACGTAGTCCATAATCGCGGGCACCTCCACCCTCGATCCAGTTGAATAGCAGTTCCGCCGCATGCCCGTAATCCCGAACTTGCGTCTTATCGCTGCGGACCTGGTTTCCGTTCTGAAGTACCGAGAACTTAGAGTTCGGTTTGCCGACGTTGTCATACTCGCCCGAGACGAGCGTAGATCCCCATTTTGTCCTCTCCTCCTCTGCCTCCGCATTTGGTTCTGCGTCCACTAATTCGAATTTCAACGAATTACTGCCGGAGTTAAGGACTAAGATCTTCATAGGAGGTTCGATTCGATTCCGCGGCGAAATGGAACTTAGCTGAATTCTGAACCAAGCGCACCTAATATAGACGACGTCTGCAAAAAATACCTGCACCCGAAATGCCGTTTGACTAAGTCTATATAAATGCTAGGTCTCATTTTTGGCAATGGCCGTGCTTTCAGTAACTAGAACAATTATGAGGGTTTCTGCATTTTTGCTTTTGCTTGCGGTGCCGGCGTTGATTCCGGCCCAGGAAGCGAATCCTACTCAAGCTAACCAGCGTGACAATTCCGCGGGTGGGCCCAATCCGATTTTCAAGGTCGAAGTTGTTTCCCGCTCCATTCAGGCGGTGAGCTATAGAAACCGCGGCGGCTGGACAAAAGTCGATTTCCAAGGCACATCCCTTGCTCCCAGCGCGAAAGGCACAGCCGAGGTAAATGGCCGAGTCGACAACAAGGAAATCAGAGTCGACGTCAAAAAACTGCCCGCTCCAACAAACTTCGGACCAGAGTTCTTGACGTATGTTCTTTGGGGCATCACTCCCGACGGTCACTCAGTCAATTTAGGCGAAGTTGTGCTGGACGACTCTGGCAATTACAAAGGCAGTGTCACGACAACGCTTCAGTCTTTTGGGTTGATCATTACCGCTGAACCGTATTTTGCGGTTCGCCAACCGAGCGACGTGGTCGTCATGCAGAATGTGGTCCGGAAGGACACGCTGGGCAAGACCGAAGTCGTGGATGCAAAGTATGAACTCCTGAAGCGAGGCGAGTATACGTACCGAGTTCCGGCCGGCCAATTGCATCCCGTCACTATGACGGCCGACAAGAAGAGCCCACTATGGCTCTATGAAGCCATGAACGCGGTTCAGATCGCGAAGTACGCCAAAGCAGACGAGTACGGTGGAGAGACCTTCCAGAATGCATCCGCCCTGCTGAAGCAGGCTCAGGATTACAAAGACCGGAAGCAGTGGAATCCGTCCATCATGACTGCTAAAGAGGCAGTTCAGAAGGCCGAGGACGCCCGTATCATCTCACTACGCAAACAGCAGCAGATGGCACTGGACCTGGAACGTCAGCAAGCGGCGGAGCGGCAGGCTGCGGCACAGCGGCAGGCCGAGCAAGCCCGTCAACGGGCGGAAGAACAGGCCCATCAGGCTGCGTTATCTGAGGAGCAGTCACGGCAGGATGCCCAGAGACGAGCGGCCGCCGAGAAAGCGAAAGCAGAGGCTGATTCGTTGAGAGCGGAGGCTGATGCCGCACGTGCTCAGGCGACGGCAGAGGCGCAAAAGGCGGCTGCTGCGGCCGCCGAAGCAGATCGCCTCCGGCAACAGGCCGTGCAGGAGAAGGATCAGTTGAGAGCGCAGTTGCTGCAGCAGTTCAACGCTGTTCTTCCCACGACAGAAACGCCCCGCGGCCTCGTGGTCAATATGCAGGACGTGTTGTTCGACACTGGCAAGTACACCTTGAAGAGTCCTGCGGAACTCGCTTTGGCGAAGATCTCCGGCATCATCATTTCGCACCCCGGTTTAGACCTGCGAATTGAGGGATATACCGACAGTACGGGTAGCGCAGAGTTCAATCAGAAGCTCTCCGAGCAACGGGCCAATGCCGTACGCGATTTCCTGATGAAGCAAGGGCTGAACACGGCAAATATGACGGCCGTCGGTTACGGGATGAACTATCCTGTAGCGCCAAACGACACGGCTGCGGGCCGGAAATTGAACCGTAGAGTCGAACTCGTGGTGTCGGGCGAGGTCATCGGAGTCAAAATCGGTACTCCTCCGGCCACTACGCCAGGGGTTCCGACGCCAACCGCTAACGGAGCTCCGAACCCCGTCCGGTAACGCCAACCGCTGATCACACGACAGGAGCCGCTCGGCACGAGCGGCTCTTTTCATTTGCCAAGTGCTAAAAACGCTTGGTGATCACGATGGTGAAGTCATCTCCGAAGGTGGTGGTTTCGCACCATCTGCGAACCTCCTCCGCGAGACTGGCGACGGTCTCTTCTGCGGTTTTCTTCCCATGCGTTTGAAGAAACTCAGCTAAGCCTTCTTCTCCCAGTTCCTGCCCTTTGCTGTTCCGGGCCTCGGTAACGCCATCGCTGAAGAGGACGAGCATGTCTCCGGGATTCATCGTGATCTTGCGCAATTCGTACCGCGCGTCGGGGATGATCCCGAGAACCATGTTGCTTCCGCTCAGTTCCTCGACCGATCCGTCGGAACGCAGAAGAAGAGGATAGTTGTGCCCTGCATTGCTGTATTCGAGGACCCCGGAATCCAAGTGGAGCAAAGCATAGAAAAACGTGATAAATCGTCCTGCAACTGCGCGTTCACTCAGATTTCGATTCAAGACGGTTAACGCGGCGTCCGGTGAAGGTTGGGTTTCGAGCAGCATCTGCACGCGCGCTTGGAGGCTCGACATCATGAGAGCGGCCGGTAGTCCCTTCCCCGCGACATCTCCAATCACGAGCGCCAATCTGCCGTCCTGATAAGCTGCAAAATCGTAGTAGTCGCCCCCAACGGTCCGGCAAGGCACGTTCAGCCCCGCTATGTCGTAGCCGTCCACAGTTGGAGCGTGTGCGGGCAGGAGATTTTGCTGAATCTCACTCGCCTGTGCGAGTTCAAGGGCCATTAACTGTTCTTTGGCTTCGATCTCGGCCAGGCGGGCATGTTCAATACGAATTCCAGCAACATTCGCGAGAACGGTGAGTAGTTCGACATCGTCCCGGCCAAAGGTCCGGACCACATCACCGTTGTCCAGATAGATGAGCCCGATCACGCGGTCCCCAGTCTGCAGCGGCACAGCCATCACGCTGCGTACCCGATGTTTACGAATGCTTATCTGCTCCCGGAATCCTTCATCGGAAAGCGCATCCGCAATCACGAGTGAGCACCTCTCGCGGAGAACACGATCGCGAACCGCCGTGCTGATCTCGAACCCTTCGCCTTTGCTGGCCCGTACGATCAAGCCCTGTTCCTCGAGCGTCAGGATCACTCCGCGCGTAGCTTTCATCGCCGATAAGGCCAAATCGAGAATGACGGAGAAGAGTTCTGGCAGGGGACGATGTCCGGCAAGCTCTTGTCCCGCCCGGATCAGAGCCTGCACCACTCTCGGGGTCTGGAGCGAGCCTTCGCTGTGCTCTGGTGAGTGTTGAGCCGCCTTTGTGAGCGCCTTGTCGAGACTGGTGACGATCGTCATGCCGCGTTCCGAAGTAGCAGGCCCGCGTTGAACAAAGGACACAATCTGGGTTGTAACCTCCTGGTCGTAGACTTCGATCACTAAATGGCCAGCGTAAATGCGGTCTCCGCCTTTGAGCCTGTGAGGCGCTTTAATTGCTTCTGAATTCACGACGGTGCCGTTGTGGCTTGCACAATCCCGAACGAACCAGCAATGACCGTCGAATTCAAATGCCAGGTGGGAACGAGAAAGCCAGGGATCATCCGGATAAGCGAGTTGATTGTCAGGGGAGCGCCCGAGACTCACTCGGCCGTTCGTAAGCTCAAATTTGCGGCGAGATCCTTCCGGTCCCGAGATGGTCAGTTCCAACTACGAGGAAATATATCGTAGATTCGAGTTAAATAGAGCAAGTCGGTGCGAGCTTAAGCCGAAAACTCAACGGTTGGCAGAAAGCCAGGTTTTCGTCGTGCTCGGGTATTTTGCTCAAATGCGTAAGCATATTTGAGCAATTTCGGCTCGCTCCAAGGTGCGCCAAAGAACGAGAGCCCAATCGGGAGACCGAAGTGAAATCCGGCGGGCACAGTGATGTGTGGATACCCGGCAACGGCCGGAGGAGATGCGCAGCCGCTCTCGGTATGATCGCCATTTGCCAGATCGGTCAGCCAGGCCGGCCCGGCCGTGGGAGCCACAATCGCATCGAGCTTGAATTTCTTCATCACCGAGTCGAGGCCCTCTTTGCGGGTGAGTTGCCAATTTGTGGCGAGGGCCTGCCGATAGGCCTTTTCCGTGATGGGGCCTTTCTCTTGCGCCTGCTCCATCAATTCCTGTTCGAAGTAAGGCATCTCTTCCCGCCGATGCTCCTGGTTGAAGCGTATGCAGTCAGCAAGTGTACGCACACGTGATTCTCTACGGAGAAGATATTTGTTCAGATCGTTCTTGAACTCGTATAGAAGCACTTCCGTTTCCGTCGCGCGCCATTCCTGGTAAGAAGACAGCTCGACGGAGTCGACCATCTGCGCTCCCAGCCTTCGCATCACGTTTATGCACTCTTCCGCCAGCTTGACCACCTGTGGTCCAAGGTGGAAATACTGGCGAGCAATGCCGATGCGCGCTCCTCGTAGGCCATCAGGATCTAGAAATTCAAGATAGTCGCGAGCGCCGCTATACGTGTTGGCTGAGGATGCTGGATCGGATGGGTCCGGACCGGCTAGTGTATTCAAAAGAAGCGCCGCGTCTCGCACTGTTTTGGCGATTGGGCCGGCGGTGTCCTGACTGTGGGCGATCGGGATGATGCCGGAGCGGCTGATAAGGCCTAAGGTTGGCTTAATGCCAACGACGCCGCACATGGATGAGGGGCATACGATAGAGCCGTCCGTTTCGGTGCCGACGGAGAAAGCGCAAAGGTTCGCCGCGACGGCAACAGCCGAACCGGAGCTGGACCCGCATGGATTGCGATCGAGCACGTACGGGTTTCGCGTTTGACCGCCGCGAGCGCTCCAGCCGCTGACGGAGTGCATGGACCTGAAATTGGCCCATTCGCTCAGATTGGCCTTGCCCAGGATGACGGCGCCAGCGGTTCGTAAGCGTTGGGCCACAGTTGAGTCGCAGGCGGCCGGTTTGCCCACAAGCGCGAGTGAGCCAGCGGTTGTCTGCATGCGGTCTCCGGTATCGATGTTGTCTTTCAGTAAAACCGGAACGCCGTGAAGTGGGCCGCGCGCGCCTTTGACCCGGTACTCTTCATCGAGCGCGTGAGCAATAGCTAAAGCGTCAGGGTTGGTCTCAATGACTGAATGAAGTGCAGGCCCTTGCCGGTCCAGGCTGGCAATGCGATGGAGGTAGAGCTGGGTGATCCGGACGCTGGTGATCTCCCGGCGGCGTATGCGGTCGTGCAGATCGGAAACGGACAATTCATCGAGTTCGAATTCCGGGTGCCTGTGCGGAGCTGAGGAGACGTGGCGAATGGGCAGAGTAGCAGCTGCCAAAGTCGTCGCGAGAAACTTGCGCCGGTGCATGCAGAGTCATTCACAGGTTACGATGCGGCAAAGCAGATGGCACTAGTGGAAATCATGTGATCGCATGACCGCAGACTCCCGCAAGCTGAGTTCCTCAATCTCACCGGCCTTTAGTGAGATCACGCCCATCTGGCTTTGGAGGACGCCCTTCACCAATACATAGGGCGATGTCGTACAAACGACGCGCCTTCGGTCGAACAGATCCGGCCGAATAATGATATTGATAATTCCCGCTTCATCTTCCAGGCTCAGAAATACAAATCCTTTCGCGGTGCCGGGCCGCTGCCGGGTAATGACGGAACCGGCCACTTTCATCACGGTGCCGTCTTTCTGCAGCTTGGCGGTTGTGGAGTCAAGCACGCCCATTTCCCGCATCCGGGGACGATGAAAAGACATCGGATGTCTGCCAATCGTCAGTCCGCTGTTGCTGAAGTCTGCACAGGTCCTCTGGCCGGGCGTCATTGGTAAGAGTGGTGAATCGGATGTATCCACCGCAGCAGCTTCGAGCAGTTCTCCACTGGGTCTGACGGCAAGTTCTGCCTGCCACAAAGCACCGCGACGATGACGATCTGTCTTGAACCGGGGAAGAGCATTTAACGCGCCGAGTTCCGCGAGCTTGCTGATTTCATCCTTTTGCAGTTCAGGCACACGAGTCACAAGATCACGCAAAGAGCGAAATGGCCGTATTTTGCGTTGCCTTTCAATCTCTCGAGCAGTTCCCGCCCGCAACCCGCGCACGTAATTCAAGCCGAGCCGGAGCCACCGTTCGTTCCCTTCCACTTCCACAGTGCAAACGTAATCAGATTGCAAAACGTCCACCGGCCGAAAACGGAGTCCATGCCGCTGCGCATCTTTTACCAGAGTGGCGGGAGAATAAAAGCCCATTGGCTGGTTGTTCAGCATCGCTGCCGTAAAGGCTGCGAGGTAGTGGCACTTCAGATAAGCGCTGGCATAGGCAAGCAATGCAAAGCTGGCGGCGTGCGATTCCGGAAAGCCGTATAAGGCGAAGGATGTGATCGCCTGAACAATTCTTTCTTGCGTTTCCCCGGTGATGCCCTTCCGCTCCATTCCTTCGCGTAGCTGCTTTTCCACTTCGCGCATGCGCTTTTCGGACCGCTTAAAACCGAACGCGCGCCGCAACTCTTCCGCTTGGCCGCCCGTAAACCCCGCCGCGATCATGGCGATGCGGATCAGTTGCTCTTGAAACAAAGGAACACCTAGAGTTCGCTCCAGAACCGATTCCAAAGATGGATGAAGACAAACTGGTTGTTCCAAACCTTGCCTGCGTTTCAGATAAGGGTGGAGCATTTGCCCAACGATCGGACCCGGTCGAATAATGGCCACCTGGACGACAATGTCGTAGAACCTTACGGGTTTTAATCGCGGCAGACATGACATCTGCGCCCGGCTCTCGACCTGAAAGAGTCCAATGGTATCGGCCTTTTGCAAACAGCCGTAAACTCTGGCGTCATTCTGCGGAAGATTGGCCAAATCCACCTCTTCGCTTACGGG
>Ga0308175_100000248_pt1 | contig 41180 bp, 8 predicted proteins | sample PhyCR1_3_FD_203893 | JGI IMG/M metagenome (GOLD analysis project Ga0308175, IMG submission 203893) | Soil microbial communities from UC Gill Tract Community Farm, Albany, California, United States - DLSLS.C.R1 | ecosystem: Environmental > Terrestrial > Soil > Agricultural land | place: USA...
ACGCGGGTGGATGACGCCCTGCTCACCGCCCTCATCCAGGGCTTCGCCGCCTGGACCGGCGACCGCTCCCTGCTCGTCGACCTGGAAGGGCACGGCCGCGAGGAGGTGGGCGAGTACCTGAACATCTCCCGCACCACCGGCTGGTTCGCCACCTTCGCTCCGGTGCTGCTGAGCCTCGCCGGGACCGGCGGGCCGGGCGAGGCGCTCAAGGCCATCAAGGAGCAGCTCCGCGCCATTCCGCGGCGGGGGATCGGCTACGGGCTCCTGCGCTATCTGGGTCCGGACCGCGAGGCGGCCCGCCAGCTCCACCTCCTGCCGCAGCCGGAGGTGAGCTTCAACTACCTCGGCCAGCTCGACCAGGTGCTCGCCCAGGACGGGCTGCTGCGGCCGGCGGGGGAGTCGGCCGGGACGGCGCGCGATCCGCGACAGCTCCGGCGCTACCTGCTGGACGTCAGCGGGGACGTGAGCGGCGGCCGCCTGCGCCTGCTCTGGACCTACCCCGGGGAGATCCTCGCCGAGGCCACCGTGGAGCGGCTGGCCCAGGGCTGCCTCATAGCTCTGCGCGACATCGTGGCGCACTGCACCACGCCCGAGGCCGCGGGCTGCACCCCGTCGGACTTCCCCCTGGCCTCCCTGAGCCAGGCCGAGCTGGACCACCTGGCCGGCGCCGAGGCGCGGGAGATCGAGGATCTCCTCCCCCTCTCCCCCCTCCAGCAGGGGCTCCTCTTCCACACTCTGGAGGCGCCCGAGTCGGCGATGTACCTGCTGCAGTTCTACTGCACGCTGGTGGGCGATCTCGATCCGGTGGCCTTCGGTAGCGCTTGGCAGCAGGTCGTCGACCGTCACGGCATCCTGCGCAGCTCCTTCTTCTGGGAGGGGCTCGAGGAGCCGCTCCAGCGCTCGCTCCGCCACGTCGACCTCCCCTTCGACTGGCAGGACTGGCGTCATCTCGACGAGGTAGAGAGGCGCGAGCGCTACGAGCGCTTCATCATGGAGGACCGCGGCCGCCGCTTCGACCTCTCCCGGCCGCCGCTGATGCGGATCACAGTCGTGCGCTTCGGCGAGCGCGAGCACCGTCTGGTCTGGAGCTACCACCACCTGCTGCTGGACGCTTGGTCGGCGGCGATCATCGTGGGCGAGGTGTTCACGTTCTACGCCGCGCTCCGGGACGGCGCGACCCTCCACCTGGCACCGGCGCGGCCCTACGGGGAGTACATCGCGTGGCTCCGCCGGCAGAGCCTGGCGGAGGCGGAAGGGTTCTGGCGGCAGAGCCTGGCGGGCTTCGGCGCGCCGACCCCCCTGAGCCTCGACCGGCAGGCCACGACCGAGCCAGGCGGCGAGAGCGGCCAAGCGGCGGCGAGCCTCACCCTGTCGCGGGCGGCCACCGACCGGCTGCGCGCCATGGCGAGGCGCCACCGCCTGACCCTGAACACCCTGGTCCTCGGCGCCTGGTCCTTCCTCCTCAGCTACTACAGCGGCGAGCAGGACATCGTGGTGGGCGTCATCTCCTCGGGCCGCGAGGTCGACCTGCCGGGCGTCGACACCATCGTGGGCGTTTTCATCAACACCCTGCCGCTCCGTCTCGAGATCGACATGGCGGCCCCGCTGGCCTCCTGGCTGGACCAGGTGCAGGCCCGGCAGGTCGAGATCCGCCGCTTCGAGCACACGCCGCTCGTCCAGGTGCAGCAGTGGAGCGAGGTCGAGCGCGGCCGCCCCCTGTTCGAGAGCATCTTCGTGTTCGAGAATCATCCGGCGGGCTCCGGCGTGTCGCGCGCGCAGGTGGGCCTGGAGGTGCGCGATTTCCGCAGCCTCGCCCGCACCAGCTATCCCCTCTCCCTGCTGGCGAACCCGGGCGACGAGGTGTCGGTCGAGCTGAGCTACGACCGCGACCGCTTCGACGCGGACGCGGTGGAGCGCATCCTCGGCCACCTGCGGGCGACGCTCTCGCGTTGGCCGGATCAGGCCGGCGAGCCGCTGGGCCGGCTCTCGCCGCTGACCGGGGAGGAGCGGGCGGAGGCCCTGGCCGCCGCCTGGCCCGCTCCCGCGCCGGAGGAGCGATTCTGCCTGCACGAGCTGTTCGAGTGGCAGGTCCAACGCTCCCCTGAGGCGACGGCGCTCTGTTGCGAGGGGCGTGAGCTCACCTACGAGGAGCTGGACCGCCGGGCGAACCGGCTGGCCCATCATCTGATCGCGCTGGGCGCCGCGCCGGAGCGGCCGGTCGCCATCCTGCTGGAGCGCTCGCTCGACCTCGTGGTGGCCATCCTGGGCGTGCTCAAGACCGGCGCTCCCTACCTGCCCATCGATCCGATGCAGCCGCCGGAGCGCGCCACCTTCATGCTCGCCGACGCCGGAGCGGGCCACCTGGTGACCCGCGGCTCCCTCGCCGCCCCTCTGCTCCCGCTGGCGGTCGAGGTCATCGATCTCGACGCCACGGGCGAGGCGCTCGCCGGCCGCCCGGAAACCAGCCCGGGATGGCGGATCTCGCCGGCCAATCTGGCCTACGTCATCTACACCTCGGGCTCGACGGGGACGCCCAAGGGGGCGCTGCTCACCCACCACAACGTGGTGCGTCTGTTTACGACCACCCGGGATCTCTACCGCTTCGATGCGAGCGACGTCTGGACGCTCTTCCACTCCTACGCCTTCGATTTCTCGGTCTGGGAGATGTGGGGCGCATTCCTGTTCGGCGGTCGGCTTGTCGTGGTGCCGTATGCCGTGAGCCGTTCGCCGGAGGACTACTACCGGCTCCTGGTGGAGGAGAAGGTGACCGTCCTCAACCAGACGCCGTCCGCGTTCCGCCGTCTCGCCGAGGTGGACGAGGAGTCGGGCGCGCCGCTCTCGCTGCGCTGGATCGTCTTCGGCGGCGAGGCGCTGGCGCCCGACTCGCTGGCGGCCTGGGTGGCCCGGCATGGAGAGGAACGGCCACGAGCAGTGAACATGTATGGCATTACGGAGACGACGGTGCACGTCACCTTCCGGGCCCTGACGACGGCGGACACGGTCGGCGTCGGGCACAGCCCGATCGGCGTCTCCATACCCGACCTCCGTCTCCATCTGCTCAACGCCTGGATGCAGCCCGTGCCGGTGGGGGCGATCGGCGAGCTCTACGTGGGCGGGCCGGGCCTGGGCCGCGGCTATCTCGGCAGGGCCGACCTGACGGCCCAGCGCTTCGTCCCCGATCCCTTCTCGTCCGTTCCCGGCGAGCGGCTCTACAAATCCGGCGATCTGGCGCGCCGCCTGCCCGCGGGCGAGCTCGACTATCTCGGCCGGTCCGACCACCAGATCAAGGTGCGTGGCTTCCGCGTCGAGCCGGGAGAGATCGAGGCCGCCCTGCGGCGCCACTCCGGAGTGCGCCACGCCGTGGTGCTGGGCCGCGACGATCTTGACGGCGACCGCCGGCTGGTCGCCTACGTGGTCCCCACCGCGCCCGTCATCACGGTCGGCGAGCTGAGGGAGTTCCTGCTCCAGAGCCTGCCGGAGCACATGGTCCCCAGCGCCTTCGTGCTTCTGGACGCCCTCCCCCTGAACGCCAGCGGCAAGGTCGACCGCCGGGCCCTCCCGGCTCCCGACCGGCGCCCGGACCTCGGGGACGGCTACGTGGCGCCACGCAACCCGGTCGAGGAGCTGATGGCCGCCATCTGGGCCGAGGTGCTCGGGCTGGAGCGCGTGGGCATCCGCGACGAGCTCCTGGAGCTGGGCGGCCACTCGCTGCTGGCGACCCGGCTGGTCGCCAGGCTCCGCAAGCAATTCGAGGTCGAGCTCTCTCTGCGCGAGCTGTTCGACCAGCCCACCGTCGAGTCCCTGGCGGCGGTCGTCGAGCGAGCCCGGACCGCGGGCGAGACGGATATCGCGCCGCCCATCACGAGGGCCCGGCGCGGCGGCGACCTACCGCTGTCGTTCGCGCAGCAGCGGCTCTGGTTCCTGGACCGCTGGCTGGGGGCCACCCCGCTGTTCAACGTGCCGTTCACGGTGGAGCTCCGCGGGCGGCTGCACGTCCCGGCCCTCGCCGGCACCTTCGGAGAGATCGTCCGGCGGCACGAGGCGCTGCGCACCACCTTCCCCGAGCACCGGGGCGTGCCCATCCAGGCGATCGCCGCGCCGGCGCCGGTCCCCCTGCCGCTGGTCGACCTCGGCGCGCTGCCCGCGGGACGCCGCGAGGGCGAGGCGGAGCGGCTGGCCGCCGAGGAGTCGCGGCGGCCGTTCGACCTCGCCGCCGGGCCGCTGCTGCGCGCCGGGCTCCTGCGCCTGGCCGAGGAGGAGCACCGGTTGCTGGCGACGCTCCACCACATCGTCTGCGACGGCTGGTCGATCGGCGTGCTGCTGCGGGAGGTGACGGAGCTCTACCCGGCGCTGGTGGAAGGGCGGGCGCCCCGCCTCCGCGAGCTGCCGGTCCAGTACGCCGACTTCGCGGTCTGGCAGCGGGACTGGCTCCAGGGCGCGACGCTGGAGAGGCAGCTCGCGTACTGGCGCCAGCGGCTGACGGGTGCTCCCACCCGGCCGGCGCTCCCCACGGACCGCCCCCGGCCCGAGTTGCAGACCCACTGCGGCGGCGTGCTGCCCATCTCGCTGACGGCCGAGCAGACCGAGAGGCTGAAGAGCGCCAGCCGCCGTTTCGGCGTGACCCTGTTCATGACCACGGTGGCCCTGTTCAAGGTCCTGCTGCGCCACGTGACCGGGAGGAACGACGTGCTGGTGGGCACCGATGTCGCCAACCGGGAGCGGCTGGAGACGGAGGGGCTGATCGGCTTCTTCGTCAACCAGCTCGCCCTGCGCACCGACCTGTCGGGCGATCTCGCCCTCCCCGAGCTGCTGCGGCGCGTCCGCGAGGTCTCCCTCGGGGCGTACAGCCACAAGGATCTGCCGTTCGACAAGCTGGTGGACGCGCTCGACATCGAGCGGAGCCTTGGCTACTCGCCGCTCTTCCAGGTCAAGATCTTCTTTGTCGATCCCCAGGAAGAGGGGCTCGCCCTGCCGGAGCTGACCGTACAGCGGCTGGGCAGCGAGAACGGCACCGCCAAGCTCGATCTGACGCTCGCCCTCCAGGATACGCCGCAGGGGTTGCGCGGATCGCTGGAGCACAACCGGGATCTGTTTGAGGATGCCACCGCCGAGCGCTGGGCCGCGCAGCTCCACGCGCTCCTCGCCGCTTTCGCCGAGCGTCCGGAGGGCCGGGTCGAGGACCTCGACCGCGTCCTCCGCGACATGGAAAGGAAAGAGACCGTCATGGAGAAGAACGTACGCCAACCCGCGAGCTTCGATCCGTTCAAGTCGATCAAGCCCAAGGCCATTCATCTCGGGCGCGGGGAGGTCGTCAAGAAGGACTACCTCGCCCCTGGCCAGAATCTCCCGCTGGTGATCCAGCCGGCCGTCGCCGAGGCCGACGCCGTCGAATGGGCGAGCACGCACCGCGAGGAGATCGAGAAGGACCTGCTGCGGCACGGAGCGATCCTCTTCCGCGGCTTTGATCTGGGGTCGGCCGACACGTTCGAGCGCTTCGCCTCCGCGATCTGCTCGGAGCTGTTCAACGAAAACGGCGAGCACCCGCGCGAGAGCGTCAGCGGCAACGTCTATACCCCGGTCTTCTACCCCCCGGACCAGAAGCTCCTCTGGCACAACGAGAACTCGTTCAACCTGCGCTGGCCGATGAAGATCCTGTTCTGCGCCGCGCGCCCAGCCGACGAGGGAGGGGAGACGCCGATCGTGGACAGCCGCAAGGTCTTCGACGACCTGGACCCCGGGATCCGCCAGCGCTTCGTCGAGAAGCAGGTCCTCTATCAGCGGAGCTTCGGCCTGGGCGTCGGCCTGGACTGGCAGACGGTCTTCCAGACCGACGACAAGGACGACCTTGCGCGGCGGGCCGCCGAGGAGAAGATCGAGCTGGAGTGGCAGGCGGACGGCCATCTGCGCACCCGCTTCCGCCGGCCCGCCGCCGCGCGGCATCCGGTCACCGGCGAGTGGATCTGGTTCAACCAGGCCCAGCACTGGCACGTCTCCTGTCTGGAGCCGGAGACCCGCCGCTCCATGGAGTCCCTCTTCGCCGAGGACGACCTGCCGCGCAACTGCTACTACGGCGACGGCTCGCCCATCCCCGACGCGGAGATGGCGCACATTCTCGAGGTCTATCAGCGGCACGAGATCTCCTTCCCCTGGCAGAAGGGGGACGTCCTACTGCTCGACAACATGCTGGTGGCACACGCCCGCAACCCCTTCCGGGGCGAGCGTCGCCTCCTGGTGGCATTGGGAGAGATGAAGGATTACGGGGAAGCTCAGACGGGAGGCTCGAATGGCGATTGAGATCGAAGGCTACCGCCTCTCGCCGCAGCAGAGGTGGCTCTGGCTGCTCTCCGGGAGCGGCGTGTACGCCGTCCAGGGCTCCTGGCTGCTGGAGGGTGGCTGGCAGAGGAACCGGGTGAGGGAGGCTCTCGAGCGGGCCACCGCCCGGCACGACATCCTGCGGACCTCGTTCGCGCGCCCCGAGGGGGTGAGGATGCCCCTCCAGGTGCTCGGCGAGGGCCGGCCGGAGTGGAGCGAGCACGACCTCTCAGCGGCGGAGGTGGGGGAGCGGGAGGAGCGGATCGCGGCCTTCGCTGAGCGGGACCGCCGCCCGTTCGATCCCGCCTCCGGCTCGCCGGCCCGGGCCACCCTGATCTCCCTGGCGCCCGAGCGGCACGTCCTGGTGTTGTCGATCTCCGCGCTCTGCGGCGATCCCTCCTCGCTCCACAACCTTGTCCAGGAGATCGGCGACCTCTGCGCCGGGAGCGACCCGGACGGCGAGCCGGTGCAATACCTCCAATACTCGGAATGGGAGCATTCGGTACGCGAGGAGGATCCGGATCTCGGCGGCCGGGACCGCTGGCTGTTCCAGGGGCTGCTGGAGCCCTCCGGCCCTCCTCTGGCCCGGGAGTCCGCAGCGAGCTCCGGCACGCCTTTCACGCCGGTGGTGCGTCAGGTCCCGCTCTCCCTGGAGGTCGCGGCGGGCCTGGAGGCGCTGGCCAGGCGGGAGGGTGCCACTCTCCAGGAGGTCCTGCGCGCCGCGTGGTACATTCTCCTCTGGCGCGTCACCGGCAGCTCGCCGATGACGATCGCCAACGCCTTCCACGGCCGCAAGCACGAGTCGCTGCTGAGCGCTCTGGGGCCGTTCGTGAAGAGCGCGCCCGTGAGCTGTGAGATCGCGGAGGGGGATAGGCTCTCCACCGTTCTCGACCGGCTGCGCCGCGCCGTGGCAGACGCCGAGGAGTGGCTGGAGCATTACTCGCCGGAGGACTTCCTGGATCCCGACGCCTCGGCGGCCCGCTTCCCCGTCGCCTTCCAATGGGAGGAGCGGCCCCCGCACAGCCTGCCGGGCGGCCTGAAGATCTCGCATCTGGGCCGCGCGGGCGCGACCGACCGCGCCAAGCTGTCGCTGGTCTGCCTGCACCGCGACGGACGCCTCACGCTGGAGCTGTGCCACGACCCCGACTGTCTGGAGGAGGACGAGGCGGCGCGGTGGGGCGAGCGCCTCAATCTTCTCCTCACGGCCCTCGGGCGCGATCCGCAGCGGCCCGTGGGAGATCTGGATCTGCTGAGCGAGGCCGAGCGCCGGGCACTGGTGGAATTCAACCGGACCGGGGCGGCCTATCCCCGGGATCTCACGGCGCACGAGCTCTTCACGCGCCAGGCCCGGCTCACGCCCGACGCCACGGCCGTCGAGCAGGAGGGGCGCGTCCTGACCTACGGAGAGCTGGCGGCGCGCTCCGACCTCCTGGCCTCCCGACTGCGGAGGAGCGGGGTCGGTCTGGACGTCGTCGTCGGCCTGTTCCTGCACCGCTCTCCCGAGCTCGTCGTCGCGATGTTGGGCGTGCTGAAGGCCGGTGGCGCTTATCTCCCCCTGGACCCGACCTATCCCCGCGAGCGGTTGGCCCTGATCCTGGCCGAGACCGGTGCGCCGGTGGTGCTCTCCGAGACGGCGCTCGCGCCGGCCCTGCCTCCCGGCCCCGAGGTCCTCTGCCTCGACCGGGACTGGCAGGAGATCGCCGCGGCGGTGGACGGCGCGGCGCCGGGGGAGGCGACGGCCCTCCCCGAGAACCTGGCCTACGTCCTCTACACCTCCGGCTCGACCGGCAGGCCGAAAGGGGTCATGGTGCCGCACCGCGGCCTGGTGAGCTATCTCAGTTGGTGCACCCAGGCCTACGCCGTGGCGGAGGGCCAGGGGGCGCCCGTCCACTCCCCCCTGAGCTTCGACCTCACCGTCACCAGCCTCTGGGCCCCCCTCCTGAGCGGGAGGAAGGTCGTCCTCGTGCTCGATCAGGAGGGGACCGAGGGCTTGGAGCGGGTTCTTCGGTCCGATGCCGACTTCAGCCTCCTGAAGCTCACGCCCTCCCACCTCGGCGCCCTCGCCCAGATCCCGGCCGCGAGCCGGGCCGCGACTCGCGCCCTCGTAGTGGGAGGGGAGGTGTTGCACAGCGATGCTCTCGCGCCCTGGCTGGCGGCGCGTCCGGGCATCCGCATCTTCAACGAGTACGGCCCTACCGAGACGGTCGTCGGCTGCTGCGTCCATGAGGTCGCGGTGGACAGCCCGTCCGAAGGCGGGTTGCCCATCGGGCGGCCGATCGCCAACATCCGTCTCTACCTCCTGAACGGCCTCTTCCGCCCGGTCCACGAGGGCGCGGCCGGCGAGATCTACGTTGGCGGCGACGGGGTCTCGCGCGGCTATCTGGGCAATCCGGCGGCGACCGCGGCGAGCTTCGTGCCCGATCCCTTCGACGCCGAGCCCGGCGGCCGGCTCTATCGGACCGGCGACCTCGCCCGTCTCCTCCCCGACGGCAACCTCCACTTCCTGGGCCGCAACGACGACCAAGTCAAGATCCGGGGCTATCGCATCGAGCTCGGCGAAATCGAGACCACCCTGGCCCGGCATCCGGGTGTCGATGGCGCGGCGGTGGTGGTACGCGAGGACGCGCCCGGCGACCGGCGGCTTGTCGCCTATGTGACGGGCCATGGCGCACCGCCGCCGAGCACGGACGAGCTGCGCCGGCACCTGCTCGCGAGCCTGCCGGAGCACATGGTGCCCGCCGCGTTCGTCCCCCTGGAGGAATTCCCCCTGACCTTCAATGGGAAGTTGGACCGGCGGGCGTTGCCGGCCCCCTCCAGCCTGCGCCCGGAGCTGGAGCAGTCCTACCTTGCCCCGCGCACGCCCATCGAGCAGGCCCTGGTCGAGATCTGGAGCGAGATCCTGGGAGTCGAGCGGGTGGGGATCCGCGACAACTACTTTTCCCTCGGCGGCGACTCCATGCGGAGCGTGCGGGTGGTCGCCTTCGCCAAAGAGCGCGGCCTGGAGATCACCTTACAGGACCTCTTCCGCTTCCGCACCGTCGAGGAGCTCGCCCGTCGCATCGAGGAGACGCAGGGCACGGATGAGATGAGCCGGATGCTGGACGAGATCGAAGCGCTGTCGGACGAGGAGGCCGAGGCCCGGCTCCAGGAGAGGCTCCAGACGGCGGGCGAGAGCGATCAGCCATGAACGATCTCCAGCAGCGGCTCGCCTCCCTCTCTCCGGAGAAGCGCCGGCTCGCGGATCTGTTGCTGCGCGAGAGGCGGAGTCGTGAGCAGGAGGCGGCCGCCGGAGCGGCTCCCGTGCCCTCTCTGGAGCCCCGGGGCAGCGCCTTCAGCCTGCTCACCGAGGAGGACCGCCGCAAGCTGCCGGACGGCTTGGTGGACGCCTATCCTCTGGCCATGCTCCAGCTCGGGATGATCTACCACATGGAGATGACGCTGGACGATCCCATCCCGGCATACCACAACGTCAACAGCTTCCACGTGGAGGCGCCCTTCGTCCCCGCGGCTCTCCAGCAGGCGGTGGACAGGGTGGTCGCCCGGCACGCCACGCTCCGCACCTCCTTTCACCTGGAGGGCTACAGTGAGCCCCTCCAACTCGTCCACCGCTTCGTGCAGGTGGGCATCGAGGTCCGGGACCTGCGGCATCTCTCCAGGAACGAGGTGGAGGAGGAGCTCGAGCGCTTCTTCGCGGTCGAGAACCGCCGGATCTTCGACCTCTCGCGCCCGCCGCTGCTGCGCATCCAGGTCCATCTGCGCTCCGACCGCCGCTTCCAGTTCACTCTCACCGAGCCGCACGTGATCTCCGAGGGGTGGAGCACGACCTCCACCCTGGCCGAGATCTCGGACCTCTATCTGGCCCTCCTCGAGGGGCGCCCGCTCCCCGAGCCGCCCGCCGCGCTGCTCCCCTACCGCGAGTTCGTGCGGCTGGAGCGCGAGACCCTGGCCTCGGAGGAGGCCCAGGCCTTCTGGCGGGAACGGCTCGACGGTTGGGTCACTACCCGCCTGCCCCGCTGGCCGGCCGGCTTTCGCCTGGCCGAGCGGGTGAGGAACCGCAAGCCGTCCTGGGAGATCCCCGCGGACCTGCTGGCCGGTCTCCAGAGGCTGTCCCGCGCCGCTGGCGTCCCCATCAAGAGCGTCCTCCTGGCCGCCCACCTCAAGGTGATGAGCCTGTGGAGCGGCGAATCGCGGGTGGCGACCGGCCTCGAGCTCCACGGCCGGCCGGAGGCTCGGGAGGGGGATCAGATGCGGGGGGTGTTCATCAACACGCTGCCGGTCCACCTCAACCTCGGCCGGCTCTCCTGGCTGGAGCTGGTACGCCGCGCCTTCGAGGCCGAAGGCGAGATCCTCCCCTTCCGGCGCTATCCCCTTGCGGCTCTGCAGAAGGGGCGCGAGGCCCCCCTCTTCGAGGTCTCCTTCACCTATCTCCACTTCCACGGCGTGGATCGCGTGTTTCAGTCCGAGCAGATGATCCTCTACCGGGACGGGATCAGCGACCTCTCCGTCTCCAACTTTCCGCTGGCGGTCACCTTCCACATGGCCGAAGGCTCCGCCAACGTGCTGGTCCTCGTCCTGGAGCACGACGACCGGGAATTCCCCCGCGGCCAGATCCGGGCCTTGCAGCGCTCCTACGACCAGGTGCTGAGGGCGATGACGCAGAGCCCGGAGGCCCGCCACGACGAGGTCCCCCTGCTCGATCCGGCGAGCCGGCATCAGGTGCTCGTCGAGTGGAACGACACCGCGTTCCGGGAGGAGACGCTGATCCATCAGCGGGTCGCGCGCTGGGCGCGGGAGACGCCGGACGCCGTGGCCGTCGAATGGCAGGGCCGGCGGATGACCTACGCGGAGCTCGACCGTCAAGCCGCGGCCCTCGCCCGTCGTCTCCGCGTGCTCGGGGTACGGGCGGACTTCCTGGTGGGGCTCTACATCGAGCGCTGCTGCGAGATGGTCGTGGGCCTGCTGGGCATCCTCAAGGCCGGCGGCGCGTACCTGCCGCTCGACCCCTCCTATCCGCCGCAGCGGCTCCAGTTCCTGCTGGAGGACGCCGGCGTTTCGGTGGTGGTGACCCGGCAGCCTTCCCCGGAGCTGGCCGCAACGGCCGGAGCCCAGGTAGTGGCGATCGAAGGCCTGCCCGACGGCCCGGCAGGGCCGGCGGACCTGGCGCCGGAGCTAGCGCCCGGCAATCTCGCCTATGTGATCTACACCTCGGGCTCCACCGGCCAGCCGAAGGGGGTGATGGTGACGCACGCGGGTCTCGCGGCCTCGACCGCGGCCCGGCCCCTCTACTACCGCGCCCCCGTGACCAGCTATCTCCTGCTCTCCTCCTTTGCCTTCGACAGCTCGGTGGCGGGGATCTTCTGGACCCTCTGGGACGGGGGGACCCTGGTGCTACCGCCCCAGGACGCCGAGCGCGATCCGCAGGAGGTGGCCCACATCGCCGCCCGTACGCGACCCTCGCACCTGCTGGCTCTCCCCTCCCTCTATTCCCTGCTGCTGGACGAGGAGGAGGGCCGTCCGCTAGCCGGCCTGCGGGCGGCCATCGTGGCGGGCGAGGCCTGTCCAGTCGATCTCGTGGCCAAGCACCGCGCGGTGCTGCCGCAGGCGGCGCTGGTCAACGAGTACGGCCCCACCGAAGGCACGGTCTGGTGCTCGGCGTTCGACACCTCGGCCCCTCTGCGCGGCGACCGGGTGCCGATCGGGATTCCCATTCCGGGGGCGCACCTCTACGTGCTGGACGAGTGGATGCAACCGGCCCCCATGGGGGGGCTGGGCGAGATCTGGCTCGGCGGTGCCGGCCTGACCCGGGGCTATCTCCGCTGGCCCGACCTCACCGCCCAGCGGTTCGCGCCCGATCCCTTCGCCTCCGAGCCTGGCGCGCGCATGTACCGCACGGGCGACGTGGGCCGCTGGCTGCCGGACGGCAACCTGGAGTTCCTGGGCCGCAAGGACCATCAGGTCAAGATCCGGGGCTTCCGCATCGAGCTGGAGGAGGTCGAATCCGTGCTCGCCCGCCATCCCGGCGTCCGGGAGGCGGCCGCAGTGGTCCGCGAGGATGTGGCCGGCCGCCCCCGTCTGGTGGCCTACGTGGTAGGGGAGGAGGGCAAGGCTCCGTCCGCGTCCGAGCTGCGAGGCTTCCTGCGGCAGCACGTCCCGGACTACATGGTCCCCGCGTTCTTCATCCCGTTGGAGAGCCTGCCGATGACCCCCAACGGCAAGGTGGACCGCGCCGCGCTCCCCGCGCCCTCCAGCGACCGGCCCGATTCCGAGCGCGAGTACGTGACGCCCAGGGACGCCGTCGAGGAGGCCCTCGCCAGCGTGTGGCGCGAGATGCTGGGGATCGGGGCCATAGGGGTCCATGACAACTTCTTCGAGCTGGGGGGCAGCTCCCTGCTCCTCGTACAGACGCACCGGCGCCAGCGGGCCGTGCTCCAGGCCCCCCTGACGCTGGCTGACTTCTTCCAAAACCCGACGATCGCCGGGCTGGCCGAGATCGCCCGCAAGGGCCGGCAGGAGGGCGCCGCCGTCGAGCCGGGGCACGCCCGCGCCGACGCGCGCAAGACCTCCGCCGAGCAGGTGGCGCGGGCGCGCGAGCTGCGCCGCAACAGCCGTAGGTGACCTACGAGAGATCCATGGCAAACGACGACTACAAAGGCAACGAGATTGCCATCATCGGCCTGGCCTGCCGGTTCCCCAAGGCGAAGGACGCGCGCCAGTTCTGGGAGAACCTCCAGGCCGGACGCGATTGCATCTCGGACTTCGCGGACGAGGAGATCTTGGCGGCGGGAATCCCCCCTTCCGTCCTCTCGCGCCCCGGCTTCGTCAAGGCCGGCGGGGTGCTGGAGGACACAGACCTCTTCGACGCCGCCTTCTTCGGCTTCAGCCCGCGCGAGAGCCAAGCGACCGACCCCCAGCACCGGGTCTTCCTGGAGTGCGCGTGGGAGGCGCTCGAGAACGCCGGCTACAACTCCGAGTCGTACCGGGGCGCCACCGGCGTCTACGCCGGCATGGGGACCGAGAGCTATCTCTGGAACGTCTACCGCAGCGGCCTCCTGGAGCTGGTCGGCCATCACCGCGTCATGCTGGGCACGGGCAAGGACCACCTCCCCATGTGGGCCTCCTACAAGCTGAATCTCACGGGGCCCAGCATCAACGTCAACACCGCCTGCTCCACCTCGCTGGTCGCCGTCCACCTGGCCGCCCAAGGGCTGCTCAACGGCGAGTGCGACATGGCGCTGGCGGGCGGCGTGACCATCAACACCCAGCAGCGGGCCGGGTATCTCTTCCAGGAGGGAGGCATCCTCTCCCGGGATGGGCGCTGCCGGGCCTTCGACGCCGGCGCCTCGGGCACGGTCTCGGGCAACGGCATCGGCATCGTCGTCTTGAAGCGCCTGGCCGACGCTCTGGAGGACAACGACCGCATCCGCGCGGTCATCCGCGGCTCGGCGGTCAACAACGACGGCTCCCGCAAGATCGGCTATACCGCGCCCAGCATCGAAGGGCAGGCCAAGGTCGTGGCGGAGGCCTTGGCGGTCAGCGAGATCGATCCCGGGACCATCTCGTACGTGGAGACGCACGGCACCGGTACCCTGGTCGGAGACGTCGTGGAGATCGCCGCGCTGACCCAGGCGTTCCAGAGCGAGGGGGGCAGCCACCAGGGGACCTGCTTCATCGGCTCAGTCAAGTCCGCCATCGGCCATACCGACACCGCGGCGGGCGCCGCCGGGCTGATCAAGACGGTGCTCGCCCTGGAGAACGGCCTGCTGCCGCCCAGCTTGCACTTCGAGCGGCCCAACCCCGAGATCGACTTCGAGAACGGCCCGTTCCGGGTCAACGCGGAGCTGCGAGCCTGGGAGGCGAACGGCACCCCCCGGCGGGCGGGGGTGAGCTCCTTCGGCATGGGCGGAACCAACGCCCACGTGGTGCTGGAGGAGGCGCCCGCCGTGGAGCCGTCGGGGCCGTCGCGTCCGTGGCAGGTCCTGCTGCTCTCCGCCAAGACGCCCACCGCCCTGGAAGCCCTGCGCGAGCGCCTGGCCGATCTCCTCGCCACCGAGGGGAGAGATCTCCCGCTGGCGGACGTCGCCTATACGCTGGCGGTGGGCCGTCGCCCCTTTCCGCACCGGCTGGCGCTGGTCTGCCGCGATACCCGGGAGGCTGCGGCGGTCCTGGGCGAGGCTGATTCCCCGGGCGTCTTCCGCGCCGTGGCGCCGGGCTCGCCCCGGCCGGCCGTCTTCCTCTTCTCGGGCCAGGGGAGCCAATACCCCGGGATGGCGCGCGGCCTCTACGAGAGCGAGCCGTTCTTCCGGGAGCAGGTGGACCGCGGCCTGGGCCTGCTCCGCGAGGAGCGCGGGCTCGACCTCGCGGCGGCCCTCTTCCCGGAGCCCGGGCGGGAGGAAGAGGCCTCCCGCGCGCTCGCGAGGACGGCGTTGGCTCAGCCCGCCCTGTTCATCCTGGAGCACGCCCTCGCCCGGCTGTGGATGTCCTGGGGAATCTCCCCCCAGGCGATGATCGGGCACAGCGTGGGGGAGTACGTGGCGGCCTGCCTGGCGGAGGTGATCCCCTTCGAGCAGGCCTTGCGGCTGGTGGCCGACCGCGGGACTCTGATGGACCGGCTGCCCGGGGGGACAATGCTGTCGGTCACCCTCCCCGAGGAGGAGGTCGGGCCCTGGCTCTCGTCCGAGGTCGAGTTGGCCGCGGTCAACGGACCGTTGCTGTGCGTCCTCGCGGGCCCGCCCGGCGCCATGGAGGAGGTCGAGGCGCGTCTGCGGACGGCAGCGATTGAGACCCGCCGCCTGCATACGTCTCACGCCTTCCATTCGGCCATGATGGAGCCGGTGGTGGAGGAGCTGGGCGCGCGCATCGCGGCGCTCGACCTGGCGCCCCCGCGCATCCCCTTCGTCTCGAACCTCACCGGGACGTGGATCACCGCGGCGGAGGCCACGGATCCCTCCTACTGGGCGCGGCATCTGCGCCAGACGGTGCGCTTCGCCCAGGGGATCGAGACCCTGCTCCCGGGCGATCCCCTCTTCCTGGAGATCGGTCCCGGCCGGACGCTGGGCACGCTGGTCAGGCAGACGGCCAAGGCGCGTGGCCGCCAGGCCGCCGTGCTCTCCTCGGTCCGCCATCCCAACGACGAGGCCGCGGACGAAGCATTCCTGCTGGAGTCGCTGGGCAGGCTCTGGCTGGCCGGTGCCCCGGTCGACTGGCCCGCGCTCTACGCCGACCAGCGGCGCCTGCGGGTCCCCCTGCCGACCTACCCCTTCGAGCGCAAGCGGTACTGGGTCGATGCCGCCCCTCTCCCGGCCCCCCGATCGGGTGCGAGCGCCAGCGAGGGCCTCGAAACCGCGGCTACCCCGGCGGCGGCGCTCTCCGTCGAGGCCCGGGCGAGCCTCGGGGGGACGTACGCCCCCCCGAGGTCACCCATCGAGCGCGGAATCGCGGAGCTCTGGGGCCGACTGCTGGGGATCGACCGAGTGGGCCTTCACGACAGCTTCTTCGAGTTGGGCGGTCATTCGCTGCTGCTGGTGCAGGTCGTGGCGGGGCTTCGCGATCTGTTCGGGGTGGGGCTCCCGGTCGGCGAGGTCGCCGCCGCCCAGACGGTGGCGGAGCTCGCCATGGTGGTCGAGCGGCATGCCGGCGACACCACCGTCCCGCAGTCGGAGCTCCCCGTTCTCGTGCTGGACCCCGGGCGGCGTCACGAGCCTTTCCCCCTTACCGAAGTTCAGGAGGCCTACTGGCTGGGCCGGAGCGGCGCCTTCGCCCTGGGCGGTGTGGCCACCCACGAGTACTTCGAGTATCAGACCGAGGGAGTGGATGTCGGGCGCCTGACTACGGCGTGGCGGCGCCTCATCCAGCGGCATGAGATGCTGCGGGCGATTGTCCTGCCCGACGGCCGGCAGCGCATCCTGGAGGAGGTCCCCGATTACGAGATCGAGGTTGAGGACCTGCGCGGCCTGTCCCCGGAGCTGGTCGGGGAGCGCCTCGCGGCTATCCGCCGCCGCATGTCGCACCAGGTGCTCCCCGCCGACCGCTGGCCCCTGTTCGAGCTGCGGATCTCCCGGCTCTCCGGTGCTCTGTACCAGCTCCATGTCAGCATCGACCTGCTGATCCTGGACGCCTGGAGCGTACAGATCCTGATCGACGAGCTGGTGCTCCTCTACTTCTCCCCCGCGGCCGGGCTGCCGCCGCTCACGGTCTCATTCCGCGACTACCTGCTGGCGGAGGTCGCTTTCCGGGAGTCCGAGACCTACCGCCGCTCCCTGGAGTATTGGCGCGGGAGGCTCGCCACGCTGCCGCCGGCCCCCGACCTTCCCCTGGCCCAGGACCCCGCGACGATCGCCAAGCCGCACTTCCAGCGCCGGGGCGGCACCCTGGACCCCGAGCGCTGGCGGCGGCTCAAGGCGCGGGCGGGCAAGGCCGGCATCACCCCCTCGGCCGTGCCGCTGGCCGCCTTCGCCGAGGTTCTCGCCCTGTGGAGCAAGAGCCCGCGCTTCCTGATCAACCTCACGCTGTTCAACCGCCAGCCGATCCACCCGCAGGTGGACCGCATCGTCGGCGACTTCACCTCCCTCATCCTGCTGGAGGTGGACGCCTCCCAGCGGGGGTCGTTCGAGGCCCGTGCCCAGCGCCTCCAGCGGCAGTTCTGGCAGGACCTCGAGCACCGGGTGGTGAGCGGCGTACGGGTGCTGCGCGAGCTGACGCGGGGGCAGGCCGGGGGAGGGCGCTCCGCCCTGGCCCCCGTCGTGTTCACCAGCACCCTCAACATGCGGCCGGCGGCCGGCGAGGAGGCCGCCCCCACCGGTGGCCAGCAGGGCGGGCTCCTGGGGGAGAACGTGTTCGGGATCAGCCAGACCCCCCAGGTCTGGATCGACCAGGCGGTGGCCGAGGCGAACGGCTATCTCGTCTTCGGGTGGGACATCGTCGAGGACCTGTTCCCTCCCGGCCTGATGGATGCCATGTTCGCCGCCTATTGCGACCTCTTGCAGCGGCTCGCCGACGAGGAGGAGGCCTGGACGGCCCCCGATCTGGAGCTGCTGCCGGGCTCCCACCGGGCGCTGTACGAGGCCGCCAACGCCACCGCCGCCCCCGTGCCCGCGGAGCTGCTCCATCAGGGCTTCTTCGCCTGGGCGGACCGCGCGCCGGAGCGGACGGCGGTGATCGCCGCCGACCGGACGCTGAGCTACGGGGAGCTGGCGCGGCGGTCGCGCGCCCTCGCCCACCGTCTGCGCAAGCTCGGCGCGCGTCCCAACCAACTCGTGGCGGTGGTGATGGAGAAGGGGTGGGAGCAGGTCGTGGCCGTCCTGGCGGTGCTGGAGGCGGGGGCGGCCTACCTGCCCGTGAGCGCCGGCCTGCCGCCGGAGCGGATCGCCCATCTGCTGCGCAAAGGGGAGGCCGCCATCGCCCTGACGCAGCCCTGGATCGCCGACCGGCTGCCCTGGCCCGACGGCGTCCTCCCTCTCATTGTGGACGGCGGTGACCCGGGCGAGGATCCGGGCCCGCTCGCGCCGGCGCAGGAGGCTGGGGACCTGGCCTATGTGATCTTCACCTCCGGCTCCACCGGCGACCCCAAGGGGGTAATGATCGACCACCGGGGAGCCCTGAACACCGTCGTGGACGTCAACGAGCGGTTCGGGGTCGGCCCCGAGGACCGGGTCTTCGGGATCTCCTCTCTGAGCTTCGATCTCTCCGTGTGGGACATCTTCGGGGCCTTCATGGCCGGCAGCGCCCTGGTGCTCCCCGAGCCTGGCGCCACCCGCGAGCCGGCGCGCTGGGCGGAGTGGCTGGCCACCGCCGGCGTGACGGTCTGGAACTCGGTCCCCGCCCTGATGGAGATGCTGGCCGAGCAGCTGGGAGGCCGGCCTGAGATCCCGGGCCGCCTGCGCCTCGTCCTGATGTCGGGCGACTGGATCCCGGTCGGCCTGCCGGACCGCATCCGGGAGCTCTGGCCCGAGGTGGAGGTCATCAGCATGGGCGGGGCCACGGAGGCGTCGATCTGGTCGATCCTGTACCCGATCGGCCCCGTGGACTCCGCGTGGCGGAGCATCCCGTACGGCCGGGCCATGGTCAATCAAAGCTTCCACGTGCTGGACGACCTCTTGGAGCCCCGGCCGGTCTGGGTGCCGGGCCAGCTCTACATCGGCGGCATCGGCTTGGCCCAGGGGTACTGGCGGGATCCCGACAAAACGGCGGCGAGCTTCGTCGTCCATCCGCGCACGGGAGAGCGGCTCTACCGCACGGGCGACCTCGGGCGCTGGCTGCCCGAGGGCGAGATCGAGTTCCTGGGCCGCGAGGACCTGCAGGTCAAGATCCAGGGCTACCGGATCGAGCTGGGCGAGATCGAGGCCGCCCTCACGCAGCACCCCGCCCTGCGGGCCGCCGTGGTCAAGGCGGTCGGCGCCCCCCGGGGAGGGAAGCGCCTGGTGGCCTATGTGGTGCCGGAGCAGGAGATCGCCCCGCCTCCCGAGCCCTCTCCCGGCGCGGACGGCGGCGCCGCCGCGGGGATCGACCTGCTGGTAGCCCCCCTGGCGCGGCTGGAGTTCAAGTCGCGCCATGAGGGCCTTCGGCGGGATCTCCAGGGCCCCACAGTGGACCTGCGAGACGGCGCGGCGGCGCCGGAGGAGCTCCGCCCCTACCTGCTGCGCCGCAGCTTCCGCAAGTTCCTGCGTGAGCCGATCGCCCGCGAGCGCTTGGCCGGCCTGCTGCGCGCCCTCGGCCCGGTGGAGTGGAGCGGCCGCCTGAAGTACCGCTACCCCTCGGCGGGGAGTCTCTATCCGGTGCAGACTTATCTGTACGTGAAGCCCGGCCGCGTCTCCGGCCTGGCGGCGGGGACCTATTACTACGACCCCCTGGGCCATCGGCTGATCGCCCTCTCGGCGGAGCCCGATCTGGACGGGCGGCTTTTCGGCAGCGACAACCGACCGGTGTTCGAGGAGTCGGCCGTGGTCCTCTTCCTGATCTCCCAATATAAAGCCGTGGCCCCGATCTATGGCGCGCGCGCCCGGGACTTCTCGCTGCTCGAAGCGGGCTACATGAGCCAGCTCCTGATGTCTGCGGCACCCGACCTCGAGCTGGGCCTCTGTCCGGTCGGGGGGATCGAGCCCGGCCCCCTGCGCTCCCGCCTGGCCCTCGAAGAGTCCCACGAGCTCCTGCACCTCCTGCTCTTGGGCGGCATCGACCGCGAGCAGGCGTTGTCCGAGAGCGGCGAGGCGGACGACTACGAGCTGTTCCAGCGCTTGCTCCGGGAGGACGCCCCGGCTGCGCTCACGGTCCCGACCGAGCCCGCCGTGCCGGCGGGCTCCACCGCCGCCGAGGTGGCCGAGGACGTCCGCGGCTTCCTGCGGCAGAAGCTGCCCGAGTACATGATTCCGGTCGCCTTCATGGTCCTGCCGGCCCTTCCCCTGTCGGCCAACGGCAAGGTGGACCGCAAGGCCCTGCCCGATCCCGATCTGGGGGACCTGGAGGCGCCGCAGGCGCGGGTGGCGCCCCGGAGCGCCCTCGAAGCCGAGTTGGCCGAGATCTGGGCCCAGGTGCTAGGGATCGAGGAGCCGGGCGTCCTAGACAACTTCTTCGAGCTGGGCGGCCAGTCGCTCCTGGCGGCGCGCCTGGTAGCGCGGGTGCGGGAAGCTTTCGCGGCCGAGCTTCCTCTGGCCAGCCTCTTCGAGGCACCGACCATCGCCGGCATGGCGGCCGCGCTGGAGAGCCGGCGCCCCGGCTCCGCCGCCGCCCCGGTGGCCGCGGCACTGCCGGAGGTCCGGCCGGACCCCGAGCGCCGGCACGAGCCGTTCCCCCTCACCGATCTCCAGTACGCCTACTGGGTGGGCGGCGCCGGAGCCTTCGAGCTGGGCAACCTGCCCCCCCTCTACTACGCCGAGATCGAGCTGAAGGACCTCGACGTCGACCGCTTGGCGCGGGCTCTCCGGCGCCTCCTCGAACGCCACGAGATGCTCCGGGCCGTGGTGCGGCCCGACGGCACCCAGCAGATCCCCGAGCGGATCCCGGAGGTCGCGCTGGATGTGACCGACCTGGCCGAGCTCCCTCCCGCAGGGCGCCAGGCCTCCCTTGAGGATCTCCGGCAGGCCATGACGCAGGCGTTCGGGGACGGGCCGCTGTTCCGCGTGCGGATCTCCCGGCTGGACGTCGCGCGCTACCGCGTCCACATGGCCGTGAGCCTCCTCATCTGCGACGCCTGGAGCTCCGGGCTCCTCAACCGGGAGCTGCGCCAGCTCTACGCCAGCCCCGCGGCCCCCCTGTCTCCTCTCGCGATCTCCTTCCGCGACTACATTCTGGCGGTGGGGACGCTCGAAGGCACCCCGGAATTCCAGCGCGCCCTCGACTACTGGCGCCGGCGGCTGCCGACCCTCCCGGGCCCGCCGGAGCTGCCGCTCGCCAAGAGTTCCTCGGCGGTATCGCGGCCCCACTTCGTTCGCCGCTCGTTCCGCTTGGCGCCCGAGGCCTGGCGGCGCCTCAAGGCGCGCGCCGCCGAAGCCAGCCTCACGCCGGACGCCGTGCTGTGCGCCGTCTACGCCGAGGTGGTGGCGACCTGGAGCAAGCAACGGCGGTTCGTCCTCACCGTCCTGTACTTCAACCGGCTGCCCTTGCACCCCGAGGTTGAGTCGCTCCTCGGCAACTTCAGCTCGACCCTGCTGCTGGAGATCGACTTCCGGGCCCCGGTCTCATTCCGCGAGCGGGCGCGGCGGGTGCAGGAGCAGCTCTGGACGGACATCGAGCACAGCCTGTTCGGCGGGGTACGGGTGCTGCGGGAGCTCAACCGCGCCCAGGGCAAGGCTCCCCGGGCGGCGGTGCCGGTGGTCTTCGCGAGCACGATTGGCCTGGGCAGGAACGATTCGCGGGAGGTGCCCGAGCGAGCGGTGATGGAGGACGATCTCGTCGAGTCCCGGCTCCAGACACCCCAGGTCTGGCTGGACCACCAGACCCACGAGATCCAAAACACCCTCCAGGCCAATTGGGACGCGCTGGATGAGCTCTTCCCGCCGGGGTTGGTGCAGGATATGTTCGACTCCTACTGCGGTCTCCTGGAAGCGATCGGAGGAGAGGACGGCGCGGCCTGGAGCGAGCCGGTCCTCCAGATCCTTCCAGCCCCCCAGATGGCGCGGCGGGAAGAGGCGAACCGGACGGACGCGCCGGTCCCCGAAGGGCTGCTCCACGACGCTCTGGCCCGCCAGGCGGCCCTGTCGCCTGGCGCACCGGCGGTGATCGCCCCCACGCGTACGCTCTCCTACGGCGAGCTCGACCGGACGAGCAACCGGCTCGGCCGCCAGTTGCACGACCTGGGAGCCGAGCCCGGCCGGGTCGTGGGCATCGCCATGGAGAAAGGGTGGGAACAGGCCGTGGGGGCCTTCGGCGTCCTCCGCTCGGGAGCGGCGTACCTGCCGCTCGATCCGGCGCTCCCCCGGGAACGGCTCCATTACCTCCTGGAGCGCTGCGGGGTCGAGCTGGTGGTCACGCAGCCCTGGGTGGAGCCGGCGCTGGATTGGCCATCCGGCGTCCGGCGGCTCCTCGTTGACGCCGGCCTGGCAGAGGGTGAGGTCGGGCCGCTCCCCGCGCCGCAGAGCCCCGGCGATCTGGCTTACGTGATCTTCACCTCCGGCTCGACCGGTCTTCCCAAGGGCGTGATGATCGAGCACCGCGCGGCGCTCAACACCATCGTCGACGTCAACCGCCGTTTCGGGGTCGGCCCGGCCGATCGCATCCTGGCGCTCTCGGCCCTCAGCTTCGACCTCTCGGTCTACGACCTCTTCGGCGCCATCGAGGCAGGCGGGGCGGTGGTGATCCCCGAGGCGGAGCAGAGCCGCGAGCCGGCGCGCCTGGTGGAGTGGATGGCGCGCGCGGGGGTGACGGTCTGGGATTCGGTGCCAGCGCTGATGGAGATGCTGGTGGATCACCTGGAGGCCCGCTCCGAGCTCCTGCCGGAGTCCCTTCGTCTGGTCCTAATGAGCGGCGACTGGATCCCCGTCCACCTGCCCGGGCGGATCGCGGCGTTACAGCCCGGCGCGCGCGTCATCAGCATGGGCGGCGCCACGGAGGCCTCCATCTGGTCGATCCTCCACCCCATCGAGCGGGTCGACTCCTCTCGGCCGAGCATCCCGTATGGTCGGCCCATGCTCAACCAGCGCTACCACGTGCTCGACGAACGCCTGGAGCCGTGCCCCGACTGGACCCCGGGGCAGCTCTACATCGGCGGCGTCGGCTTGGCGCGGGGGTACTGGGGAGACGAGGATCGGACCCAGGCGAGCTTTCTACGCCATCCGCGTACCGGCGAGCGGCTCTACCGCACCGGCGACCTGGGCCGCTGGCGGCCGGACGGCGAGATCGAGTTCCTGGGCCGCGAGGACTTCCAGGTCAAGATCCAGGGATACCGCATCGAGCTCGGGGAGATCGAGGCCGCCCTCGCTCATCACCCCGGCGTGCGCTCCGCCGTCGCGCTGGCCCTGGGTGAGAAGCTCGGCCACAAGCGTCTGGTGGCCTTCGTGATGCCGGCGCGCGCGGAGGAGCCCCCCTCCCCGGAGGAGCTGCGCCATGCCCTCCAGGAGAGACTGCCGGCGTACATGGTGCCCTCGGCGTTCGTCCTGCTGGGCGAGCTCCCGTTGAGCGCCAACGGCAAGGTGGACCGTGGCGCCCTGGCACAAATGGGTGCCTCCGGGGCCGCAGGGGGGAGGGCCGTGCGGCCGCCGCGGGACGAGGTCGAGATCGGCCTGCTGCGGATCTGGGAGGAGGTGCTGGCGGCCTCGCCCATCGGCATCGACGAGGACTTCTTCGAGCTGGGCGGCGACTCCGTGCTCGCCGTCCGGCTGATGGGTCAGATCCAGCGCGAGTTCGGGCGCGACCTCCCGTTGGCCACGCTCTTCGAGAGCGGCACGATCGAGCGCTTGGCGGACCTGCTCGCCGGAGAGCGGGGGACTGTCACCGGTGGGGCCCTGGTCCGCATCCGTCCCAACGGGGAGCAGCCGCCATTCTTCTGCGTGCACCCGGTGGGCGGGAGCGTTCTCTGCTACGTGGAGCTCGCCCGCCAGCTCGGCGCGGAGCGCCCCTTCTACGGCCTGCAGGTGCCGGTCACACCCGGCCTGTCTACCGCCGACCGCGTCGAGACCATGGCCGCCCGCTACCTCGCGGCAATACGCGAGGCCCAGCCCTCGGGCCCTTACCGGATCGGTGGCTGGTCCATGGGCGGCGTGATCGCCTTCGAGATGGCCCGCCAGCTGGAGGCTGAAGGGGAGAAGGTGGTCCAACTGGTCATGATCGACGTGCCGCGGCCCCACCACGAGAGCGACGCCACGGAGCCGGACCCGGCGGCCCTCGCCGCTTGGTTCGCCCGCGACCTGGCGGCCCTGGCCGGCCGCGAGGTCCGTGTCGAGGCCGACGAGCTGCGCGCGAGCGGCGATCCCGAAGCCTGGCTCGGCCTGGTGCTCGATCGGTGCCGCGCGGCGGGAGCGCTCTCGCCCGACATCGGGGCCGACGAACTGCGGCGCCACTTCAAGGTCTTCCAGGCCAACGCGCTGGCCTTGGCGAGATACGTTCCGCAACCATGGTCCGGCGGCGCGCGGCTCTTCCAGGCGGACGAGGGAATCGCCGCCGGAGGTGGCCCGGAAGGATGGGAGGCCCTCCTCCGTGGCGGCTCCCGGCTTGAAAAGGTGCCCGGGAATCACTACTCAGTCATGAAGGAGCCGCACGTGCAAGCCCTGGGAGAGCGGCTGCGCGCAGCGCTCGAGGAGGGGGAGCCCGGCCCGTCTTGACTGGTCCGGGGCGGTTGATCGAAACTGCGCAATCATCCAACTCAACCCTTGAGGGTATCTTATGAAATCTACTTTACAAGACCTGAAGTTCGCCTGGAGAACGCTGCTCGGCAATCACACGTTCACGGGGGTCGCCGTGTTCGCCCTCGCGCTCGGCATCGGCGCGAGCACCGCGGTCTTCAGCGTCGTCAACGCCGTCCTCCTGCGGCCGCTCCCCTACCATGATCCGGACCGGCTCGTGATGGTCTCCGCCAAGTTCCCGCTGGAGGAGATGGCCGGGGTCGGTCTCTCCGAGCCGGAGGTCCTCGACATCCAGCAGCAACAGAAGCAGATCTTCTCGGGCGTGGCCGCGGTCTACAACACCAAGGTGAACGTGACCGGCACCGAGGAACCGGAGCGGCTTCCGGTCGCCTATACCTCGGCGAGCTTCTTCCGGGTGCTCGGCGTGTCGCCCACCAAGGGGCGCGCCTATTCCGACGAGGAGGACGCCGTCGGGCACGACGACGTCGTGGTGCTGAGCAGCGAGCTCTGGCAGCGGCGCTTCGGCGGCGACCCCGAGATCGTCGGCAAGAAGATCCTCCTGAACGACAAGAGCCATACGGTCCTCGGCATCATGCCGCGCGGCTTCCGCTTCGGGGAGGAGGAGGCGGGCCTCTGGTTGCCGATCGCCATCAACCCGAGCCAGCTTGCCCCCCGCTCCCAGCACTACGTGTCCATGGTGGCCCGCCTGGCGCCGGACATCTCCCTGAAGCGGGCCCAAGCCGCCATGAAGATCTTCGCCAACACTCTGAGCCAGCAGCATCCCGACTCCTATCAGGCGGGCTCGTGGGAGATCGACGTGATCTCGCTGCAGGACTTCCTGGTCGGCAACGTGCGCCCTGCCCTCCAGGTGCTGCTCGGCGCCATCGTCTTTGTGCTGCTGATCGCGTGCGCCAACGTGGCCAACCTGCTGCTCGCCCGCGCAGTCAACCGGGAGAAGGAGGTTGCCATCCGGAGCGCCCTGGGGGCCGGCCGCAACCGTCTGGTCCGGCAGATGATGACCGAGAGCCTCGTGCTGGCCTGCCTGGGCGGCCTCACGGGTCTGCTGCTGGCGCTGCTGACGACGCACGCCCTTGCCTCGTTCGGCCGGGGGCAGATCCCGCGCCTCACCGAGATCTCCGCCGACTGGCGGGTACTGGCCTTCACGCTGCTGGCCTCCATCGCCACCGGCCTGCTTTTCGGGCTGGTCCCCGCCGTACAGGTGAACAAGACGAGCCTCAACGACGTGCTCCGCGAAGGGGCGCCCACCTCCGGCGTCCGGCGGAGCCGGTTCCGCAACGCCCTGGTCGTCGCCGAGCTGGCGGTGGCTCTGATGCTGCTGATCGGGGCCGGCCTAATGGTCAAGAGCTTCCTGCTCCTGCGCAGCATCAACCCCGGGTTTAATCCACACAACGTGTTGAGCGTCCAGCTCCTGCTGCCGCGCACCCGGTATCCTGATCCGGCCCAGCAGACGGCGTTCTTCGAGCACGTCGTGCGCGAGGTGAAGACACTGCCCGGCGTTACCGTGGTCGGCGCCGTCTCGCAGCTGCCGCTCTCCGAGGACTACTGGTCGAGCCAGATGCTCGCCGAGGGCAAGGTGCTCAACACGATCACCGGCCACCCTTCCACAGAGGTCGACTGGCGCACAGTCACCCCCGACTATTTCAGGGCGATGGAGATTCCGCTCAAGGCCGGGCGTTATTTCGGGGACGGGGACAACGAGCAGGGGATGAAGGTGGCCATCGTCGACGAGCGGATGGCGAAGCGGGTCTGGCCCAACGAGAGCCCGATCGGCAAGCGCATCCAGGAAGCGAGCTTCACGGAGAAGAAGCCCTGGCTCACCGTGGTGGGGGTGGTAGAGAGCGTGAAGCACTACAACCTCACCTCCGACTCGCGCGAGCTCGTCTATCTCCCCCAGTCGCAGCGCGCCACCCCGTACCGCGCCATGAGCCTGGTGGTCCGCACGGTGGTCCCGCCGCGCGGGTTGATCGACCCGATCCGGGCCAAGGTCCGGGCGATCGATCCGAACCAGCCGGTGTCGCGCCTCAAGACCATGGACGACCTGTTCGCCGAGGCGATCGCCAAGCCGAGGTTCTATCTCATCCTGCTCAGCATCTTCTCGGGCGTCGCGCTGATCCTGGCCACCATCGGTACCTACGGCCTGATCTCGTACGGGGTCTCGCAACGCTCGCGTGAGCTGGGCATCCGCATGGCCCTGGGGGCCAACCGGGGCGACGTGCTCAAGCTAATCGTCGGCCAGGGCCTAGTCCTGACCCTCGCTGGCCTCGCCGTCGGCCTCGTCGCGGCGTTCTCCGGCACGCGGGTCCTGGCAGGCCTGCTGTACGGAGTGAGCGCCAGCGATCCAGTGACCTACGCCCTCGTCCTGCTCGCGCTGGGAGGGGTGTCCATCCTCGCGAGCTACATCCCGGCCCGCCGGGCGACCCGGGTCGATCCGGCCATCGTGCTGCGCCAGCAATAGCGCAGCCCTGAGAAAGGAGCTTCTCTTGAGCCAGCGTCCGGGCACACGCCCGACCGCCTCCTGGAGCGTATCCCTCCAGCGGCGCGCCTACTTCGCCGCGGGCACCTTCCTGCGGTATCTCAAGATCGATCTCGCCGACTTCAGCGAGGAGGGCCTGCTCGCGGCCGCGCGGCGTTACACCGGTCTGTCCGACTTCGGCGATCCCGGCTTCCGGACTGCCCTGGCGGTCCTGACGCAGAGCACCCGGACCGAGGCGAAGCTCTCCTTCGAGCAGTCGGTGGGGGAGAGGTTCTGGCTGATCGAGGTCCTCAAACGGCGGCTCCACATCCAGAAGGATCTGCTTCAGCATCCCGAGATCCTTCAGGAGAGGATCGCCTCGCCCCTGTTCATCCTCGGGATGCCCCGCAGCGGCACGACCCTTCTGCAGAACCTCCTGCACGCAGACGCCGGCGCCCGCTGGCTACGGCCCTGGGAGTTGGAGGAGCCCTGGCCGAAGGCGGAGGGACCCGATCCGCGGGAGCGGTCCTTCCTCCGCCGTCTCGAGCAGAGCCGTTCCGGGCTCAACGAGATGGACAAGATTCACGCCCTCGACTCGCCGGCCGACTGCGATCTGCTGTTTCTCCCCACGTTCTACGCCAATCTCCAGACGGTCTCTTTGCACATCCCCTCGTACAACCGCTGGCTGGAGGAGCGCACCGAGAAGGAATGGGAAGGCCCCTACGCCTACTACCGCACGGAGCTCCAGCGGCTTCAGTGGCACCGCCCCGTCCAGGGGCACTGGGCGCTCAAGTCCCCTCTCCACCTCGGGCACATCCCCGCCCTCCTCGCCACGTTCCCGGACGCCCGCCTGATCCACCTCCATCGCGACCCCCGCAAGGCGGTGGCCTCGACCTGCAGCATGGTGCTCACGCAACGGCAGCAGAAGACCGCGAAGGTCGACCGGGCGGAGATCGGACGGTTCATCTCGGAGCGCTTGGCCAATCGCGTCGAGCGCGCCATGAGCGCGCGGCAGAGCGTCCCCGCGGGCCAGATCGTCGACGTGCAGTATGCCGACCTCCTGCGTAGCCCCAAGGAGACCGTGCAGAGAATCTACGAGCATTTCGGCATGAGCGTGGGGCCCGAGATGATGCAGGGGCTGGACGACCACCTGCGGGAGAATCCGCAGCACAAGCGCGGCGTCCACCAGTACGGCCTGGACCAGTTCGGCCTGTCGGCCGAGGAGATCGACCGCCTCTTCGCCTACTACCGCTCGGCCTACCAGGTGCCGGTGGAGGGAGCGGCCCGAGCATGAGCAGGATGACCGGGACGGCGGACACCGACCTCTCCGCCGTCAACGGGGCGTTCCGCGAGCACGCCCGGAAGGACGAGCGGCTGCTCTCGCGCTCGACCTTCAGCGAGATCGACCGGGCGAATCCCATGCTCCACTATGCTCTCCAGCCCTGGCCCACCTTCGTGGGGCCGCGAGTGATGGGACAGATGGGGACTGTCGCGGTGCGGCTGAGCCAGCTCATCCGCCAGATCCCGGAGCGGGCCTTCGCCAACGATCCCGTGCGGATCGGCCGGCATTTCGATCTCGATCCGGATTTCGTGGCCGCCTCCCTGGCTCCCCCCAACGGCATCGCGGGCGCCGTCTCGCGGGCCGATTTCGTGCTCACCGCATCCGGTTTCCGCTGCATCGAGTTCAACATCGCCAGCAGCCTTGGCGGCTGGGAGAGCGGGATCCTGGCCGACATGCTGCTCCGGGTGCCCGCCATGCAAGGCTTCCTGCGCGAGCGCGAGGTCGCCTTCACAAACCGCAGCCCGGTCCGGGAGCTCTTCCGCCACGTCATCCGCGAGGCGGTGGCGCAGGATCGGCCGGAAGGGGGGATCCTGAACGTCGGCATCGGGTTGCGGACCGCCGCCACGGAGCAGTCGGGGCGCAGGTTGAACGCCTATCTGGGGTCCGAGTATCGAGCGATGCTGAAGGAGATCGCCCCCGCTCTCCAGGGCAATCTGCTTCTCTGCCACTACCCGACGCTCACGGAGAGGGACGGCCGGATCCTGCTCCATGGAACACCGGTCCACAGCCTGCTCGAGTGGCACAACCTGGGCACCGAGGCCAGCGTCTTCCGCGCCCTCAAGGCCGGCACCCTGGAGGTCTACAACGGCCCCGCCGCGTTGATCCTCGCCGACAAGCGCTGCATCGCCATCCTTTCCGAGCAGGCCGAGAACGGCGCCCTCGACCCGGCCGACCGGGACCTCGTCCGGGCCCACGTCCCGTGGACGCGACGGGTCCTAGACGGGACGACCGTCTATCGCGGGGAGGAGGTCTCCGTGCCGGACCTGGTCACGTCGGAACGGCCCCGGCTGGTCCTCAAGAAGGGCAAGGCGACCTCGGCCGGGGGGAGCGACGTCGTGCTCGGCCGGACGTCGACGGACGCCGCCTGGGGAGAGGCCCTCCGTAGAGCTTTGACCGAGGGGGACTGGCTGGTGCAGGAGCTGGTGGAGTCCCTCCCGTTCCTCTACCAGAGCGGGCTCCATGGCTGCTCCCCCCACGACGCGATCTGGGGGCCCTTCGTCTTCGGGAGCACCTTCGCCGGAGCCGGTCTGCGCGTCCAGCCGAAGGCCAAGGAAGGGATCGTCAACCTGCACCGCGGCGCCACCGTCGGCATCGTCCTCGAAGTGGAATCCGACTGAAGCCGGTCAGCATCCCAGCCTCCAGGGGAGGGGGCCGAAGCGGAGCCCTGAGGGCGCTCCGCTTCGGCGTCAGGAAAGGGTGTCGGGACGGCTCAGAACAGCAGGCGCAAACCGAGCTGGAGCTGCCGCGGATCGTTGACCGCCGTCGGTCTGCCGAAGGTCGGCGAGGTGAGGATGTTGTTGGGAACCTGGTAGTTCGCTCGGTTTAAAACATTAAATATATCGACGCTGGTTTCGAGAGACATCCCGCGGGTGAGGACGAACGCCCGGCTGAGACGCAGGTCGAGCGACTGGAAGTCGAAACCCTCGCCGGTGTTGCGTCCGACGCCAGCCGGACGATCGTTGAAGTTGGTGTCGCCGTTTCGATCGAACGGAAGCTGGATGTTGAAAGGCAACGCAGAGGCATAGTTGAAGACGTAGCTGAACAGCCAGCCGTTGACCAGGCGGTGGAAGAGCGTGTCGTTCGACGCCTGCGGGGTCGTGAAAGTGCCGCTGATCGACAGCCGGTGGCGCTGGTCGTTGTCCGAGCGCCCCCGCTCGGCGGCGATGTTGCTTGCGTCCTGCGGCTGGCTGAAGAAAAAGTTTCCCGCGGTGTCGAGGCCCTTGGAGAACGTGTAGGAGAGGCGGAAGCTGCCCCACCGCACCGGCCGCTTGGTCACCGCGACCGTCACGCCGTCATACCAGGAGTCGCCGATCGACTGATACTGACTGTTGTTGGCGAACCGGGGGTCCGGCCGGCCGAGATTGGGCACCGAGGGGTCGGTGGTGGTCGGCACGTTGACGTTGCGCGACATGATGATGTGGCGGCCGCGCAGGTGCTCGTATCCGATCGACGCCGCCATCGTGTCGCCGATCCCGTGCTCGTATTGCAGCGCCGCCTGCTCCGAGGAGCCGCTCTGGATGTCCGGATCGATCGTGGTGACGTTGGTCAGCACGCCCGTGGGGAACGCCTGGAAGGTGTCGGGGAAGGTGGGCGCGCCGGCAGCGGTGGGGCCGACCTGCGCGATGCGGTACTGGACGCCGTCGCGCTGTAGGGCGTTGGCCACGGCGCGCAGCGGGATCGGCGCGTAGTAGAGGCCGGCCGTGGCCCGCAGCACGCTCCGGCCGTCGCCACGCACGTCCCAGGCGAGGCCCAGCCGCGGCGAGACGTTGTCGCGGACGGTATTGACGAACGACGGCAGCCGCTGCAGGTCGTAGCGCAGGCCGGCATTGACCGTCAGGCGCGCCGCCGGATGCCACTCGTCCTGGACATAGACGCCGAGGTTGTCGTTGGTCTGCCGGGTCTCCGTCTCCCCGAACGCCTGCTGATAGCTCGAATACCTCCCCGCCAGGAAGTTGGCGAGGCTCGTGAAGGTGTAGGCGCCCTGCAGAGGGCCGGGAAAGGCGATCGTGACCCGGTTGCGCAGCAGGTCGAGGCCGGCCTTGACCGAGTGGCTGCCGCGCAGCCAGGTGGCGTTCTGCACTACCTCGAAGAGGTCGATGTCGCGCGCGGTGGGCGAGCTGGTCGCGACGCCGAAGTTGGCGATGCCGGAGATCGTCACCGCTGGCCCCACCTGGTCGTTGGTCGGCGCGTCGAGCTTGCTGGTCGTCACCTGCCCCCGGGTCTCACTGACCATGCTCTCCGAGGCCACCCAGACGTTGCTCACGGCGAGCGTCCGGTCCTCATCCTTGAGGGCGGCGCCGCGGCTGACGTCGTTCAGCCCGCCGACCGAGCGCGCGTTGTCGCTGCTCACCGAGTAGGTGCTGATGCGCGCCGTTAACTGGTTCGCGGGGGTGACGGCGTGGTCGATGCGCGCGAACAGGTTGGTGGTGTCGAGAGTGGTGTCGAACCCCCCGGTGGAGAGGCGCGCTCCCTGATAGCCCACCTGATCGAGCCGGGCGTTGATCGCGGCGACGCTCACCGGGGAGATGGTGACGATTCCGCCGTTGCGGTCCTGGAGCTGCTCCACGTTGGTGAAAAAGAACGTGCGGTCCCGTAGCAGCGGCCCGCCGAGCGAGCCGCCGTACTGCTGCTGGTCGAGCGGGAGCTTGCTGTGCGATAGGGCGCTGTTGGCGTCGAAGCTCTGGTTGCGGAAGAAGCCGTAGACGTCCCCCCGCAGGCTGCTAGTCCCCGAGTTGGTGACGATGTTGATGACCCCCGCCGAGGAGTGGCCGAACTCCGCCACGCCGCCGGCGCGGACCACCGAGAACTCGCGGATGACCTCCTGGCTGTAGAACGTCCCCGCCAACTCGGCGGCGTCGTCGTTGGCGGAGAGGCCGTCGACGACGAAGGAGTTGGCGAGGTTACGCTGAGAGGATATTGAGATGCCGGTACCGGGCACCGCCGAGGTCTCCGCGAAGCGCTGGTTCGCGCCGGTGTTCGTCCGCGACACGCCGGGAGCCAGCAGGGCGAGGTCGAGATAGTTCCGCCCGTTGAGCGGCAGATCGTGGATCTCCTCGGGGGAGACCGCCGCAGCGACCTGGGTGCGTACCGTCTCCACCACGGGCACGTCGGCGGTGACGGAGATCGCCTCCGCGAAGGAGGGGCTCAGAGAGATCGGCACCTTGAGCGCGGCGCCGACGGCGAGCCGGACCTGCCGCTGCCAGGGGGCGAAACCGTCGACCTTGAGGGCGATCTGGTAGTCGCCCACGGGCAGCACGGGGAAGCGGAAACGCCCCTGCGGGTCGGTGACGGACGTGTGCGTCTGATTGCGTTCCAGGCTGGTGATCGTCACGCTGGCGCCGACGACCGGCGCGCCGCTCAGATCACGGACGGTCCCGCTGACGCTGGCGGAGGTCGGAGCCTGCTGAGCTGCCAGTGGCAGCGCGAAGACACAACAACAATAAAAGATCGCCCATAGGCGAGATAGCCTTGTGCACACGGAAACTCCCTCCTTCGTTACTCGATCAGTCTGAGACAGGGACGCTGGATCAGACGGAGCAACGAGGAGGAGCGCGCGAGGCACGCCGGATAGCGACGCCCGGCGTCTCGTCCTGGGAGGGGAGCGCCGGCAGCTCCCAAGCCACGTCGCCGCGGGCACGCACGGCGGGACGGCTCGGATGCAGGGCCAGGAGGCGGGCGCCGATGGCGCTCTCCTGCTGAATGGGGCAACAGGAGGGGGCATGAACGGAAGGGTTGTTGCCGGAATTGCGGTGCCGCATGGCGCACTGGTGTGCGCCTTCCGTCCGGCAGCAGGGAGGGAGAGGATCGCTCTGGGGGAGCCCGAAGATCGGAACGAGCCCGGAGAGGAGCCAGAGCCCGACGACTATCCTGCGCCTCCAGCGGGCCATGGCGCGTCCGTTCATCGGCGGGGCAGCTCCGGCCCCAGCCGAGAATCGATCGGGCGCACCTTGGCGTCTCTGGGCATAATTCTACTAAAGCTTACCACCGGATGGCAGGAGCCTCAATCCTCCTGCCCGCGTCCGGCGAGCCGGCGCCGCGCCTCCTCAGGGGACAGGCGGCCGATCTCTGCCATGAGCTGCCCGAGGTTGCGCTCCCCTCGCCGCACGGGACCGAGGGCCGGTCTGGGAGCGGCCGGCGCGCTCCGTTCGAGGACCGTCGCCAGTGCCGCGACCGTGGGGCTCTCGAACAGGGCCCGCACCGGGGTTTCGACCCCTGTGGCCTGCCGGATGCGCGCGATCAGTTGCAGCGCCAGGAGCGAATGCCCGCCCAGCTCGAAGAAGTTGTCCTGCACGCCGACCTGCTCAAGCCGGAGGAGCTCGGCCCAGATCCCCGCCAGCGTCCGCTCCAGGGGGGTACGAGGCGGCAAGTAGTCGCGCTCCAGAGCGGCGTCGGGCGGCGGCAGGCTCGCACGGTCCACCTTGCCGTGCGCCGAGAGCGGGAGCCGGTCGAGGCGGACGAAGGCCGACGGAACCATGGCGTCGGGCAGCTCCGCGCGCAGGAAGGACCGCAGCTCGGAGTCGGCCACCGTCTCCTCCCCCGTGAAGTAAGCCACCAGGCGCTGGTCGCCCGGCGTGTCCTCTCGCAGCACCGCCACGGCGCGGCCGACGGTGGGGTGCCGCTCGAGCCCGGCCGCGATCTCACCCAGCTCGACGCGGTGCCCGCGCACCTTCACCTGGTGGTCAGCGCGGCCGATGTACTCGAGGCGACCGTCCGGCAGGTGGCGAACGAGATCCCCCGTCCGGTACATGCGTCCTCCGGGCCACGGGCTCTCGGGATCGGGGACGAACCGCTCCGCGGTCAGCGCCGGGCGGTCGAGATAGCCTCTCGCGATGCCGGCGCCCGCCACACACAGCTCCCCCGGCACGCCCGCCGGCACCGGCACCAGCCGGCGATCCAGAATCCGGAGCTGCACGTTGGCCAGAGGGCGGCCCAACACGGGCCGATCCGGGCTCTCGCCGATCCGGCAGGCGGTGGTGTCGACCGTGCATTCGGTGGGGCCGTAAACATTGAAGAACGCCGTGCGGCGGTCCGCCGCGAGACGCTCCCAGAGCGCGCCGCCGATCGCCTCGCCGCCGACCAGGGCCAGCGCCGGCGAGATCTCCCCGGCGTCGAGCAGCCCGGCCGCCAGCAGGAGCGAGAGCTGCGAAGGGGTGCAGTCGAGCACATCGAGGGGACGCTCACGCAGGAAGGCGAGGAGCCGCTCGCCGTCGCGGCGCACTTCCTCGGGGAGGACGTGCAGCACATGGCCGTGCAGGAGCTGCACGATCTGCTTGACCGAGGCGTCGAAGGCCAGCGAGGCGTTCACGCTGACGCGCAACGGCGCGGGCCGCTCCCCGTAGACGGCGAGCCGCAGGGCGTGGGCCAGATTGACGACTGAGCGATGCTCAATCAGCGTCCCCTTGGGCCGGCCGGTTGAGCCCGAGGTATAGATCACGTAGGCCAGGTTGTCCGGCCCGGCCCCGCCCGGCGGCGCTTCCCCCTCCGCCGCCAGCTCGTCGAGCAGGACGATCCGCGCGGCGCCCGGCGGAATCCGCGGCACCACGCGTCGCTGGGTGAGCAGCACGCTCGCCCGCGAGTCCTCCAGGAGGAAGGCCAGACGCTCCCGCGGGTACTCCGGATCGAGCGGCAGATAGGCGCCGCCCGCCTTGAGCACGCCCAGAATGCCCACGATCGCCTCCACCGAGCGCTCCACGCAGAGGCCGACGACGACCTCGGGCCCCACGCCCAGGGCCCGCAGCTCCCGGGCGAGGGCGCCGGAGCGTCGGGAGAGCAGAGCATAGGTGAGGACCTCGTCGCGGAACGCCACCGCCGGCCGGTCCGGGGTACGCCGCGCCTGCTCCTCGAACAGCTCGTGGACCGTGCGGCCGGCCGGCGCCGCGATCGCGGCCGGGCTCCACGCCTGGAAGAGCTGCCGGGCCTCCGCCTCGGTGAGCAGGGGGAGGGCGGAGACGCGGGCGCCGGGGTCACCGGCGATCCCGGCGAGGAGGCGCTCCAGATGCCGCCCCATGCGCTCTACGGTCGCGGGCTCGAAGAGGTCGCGGCGGTAGACGAAGGCGACGCGCAGCCGGTCCGTCTCCTCGCGCAGCATCAGTGTGAGGTCGAGCTTGGCGGCGCCGTTGTCCACGTCCAGCAGCTCCGCTTGCATCCTTGGGAGCGCGAGCGCCACCCCCGCCGTGTTGAAGAAGGCGGCCATGACCTGGAAGAGAGGGGGCCGGTCGAGCGAGCGCTCCGGCTGCAGCTCCTCGACCAGCCGCTCGAACGGCAGGTCCTGATGGACGTGCGCGCTCAGCACCACCTCGCGGAGCCGCTGCAGCAGCAGGCCGGTGGTGGGGTCGTCCCCGAGGTCGGCCCGCAGCACCAGGGTATTGACCAGCAATCCCACGATCCCCTCGGTCTCCACCCGGTCGCGCGAGGCGACCGGCGTGCCGACGGCGAAATCGTCCTGGCCGCTGTAGCGGGCCAGCAGCGCCGTCACGCCCCCGAGCAGGGTCATGAACGGCGTCGCGCCCCGCGCGCGGCTCACCGCGCGTAGCCGGGCGAGGAGCTCGGCCGGCAACTCGATCCGGTGGCTCGCGGCCGGCGGCGTGGAGACGGCCCGCCGCAGGCGGTCGATTGGCAAGGTGAGCGGCGACAGGCCGGCGAGGCGCTCCCGCCAGTAGGCGAGCAGCCGCGCCAGCCGCTCACCGCTCAGGCTCCGCCGCTGCCAGAGGGCGAAGTCCGCGTACTGGGGGGGCTCCGGCAGGGTAGAGGGGCGGTCCTCCACGGCCGCGGCGTAGAGCGTGGCCACCTCGCGGAAGAGCACCTGGAGCGAGAGGCCGTCGGAGACGATGTGATGCAGGACCAACAGGAGTACGTGCTCGTCGCCGGCGAGGCGGAGCAGGAAGGCCCGCAGCAGAGGGGGCCGCGCGAGATCGAACGGCCGGCCCGCTTCCGCCTTCAGGTGGACCTCGACGGCGGCGCTCCGCGCCTCCTCCTCCAGGGCCGAGAGATCCACCTCTGCGAGCGTCACCACCACCGCGGGAGCGATCTCCTGCCGGGGCTCCCCCTGCGCGGCGGGGAAGCCGGTGCGTAGCGACTCGTGGCGGCGGACGACCTCGCGCAGGGCGGCCGCCAGCGCCGGAGCCCACAACGGGCCAGTGAGCCGCAGCGCGCCCGGCACGTTGTAGGCGGGGCTCTCCGGCTCCAGTCGGTGCAGGAACCAGAGGCGCTGCTGCGCGAACGAGAGGGGCAGCGGCTCCTCGCGCGGGATAGCCGCGGGCGGGGGCTCCGCGCCGGCCAGGGGGCCGATCCGTCCGGCCAGGGCGGCGACCGTCGGCGCCTGGAACAGGTCGCTCAGCGGCAGCGTCACCCCCAGGACGCGCTGCACCCGGGCGAGCAGGCGGGAGGCGAGGAGCGAATGGCCGCCGAGGGCGAAGAAGTCGTCGTCCACGCCGACCCGCTCGACGCCTAGGACGTCGGCCCAGATCCCGGCCAGCAGCTCCTCCAGGGGGCTGCGGGGGAGGGCCTCTCCGGACCGCCCCTCCGCCGCCCAGTCGGGCGCCGGCAGGGCCCCGCGATCCACCTTGCCGTGCGGGGTGAGGGGGAAGGCCTCCAGCCAGACAAAGGCCGCCGGAATCATCGGCTCCGGCAGGGTGCGTGCGAGATGGGCGCGTAGCTCCGCGGCGGCCGTGGGCTCTCCCGTGGACGTGAGATAGGCCGCCAAGCGCTTGTCGCCCGGCGCAGCCTCCCGCGCCAGCACCACGGCCTGCCGCACTGCGGGCAGGCTCTCGAGGGCGGCCTCGATCTCGCCGAGCTCGATGCGGAAGCCGCGCACTTTGACCTGATGGTCATGCCGGCCCAGGAAGTCCAGCTCCCCCGATGGGCGGCGCCGCGCCAGGTCGCCGGTCCGGTAGAGGCGCTCGCCGGGGACCTCCGAGAACTGATCGGGGACGAACCGCTCGGCGGTGAGCTCCGGCCGGCCATGATACCCCCGGGCGACCCCGGCGCCGCCAATGAGGATCTCCCCCACCGCGCCGGCCGGTGCCAGGCGCTGCTGGCCGTCGAGGAGGTAGACCCGGGTGCCGGCGAGTGGAGCGCCGATCGAGGGCGCGCCTTCGGCCTCGGGCGGGAGGACCGCGAATGTCGAATAGGTCGTGGTCTCCGAGGGGCCGTAGAGGTTGAGTAGCCGGCGGATCCCCGCCTCGTGCAGGCGCCGCGCGAGGGCGGTGGCCAGGGGCTCGCCGGCCAGGTTGACCGTCCGGCCCGCCAGCAACCCGTCGTGCTCCAGGAGCTCGGCGATGGCGGACGGCACGGTGTTGACCAGGGTCACCTCCGCGGCCGCCGGGAGCGACGGCAGCGCCAGGGCATTCGCCGCCAGGATCACCCTGCCGCCCCAGGAGAGGGGGACGAAGAGCTCGAACACCGACAGGTCGAACCCCACCGACGTGGCGGCCAGCACGCCGGCCAGCTCGCTGTCCGTGAAGACCTGCCGGGCCCAATGCACGAACGACGCGGCGTTGCGGTGGGCGATCGCCACCCCCTTGGGTCGACCGGTGGAGCCCGAGGTGTAGATCAGGTAGGCGAGGCTCTCGGGGAGCGCGGCCGGTGGCGGATTCTCCGAGCTCTCGGCATCCAGGGCCTCGCGCTCGGCGTCGATCAGGACCACGCCCACCGGACGGCGCGGCAGCCGCTCCAGCAGCGCCTCGCGGGTGATCAGCACGTCCGCCCGCGCGTCCGCCATCAGCCAGGCCAGGCGCTCGCCGGGGTAGGCGGGATCGAGCGGCACGTAGGCTCCCCCTGCCTTCAGCACGGCGAGCAGGGAGACGATCAGGTCCGCGGAGCGCTCCAGGTGGACGCCCACGGTGCGCTCGGCGCTCACGCCGAGACGCCGCAGCCGGTGGGCCAGGCGGCTCGCCCGGCGGTTGAGCTCCCCGTAGGTCAGGCGCTCGGCGCCGGCGACCAGGGCCTCCACCTCCGGCGAGGCCGCGGCCCGCGCCACGAACCGGTCGTGCAGGCAACCCTCCCAGCGGAGCCCGGGACCCTGGCTCGCCGCGAGGATCTCGGCCTGCTCGGCCGCGGTGAGCAGCGGCAGGTCGCGCACTGGCCTGCGGGCGTCCCCGGCGAGGCCCGCGAGCAGGACCTCGAGCTGGCCGAGCATCCGCGCGATCGAAGCGGGATCGAACAGGTCGAGGCTGTGCTGGAGCGCCAGCACGAAGTCGTCCCCGGTCTCGGCCGCCGCCAGGGTCAGCTCGAGCTGGGCGCGGTGCTCCTCCAGGGAGATCGAAGCCAGCTCCATCCCGCCGAGCTCGAGGCGCGCGCCCCCCTCGCCCAGAGCAATCTCGGCGAGCCCGGTGGCACGCCCTTCCGTCGGCTGTCCGCGATGGAGCACGAGCATGGCCTGGAAGAGGGGAGAGCGGCCTAGGTCGCGGCCCGGCTGCAAGCGCTCGGCGAGCTGCGCGAGAGGGAATCCCTGGTGCTCCAGCGCTCCGGCCACGACGTCGCGCGTCCGGCGCAGCAACTCGCCCACGGCCGGCTCGCCGCCCAGGTCGCTCCGCAGCACGACCGTCTGCACACAATAGCCCACCAGCTCGGCGAAAGCGGGCCGGACGCGGCCCGCGACGGGCGAGCCCACCAGCAGGTCGAGCTGCCCCGTATGGCGGTGGAGCAGCAGCTCGAAGGCGGCTAGCAGGGTGGTGAAGAGGGTCACCCCCTCCGTCCGCGCCAGCTCGCGGAGACGGCCGGCCGCCGCCGGGCCGAGGCGCAGCGACCGCGCGCCGCCGCGGTCCGAGAGCACGGGCGGGCGCGGCCGGTCGGTGGAGAGGGCGAGGAGCGGAAGCTCGCCGCCCAGGCGCTCCCGCCAGTAGAGCCAGTCCCGCTCCCCCTCCGCGCTCGCGAGGTGCCGCTCCTGCCAGCGCACGTAGCCGAGGTAGTCGCCCGCCAGCGGTGGCAGCGCCGCCGGCTCCGCGGCGCCGGTCTCCTGGAGGTAGAGCCGGTCGAGCTCGCGCAACAGCACGGCGACCGAGGTGAAGTCGGCCACGATGTGGTGGATCGCCAACAGGAGGACGTGGCGGTCCGGCGCCGTCCTGTAGACCTGAGCCCGGAGCAGCGGGCCGGCGGCCAGGTCGAACGGCCGGAACGCCTCGCTCCGCAGCCGCCGGAGGAGCTCCTCGCCGTCCAGCCCGGGAGCGTCCTCCGCCGCGAAGTCGAGCGCGGCCCCGGGAGCGATCTCCTGGAACGGCTCGCCCTCCTGGGCGCCGAAGCGGGCCCGCAAGGGGGCGTGGCGGGCCACCAGGGCCGTGAGCGCGCGCGACAGGGCGTCGGGATCGAGCGGCGACGGGGTCCACGCCGCCGCGGCGAGGTTGTAGGCCGCGCCCGCGGGATTCCAGGACTGGAGGAACCAGAGCGCCCGCTGGCCGTGGGAAAGCGGATAGCGCTCCCCGGGGACCATGACGGCTTGCGCGTCCGCCGGCTGCCTCTCCTCCGGCCGCTCCGCCATTCTCCCGACGATGCTCCCGGCCAGCTCCGCGAGCGTGACCCCTTGCAGCAGGTCCGCGAGCCCCAGGGTCAGCCCGAGGCGCGTCTCCACGGCCTGCTGCAGCTCCGCGGCGGAGAGCGAGTCGAGGCCGAGGGCGGTCAGCGGCAGGCCGGGGTCGAGCCGCGAACGGGGCACCGAGAGCACGCGGGCGGCTTCGGCGCGCAGGAGCTCGGCGATGGCCGCGGCCCGTTCCTCCGGTGGCAGGGCGGCCAGGGTTTCCGGCTCTGGCGGGGGGCCGGCCTCCTCGCCGCCGCCGGCCGCCACGGTGAGCACGCTGCGGGCCACCACGGGTAGCTCGCCCGCCAGATAGGCCGCCCGGCAGGCCCGCCGCTGCACCTTGCCGCTCGACGTCTTGAGCACGCCGCCGATGCGCAACAGCACGACCTCGTGGACGCCCACCTCGTGCTCGCGGGCCACCCCCTGCCGAATCGCCTCGAAGAGGACCTCCGGCTCGGGGGCCCGGCGCTCGAGCTCCTGGAGCACCACCAGCCGTTCCTCGCCGTCGACGTCGACCGAGAAGCTGGCGCCGCAGCCGGGACGCAGCGCCGGATGGCTGCGCTCCACGGTCAGCTCGATGTCCTGCGGATAGTGGTTGCGCCCGCGCAGGATGATCAGGTCCTTGAGCCGGCCGGTGACGAAGAGCTCGCCGCCGTCGAGGAAACCGAGGTCTCCCGTGCGCAGCAGGCGCTCGTCCGGGCCGGCGGAGCCGAAGGTCGCCCGGGTCTCCTCCGGGAGGCCCCAATATCCGGCGGCCACGCTGGGTCCGGAAACCCGGATCTCTCCCACCTCCCCCTCCGGGAGCTCGGCCCCGGTCTCGGGATCGGCGATGAAGAGCCGCTGTCCACTCCAGGCGTGGCCGCAGCCGACCAGCCGCCGCGCCCCCTCGGCGCCGGCGTCCACCTCGTGCGCCTGGTGCGACTCCAGCGCGCCGGCGTCGAAGGCGCGCGGGGCGGGCGCCTCCCCACGCCGCGGCCCGGTGACGAACAGGGTCGCCTCGGCCAGGCCGTAGCAGGGGTAGAAGGCCGCGCGGCGGAAGCCGTGGGGCGCAAAGGCTTCGGCGAAGCGGTCGAGGGTCTCGGCCCGCACCGGCTCGGCGCCGTTGAACGCCACCTCCCAGGTCGAGAGGTCGAGCCCCTCGCGCTCGGCCGGAGCGATCTTCTGCACGCACAGCTCGTAGGCGAAGTTGGGCCCGCCGCTGGTCGTCCCGCGGTAGCGGGTGATCGCCTCCAGCCAGCGGCGGGGGCGCTGCAGGAAGGCGACCGGCGGCATCAGCACGCAGCTCCCCCCGGAATAGAGCGGCTGGAGCACGTTCCCGATCAGCCCCATATCGTGGTAGAGGGGGAGCCAGCCCACCACCACCGAGGAAGGGCCCTGGCCGAAGGCCTGCTGGATCATCCCTTCGTTGTGCAGCAGGTTGCCGTGGGTGACGATCACGCCCTTGGGGGTCGAGGTCGAGCCCGACGTGTACTGCAGGAAGGTGGGGGTTTCCGGCGGGAAGGCCAGCTCCGGCTCATCCGGGCCAGGGCCGATCTCCGGCAGGGCGTCGGCCGCCAGCCAGCGCGCCGGCGCGAGCTCGGGGATCTGCGCCGCCACCGGCTGCGCCGTGGCGGCGAGCAGCTCCGCCGTGGTCAGTACCGTGGCCGGCCGGGCGCTACGCGCGATGGCGGCGAGCCGGGGATTGCCCCGCCGTGGGTGCGGCGGATAGGCCGGCACCGCGATGACGCCGGCGTAGAGACAGCCGAAGAAGGCGGCGATGAAATCCAGGCCGGCCGGGAAGAGCAGCAGGGCGAGGTCCCCCGGCGCGCACGTCTCGGACAACGCCGCGGCGATACCGCGCGCCCGCCGGTCGAGCTCACCGGCCGTGAGATGGGCACCCTCCTTCTCCCCCTCGTGAAGGAAGGTATAGAGGGGTGCCTCTCCCCTCTCATCCGCCCGCCGCCGCACCAGTCGGTTGAGGTTGATCACGCGTCGGCCGCCTCCATGGATTCTCGGGTTGGCCGTTCCCGGTCTTCACCTGGCTCAATCGGGTCCGTCATCTCGCGTCGAGCTCCT
>Ga0308175_100000249_pt1 | contig 41068 bp, 38 predicted proteins | sample PhyCR1_3_FD_203893 | JGI IMG/M metagenome (GOLD analysis project Ga0308175, IMG submission 203893) | Soil microbial communities from UC Gill Tract Community Farm, Albany, California, United States - DLSLS.C.R1 | ecosystem: Environmental > Terrestrial > Soil > Agricultural land | place: USA...
AGGCGGCGAGAGGGTTGCGAGGCGGCGAGAGGGTTGCGAGGCGGCGAGAGGGTTGCGAGGCGGCGAGAGGGTTGCGAGGCGGCGAGAGGGTTGCGAGGCGGCGAAAGGGCCGGGGTGCGGGTTATTCGAGCTCGTATTTCTGGACGAGCCGGATCAGGTTGCGGCGCGAGACCTTGAGCTCCTCGGCGGCGCGCGTCTTGTTGCCGCCGTGGCGCTGCATCGCCGCGCCGATCATCCGGCGCTCGAGCGCCTCGACGGCGGCGGGCAGCGAGTGGGGCTCGCTCGCGCGGGCCTCCTCGGTCGTCGGGGTCCAGGTCCGGATCCGCGGCGACAGGAGCTCGGCCCCGATCGTCGTCGAATCGCCGGCGAGGACGACGAGGCGTTCGATCTCGTTCTCGAGCTCGCGGACGTTGCCCGGCCAGGGGTAGGCCAGCATCCGCGCGCTGCACTCGGGCGCCATGCGCTTCGGGCGCTGCCGGTGGTGGCGCGCCAGGAAGTGGTCGATGAGCAGCGGGATGTCCTCGCGCCGCTCGCGCAGCGCCGGCAGCATGACGCTCAGCACGTGGATCCGGTAGTAGAGGTCCTCGCGAAACCGCCCGGCGGCGACCATCCCGGTCAGGTCGCGGTTGGTCGCGGCGATGATCCGGACGTCGACCTTGCGCATCTCGGTATCGCCGACGCGGTTGAACGTGCCTTCCTGCAGCACGCGCAACACCTTGACCTGCAGCGACGGCGACATGTCGCCGATCTCGTCGAGGAAGAACGTGCTGGCGTCGGCGATCTCGAACAGGCCGGGCTTGTCGGCGACCGCGCCGGTGAATGCGCCGCGCTTGTGGCCGAACAGCTCCGAGTCGAGGAGGTTGTCGTTGAACGCCGAGCAGTTGGTCACGACGAACTTGCGCTCGCGGCGCTCCGAGCCGACGTGGATCGCGCGCGCGACCAGCTCCTTGCCGGTGCCGTTCTCGCCCTGGACCAGCACCGTGGCATCCGACGGCGCGATCCGATCGAGCAGGCTGTAGAGCTCCTGCATCGCCGGGGCCGACCCGATGATGCCGCGATAGCCGGTGCGATGGTCGGGATCGTGGTCCGGTCCAGCCTTGCGATCGCGCACCACCAGCGCGACCTCGGCCGCGGCTTCGCCGAGCATCAGCTCGATCAGGTCGCGCTCGGGCGGCGACAGCTGCGGCGCGATCACCGCGAGCCCGGCGCCGTCGGGTGCCTCGTCGGAGATCGGCGCGAACGCCGACGACTCGGGCGGCCGGCGCTCGACCAGCGTGAGCTCGAGCTCGCGACGGCGCAGGACCCCGCGCACGTGTCGGAGTACGCGGAGGTCAAGCCCGGCCCACCAGGGTGTCTGCAAGCTCGCCAAGTGTGACAAGCCGTCACAACGATTGGCAAGTCTTGCTACCTCTCGCCACATAATGAAACATGAACAGGCTTCGGTGACGTGCTGGCCGTCACTCCGGTAGGTCGACGCACCACCGCAGGGCGGTGCGACAGTCGAGCCACGCCTGTTCGTCGACGTCGAGGTACGGGACCTCCAGCGTGATGACCTCGAGGCCCTGCTCGATGCCGTACTTGGCGCCGAACGAGCCGGGGGTCGGGTAGCCCATGTCGCCGTGGACCGGGTAGCCGCAGCGCGCCGACATCTCCTCGGCGAGCGCCGCGCCCGCGCCGTCCCAGTTCACCATGCGGTAGGTCGAGTGCAGCGCGATCAGCCGGTGGGCGGAGGTGCGCGCGATCAGCCCGACGAGCGCCTGGGTCTCCGGCTGATCCTCGGGAGCGCTGCCGGGGTGATAGCCCGGGCGCCGCGCGGTGCCCCACGTCGCGGCCGCGAAGTTGCGGTTGAGATCGACGTCGTTGGCGTTGTTCCGCGTGCCGGCGAGCACGCCGTCGACGTTGAGGCACGGGACGATCCACGTATCGCGACCGGGCGGCCGCTCGATCAGCTCGTCGGCGAGCCGCTCGAGCATGAGCTGGGTGACCGCCTCGTCACCGTGGATGGCGCCGAACAGGACCGCCGGTGGCCGCGGTTTGGCGTACGCGGGCGGCGTGAAGTGAACCGCCTCGATCGGACGGCCCAGCACGGTGTGGCCGATCACGAGCTCGCGCCGGTGCATGGGCGTTACTCGAGCTGCTTGCCGACCACGGAGGCCAGGCCGTAGCCGACGAGCACCAGGTATGCCGAGCCGAGCACCACGCCCTCGCCGGCGACCCACGCGATGACCGTGGCGTTGGGCGTGGTCACGACGACGTCGCCGACGTGACCGCTGACGACCAGGAGCGTCACGTGGGTGATGAACGCCCACAGGATCAGGAGCCAGGCCCAGAGCTTCGCGGCGCCGGTCACCGGGGCGGGCAGCCAGGCCAGGAGCGACATCACGACGATGAAGATCAGCCCCACCGAGAGCGCCTGCGGGATCTTCGCCGTACCCGGCTGATCGATCAGATCCTTGAAGGTGCTGACCAGCGGGATCGCGCCGTTTTGCGGCAACAACGCCGGCAGGAGGACGCCGATCGCGCCGAGCGTGACGAGGATGCGCGGGACCAGCGCGTCGCGATATTCGTTGCGGACGAGCAAGCTCGGGACGAGCAGCAGCGTCCCGATCATCGGGAGCAGGAGCTGCCAGGCCGGCAGCCCCGTCAGGGCGATCGGCACCGCGATGCCCGCCAGGCCGAGCAGGGCCGCGATCCCGCCGCGCGCGGCCGCCGGCATCGGGATGGCGGCGAGGACCACGCTCAGGAAGCCTATCGCCGCGAGCAAGAGCGGCGGCAGCCGCGCCATGCCTTCGCCGTCGAGGATCAAGGTCCAGTTGAACCGCAGCGGGGAGGTGCTGAGCGGGGCCGCGAACGCGGCCAGGAGCGCCACGCCCCACAGGAACATCATGAGGCGCAGGCTGTCTCGCCAGGGTTCGATCGGCTGGCTCGATCGGCTCGCCATCGGCGACGTGTGATACGGCGGAGGCTGGGCCGCCGGGATCTGCATGATCGGCGGCGGAGATTGCGGCGGTGGCGGGGGCGCCGTGTGCGGCTGGGTCGGCACCAGCGTCGGCAGCATGGCGGCCGGGCTCGGCCGCGCGTAGCTGGGTTGAGGCGGCTGCAGCGTCGGCTGCTGGGCCTGCGGCGACGGCGCGTACATCGTCGCCGCGTTCGCCGGGCTCGCCGGCACGAAGCTACCCGGCGGGGGTGCCGCGGGAGGATACGCCGGCGCGTTGGGCGCGCTCGGCGCCGGCGGCATCGGACGCGGGGCTTGCGCGGTCGGCGCCATGCCCAGCGGGACCGGCCGCGGTGGCGGCGGGGGTGGGTTGTACGCGGGAGTTTGCGTGGCCGGGGGAAGCGGGCGTCCAGGCACGCCACCTTGCTGCTTCAGCTGGTCGAGCACCTCGTTGGCCGAATAACCAAACGCGGTCTTTGCCATGCTCTGCTGCACCGCGGGCGCGGGCGGCTGCTTGGCACCGCAAAACACGCAGTGCAGCGCGGCGTCCGGGAGGTCCTTGGTGCAGCTAGCGCATTTCTTCACGAATACCTCTGGAACCGGGCCGGGAGTATATCTAGGTCCTGGGCGTTCTGCGCTGCAAACTCCACTCGTGTACGGTACCGTCATGGTCTCGCTCGGAGACGTCAAGCGGAGCGCGGCAACGCTGTTCGCGCAGGGCCAGCATGTCGCGGCGCTTCGCTTGTATGACGCGATTGTCGCGGCCGCGCCGCTCGACTTCGACGCCCGCATCCGGGTGGCGGACGCGGCCCTCGCCCTGGGCGATCCGAGGGCGGCGGGAGTGTATCGCGCCGCCGGGTGGTACTGCCTTTCCTCGGGGCACCCGCTCAGCGCGCTGGTCTGCGCGCGCGTCCTCGAGGCCCACGGCGCCGAGGCGAGCGATCTGACCGCCGCCCTGGTCGTCACCTACGGCTGCGAATCGGACCTCCTGGGCAAGGGCGCCGCGCGGATCCCACTGCCGCCCGAGACGCTGCCGGTGGCCGTCCCCGACGTCCGCCAACCCGTCGAGTCGCCCGCGCAGGTGGTCGCCGAGGCGCTGCAGCGCGCCGAGCAGGCGACCGCCAAGCTGACCGAGCTGCCGGCCGCGCTCCACCCGATCCCGCTGCTCTCGGCGCTGTCGGAGGCCGCGTTTCGCCGCGTGCTCGGGACGCTGGTGCTCCGGCGCCTGCCGGCCGGCGCGCTGGTGATCCGTGAGGGCGAGCCCGGCAACGCGTTCTTCTTCGTGGCGAGCGGCCAGCTGCGCGTGTTCGCGACCGACGGGCTCGGCCGCCAGACCGAGCTCGCCCAGCTCGGCGAGAACGCGGTGTTCGGCGAGATGGCGCTCCTGTCGGCGCAGCCGCGCTCGGCCAGCGTGATCACCCTGTCCGAGGTCGATCTGCTCGAGGTTGGCCGGCAGGCGCTCGCGCAGCTCGCCGACGAGCTGGGGCCCGTGGCCGAGGCGCTCCACGGCTTCACCCGCGAGCGGCTGCTCGGCAACCTGATGGCGACCAGCCCGCTGTTCCGGCCGTTCACCCGGCTGCAGCAGCGCGATCTGCTGCGCCGGTTCACCAGCCACGACGTCTCCCCGGGCACCGTGGTGATCCACGAAGGCGAGCAAGGCCGCGGCCTGTTCGTCGTGCTGTCGGGCGAGCTCGACGTCTCGCGCAAGACCGCCGACGGTCTCGCGGTCCCGCTCGGGGGGCTTCGCACCGGCGACGTGTTCGGCGAGATGGCGGTCCTGCGCAACGCGCCGACGACCGCGACGGTGGTCGCCCAGCGGCCGGCGACGGTCCTGTTCCTCGCGCGCGAGTATGTCGCACGCATCGTGGCGGCGGTCCCCGAAATCAAGAGCTATCTCGAAGCGTTGGCCGAACACCGCGAGATCGACAACCAGCTCGTCCTGGGCGAGGACGCTCCGGGCGACGAGCGCGTCCTCATCTGATGGGCAGGTGCTGGTTCTAGGACGGGCGGCGGACGGCCTCTGGACCTATACTTCTCCCCATGGACGAGCAACAACCCAAGCGCAGCGGCGGGGGGCGGTTCCTGTGGCTCTTCGTGCTCCTGGCGATCGTGGTGCTGTGGTGGTACTTCCGCCCCGAAGGCGACCACCACGGCGGAAACCCCGCCGACGAGCGCGCCGACGCCTACGCGGCGGCCACCGAGCCGGGCGAGATCCTCGTCGACCTGCGCGATGACGTGACGCCCGAGGCGATCGCCGCCCTCGAGCGCGCGGAGGGCATCCACCTCATGCTCGTCGATGATACGGCGGCGGCGACCAAGCTCTACCGCGCCCACGTCGATCCGGCGCGGCGCGACGCGATCCTCGCCGAGCTCGCCAGGCGGCCCGAGGTCGAGATCGCCGAGCCCGACTTCCAGCTGATGCTGTCGCCCGACGAGGACGCGCGCCAGGCCCGCGCGCCGGCCGTGGAGCCGTCGCACGAGGGCTTCCCGAACGATCCGCAGTACAAGTTCCAGTGGCACCTGAAGCAGATCGGCATGCCCCAGGCGTGGAAGCTCGCCGACGGCAACGGCGTGATCGTCGCGGTGCTCGACACCGGCGTCGCCTACGAGGACTACAAGAACTTCCACCAGCTCCCCGACCTCAAGGGCATCACGTTCGTCGATCCCTACGACTTCTTCACCAACACCAAGCACGCCAACGACGATCACGGACACGGCTCGCACGTCACCGGCACGATCGCGCAGGTGACCAACAACGGAATCGGCGTCGCGGGCGTCGCGCGCAACGTGCGCATCATGCCGCTCAAGGTGCTCTCGGGCTCGGGCTCGGGCTCGGTCGGCGGCATCGCGGACGCGATTCGCTACGCGGCCGATCACGGCGCCAAGGTCATCAACATGAGCCTGGGCGGCGCGTTCCCGTCGTCGATCCTCAAGAAGGCCGTGGCCTACGCGCACGGCAAGGGCGTCACCGTCGTGTGCGCCGCGGGCAACGATGGCCGCGGCCGCGTCGGCTACCCGGCGGCCTACCCGGGCGCGATCGCGGTCAGCGCGACCCAGTTCGACGAGGCGACGACGTTCTACTCCAACTGGGGCAAGGACATCGACATCGCCGCGCCCGGCGGCAACACGCGCGTCGATCAAAACGGCGACGGCATGCCCGATGGCGTCCTGCAGAACACGATCGTGATCGGCGATCCGACCAAGGACGACTATTTCGGCTACATGGGGACGTCGATGGCGTCGCCGCACGTCGCGGGCGTGGCCGCGCTCGTCGTCGGCGAAGGCGTGACCGATCCGGACCGGGTCGAGAAGATCCTGAAGGACAGCGCGCGCAAGCCCGACAAGCAGACCTACACCGCCGAGCGGTACGGCGCCGGGATCGTCGACGCGCCGGCCGCGGTGCTCAAGGCGCGTGGGTCCACTGGGGGCTTTCAGTTCGGCCTCGGCCTCCTCATGGCGGGCGCGGTCGCCGCCTCGCTTCGCCGTCGCGGCGGCGTTGGCGTCAAGCTCGGTCCATCGTACCTGGCGGGCGTCCTGGTCGGCGCCTCGGGGCTGTTCTTCCTGCCGTACCTCGCTCCCGGCCTGTCGTCCGCGCCGATCGTTCACGCGCTGACCCACGGCCTGCCGTCCTGGGACCTCTCGGTGCTCGGGCCCGCCGGCCACGGCAACGCCGTGTTCTTCAGCGCCCTGGTCCCGCTGGTGCTGCTCGCGATCGGTTACAGCTCCCCCAGGGCGCGTGCCCCGCTCGCCGGGCTCGCGATCGGCGTCGCGGCTCACCTGGCGTTCTTCGCCGCGGTGCCCCTGACCGCCGTCCATGCCCCGGCCGTCTTCGGCCTCGGCGCCACCCTGTGGCTTGCGGCCAACGCGCTCGCCTGCCTCCTCCTGGCCCGCCTCGCCCTGCGCCGCTGACGTTGAGGCCCGCGCGCTGCTTGGTAGCGCGTGGGCCGTGCTCAGCGCGTGGGCCGCGCTCGATGCGTGGCCGCGCGGCGCTGCGCTCGGGGTTCCTCCTCGGGCCCGCTCGCCTCCACGCTTCCGCCGGGCTTCTCTGCTCCGCAGTCCCCTCCCGGGCCGCGGCCACGGCGGTCACTCTGCACGCGCCACCGGCGAGCCCAGCGGGCTACGGCGCTTCGCGCCTGCCCGCTGGGGGGTCCCCGCGTGTTCGGCTGCGCTCTCCGAGGAGGACCCGCTCGCGGGCGCGCCGCGCGGTGACGAGAACGCGCCCGGAGAACCACTCGGAAAGCTCCCCTTTACGCCTCTGCCACTGACAGCTGCCCCTCGTCGCCCACGCACGCTGCCCGTGTCGCGCACGCTGCCCGTGTCGCGCACGCTGCCCGTGTCGCGCACGCTGCCCGTGTCGCGCACGCTGCCCGTGTCGCGCACGCTGCCCGTGTCGCGCACGCTGCCCGTGTCGCGCACGCCCGCGGTGACGAGAACGCGCCTCGCGGAGCTGAGCGTGTAGTCCGCGTTCATCGCGTGCCCCGCGCGGCTGTAGGAGCGCGGCGCGCTCAGCGATCACGAGTTCCGCAATCATCGCGCGCACGAAGAACTCGGCAACCACGACGATCAGCATCATCGCCGCGGTCGGCGATCAGCACAGCTTAGTGCAGCGAGAGCGAGCAACTTGCCCCTTGCCCAGGGCTCTCCTCGATCGTGACCTCCAGCGTGAGCGCCCGAGGACCGACGAGCGCTGCGATCTTGTCACGCAGCACGGCAGCAACGTGGGCGGCGAGGGCCTCCACCGAGATGTTGTCGATCGGCAAGAGCAGCGCGTCGCGTCTCGGCATCACGTAACGTTCGCCGCACAGCGTGAACTCGAGCTCGCTGTCATCGCGGATCAGCGCGAAGAAAGGGTTCTCGGTGGCGAGCAATACGTGCTCCTTCCACGCGCCGCATAGCTCGCTGAGCGCGGCTTTGATGGGCGCGAATGGGATCATCGCCGCCAGCTCGATGCGCACGACCTCCAGACCAAGCGCGATCGTGTAGTTGTGGCCGTGCAGCCGCTCCTTGGTCCCATCGGCGAACACCGTCATGTGGGCACACGAGAACTTGTGCTCGGCACGCGCGATCAAGATCCGATGCGTCACCGCCCGAGCATAGTCGCGGCCACCGCGATCCGAGCGTTAGCGGCGCCGAAACCGCCTTCAGCGTGCTTCGCGATTGCCCGGACCACGAGCCGGAAAGCAATACAGGCGAAAGACCGCCCACATCAGCCCGACTCGCTGGTGGTGCGAGCACACCGGGCGCTCGAGCCTGAACTGCAGGCGGTCCGGGACAACTGGCCGCCTGCACGCTTGCGTTGCCCGAAGTAGCCCGTGGCCAGCGGGGGAATCCCTCGCGTTCTCGTCACCGCGCGGCGCGCCCGCGAGCGGGTCCTCCTCGGAGAGCGCAGCCGAACACGCGGGGGCCCCCAGCGGGCAGGAGCGAATCGCCGTAGCCCGCTGGGCTCGCCGGTGGCGCGTGCAGAGTGACCGCCGTGGCCGCGGGCCGGGAGGGGACTGCGGAGCAGAGAAGCCCGGGGGAAGCGTGGAGGCGAGCGGGCCCGAGGAGGAACCCCGAGCGTGGCAGCCGCGCGGCGTGCGCGACGAGGAGGAGCATGCGCGACGAGGGGAGCGTGCGCGGCGAAGGGCGGCGAAGGGCGGCGAAGGGCGGCGTGCGCGGCGTGGGGGCGTGCGCGACAGGGGCAGCGACGCGACGCGGGGGGCGTGCGCGACAGGGGCAGCGACGCGACGTGGGGGCGTGCGCGACGCGGGGGCGTGCGCGACAGGGGCAGCGACGCGACGCGGGGGCGTGCGCGACAGGGGCAGCGACGCGACGCGGGGGCGTGCGCGACGAGGCCGGCGGCGATGGAGAGGAAGCCGTCAGGCGTCGGCGTTGGCGCCGGAGCGACCGCGGCCGCCGCGACGACGACGGCGACGGCCGCCGCGATCGCCGCTGCCGCCGCTGCCGCCGCTGCTGCCGCCACTGCCAGACGGCGGGTTGCCGGCGCGCGGGGCGTGGCTGTGGCCCTGGCCGTTCTTGGGCGCCTCGGCCGCGGCCTCGGCGGCGATCTCGGTCGACATCTTGCCGGCGACCCGGTACTGGTCCGGCTTCCAGCCTTTCTGGCCGATCACGATGATGAGCTTCTGGAACCGCTTCTCGAGGTGATCGAGGTAGTCGCGCTCCTGCTTGGACAGCAGCTCCGCGACCCGCGGGGCGCACTCGATCTCGATCTTCTCGTTGTCGACGAGCGTGCCGGACCGGCGGACCTCGCGCAGGATCTCGTAGGCCACGGTGACCACCGACTTGACGACGCCCGAGCCTTCGCAGGTCGGACACGGCTCGGTGAGCAGCTGGACCAGCGACTCGCGGGTGCGCTTGCGGGTCATCTCGACCAGGCCCAGCTCGCTGATCTTGGTGACGTTGGTGCGCGCGCGGTCGCGCGACAGGGCCTTCTGGAAGGCATCCCAGACCTTGCGGCGGTTGCCTTCCTTGTCCATGTCGACGAAGTCGACCACGATGATGCCGCCGATGTTGCGCAGCCGGAGCTGGCGGGCGACCTCGTCGCAGGCCTCGAGGTTGTTCGCCGTGACGGTGTCCTCGAGGTTGCTCGAGCCGGTGTTGGTGAAGCTGCCGGTGTTGACGTCGATCGCGGTGAGCGCCTCGCCCTGATCGATGACGAGCGAGCCGCCGCTCTTGAGCGGGACCCGCCGGGCCACCGCGAGCCGGAGCGCCGGCTCGATGTGGTACTGGTCGAAGATCGGCCGCCGGCCCTCGTACTTCTTGATCCGCTCGGCGAGCCTGGGCAGGAACGCCATCGTGAACTTCTTCACGCGGTCGTGCTGCTCGTCGTCGTCGATCATCACCTCGCTGGTGTCCTCGCGCAGGAGGTCGCGGACCACGCGCAGCGCGAGATCGAGGTCGGCGTAGACCAGGCCCGCGCTCGACATCTGCTCGTGGCGGCGATCGATCTCGCCCCACAGGCGCGCGAGGAAGTCGACGTCGTCGCGCAGCTCCTGATCGCTGGCGTCCTCGGCGGCCGTGCGCACGATGAAGCCCGAGCCCTTGGGCCGGACCTCGTTGACCAGATCGCGCAGGCGGCGGCGCTCCTTGTCCGAGCCGATCCGCCGCGAGACCCCGATCTGCGCGACGTGCGGCATGAAGACCGAGTAGCGGCCGGGCAGCGACAGGTAGCCCGTGACCCGCGCGCCCTTGGCGCCGATCGGATCCTTCACGACCTGCACGAGCACGGTCTGGCCGGGCCGCAGCAGATCGTCGATCTTGCGCGACGCCAGCTGCTTGCGCGAGCGCGCGATCCGCGACGCGGCGCCCTCCGGAGAATCGTCGCCGACGTCCTCCGTGTCGGCGTCGTCGAATAACTTGCGCTCCTCGCCCGAGCCGAGCACGTCGGCCACGTAGAGGAACGCGGCACGCTCGACTTTGGGACCTAGATCGACAAACGCGGCCTGCATCCCGGGCAGCACCCGCGTGACCTTTCCTCGATAGATGTTTCCGACCAATCCCCGATCGCGTTTACGTTCGACAAAGAACTCAGCCAAGGCCCCGTCTTCGACAACGGCAACGCGGATCTCGGGGCCCTCAGCGTTGACCACGAGCATGTTCTGCATGAAAGCTCTGCAATTCGTTGCGCCCGCTCCGGAACATCACGACATCCATGTCGTGATTTTGGCTCGATGGAGGACGGGTCGAGGGGAGTCGGTAGCACGAGAACCCCATCAATACAAGGGATTGCGGTAGGTCCTGCGAGCCTGGCGCACACTTTGCTTTAGTGAGGCCGTGCTGGTGTTGCCGCACCGGCTTTCGAGCCCGGACTATTGCTAAGACCCGGGCTTCACACTTAGTTAGTTGGCTTGAGTGGTACGAGCGCCCGGGTTGCCGCCTGGGCGTTCGTGCTTTTCGGGGCGTTTTGGTAACACCTCGAGCGAGCGTTTTATTGCCGTCCCCGCTCCGGTTAGTTCCTGCAGGTGCGCGGCGCGGTCCTGTCAGTGGCGATGCAGGTCCGGATCGTCGGGGTCCGCGTCCCGGTGCATGCAGGGGTCGTTCTCGGGATCGTGGCCGCAGGCGAGGACTCCCGGCGCGGGATCATCGGGCTCGGGCCCCTTGTACGGGCCTTCGGGGTCGTCGTTCGCGGCGTCATCGCCGATCGCGCCACCGGCGGCGATCAGGGCGTCGCGCCTGTCCGGGGCGACGTTCGGCACCAGGCCCAGGCGGGCGATGTGGGCGACGTAGTACGCGTCCTCGCGCCGGGGCTCGAGCTCGCCGCGATCGATCGCCTGCTCGAGCGCGCGCTTGAGATCGCCGATCAGGCGCGACGGCGCGATCTCGAACGCGGCCATGATGGCGTTGCCGACGCCGCCGGGCAGCGGCGGCAGCTTGGCGTCGGCCTCGGCCAGCACCTGGACGCGATCGGCGAGCGCGCTGATCTGCTCGAGCAGCTGCTTGCGCCGGCCGGGCCGCTTGGACGTGATGTCGGCGCGCGACAGGTCGAGCAGATCGGTCATGTGCGCGAACATCTCGCGGTGGAACCGGCGGACCGCGCTGTCGGTCCACTGATCGCTGTACTGGTTGGTGCGGAGGTGATGCTTGACCAGGAAGCGGATCGTCTGGCGCTCGTCCCGCGCAAACGCAAACCGTGCGTGGATCTTGTCGAACATCCGCGCGCCGATCTCGGCGTGACCGTGGAAGTGCACACCGTCGTCAGTAAACGTACGAGTCGGTACTTTGCCGACATCATGCAGCAGCGCCGCCCACCGCACGAGCGGGCGCCCGACGGTCTGCCGCACGACCTGCTTGGTGTGGGCCCAGACATCCTTGTGCATCCGGCCGGTCTCCTGGACCAGATCGACGGTCGCCTCGAGCTCGGGGAAGAGCAGGGCGAGGATGCCCGTCTCGTGCAGCCACTCGAGGGCAATATCCACGTCGCGCCCCATGATCGTCTGCTCGACGGCCGCGCGCAGCCGCCCCTTGTCGGCCTCGGCGAGGCGGCCGGCGTGCTCGACGGCAAGCTCGGTGACGGTGTCGGGTGGGGTACGCCCACCACCGCTCGAAATCGCGCCGGCGATCTCGATCAGCACGATGGGGTCAGCCTCGACGAGCGGTCGCAACCGATCAGCGACCTTGGTATCGCCGGTGAGAGTCATGGGGGCGCGCTATCTACCACGAACTGGTATGGGTCGTGCTCGTTGCGGCGAACGCGTGCAAGGCCGAATCACGGAACACCAGCTACCTATGGCTGAGCGTAGCTTCCCGGGCATCAGCCGGTTCTACGCACAGCTTGATAATAAACCTGCAACGTTTCTGCAGCTTGTCTGGGCGTTCGAAGCAGATCGCGCCCTCCCAGCAGTTTCTCGGAAGCGTCAACGCCGTTAGGGCGTTCTCGTAGCGAACCTGTAACCATCCTGGCTCTTTCGGTTGCCAGCTGTGACAGGTCGTCGCGATCCGGGTGCTGAGATGGGGCAAGAAAGAACATATAAGCGCAGGCCAATCGGAGTTTTCGACTCGGGCGTGGGAGGGCTGACCGTCGTCCGAGCGCTGCGCGCTGTACTTCCAGGTGAGGATATTATCTACCTCGGCGACACAGCCCGGGTACCTTACGGAAGCAAGAGCCCGCGCACCGTCGAGCGCTACTCGCTTACATGTCAGCAGTTCCTGCTCGAGCGCGGGGTCAAGCTCGTGCTGATCGCCTGTAACACGGTGTCCGCGACGGCGCTGCCGGCGCTGGCCGCGGCGAGCCCCGTGCCGGTGATCGGCGCGGTCGAGCCGGGCGCCTCGCGGGCGCTCGCGGCGACGCGCAACGATCACATCGGCGTGATCGGGACGCTCGCCACGGTACGCTCGAGCGCGTACGTCAAGGCGATCGGGGCGAACGATCCGCACGCGAAGGTCACCACCGCGGCGTGTCCCTTGCTCGTGCCGCTGGCCGAGGAAGGCTGGACCGACGACGACATCGCGCGACTGGTCGCGCGGCGCTACCTGGGCCCGCTGTTCGACGCGGACCCGCAGATCGATACGCTGGTGCTCGGCTGCACCCACTATCCCCTGCTGCGCGAGGTGCTCACGCTCGTCGCCCAGGAGCTCGCCTACCACCCCGTCACCGTGGTCGACTCGGCGACGGCGATGGCCGAGGCAGCGCGTGAAGCGCTCGGCAGTGGGGCGAATCGCCGGGGTGAGCCGGGGCGGCTCGATTGCTTTGCCACCGACACGTCGCGCCTCGAAGAGCTTGCGCCGCGCTTCCTGGGTGAACCGATGACCGGCTTCGAGCTGGTCGACCTCTAGGTACAGCGGAATTTTACATCCTGCACTGACAGCGCGGGACATCGAGGCGATAGGTGTGCTTCGACGCCCTTGGGGGGGCGCCCTACGCGCGGGCCTTGACGCCCTTGGCGCGGGCCTCTTCGGACTGGCGCCGCTTCATCACATCGGTGATCGTGGTCGCCTTCTTGAGCTTGTCGGTGATCGTCTTCTCGTCGACCGGGTAGTCGGTGCGGAACACCAGCCCGTCCTCGAACAGCTGCTCGCGCGCCTCCTCATCGTCGAGGTACTTCGTGATCTTTTTCCCCTTGTATTCGATCGTGGGCAACGTCGTTAGCTTGCTCTCGAGCCAGGTCATGAGCTCCCCCATGATCGACTTGCAGAGGGTCAGGTTCTCGTCCAGGCCCTCGAAGAGCTCTGGAAATCGCTCACGAAATGACTGCTCGTCCTCTCCCGGCCCGAGCGCCTTCTGCAGCGCCAGGCGCAGCAGAACCGCATCGTCCGCGTAGCTCACGATGGCATCGTGCCGATCGGACACGAAGTCGTTGGGGGAGACGACGTACGCAATCACCCCCGCGGCGACTTCACGCACCGGACGCGGCAGGTTCTCGTCGTCCATCGCATCGAACGCAATCTTCAGGTCGTGAGGAAGGGAAACCAGCCAACCACGCACCAACTCGACGAACTTCGATTCCGCAGCAATACTCGTCACGGGAATTTTACGTACCCCGCAGTGGCGGGGCCTCCAAAACAAGCTTCGAAACTGAAGCCCGAACTCGGTGAGTACCAACCCCGCAGGGGAAATACAAGCCACACCGCTCGGTCAGCGCGCGAAAGCCACCGCCATGGTAGCTTCATCCCCCGGTGGGCAAGCGATCACCGATCCTTGGCTACAACCACAACGTCCGCTATCGCGGGCTGGTTTTTCACGTCCAGACCGAAGATTCGGGCGTTTTGAGCCCGCATCTGTTCACGCACCTGTTCCACGCCGGGGTGATCGTCTCGACGCGGAAGCTGGTCTACGACGCCGGATCGGCGGAGGACTCGATCAAGTCGCTGATGCAGGCTCAGCACAAAGCGGCCCTCAAGGACCTCCGGCGGGGCCACTTCGACGACAAGATCGATGCCTACCTCGGAGGCACTCCCGGCCTCCTGCCGCGCGGCGTGGAGGAAGCCCCCGAGCGCGCCGGTGAGAGCGACCTGGCGCCGCCGGCGGGGGCCGTGGAGGAGCTGGCGATCGGCGCACCGACCGACCAGCAGGTGGCGCCGAGCTTCGAGGAGGCCAGCACCCCGGTGCCGCCGATCACGGCGGCTGCGACACCGCCCGCAGTTTCAGCGGCCCCGGCGGCTCCCGCCGCAAAGCCGCCGCAGTCCGCTCGCCCCCTGATTCCCCCGGTTCCGCCTCGCCCGGCGACCGAGCGCCCCCTGGTCTCCTCCGCACGAAGCGCGCCGGCGCTGGTCGATACGACGCAGAAGACCCCGGCGCCCAGGTTCGACGCCGCGTCCGAGGAGCCCGAGGAGCCCCAGCTGTCACCCGAGCTCGAGCTGGCCTTCGAGCTCGAGGACGAGGAAGCGGTGCCGCTGCCGCGGCGGGCGCCTCGCGACACCGCGCGCCAGCACCTGCCCGAGCGGACGAGGCCGACCCTGGACGTGAGGTTCAACGATCACACGCGGCCGACGGTCTCGATGAGCGACCTCGCGCGGCCGACGCTCGCGCTGAACGATCACACGCGGCCGACGGTCTCGGGGCTGAGCCTGGGCGAAGAGGTCCGGCGCGCGCCGCCGGCCAGCGACGGGGTCCCCGGTCCGGTCAGGCCGTCGAGCCCGGCGATCCCACCGCTGCCTGGGGTCGATTCGCGACGGCTCGGCGATCGGCCCCAGGCGATCAACGCCGCGGCGCTGCCCCCGGCCCGCCCGATCGCCCGCCCGCCGTCGCGCCCGGCGCTGACGCTGCCGCCGGTGATCTCGCGACCGGCGACCGCCGATGATCGCGCTCGCCGCGAAGCCGACGCGGCCGAGGCGTACGCGGCGGCCGCGCCGCCGGCGGAGCTGCCGCCGGGCGAGCGCCCGGGCCAGTACGCGCAGCACAAGAAGGGGGGCGTGCCGCGGATCGCGACCGAAGCGCCGAGGACCGAACGCTCGGGGCCGGTGCCGATTCCGGCCGGGCTCGGTCGGCCCCTGCGCGTGGGGACCCCGCCGAGCGGGTCCAGGCCCAGCGCGCCGCTGTCCTCGTCGGGCGCCGCGCCCACGCCGATCCCGCGGGAGGCGCCACCGCCGCCCGCAGCTCCCGCCGAGCCGGCGCCCGCGGTGGCGCGGACCCCCACGCCGGCGCGGATCTCGCCGGCGGGCCCGACCACGGGCCGGCCGGGCGCGCTCGTCGGCAGCGGCGTGGTGATGACCCGTCCGGCGGTGATCGTCGGCGCGCCCTCGAAGTCGGTGGGCACCGTGCCGCGCATCCGCAAGGCGCGCGAGGACGAGGGCCGCGGGTTTGGTCAAGGGCTGATCTCGGAGAAGAGCCTCGACGAGGTCATCCTCGCGTACCTGTCGGAAGACGCCGACGACAAGTAGCCGACAATTGGTCGACGGGTCGACGCGTCGATGACAGGCCGACGACAGGCCGCGGTAACGGAGCGCTCCGCGCCGATCGTCAGATCACCCTCCGGTGCACGTCCTGGAGAACCAGGGTATTTTTTGGTCATGCCCGCGCACGTCACGATCTACACCCGGCAATGGTGCGGCTACTGCACCGCGGCCGAGAGTCTGCTCAAGGACAAGGGGGTCGCGTTCGAGAAGATCGATTGCACCGGGGATCAAGAGAAGCGCCGGTGGCTCGTCGAAGCCACCGGACGCAGCACGGTGCCGCAGATCTTCATCGATGGGCGCGCCATCGGCGGCTACGACGACATGCGCGCGCTCGATCGCCACGGAGAGCTCGACAAGCTGCTCGCAGGGCCCGGCGAGCCACCGGCACCGCCGGGCTGACCCATCACCCCGGGCGCCTGGCGGCGGGGCGCCTGGCGGCGGGGCGCCTGGCGGCGGGGCGCTTGGCGGCGGGGCGCTTGGCGGCGGGGCGCTTGGCGGCGGGGCGCCTGGCGGCGGGGCGCTTGGCGGGCTTGGTGGCAGCGTCCGGGGCGGCGTCACCACGGGCGACGGCGGCGAGCTTGGCCGGCGCGACCGCCTGGTAGCTCTCGTCGATCCATGCGCACAGCATGTCGAGCGGTGGCCGGTCGCCGCGCTCGAAGCTGGCGCTGACCCAACCCGCCTTGCCGAGCCCGTAGCCGGTTGGCTTGGCGAACGGCAGCATCAGCGCCACGCCGCTGGACGTGGGGAGCTTGGTCGACAGCGACAGCTTGGTGGCGTCGGCGTACATGAACAAGAACACCTTGCCGGCGACCTTGATCGCCCGCTCGCCCCACGGGAAGTGCTCGGTGGCCTGGGGCCTGGCGAGCGCGTGCGCGCGCAACGCGGCCTCGGCCTTGGCGAACGCACCTGACGAGGTTCGGGGACTGGCCGCCATGAGACGGGCCACGCTACCACGCGGCGGGCGTCCTCGCGGCTCGCGGTCGACCGCGGGCGTAGGCGCGGCACAGGCGCAGGCGCAGGCGCAGGCGCAGCTCAGGCGTCGCGCGTGGCCAGGGCGGCCTCGAGCTCGGAGATCCGCCGGCGTGCGCGGGCGAGTTCGTCGCGCAGCCGCAGGATGATCGCGATGCCGGACCAGTCGACCTCGAGCTCGCGCAGGGTCTGGGCGGCCAGCACGCTGTCGACGTCGACCCGGACGCGGTCGGCGGTGTCGTCGGCGGTGACGAGCTCGATCACGCCTTCCTCGACGAGGTATTCGATGAGCTCGTGATCGTTGTCGACGAGCTCGACCAGGCGCTGGTACGAGAAACGCGTGGCGGTCATAGCGCGAACCCCTCCCGGACGGGCTTGCCGTAGGCGGTCGCCGCACCACGGAGCGCCGCGGCCAGCGCGTCGTCGGGCTGATCCGGCATGCGGACGTCGAGCTCGACGACCAGATCGCCGCGGTTGGCCTTGCGCTCGATGCCCTTGCCGCGCAGCCGCAGCCGGGCATGGTTCTGCGAGCGCGGCGGGATCTTGAGGACGACCGTGCCCGCGAACGTAGGCACCTCGACGCTGGCGCCGTTGTAGGCCTCGTCGAGCGTGACCGGCAGCGTGAGGTACAGATCGAGGCCGTCGCGGCGCACCATCGGGTGCGGCCGGACCGAGGTCTCGATCACCAGATCGCCCGGCGGGCCGCCCTGCGCGCCGGGAGCGCCCTTGCCGGCGAGCCGGATGACCGAGCCGGTGTCGGCGCCCGGCGGGATCCGCACGCGGACCGTGCCTTGCTCGGGGACCTCGACCGAGACCTCGGCACCCTCGACGGCCTGCCGCAGGTCCATCTCGAACACGGCATGGATGTCCTGGCCGCGGCTCGGGCCGCGCCGGCGGTTGAACAGCTCGGCGAAGTCGAACTCGACCGGGCCGTCGTCGTTGAAGCTGGCGGTGCGCTGGGCGCGCCGTTGTTGCCACCTGGTGTACTCGCGGGCCTTGTCGGGATCGAAGCCCCCCGCGAGCGCCGCCTCGCCGAACTCGTCGTAGGCGGCGCGCTTCTTGGCATCCGAGAGGACCTCGTAGGCCGCGGCGACCGCCTTGAACTTGTCCTCGGAGGGCTTGCTGTTGGGGTTGACGTCCGGATGGTGCTTGCGCGCGAGCTTGCGATACGCCTTGCGGATCGCCTCGGGGCTCGCGTCCTTCGGGACACCGAGGGTCTCGTAGAGGTTGGCGGCCATGGCCGTGGTTACCTTGCAACGGGCGCGCGCCAATAGCCAGCGCCCACCGCGGCCGCGCGATATTCCGCGCGCGCGGCCGGCAGAGGCGATATACACGGGGTCGATGAGACGCCCCCAGCCATGGCTCGTCGTGGTGCTCGCCGGTGCGATCGTCGGCGCGGTGTTTGCGGCGGTCTCGACCTACGACTTCGTCCAGCACCTCGATCGCCAGGTCCACAACCTGCACTGCTCGTTCATCCCCGGCGTGACCCACGGGGCCGGCGAGTCGGGGTGTCAGGTCGCGATGATGAGCCCGTACTCGTCGGTGCTCCGCACGCACGTGTGGGGCGGGGTGCCGATCGCCCTGGCCGCGCTGTCGGTGTTCGCGTTCCTCGTGTTCTACACGCTGGATCTGGTGGTCACCCGCCGCAAGGACGATCCGCGCGCGACCGGGTTCCTCGCGCTGGCGACGCTCCTGCCGGCGCTGGCCTCGGCCGTGATGCTGGTGATCTCGCTGACCAGGCTCGGGACGACGTGCAAGCTGTGCGTGGGCATCTACCTCGCGAGCGCGGTGTGCCTGATCGGCGGGATCGCCGCGTGGCGGCGCGCGGTGCGCGGCGCGGGGGGCGCGGCGGGTGATCGCCATGAGCACCGCGACGAGCCGGCGTTCGTCGGCACCGCGAAGACCGGATCACAGGCGCGCCTGGTGGCGGTCGGCGTCCCGACGGGCGCGGCCTCGCCGGGGTTCCTCGCGGCGATGTTCGTCATCGGCGTCGCGTTCGTCGTCGTGCCGGTCGTCCTGTACCTCGCGCTGGCGCCCGATCATGCGCGGTTCATCGGGACGTGCGAGGGCCTGCCTCACCCCACCGACAGCTACGGCGTGATGGTGCGGATCGATCACGGGGCGCCCGCCGCGGCGCACGGCGGCGCACCGACCATCGAGGTGCTCGACCCGCTGTGCCCGGCGTGCCGGGCGTTCGAACAAAGGCTCGCCACGTCGGGGCTCGGGCCCCGGCTCGATCGCAAGGCCGTGCTGTTCCCGCTCGACAACACGTGCAACTGGATGGTCACCGAGGCGACCCACCCGGGCGCGTGCACGGTCAGCGAGGCGGTGCTGTGCGCCGGCGACAAGGCGCCCGACGTGATCGCGTGGGCGTTCGAGGAGCAGGATCGGATCCGCACCGAGACCCAGGCCGATCCGAGCGCGGCGGCGCGGATCGTCAAGCAGCGGTTCCCCGAGCTCGCGGCGTGCGTCGGCTCGCCGGACGCGCGCGCCCGGCTCAACAAGTCGATGCGATGGATCGTCGCCAACGGGATCCGCGTGCTCACGCCGCAGGTGTTCATCGGCAACGTCAAGCTGTGCGACGAGGACGTCGACCTCGGCCTGCCGTACACGCTGTCGAACATGCTCGATCGCCAGGCGCGTGGCGCGCTCGCCGTGACGCCGGCCGACAAGGCCTCGGCGGCGGCCGGCGCCCCCGCCCCGTCCGGCCCGGCCGCCAAGCCGCATGGAGCCACGCCATGATCGTCCGCGTGGTGCTGCTCGCCGTGCTGCTCGCGATCCCCGCGGCGCTGACAGGTGTCTGGATCCGCTCGGCGGACGCCCGGCTGACCGAGCTGTCCGCGGCGCCGTCCGAGCTCGCGCCGGTCGCGTCGGCGTCCGACGTCGCGTACTGCAACCCCGAGCTCAAGCGCATCCTGCGCCGCGTCCTCATGAGCTGCGGCCTCGTCGGCGGCGACGCGGCGCGCGGCTGCCAGCCGGTCCAGGCCAGGAACGTCGCGACGATGTCGGGCCACGACTTCAACGCGCTGTTCCAGCCGATGAAGGATCGCGGCGGCATCGTCGAGTTCGACAAGGACAAGGCCGAGCTCGCGGCGCCCGACCTCGCGCTGGTCGATCAGGTGTTCGCCGATCAGCGCGGCGCGAGCTGGTTCTTCGTCGTCGCGCGGGCCTCGCCGGAGGGCACCGTGGAGCACAACCGCGAGCTGTCGAAGGCGCGCGCCGAGGCGGTGATGACCCACCTGCGCCAGCAGTTCAAGGATCCCGATCTCGACAAGGAGGTCGGCATGCTGTGGCTCGGCGAGGAGTTCGCGCAGCTCGAGACCGAGTTCTGCGCGTGGAAGCACAGCAAGAGCGGAACGTGCAGCCCCGAACAACTCAACCGGAGTGCCTTCGTCGCATGGATCGACTGTCAACTCTGATCCGCGCGGCGCTCGCCCTGGGCGCCCTGGCGTGTGACACCAAGGCGGCCAGGCCCGCCGGGCCACCGCCGTCGCGCACCGAGGGCGCAAAGGTCGCGGCCCCGCAGACCCCGACGACCGACGCGTTCTGCGATCTCCACGTGCCCGCCGACAAGGCGGCGGCGTTTCACTGGCCCGAGCTGGCCGCCGGCAGCACCGCGCCCGGCCCGGCGGCGACCTGGCGCTGGGTCAACGTGTGGGCGACGTGGTGCGAGCCGTGCATCGCGGAGATGCCGAGGCTCGCCGCGTGGCAGGGCAAGCTCGCGGCGGCCGGTCGGCCGGTCGAGCTGGCGTTCGTCTCGGTCGATGACGCCGACGCCGACGTCGACGCGTTCCGCGCCGCGCACCCGGGCACGCCGCCATCGATCCGGATCGCCAGCGCCGAGAAGCGCGCCGCGTGGCTCGGCAGCTTCAACCTGAGCGATGGCGCGATCCCTCTCCACCTGTTCGTCAGCCCGGCGAACCGGCTGCGCTGCGCGCGCGCCGGCGAGGTTCGCGACAAGGACTATAGCGTCGTCGAGAAGCTGTTCGCCGAATGACCGGCGGGGCCGTGCTCGACAAGGCCGCGCTCAAGGCCGAGCTCGTCGCGCAGCTGGCGGCGGCGCTCGAGGCTGCCGAGCGGGCCCACGCGGCGGCGCTCGAGGCCGCGACCCACACCGAGGCGCGCGCGGAGAACGCCAAGGACACGCGCGGCCTCGAGCAATCGTATCTCGCGCGCGGCCAGGCCCAGCGCGTCAGCGAGCTGGCCGCCGGGCTCGCCGCGGTCACCGCCCTCGCCGTGCGTGGCTTTGGCCCGGCCGATCCGATCGCGCTCGGCGCGCTGGTGACGGTCGAGGAGGACGGCGACGAGGCGCAGCTGTTCGTCGCGCCGTACGGCGGCGGCAGCGTGCTCGCCGGGGGCACGCAGAGCGTGCAGGTCGTGACGCCGGGGTCGCCGCTCGGCCGGGCGCTGCTCGGCAAGCGGGTCGAGGACGACGTGGAGGTCCGGCTGCCGGGGCGGCTGCGCACCCTGGCCGTGGTCGCGATCGCGTGAGCGGGGCGGCGCTCGCGGCGCCTCACTCGAACGCGCCCTTCACCCGAGTCGTCATCCCGCGCGGTCGCTGGCGCCCGCTCGTCGCGCTAGCCGATCGTCACCTTCTCGACGCCCTTGGCGGTCAGCACGGCGGGGATGCGGGAGCGTAGATCGCCTTGCAGGACGATCAGCTCGCCATCCACGGCGCCGCCGCACCCGAGCGCTTGCTTGAGCTCGCGGCACCACGCCTCGAGCTCGACCGCACGCAGGCCGAGCTTGTCGACGACCGTGACCTCCTTGCCGCCGCGACCCTTGCGCTCCATCCGGACGACCGCCCGCGCGGGCGGCCTCGGCTTGCTGCTCGGCGCGCTCGGCTCGGGCCGGGCCACGCCGGCAGGCAGCGAGCTCCGCATGGCCTCGAGCGCGGCGAACGGGTTCTTCTTGGTCGTCATGCGCACCTGATCGTACCTCGCGAAACCGGCCGCCGGATCATCGTCAACCGCGCGGGGCGCTCGTGGCTCCTGGGACGTTGCCCACGGAGGGACCATGATGCGCGGCCTTGCCTTGCTCTCATTCTCGATGTTCGCGGCGTGCGTGTCCTCGCATGCCTCCCCACCGCCGGCTCGCCCGAGCGTTGCGCAAGCCCCGGCGCACGCGCCCGAGGATCCCCATGGCGCCGGCCCGGCCGCGCCGGCGAGTCTGTGTGGCCCCAACACGACGTGCTCGTTCGAATGCCCGACCGGCGGCTGCGCGTACACGTGCGCCGAGGGCAGCACCTGCAACGTCACGTGCGACGGCGGCAATTGCCGGCTCAGCTGCGGCCCCAACGCGACCTGCAACTTCGAGTGCGATGGCGGTCGCTGCGGAACCGGCTGCGGAGCCGGCGCGACGTGTAACCTCGAGTGCGACGGCGGGTCGTGCGCAACCGCGTGTGCGCCCGACGCGACCTGCAACACCGAGTGCGACGGCGGCAACTGCACCTAGCACCTCGTCGCAGAGGTTCTGACCGATTCGAAGCTCGGCGAAGAACGCGAACACGCCGCCCCACCGGCGGCGGTCGGTCCGCATATTCCGTCGGGCGAGTGACGCGCGGCCGGCCGCTGATCACGCGCCGAGCCACGGCGCGAGGAACCGGTCGGCCTCCTGGAGCAGGCGGGGCAGCGACGCGATCAGCTCGTGGCCGTCGTCGAGCTCGATGAGCTGCACGTGGGGCTTGTCCCGGGCGAACGCCCGCGAGGTCTCGATCGGGACAGCGTCGTCGTGCACGCCGTGCAGGATCAGCGTCGGCACGGAGACGTCGGGGTCGCCAACGTCGATCGCCATCGCGTCCTCGGCGGCGGCGAAGTCGATCTGCGCGGGTTGGTGGGTGGTGTAGTCGTGGATCTCGCGCCAGCCGGTGCGCCGCCAGTCGTCCCAGCCGGGGAGCGCGCGCCAGCGGGTGATCAGCTGGAACGCCGGGGCGAGCAGCACCAGCGCGACGACGCGCGGATCGCGCTCGGCGACCCGGGCCGCGACCAGACCGCCGAGCGAGCTGCCGAGGATCACCGCGCGATCGCCGGAGCCGCCGATCGCCTGCTGGACCGTGGTGAGCATCGCTGATAGCCGCAGGTGCGGTAGCGAGGGCACCCGCAGATCGAGGCGGTCGAGGGTGATGCCGCGCCTGGCGTAGTGCTCGGCGAACGCGACGCCCTTGGTCGAGCTGGGTCCCGACGCGAAGCCGTGCAGGTACAGGAATCGCGGCGGCATGCGCGCAGGGTAGCGCGGCTCTGCGCGCGCGCCGACCGAATCGGTGGCGGGCTGCCGGCCATGGGGCTCGTCCGCGGCTCAGAGCTCGATGCCCTTGTCGGCGCACAGCCGCCGCAAGGGTCGCCGCCGCATCGGTGGTAGCTGCTGGAACAACGTCTGCGCGACCTGGGGCTTGTTCAGGTGGCACGCCGCGGTGACGGCGATGGTCAGCATGGTGGGGTTGTGCGGCGCGCTCTGGAGGCCCGCCTGGGCGAGCGAGAGCGCCTGGTCCCAGTGACCGAGCCGGGCCGCGTTCTGCGCGTCGCGGATAGGATCGTCGGATGCGCCGGTGCCCTCCTCCGGAGGCTTGCTGCCTGGGCCGGTGCCTGGATCGATCTCGATGTTGTTCTTGCGGCACAGGGCGCGCGCGGCGGCGCGGTCGGCGCCGCGGAGCTTGCCGGCGTAGCGGGTGGCCGCGTCGACGTCTTTCTTGCCGCACGCCGCCAGGGCCGCGAGGCGGATCGCGGCGGTATCGCTACCGTTGGCGCGGGCGAGCTTGTCGGCCAGCTCGAACGCCTTGGCGAACGCGCCGGCGTCGAACGCCTTGATCGCGTCCTCGATCGTGGCCGGCGTGGCCGGCGGCGGCATCGGGTGGGCCTTGCACCCCTTGACGCGCGGCTCGAGCGTGGTGTCGTCGGGGACGACCTGGCGCGCGGCGTCGGCGAGCTCCCTGGCACGTGCGCACTGACCCTGCTTGACCTCTACCTCGATCGCGCGCGCCTGCTCCGCCACGTACTGCTGCTTGGCGTTGGCGATCACCCCGGCGATCTCCGGATCGCCCGGGTCGAGATCCGCGAACTGGAGCACGTCGTACCAGTCGTGCCGGGCCGCGCTCGCGGCCAGCTTGCTCCGCACCTCGGCGGGGGTCGCGGTGGGGACGGCCTCGGCGTCGGTGATAACGTCGGTGATGGCGTCGGTCGGGGCGGTGACCGCGGCATCCGGTGCCGGGGCGCTCGCATCCGCGCCCGCGTCGCCGGAGCTGATCGCCAGCGGCGGGTGGTGCCGGGCCAGCCGGGCGCCGGGATCGCGGCGCATCACGAACATGGTGACCGCGGTCGCCACGGCGGCGATCGCGAGGCCGGCGATCGCGAGGACCAGCCGGCGACGAGGCTGGGGGGGAGGCGGGGCCGGCGTGCCGGTCGACTGCGCCGCGGCGGTCTGCAGCGTGGTCGCGCGGCCGAGCACGGCCGCCATCACCGGGGCGGTTGCGGGTCGCGGCTGCCCGCTGGTGAGCGTCGCGATCAGCGCCTGGCTGCGCCCGGCGAACTCGCCGCCGAGCGGGGCCAGGTCGTCGGCGAGCGCGGCCACGGTCGGGTAGCGCTGGCCGGCGTCCTTCTCGAGGCAGCGCGCCACGATCGCCGCGAACGCCGGCGCGTCGACGGTGAGCGGCTCCGGCGGATCCATCACGACCTTGACGGCGAGCTCGGTGATCGAATTCGCGCGGAACGGCAGGTGGCCCGAGACCAGCTCGTAGAGGATCACGCCGAGCGCCCAGATGTCGCTGCGGGCGTCGACGTCGTGCGCCGAGCGCAGCTGCTCGGGGGACATGTAGCCGGGGGAGCCCATGATCGTCGACGTCCGCGTGATCTTGAACTCGTCCGCCGAGGCCGCCTTCGCGATCCCGAAGTCGAGCACCTTGATGAGCGGCGTGCCATCGAGCCGCTTGGTCAGGAACAGGTTGGCCGGCTTCAGATCGCGGTGCACGATCCCGATCGCGTGCGCCTCGGCGATCGCGACCGAGGCCTGCAGCACGTACTCGACGGCGGTCGCGATCGGCAGCGCGCCGGTCGCGATCACGCCTTGCAGATCGCTGCCCTCGAGCAGCTCCATCACGAGGTACGGCGTGCCGTTGTCGAGCCGGCCGACGTCGGACACCTTGCAGACGTGCTCGCTGCGCAGCCGCGCGCTCGCCCGCGCCTCGCGCAGGAACCGCTCGATGACCTCCGCGTCGCCGACCATCGGCTCGCGCAGCACCTTGAGCGCGACGAGCTGGTCGAGCTGGAGGTGCGTCGCGACCGCCACCACGCCCATGCCGCCCTGTCCCAGGATCCGCTCGATCCGGAACTTGCCACCGACGGTCGCACCGACCTCTAACATGATGCCTCGAATGTAGCGCGTCGCAGACAGCGTGCCGCAAGGCAAACACGTGATTGCGAGGCCGGTGTGGCGGGCCGACGCGCCTGCAACGAAGACTTCATGGCATGGCGCGCTTGCTCACGCCGGACGCCGGACAACCCGGACACTCGGTACAGAAGGCCCGAGGACAGTCGACCCCAGATGTCCGGCAGCCGGACAGGGGAGGCCGATCGCGACCAGCGAACGCACGGTTGCGCAGCGGCCTCTCGCTTGCTGGGAGCCGGTTCGTGCCGTCACGCCGTCATCAGATCCTCGTCGAGCTGTTCCGCAATTGCGGCGAGCTGGCGCCGGAGCTGCTCAGGACCTGCGCTGGCATCACGCTCGACCATGACCACATCGAGCCCGGATCGATCGACCTGTCGCAGGTGGTCTCGACGGAATATCGCGCGGACGCCGTGGTCGAGCTGCGCGCTCGCGATGGCGCCGTGGTGGCCGCGGTGATCGTCGAGGTTCAGCTTCGGAGTGACGCCGACAAGCCATACTCGTGGCCGGTCTACGTCACCGCGTTGCGTGCCGCACTCCGGTGCCCGGTGATCTTGCTCGTGGTCACCACCAAGCGTCCGGTGGCGCGCTGGGCCCGCCGCTCGATCGAGATCGGACATCCAGGGTTCTGCCTCCTGCCCGTGGTGCTCTCGTTCCAGGATCTGCCGCGGATCATCGACCTCCCCTCTGCGCGGCGACTCCCCGAGCTCGCGGTGCTCTCCGCGATGGCGCACCCCACGCTCGCAGTTGCGTCCACGGCGGTCGAGGCGATCTCGGTGCTGCCGGAGGACCAGAACCGATTATACTTGGACGTCATCCTGGCGACGCTGCCAGACGCGATCCGGCAGATCTTGGAGGCCCGCATGCAAGGTTACAAATATCAGAGCGAGTTCGCGCGCAGGTACTACAATCAGGGCCGTACCGAAGGGCGGAGCGAGGGGCGGACCAAGGGCCGGGAAGAAGGACTGCGGAGCGCCGTGCTCGAGCTGGTTCGTACCAAGCTCGAGACGGTGACGGCCGATGAGGAAGCGGGGATCAAGGCGCTGCATGACAAGCGCGCGCTGACCGAGCTGATCGGTGCGCTGGGGCAAGCGCGCAGCGCCTCGAAGGCGCGTGCTGCGCTCGCGCTCGTGATCGCTCGTTCGCGCGGCAAGTAAAGCGCGTGGATCGGGAGGCTGTTGCGTCGCTCTGCTAGCGACAGGTCGTGGCTTGCGGTGGCATCCAGGAGGCCTCAAGGCCGGCGAGGTTCTGGTGAAGGTGCCGGGAATCTGCGGCGAAACGGCCCTCGGTCGTCGTGCCGATCGTGACAACATGAGCGCCATGCGAGGCTGCTGGATCGTCGCCGTGCTCGTGGCCTGTCATCACGCGGAGGCGCCGGCGCCGGTGGCCCCGAAAGGGCCGACGCCGTGTGCCCGCGCCTCGGACAGCATGGTCCAGACGATGCTCGATCAGCTGCGGGCTTCTCTGCCGGATTCTGCCGAGCTGCCGACCGAGCAGGCCGACGCGATCCGCAACTTGATCCGCGAGCGCTGCGAGCAGGATGGCTGGTCGGCGGAGGCGACACGGTGCTTGATCGCGATGAAGCGCCAGGATGACGCGGAGGCGTGCGCGAAGCTCCTGACCGACGATCAGCAGGCCGCGCTGGTTCGCGACCAGGAGGCCCGGTTCGGGGCCAAGGCAGGCGGCGGTGCGGAGCCGGCTTCTTCTTCTGCGCCTTCCGAGCCCTCTGCGCCTTCTGCACACATCGCCCCCGCAGCGCAGGCCGCGCCATCGCCGCCGCCGTGAGTGTTCGCCCGCCGATCGTGCGAACGCTGGAAAATCCAAGGGAAACCGAGCTGACGGTGATTTTCGTAGTCGCGGTGAGGTAGCCGGCGAGCAGGCGGCTCGGCTGCCGGATGGACCAATTCGGCGCGCCCGGGGCACCGGGTGTGCTAACCGTTGCCGGCGATGTCTGGCGCGCGCGGGCTGTTCTCGTATCGGCCGTACTGGGCGAAGCGGTTCGGCATTGCGCCGTTCTTGCCGACGACCCGCGCCGAGATGGACGAGCTCGGCTGGGAGAGCTGCGACGTCGTCCTGGTCACCGGCGATGCCTACATCGATCACCCGAGCTTCGGCATGGCGCTGGTCGGCCGGTTGCTCGAGGCGCACGGCTTTCGCGTCGGCATCCTCGATCAGCCGGACTGGCGGAGCGCGGCGGCGTTCAGCGCGCTCGGCCGGCCGAACGTGATGTGGGGCGTCACCGCCGGGAACATGGACTCGATGGTCAATCGCTATACGAGCGATCGCCGGATCCGCCGCGACGACGCGTACTCACCCGACGGGGCCGCGGGGCTCCGGCCCGACCGGGCCGTGCTGGTGTATGCGCAGCGCTGCCGCGAGGCGTTCGCGGATGTCCCGCTCGTGATCGGCGGGATCGAAGCCAGCCTGCGCCGGATCGCGCACTACGATTACTGGTCGGACAAGGTTCGCCGCTCCGTGCTGGTCGACGCCAAGGCCGACCTCTTGGTCTACGGCAACGCCGAGCGCGCCATCGTCGAGATCGCGCACCGGCTCGCCGCCGGCACGCCGATCGGCGACATCCGCGACGTGCGCGGCACGGCGTTCTCCGGGTTACGCCCCGGGTTCACCGAGCTCGACTCCACGGCGCTCGACGCCCCCGGCCGCCTCGAGCCGCTGCCGGATCCGTACGCGATGGCCGAGGAGCGCCAGGCGGCGCCGTGCAGCACCGGTGACGCTCCCGGGACGGGGGTGGCCGAGCCGCTCGTGCAGCTCCGGCCGCGCAAGGTCGATCGCTCCCTGCAGGTGATCCGGATGCCGAGCTTCGAGCAGGTCTCGGCCGATCCGGTGCTCTACGCGCACGCCTCGCGGATCCTCCACCTCGAGTCCAACCCCGGCAACGCGCGCGCGCTGGTCCAGCGTCACGGTGGGGCTGCGGAGCGCTCGGCCGGTGGTGGAGCCGGTCGTGGGGCTGATCGTGGGATCGACGTGTGGATCAACCCGCCGCCGATCCCGCTCGCGACGCCGGAGATGGACGCGCTGTACGAGCTGCCGTTCGCGCGCGTGCCGCACCCGCGTCATCAGGCGACGAAGATCCCCGCGTACGAGATGATCAAATTCTCGGTGACGATCTTGCGCGGCTGCTTCGGCGGCTGCAGCTTCTGCTCGATCACCGAGCACGAGGGCCGCGTGATCCAGAGCCGCTCGGAGGCGTCGATCCTGGCCGAGATCGAGCGGATCCGCGATCAGACGCCGGGGTTCCACGGGATCATCAGCGACATCGGCGGGCCGACCGCGAACATGTATCGCATGGCCTGCAAGACGCGCGAGATCGAGGCCGCGTGCCGCAAGCCGTCGTGCGTGTACCCCGACATCTGCGACAACCTCGGCACCGATCACGGCCCGCTCGTCACGCTGTATCGCAAGGCGCGGGCGCTCAAGGGCATCAAGCGCGTGTTCGTGGCCTCGGGAGTGCGCTACGACCTCGCCGTGCGGTCGCCGGAGTGGATCCGCGAGCTCGCGCAGCACCACACCGGCGGCTACCTCAAGATCGCGCCGGAGCACACCGAGGACGGCCCGCTCGTCCACATGATGAAGCCGGGGATCGGCGCGTACGACCGGTTCAAGGAGCTGTTCGACCGCTACTCGCAGGAGGCCGGCAAGGAGCAGTACTTGATCCCGTACTTCATCGCCGCGCACCCGGGCACGACCGACGAGGACATGCTGAACCTCGCGCTGTGGCTCAAGCGCAACGGGTTTCGTCCCGATCAGGTCCAGGCGTTCTTGCCCGCGCCGATGGCGAGCGCGACCGCGATGTACCACACGGGGCTCAATCCGCTGCGCTCGCTCAAGGCGCGGCAGCGCGTGCACGTCGTCCGGGGGCTGGCCCAGCGCCGGCTTCACAAGGCGTTCCTGCGCTACCACGATCCGGACAACTGGCCGATGCTGCGCGAGGCGCTGCGCCGGATGGGCCACGCGGATCTGATCGGCGGCGGCAAGCACCAGCTGGTTCCCTCGTGGCAGCCCGCCGGGACCGGCGGTGCGCCGAAGCGGTCGGGGGAGCCGGGGCAACATGAAGGGCCAGAGGGGCGAGCGCGGCGCGCGGGCCGCGGCGGCCGCTTGCAGCCGGGGGTGGCGCTGACGCAGCACACCGGTCTTCCGCCCATGCCACACAAGCGGCATCGCAAGCGGTGAGGGCGCTCCGCGCGACAGGCGTGCAGCGGGTCGATGCCTGGCCGGATGATCGTCCGCAACGTTCGCAACGTGCGTACGGGGCCATCGATCCGACACGGAGGACAGGGACGTACACCAGACCCTTTGTGGTCCGCACACGCCGCGGTAGATTAAGCTCGCCCTGATGGCGGCGTCGCCCTCTCCTACGTCCGACGAGCAGGTTGCGATCGGCAGCGTGCTCGACGACCGCTACCGCATCGACGCGGTGCTCGGGACTGGCGGCATGGGGCGGGTGTATCGCGCCGAGCACACCAAGATCGGCAAGATGGTCGCGATCAAGGTGCTGCACGCCGATCTGGGGCGCAACCGGGAGGCGTCGCAGCGCTTTCAGCGCGAGGCGATCGCCTCGGGCCGCCTCGATCACCCCAACATCGTCGGGGTCAGCGACTTCGGCGTGCTCGACGGTGGGGCGTGCTACCTCGTGATGGAGATCCTCGAGGGCGAATCGCTCGGCGACCGCCTGGCGCGCGATCACCGGATCCACTGGGTCGAGGCGATCGACATCCTGCGCGGCGTCCTGTCCGGGCTGCGCCATGCGCACGAACGCGGCGTGGTGCATCGCGACATCAAGCCCGACAACATCTACCTGGCGCACAAAGACGGCGACATGGTGATCAAGATCCTCGATTTCGGGATCGCGAAGCTCTATGCAGGCAGCGCCGATGACCCGGCCTCGACGCGCGCGGGCCTCACCGTCGGGACGCCAGCGTACCTGTCCCCCGAGCAGGCGGTCGGCGGCGAGATCACGCCAGCGTCGGATCTGTACTCGGCCTCGATCGTGCTGTACGAGATGCTGGCGGGCCGGGCCCCGTTCGAGGACAAGGATCCGCTCGCGATGCTCGGCGCGCACGTCAGCCGCCGGCCGCCGCCGTTTGCCGACACCGCGCCCGAGGTCGACATCCCTGCTCCGCTCGAGGAGATCATCCAGCGCGGGCTCATGAAGGCCGCGGTCGAGCGGATCGGCACGGCCGACGATTACCTCGCGATGCTCGACGCCTTCTCGCCGCCGCTGCAGGCCGCGCCGAGGCGCGCGACGGCACCGGTGATGGCGGCGACCGAGTGGGGGAGCTCGCCCACCCAGATCCCGGGCGCGCCGGGAGGGCTGGCGACGCCGGCTCCCGGGATGGTGACGATGGGCCTGCCCACGCCGGGTCCGGTCTCCAGGATGGGGCCGGCCGTGGTTCCCGGGACGGGACCGGTCGCGGCGCCGCTGCCGATGACCTCAGGATCGCTCCCGGCCGCCGCGGAGGTGATCGAGGTGGCGCCGCTGCCGCTCGGGAGCCGCGCGGGCTCGCTCGCCGACGTGAGCGAGCCGATTCCCCTGACCTGGATCATCCGCAGCGGCGTGGTGATCGGCCTCGTGATCGTGGGGGCGATCGTGCTCGCGATCGCGGCGCACTGTGGCGGCTCCGAGTCGACGTCGAGCTTGCCCTCGCCCCCGAAGTCGGCGGCCGCGCCGCCGCCCTCGATCCCGGCTCCGGTCGGCAAGCCGCCGGCCGCGCTACCATCGACCGCGAGCACGAAGCCGCCGGCCGCGTCACCGCCGGCCACCGAGCCGGACGTCAAGCCGCCTGCGACGGAGCCGTCACAATCGCCGGCGTCGCCACCGCCACCGCCCAGCAGCGTTGCCACGGCGAAGCCGCCCGCGGCGACGCCGAAACCGACCACCGCGAAGAACGCCGCGGGCACGGCGAAGTCGTCCGAGCACGAGGCGCAGCTGAAGGCGCTGCTCCACGAGCTCGAGACCGGCAAGAACTGCGCCGAGCGCAAGGCGACGATCAGCAAGCTCGTCGAGCTTCACGATCAGCATGCGATCGCACCGCTCAAGGCTGCGCACGCGCGGATGACCGGCGGCGCCGCCACCAACAACACGTGCCTCAAGGCCGACGCCGAGCACGCGATCAAGGAGCTCGGCGGAACGCTCAAGTAGCGCGCGGGGTCGGCGGGAGCGGTTCTGGCCGGAGAGCCCGGCGCCGGCGCCGCCACGGGACGAGGAGCCCCAGCGCAGGGACCAGGCCGGAGGCGAGATCAGCGATGAGGTCGCCGCTTGCGTGGCACCCGGCCCCGGCGGCGATCGTGTGGACGTAGACGTGACTCGTGATGACGCTCCGGCTACGGCTGCCGTCGACGAGCTCCACGTGATCGCGAAAGTCGCCGGCGCCGAAGACGTCGGCGAACGCGACCGTGGCGTCATCGCCGGTGATCGCGAGCTGGGGACCGAGCTGGTCGGGCGCCAGCGATGGCGGGCTCCACATGGCGGCGTCGAGCGTCGCGATCCACAGTACGACCTCATGAAGCGCATCGCGGTTGCCCTGTCGTTTTGGCTCGGGTGCTCGGGGCCCTCGGTTCCGCCCTCGGCCACGCCGGCCGCGCGTGCCGCGCCGGCCGCGCCGACCACCATGTGCTACGCGGGCGTGTCGAGCGCCGGAGATCACAAGGTGCGCACGATCGCCCGGCGGACCGTGGATCCGGCGGCGCGGCAGATCGTCGAGGACGTCAGCCATAACGAGACCGGCACGTACGGCACCAAGCGCTTTCACGTCGTCATGAACATCGACGGCGACCACTTCACGATCAAGGAGGCCGGCGGGGCATTCACCGGCACCGGCACGCTCGTCGGCGAGCCGTGGAAGTGGACGTCGTGGACCTCGATCTCGCAGGTCCTCGAGGCCGGCGTCGAAGCCGGCCTCGAGATCGAGTCACGCGACGAGCTCACCCCGACCGGGATCCAGGCGACCAAGCAGATCCGCAAGGACGGCAAGGTCGTGACGACGGCCGTCGAACAGCTCGCGGCGTTCGACTGTGCCGAGTGGGACGCGGCCGAGGCCGAGCTCGCGGCGCCGGTCCTCGATCAGGCGCTGTGCGATCACGCGTGCCGCAACTACGCGACGGTCATGTACTGGAGCACCGCCGACGCCGAGCTCGCCAAGCTCCCGCCGGAAGCCCGCGACGAGGCACGCAAGCAGAAGGCCGCGGCGCTCGGGCCCAGGCTCGAGGCTGGCCTACCGGCCTGCGTGACCCAGTGCCTCGAGTCGCACAACCTGGCGCAGGTCGCGTGCATGGACCGGGCGACGACGGCGCCTGCCCTGCGGGAGTGCGTCGCCCAGTGACCGCGTCGCTCGCCGCAGCGCCGCCTGCCGCAGCATCGCTCGCCGGTTGATCCATGGGGTGGTGGGGAGAACGCGGGCTCCCGCGGGCTGGCTCGCCGATGGGCCTCGCCGCGCTCAAACAGTCCTCGCGCTGCGCGACCCCGACCGGTCCGGCTCGATGGGGTTCGTCGTTTCACGCGCTCGGGCGTGGGTGCGCTGCGGAACTCGCTCGGCGAGGCCCTCGGCGGCCACGCCGCGGGTGACGAGAGATCTTCGTCAGAATGTACGCCTATTGATGCCTCGCCACAGGGAACTTGACCGGCTGGTGAACGATCTTGCTTGGCGGAGCGTCAACGCGCCGCGCAGCGACGCGGGCTGGGTCCGGCGCGAGATAAATTGCACGGCCGGGCGGTCAAGCGCCGGTCGGTCGTGGAGATGGCACCGAGGTCAAATCGCAATCCGGTGGTCGACGGACGAGCGACGGGCCCAGACCCGCGGCGCAAGCAAGCGTGTGCGCGTTCTTCGCAAGCTCCACAACCGGTCGCGACGCGGCGGGGTCAGGCCGCGAGGCCGGTCCACTCGGCGCTCTTGGCCCACAAGGTCCTGGCGAGCTCGACGTCATCGGCGAGGCGGCTGGGGGCCTTCTCCTTGCCGCGCTCGTAGTATCGCCCGGTCTCGCTCGCGAGCTCGGGCGCCGTGGCGCAGCGCAAGCTGGTCTGGGCGCCCTGTTCGGGCGTGATCATGAACTTCTTGATCACCCAGCGCATGGGCGCCGGGACGCGGCGCCAGACGTCGGTGGCCACCACGCCGGGGTGCAAGGCGTAGGTCGTGACGCCGGTGCCCTCGAGCTTGCGCGCGAGCTCCTTGGTGAACAGCACGTTGGACAGCTTGGACACGGCGTACTCGGTCATTCCGGTCACCGACTTCGTCGGCTGGTGCATCACCTCCCAGTCGATGCCCTTGGCCGAGTAGTGCGACTGGCTCGAGACGTTGACGATGCGCGCGGGGCCCGCCTGCTTGATCCGATCGAGCAGGAGGCGTGTGAACAGGTAGGGGCCGAGGTGGTTGGTGCCAAACGTCAGCTCGAAGCCGTCCTTGGTCAGCCCGCGCTGCCCGGCGAGCCCGGCGTTGTTGATGAGGCCGTGGATCGGGCGATCGCGCGCCGCGATCGCCTCGGCGCAGGCGCGCACGGACGCCAGATCGGCCAGATCGAGCGCCGCAAACTCGACGTTGGCGTTGCCGGTCTCGCGCTTGATCTCGTCGATCACCTGGGCGGTCTTATCCTTCGAACGACACGCGAGGAGGACGTGCGCGCCGGCGCGGGCGAGCTCCTTGGCGGTGATCTTGCCGATCCCGGTGTTCGCACCGGTCACGATGAATGTCTTGCCTGCGAGATCGCTGGCCACGGGGGGCTCCATGGTGGGGGAGTAGCCCGCGTTTCCCAGGAAGGTCAAGCCGGTTAGCGGTCCGGACGGGCCGGCGCGACGGTGGTGGAAGGGGTGGCCGAGGCGTGCTCGGACCCGTGATAGACGGGCCTTACGGACCCCACCGCCGCGAAAGTTTTGGTACCAATCGATCCCGCTCGCGCCGTCCGTCGTACCAGGGGCGAGTTTATTTGCGGTGCGCTTCGGCGCGGAGGAAACAGACTATGCACTTTCGGATGACAGTGATCTCGATGCTCGCGGTGGCCACGATCGCGGCGTGCGGCGGCAAGGCCAAGGGACCCGACACCGGCGGCGGCACCACGGACTCGGGCGCAACGCTCTACGACCGGCTCGGCAAGAAGGACGCGATCACCGCCGTGGTGAAGGACTTCGTCGAGGAGCGCGTCGCCAAGGACGACCGGATCAAGTTGTTCTTCGCGAACACCGATATCCCGAACCTCGAGGCCAAGCTCGTCGAGCAGATCTGCCAGGCCGCCAAGGGGCCGTGCACGTACACCGGCAAGGACATGAAGACGGTGCACGCCGGCCTGAAGATCAAGGACGCTGACTTCAACGCGCTCGTCGAGGATCTCAAGGCCTCACTCGATCACTTCAAGGTCGGCGACCAGGAGCAGAAGGAGCTGATCGGCGCGCTCGCGACGATGCACGATGACGTCGTGACCGCGAAGTAGCCGTCAGTACGGCTTCTCGTTGTTGACGTTGCCGCCCGGGCCGTAGTCGCAGACGATCGTGCTCGGGAAGGCGAGGCCGGCGCAGCGGCCCACGGCGCAGCCGAGCTTCTGCGTGGCGCGCCAGACCAGCTGGGTATAGTGACCGCAGGTCGCGCCGGCGTCGCACGTGTTGGTGTCGTAGTGGTAGTGCGCCTGCTCGGCGGCCCAGCCATACATCGGGTAGAGCACGGCGTCGTGCGCGGTCGCCGTGCCGCTCGACGCGAAGATGTTCTCGCCAACGTACCACGGGTGTCCGGCCGAGCGGTTCGCGTTGTGATCGACGAGGCCGTCGCCGTTTGTGTCCTGGCACTGGGCGACCCAGGCGGCGGCGGTCGCCGCGAGCGACGCATCCCATTCGAGCGCCGGCAACGAGCCGGCGGCAAGGCCGGTGGTATCGACCATCATGCGGATCTGGTTGTGATAGAGCGTGATCCCGGCGAGCTCGGCCGGTTCGCCGACCCCGCCGGGCGCGTCCGCGGTCGTGGCGCCGTCCGGCGAGGCAGCGGTCCCCGAGCCGCCGCAGGCTGCCAGCGTGATCGCGAGCCCGAGCCAGCGCTGCATGGTTCCAGCATCGGCGGGCCGGGCCGTCAGATCAACCTTGACTCGCGTCGTGACCGCGGTTACGAACGAATCCAGGAGGCCTATCGCGTAAGCCGAAACGACAGCTCCGACGGAAGCAGGGAAGCCGGTGATGCAAAATCCGGCACAGCCCCCGCTACTGTGACCGGGGACGATGCGGCACGGCAGTACTGCCAGCCACTGGGAAACTGGGAAGGCGCCGCTAGGACGATCCGGAAGTCAGGACACCTCTTCGTCGGTACTTCGGGTGTGAAGGAGACGCTGTCGTGCGTTTCGTCATCCCCGTTGGGCCCGCTGGGCCCGTTGGCCCCTGGCCGCGTCACGTGGGGTGACATGACTCTCCGCACTCGATCCATACTGTGCATGCTGCTCGGGCCGCTGGGCCCGTGGCCTCTGCGTGCGCGGGCGGACGATACCGAGACGATCATCATCGTGGACCATGCGCCGGGGGCGGCCGCGCGCGATCGCGACCGCGCCCTGGGCGATGCGCCGTTCGTGACGGTGCTCCACCCCGACGATCACCCGGCGGCGGCCTCGGTGGCCGACGCCGTCGCGACCGCGGTCGGGGCCCACACCCGGAGCCTGGGCGGGCTCGGCGCGTATGCCTCGGTGACGGTGCGCGGGGCGGCGCCCGGCCACACGGCGATCTTGATCGACGGCGTGCCGCTCGCGCGGATCGCGGCGGTGACCACCGATCTGGGGCGGTTCGCGCTCGATGCGTTCGGCGAGGTTGACCTGTATCGCGGCGCGGTGCCGGTCGAGCTCGGCGGCGCGGGCGTCGGCGGCGCGCTCAACCTGGTGACCCGGCTCGGGCCCGGCGAGCACGGCGAGCGGTTCTCGGCGTCGCTCGGCGTTGGCTCGTTCGGGGCGCGCCACGCGCGGCTGCACTACGGCGATACGTACGGCTCGGTGCAATCGTCGACCACGCTCGGCTATCAGGGCGCGACCGGCGACTACTCGTACTACGACGACAACTCGACGCCGCTCAACCCGTCCGACGACACGTATCGCGTGCGCCGCAACAACGGGTTCGACGCCGTCGACGGCGCGACGCGCTGGGGCACGAGCGATCGCTCGGTGGTCGGCGGCGTCCGCGTGGCGTCCAGGCACCAGGGCCTGCCCGGCTCGATCGCGAACCCGGCGTTCGCGGCCCAGCTGACGACGACCGACGTGATCGGCGACGGCGCGTTCGACGTCAAGGTCGGCGGCGCGACGGCCCACCAGCTCGCCTACGCGCTGGTCGAGTGGCAGCGCCTGGACGACCCGCGCGGCGAGCTCGGCCTCGGCGGAGCGGTGCGCGACTTCGTCACCCTCGCGGGCGGCGCCTCGTCGACCTGGAAGCTCGCGCTCGGGCCGCACCGCGGGCAGCTGGGCGGCGAGCTGCGCGCCGAGCGGTTCGGCGATCGCGACGCCACGGGCATGCAGCCGGCGCTCGTCGGCAACCGGCTGGCGGCGGCGGTCACCAGCGCGGCCGACCTCGTGATCGATCCGCCGGCCGCGCGGATCGTCGTCACCCCGGCGGTGCGGCTCGATCTGGTGCGCACCGCGCCGACCCCGCTGACCAGCGGCCCCGAGGCGCTCGCGCCGGTCGCCCCGAGGCGGGACGTGATCGGCAGCCCGCGGCTGACCGCGCGGTTCGCGGCGACCGACGACATCACGCTCAAGGGCAGCGCCGGGTGGTACGCCCGGCTGCCCACGCTGACCGAGGTGTTCGGCGATCGCGGCTACCTGCTCGGCACGCCCGACCTGCGGCCCGAGCGTGGCCCGTCGGGCGATCTGGGGGGCGTCTGGGCCCCGGCCAAGCCGGTCGCACTTGGGATCGGGGACATCGATCGGATCTTCCTCGAGGCCGATGCGTTCGCCCACCGCGCGCACGACACGATCGCGTTCATCACGAGCGCGGGCTTCGTGGCCCGCGCGGCCAACATCGGCGATACCCAGGCGTACGGCGCCGAGCTGGTCGCGTCGGCGCGCTACGCGCAGGTGCTCAGCGTCACGGCGAGCTACACGCGCCTGGTCACCGAGCAGCTCGCCGGCGATCCCAGCGTCAACGGCAAGCAGGTGCCACGTGAGCCCGGTCACGCCTGGAACGGTCGCGCCGAGGTCGCGCATCGCGTGCTAGATCACCAGGCGGCGGTGTGGCTCGAGACCACGTGGCAAGCGACGAGCTTCCTCGATCCGGCGAACCTGGGTCAGGTCCCGGCGCGCCTGCTCGTCGGCACCGGCGCACGCGTCGAGCTCACCGGCGGTCTGTCCCTCGCGCTGTCGGCCGCCAACCTCGCCGATCTGCGGGTCACGCACATCCCGCTCGATCCGCCACCGTCGCCGCAGCTCACCGAGGCCCCCACCGCGCTCACCGATGTGGCCGGGTTCCCGCTCCCCGGCCGCAGCTTCTATCTCTCCTTGGACTGGACCCACTAGCTCACGAGGCACGCATGACGAAGATCTTCACGCTGATCATCTCGACCCTCGGCCTCGCGACCGCCGCGTGCGGGGACAACTACGGGGCCGCGGCCGACGCGCCGCCGGTGGACGCGCCGTCCGGTCCGCCGCGCGCGGTCGTCGTCGCGGGCGACTTCGGCCCCGGCAACCCGGGCGTGCTGTCGACGCTCGATCCGGCGACCCTCACCGTCATGAACAACGTCGGGCCCGCGATGGCCGTGGGCGACGATCCGATCCTGCGCCACTTCGGCGGTGAGCTGCTCGTCGTCAACCGCAACGACGGCAACAACATCACCATCCTCGATGACCAGACGCTGGCGCTCAAGGAGCAGCTCGGCACCGGGGCCGGCTCGAACCCGCAAGACGTCGCGGTGCGCGGCCAGAACCTCTACGTCGCGACGTTCGGTGGCCAGGGCCTCGTCATGCTGACGCGCGGCCGGGCGACCGTCACGACGATCGATCTGTCGCAGGACGATCCGGACGGCAAGCCGAACTGCAACTCGGTCTACCTGGTCGGCAGCGACCTGTATGTCTCGTGCGGGCTGCTCGACGACACGAACATGTTCGTCCCGCGTGGGCCGGGCAAGGTCTATGTCGTCGACACGGCGACCAACGCGATCAAGACCACGCTGACGCTGAGTACCAAGAACCCGTTCGGCGTGTTCGAGCAGATCCCGGCAACGGCGCGGCCCGAGGAAAACCCGGGTGATCTCCTGATGCCGACGGTGTTGTTCGCCGACGGTAGCGGCTGCGTCGAGCGGATCGCGACGAGCGGCGGGCCGCCGGCGGCCGCCGGCTGCATGCCGATGATGATGAACACCACCGACCTCAAGGGATATGCGAGCCGGATCGGGTTCCTGATCGACCTGGTGGAGGCGGCGCAGATCACGTGGATCGCGACGCCGACCACGTTCCCGAAGTCCGACCTGCGCGCCTACGACATGCCGACCAGCGCCCTGTGGGCCGGGCCGCTCAACCCGAGCACCGAGGCGATCGGCGATCTCGCGGTGTGCCCGGGCGGCGAGATCGTGGTCTCCGACACCACGATGAACGCCAGCGGGCTGCGCGTCTACAACAGCGAGGCAGCCGAGACGACGAAGTCCGCGCTGGCGATCACCAAGCCGCCGCTCTCGACGCACGGCATCGTCTGCTACTGATCGCGCGGTCGCACGCAGTAGACCTCGGCGACGACCTCGATCGTCGAGGACGGCGACGTGTTGCGGTAGTCGCACCGCCAGCTCGCGGGGCTCGCGCCGTCGGTCATCGCGAGCGGCCGGGCGGCGACCAGCTGCGCCATCCACTGCGGATCGGCGTAGCAGCCGCCGGTGACGAGCAGATCGACGGCGCGATCGCAGGTCGCGACCGCGGTGGCGACCAGGCCCGCGCCCACGGAGATCCGCGCCTCCTTGCGCTGGATGTCCGACTTGGCCCCGTACGCGGCGGTGGGGCCGGGCGGGCCCTTGGGCCCCTGCGCACCCTGGGGCCCCTGCAGGCCCTGGGGGCCTTGCAAGCCCTGGATCCCCTGCGGTCCTTCGGGTCCCGGCGGCCCCGGATCGCCCTTGGCGCCGCGCGACCCCTCCGGTCCCATGGAGCCGGTGCCTGCGGGACCGACCGGCCCGGGTGGGCCGCTGGGGCCGACGGGTCCCGTGGGCCCGGGCGGCCCCAGGATCCCGGCGGCCTTGCCCCTGGCGAACACCTCCGCGGCGACCGCCTTGGCGTCGACGGCGCCGCGCGCCTCGATCGCCGTGATCCGGCGGTCGTGATCGTCGATCTGCGCGGACGCCTGCGCGACTCGCTGCTCGGGGTCGCTCGGGTGGCAGGCTGCCCCGAGGGTCCCAGGCGTGAGCGCGACCATGAGCGAGAGAGCCGACCACCGCCGCATCCCGCGATGGTAGGGGATGCGCGACGCCCGGGCGCGTGCAGCGCCGTTTTTTTGCGTTGCTCGATCGACGGGCGTACGTCTGGAGGCGATGGTCACCAATCAGCCAGGGATCGAGCTCTGCGATGTTCGCCTCGACCACCCGCAGGGCGGGCCGCCGCTGGTGAACCAGGCCAACCTGCGGGTCACCGGCGGGGAGCGCGTGCTGATCGTCGGCGCCGCGGGCGTCGGGACCTCGCGGCTCGCGGCGACCGTGCTCGGCGAGGTCACCCCGGGCGCCGGGCGCGTCGAGGTGCTCGGCCGCGACGTCGGCAAGCTGCGGCGCTCGTCGCTGCGCCTCCTGCGCCGCCGCGTCGGGATCGTGCCGCAGGACCTGTGCCTGCTCGACGATCGCACGGCCCAGCGCAACGTCGTGCTGCCGCTCGAGATCGACGGCATCCCGCGCTCGGTCTCGACCGTGCGCGCGGCGCGCCTCCTGGCGCTCCTGGGCCTCGAAGCCAAGGCGGGGCTGCCGATCAACTGCCTGTCGATGGCGGACCGCCAGCGGGTCGCGGTCGCCCGGGCGCTGGTCCGCGAGCCCGATCTCCTGATCGCCGATCACCCGACGAGCGCGCAGGACGCCGAGGGCGCCGAGCTCGTATGTGGCGCGATCGCCGACGCCGCGGCGCGCGGGACCGCATGCCTGGTGCTCGGCAAGGATCCGGCCCTGCGCGCGATCGCCGAGCGCGAGCGCTGGCGGCAGCTCGCGCTGATCCACGGGGTGCTGCGGCCGCTGTCCGAGATCGCGCTCGAAGGTGCGGCGATCGATGACCTCCTCGCCGAGGTTGCCTCGGCGCCGGTGCGCTCGACCGCGCCGGTCGCGCCGGTCGCAGCTGCCTCCGCTGCCCGGCCAGTGCCAGCGGACCCCGCCCGGCCGACCAACGTGGTGCCGTTCCCGATCGCATCGCGCGCGGTGGGGATGCGATGACTCTCCCGAGCGGCCGTTCGGCAGACCGCGGACACGCTTGCTTGCGCCGCGGGTCTGGGCCCGTCGCTGCGATCGCCGTTCGCGTTCTCCACCCGCGCGCAGCTCCTGGAGACCGCGGACACGCTTGCTTGCGCCGCGGGTCTGGGCCCGTCGCTCGTCCGTCGACCACCGTATTGCTACCCACGGTCCGTGCCATCTCCACGACCGGCCGGCGCATGACCACCCGGCCGTGCAATTTATCTCGCGCCGAACCCAGCCCGCGTCGCTGCGCGGCGCGTTGCCGTCTTCGCGGAGCAGATTGGAAGACGGCTCGCGTGCAGCCGCATCTTCGTTTTAGGGAGTGGCCTGCCGCCTGCCGCCGCGTCTGTTATGAAAACCCCATCCGCGCGCTTCGGAGCGGCCGCTCGGGCGACCGCGCACACGCTTGCTTGCGCCGCGGGTCTGGGCCCGTCGCTGCTATCGCCGTTCGCGTTCTCCTCCCGCGCGTAGTGCCTGGAGACCACGGACACGCTTGCTTGCGCCGCGGGTCTGGGCCCGTCGCTCGTCCGTCGACTACCGTATTGCTACCCACGGTCCGTGCCATCTCCACGACCGGCCGGCAATGATACGGCGACCACCG